>Ga0315900_10001361_pt1 | contig 38900 bp, 37 predicted proteins | sample LakEriMetagenome_FD_203521 | JGI IMG/M metagenome (GOLD analysis project Ga0315900, IMG submission 203521) | Freshwater fungal communities from buoy surface, Lake Erie, Ohio, United States - Buoy 12 MA114 | ecosystem: Environmental > Aquatic > Freshwater > Lake > Lake biofilm | place: USA: Lake...
GGTATCCTCGTGCCTTGGTCGAATCGTGGCTGCGGCTACCCATTCCCGTCAGGAAGCGGGTGAAGGCACTACTTAAAAGGAGTTAGTGCCACAGAGTCGGTATGCAGGGAAAGTCTGGGCTATGCCCTGGGAAGTGCGGAGTCACGAGATTGAGGGCAATGTGTTGCAAGATGGAGTTGATGTGCAAGACGGCAGTCTCGCCATTCTGATCCTTCATGGCATGGGGCCTCCGCACACCTGGCTGAAAGGGGTGGCCGACGTCGAATTGATGTTTCCCATGTATGGTGCGGGAAGCAGATATATCGTTCACAGTGGCCGATTGCCCTTGCCGAGGGATGTGGCGGCTTTTCCGTTCTCGGCCGTCATCATGACATCCACCTTTATGGATCGTCTGGTCGAACACGGGCTGTCGAGCAGGTGGATCCGCCAGTACGACTTCTTGAAGACGAGTCGTGCCAGAAAGATCGTATTTCCCCAGGATGACTACTGGCAGTGCGAAGTCCGGGACCAATTCTATGTGGACTGGGCCATAGACGAGGTGTATCCGGTCTGCCCGCCGAATTCGTGGCCGGAGCTGATCCCTCGTTGTCTCAAGAGCGGGGTGAGGGTTGCGCAAGGTTATACGACCTACGTGACGCCATACATGCGCAGTCTTTCGCTGCGCTCAAGGCCTTGGGCTGAGCGCGATTTTGACGTTGTCTACCGGGCTTCCCGGACGCCCACGGCGCCGAACAGGCTGGGTATGGTCAAGAGCGTCATTGGCGACAGATTTCGTCAAGCCCTGGGGCCTAACGCCGGGTTGAAGCTAGATATCGGCGGCGGCTCGGGGGCGATGATTGTTGGTTCAGCCTGGCACAACTTTGTGGGTAACTCGCGCGCGATATTGGGCAGCAACTCCGGCAGCAGCATACGCCTGAGGAACGCCGCGGTCGCTCTGAGTATCGTCGAGTATCAACTTCGCCACCCAGGAGCTGGCATCGATCAGGTCGAGCGAGATGCCGTGCCGCAGGAAGACCGTTGCAAGAGCTATACGGCAATTTCGCCGCGGAACGTCGAAGCTGCAATGCTGAACACATTGCAGATATTGGTTCCTGGAGCGTATAGCGGGATTTTGCGGCCCCATGAGCACTATCTCCCGCTTGACGAGGACTGCGGGAATGTACGGCAGGTTGTCGAGGCGTTGCAGGATGAGGCGTACTGTCGCCGCATCATCGACGCCTGCCGGGAGCGAATTCTGGCCGAGACAGAGCTGAGCGTCGAGTGCCTGATTCGTGACGTGTTGGGCCGGATCCGGACGCATGCTGGTTATGCCGCGATTCCAGGCGGCGGGGCATTCGACGTGATGAGCGCGAGTTACGAAAGCAAGGTTAGGTTTTTGCAGGCTAAGAGTCGCTATCTCACTGGATTAAAAAACGTGGTGAGGCCATTGCTGCCCGATCGACTGAAGCTGTGGCTGAGGACCTTGCGATGAGAGTCATGGCGCGCTCGGTTGTCCGGTGTCATCCTTCTGGTGCCATTGCGTGGCGCCAGCACCCTGTCACTATCCTTCTTCGGACGGCTGTCAAATGATTGCAGTTGTTGATTACGACATCGGGAACCTAGCGGCGGTTGCGAACATGTTCAAGCGGATTGGCGCTGAATGCGAAATCACGTCGGATGTGGAGAAGATTCGCAACGCAACGAAGCTTGTGTTGCCGGGTAATGGCGCGTTCGATGCTTGCATGAGAGCGCTGCGTCAAACGGGGCTGATACCAGTCCTGGAGGAGAAAGTCCTCCAAGATCTGACGCCGCTGCTCGGAATCTGCGTTGGAGCTCAAATGCTCGGACACGGCAGCGAAGAGGGTGTCGAGAAGGGGCTCGGCTGGCTGGACATGGCCGTCACGCGGTTTCCCTCGACGTTGAATCTGAAAATCCCTCACATGGGTTGGACAGAAGTCGAGCGAGTTCGTCCGGACGATCCGCTTATCTCCGGGCTCGACGATCGAGCTCGCTTCTACTTTGTGCACAGCTATTACATGCAGCCAGAGAATCCGCGGGATGTGTTGCTGGCGGCGCATTACGGCATTGACTTTGCGGCCGCGGTCAGGTCCGGGAACATTGCGGGTGTTCAATTCCATCCTGAGAAAAGCCATCGCTACGGCAAGCAGCTGCTCGAGCAGTTTTCACGGTGGAATTGATGGCACGCGTACGCATCATCCCCTGCCTCTTGCTTCGTGGCCACGGCCTGGTGAAGACGCGCAAATTCAAGGATCCGGTCTATCTGGGAGACCCGGTGAATGTCGTACGTATATTCAACGAGAAAGAGGTCGATGAGTTGGTGGTACTGGACATTGATGCGTCCAGGGAGGGCCGAGAGCCGGACTACGAAGTGATCGCCGAGATCGCTGGCGAATGTTTTATGCCAATCGCGTACGGCGGCGGTGTCAGAACACTCGATCAGGCGCGCCGCCTGATCCGCTGCGGCGTGGAGAAGGTTGTTGTCAACACGGCGGCGACCGAATCCTACGACGTTATTCGGGAGGCAGCCCAGGTCTTTGGAAGCCAGGCGGTCGTCGGCGCCATCGACGTGAAAAAGACCTTGCTGGGCGGATATCGTGTGGTGGCCAAGTCGGCTTCGGTGGACGTGAAGATGCTACTTGATGAGCATGTTCAGGCGCTGATAGCCGCGGGTGCCGGCGAAATCTTCTTGAACAGCGTCGACCGCGACGGCACCATGGACGGCTACGACCTGTCTCTTATTCGCCGTGTCAGCCAGCAAACCAGCGTGCCAGTCATCGCCTGCGGGGGCGCAGGGACAATAGAGCACCTTGCGGCAGCGGTTCATGAGGGCGGTGCGTCGGCCGTCGCGGCTGGGAGTATGTTTGTCTTCCACGGGCGGCTGCGGGCTGTGCTGATCAACTATCCGCAGGGCCTAGAGTTGACTCGTTAAGATTCAGGGTGTCGCGGCGGGGGGCGGTCTGGTTACAGGCGTCCATGTCATGTCGCAAAACGAGGTGCTAGCTCAGGCAGCATGGAAATGAATAACGAGATTCGGAACTACCAGGTGTGCAAGCGCTGCGTCATGGACACGAGCGATCCCCTCATTACCTTCGACGAGCAAGGGGTGTGCAGCCACTGCAGGGAGTTTGAAACGGTAACCAGCAGACACTGGTTTCCCAATGCCGAAGGGCGGCGTCGTCTCAATAACATGATCGCCGCCATCAAGCGTGATGGCGCCGGCCGGGAGTTCGATTGCATTTTGGGATTGAGCGGAGGGGTCGACAGTTCGTACCTCGCGCTGAAGGCCAAGGAATGGGGGCTGCGGCCTTTGGTGGTCCATGTTGACGCAGGCTGGAACAGCGAACTCGCGGTAGCGAACATCGAGGCAATCGTGAGGTACTGCAAGTACGACTTGCATACACATGTTGTTGACTGGGAGGAGATGCGTGATCTGCAGCTTGCATATCTGCGATCGGGGATTGCCAACCAGGACGTTCCGCAGGATCACATCTTCTTTGCGAGCCTGTATCACTTTGCTGTTCGAAACGGCATACGCTACATCTTCTCCGGCGGAAACATTGCGACCGAGGGGGTATTCCCATCAGCTTGGCACGGCAGTGCAATGGATGCTATTAACCTTAAGGCCATACACCGCAAATACGGCACGCGACCTCTGCGGACCTACAGGACCATAAGCTTCTTCGACTACTACTTCTGGTATCCCTTTGTCAGAAAGATGCGCACGATCCGTCCGCTGAATTACATGCCGTATGTGAAGAGCCAGGCGATTGAGGAGCTGGAGGCGGCGGTTGGCTGGCGATCCTATGGGCGTAAGCATGGTGAGTCGCACTTCACCAAACTATTCCAGAACTACTACTTGCCGGCGCGATTTGGCTACGACAAGAGACGTCCGCATCTTTCGAGTCTGATCGTGTCGGGTCAGATGACCCGCGCAGACGCGGTGGTTGAGCTGGAAAAGCTACTCTACGACTCAAAGGAGCTTGAGTTGGACATCGAGTACTTTTGCAAGAAGCTCCGAATAAAACGCGACGATTTTGACGAGCTTATGCGGGTTCCGACGCGGCACTATACGGATTTCCCGAACTGGGACAAATATCACCGGCTTCTCAAAGGGGCTCAGGCGGCAGTGGCGCACGTGACGGGCCGGACAATCAGGGTCTACTCCTGATGCGAGTCGTACATCTGACTTCGGCACATCCGAGGGACGACATCAGGATCTTCCACAAGGAGTGCCGCAGCCTTGCATGCGCTGGCCATGATGTTACCTTGGTGGTGGCGGATGGGCTTGGCGCCGCCAAGCGAGATGGAGTCCAGATTGTGGACGTGGGGCGCGCTCAGGGCCGGTGGGACCGGATCTTTCGCGCCACGAAGCGCGTTCGTGACAGGGCGATTGAACTCGATAAAGATGTTTATCACCTTCATGACCCTGAGCTACTGCCGGTCGCGCTGGTCTTGAAGCGGCATGGCAAAAAGGTGATTTTTGACGCGCATGAAGATGTACCCAAGCAGCTCCTGGGAAAACACTATCTGCGTCCAGCTGTCAGAAAGTTGCTGTCTGTCGCGATCGCTGCTTACGAGCGCTACGTGTGCGCCCGCCTCGACGGCATTATTGCGGCGACACCCAATATCCGCGACAAGTTCCTCCGCATCAACCGCAATACGGTCGACATCAATAATTACCCCTTGGTGGGCGAGTTGGAGGGCTACATTTCCTGGGATGCCAAGGCTGACGAAGTCTGTTACGTCGGAAGCATCGCGTCGATACGGGGCGTCAAGGAGTTGGTCGCTTCTATGGCGCTGACGCAGACCGGCGCCAAGCTCAATCTGATTGGCGCATTCGCCGAACCCCTGATAGAGACTGAGGTACAGGCCTACCCCGGATGGGGGCGTGTCAATGCACTTGGAACCAAGGATCGGCCGGGAGTCCGCGATGTCCTCGGCCGATCGAGGGCCGGGATCGTCACCTTTCATCCTTTGCCCAACCACGTAGACGCTCAGCCGAACAAGATGTTTGAGTACATGTCTGCAGGTGTGCCCGTGATCGCCTCGCATTTTCCATTGTGGCGCGAGATCGTGGAGGGGAATGATTGTGGGGTGTGTGTCGATCCTTTGAAACCTGTAGCGATTGCAGCCGCGATCGACAGAATCGTCGGCGATTCGGCGCTTGCGAAGCGCATGGGTGCCAATGGACGACGAGCGGTGGAGAAGCGATATAACTGGGCCGCCGAGGAATTAAAGCTCCAGGAGTTCTACCGACGCTTGGAAAGCAAGTGATGGCTTGGCCTGCAGCATACGAGCGACGACCAGCGATGCCTTGGTGGCATGGAGCGCGGGATGTTTCCGGGTTCTTGTTGACAGCCAATCGAGAAGGTTCTAGTTGAGAAGGCTGAGAACTGGACTCCCACACCCTAAAAAAGGGGCGTGGCAACAGCGCGGATAAGATAACGCGATCCTCCTCGCCAAAACCTCTGTTCTCAGCAAATTTGTTAGGTATTTTTGATGTGCGGAATATTTGGCATCGTCTCATCGTCACCGGTCTCTGGGGGCGACCTGGGCGTTTTAGTGAAGCATTCCCAGCAGCGGGGTAGGGATTCCAGTGGTCTGCTGACCTTAGGCGGCGAGGGCTACCACGCCTATCGGGCTGACTATCCCATCACACGTTTGCTGAAAGATGTGCGTCCCCAGTCCAGTCATCTTGTGCTGGGGCATAGCCGGCTCATCACCAATGGTCTGGCGGACAACCAGCCGGTGGTGCGCGATGGTATCTGTGTGTTTCACAACGGTATAGTGGTCAACGACGATGCCATATGGCCGCAGATCGTAAAAGCGCGGGGGCTCCAGATCGACACCGAGGTTATCGCGGGCATTGCGGCAGCGCACCTCGAGGCGGGTGGTGCCCTGGCGGACATGCCGGCCCGCATCCTGGGCCTGTGCCGTGGCGTGGTGGCCTGTGCCCTCATCGTGCCTCGTCTGGGTAAGCTCTGCCTGTTCTCGAACAACGGCAGCCTGTATGTCGGACGCAAGGGTGACACGACATACTTCGCTTCGGAGCGGTATCCACTGACCGTTATCGGCTGTAGCGAGATCGATCAGGTTCGTGAGGCGGTGTTTGTTGATATCCCCGCTTCGCAGGCGGCGGTGGATATCTCCGATCGCAAGGAGCGCAAGACCGATCTGATTCCGTCCCTGTCGCTGTCCGGCGCGGCAGAAGAGGAGCAGCTGCTCGGATACCGCAGATACGAGGGGCGCCGATGTACGAAATGCCTGCTGACTGAGACCATGCCCTTCATCAGCTTCGACGCCGACGGCGTGTGCAACTACTGCAGGCACTACAAACCCCGCAACAAGCCGCGGCCGAAGGAGGAGCTGTTCAAGCTGGTCGAGTCCTACCGTCGCACGCACGGCGACGATTGCCTGGTGCCTTTCTCCGGCGGGCGCGACAGCTGCTACGGCCTGCACCTAATCGTCAAAGAGCTTCAGATGAAGCCCATCACCTACACCTATGACTGGGGCATGGTGACGGATTTGGGGCGACGAAACATCAGCCGGATGAGCGCCGAGCTGGGCGTCGAGAACATCATCGTCGCAGACGACATCACCAAAAAGCGAGAGCACATCGCCAAGAACCTGCGCGCTTGGCTCAAGTCTCCGCACCTGGGCATGATCAGCATCCTGACGGCGGGCGACAAGCATTTCTTCCGCCACATCGAGACCATTAAGCAGCAGACCGGAATCAGCCTGAACCTGTGGGGCATCAACCCCCTGGAGGTCACGCACTTCAAGGCAGGCTTCCTGGGCGTGCCGCCTGATTTCGAGGAAAAGCGCGTCTACTCGCACGGCGCCATGAAGCAGCTGCGCTACCAGTGCCTGCGCCTGGGCGCCATGCTGCAGAGCCCGGGGTACTTCAACAGCTCACTGTGGGACACGCTGTCGGGTGAGTATTACCGCAGCTTCACGAAGAAAACGGATTATTACCATATCTTCGACTACTGGCGCTGGGACGAGAAGCAGATCGACGACACGCTGGCCACCTACGACTGGGAGCGCGCGCCCGACACCACGACCACCTGGCGTATCGGCGACGGCACGGCGGCCTTCTACAACTACGTCTACTACACGGTCGCAGGCTTCACCGAGCACGACACCTTCCGCAGTAACCAGATCCGCGAGGGCGATCTCACGCGGGCCGAGGCGCTGGAGATGGTGAAGGAGGAAAACGCGCCGCGCTACCCCAACATCAAGTGGTACTTGGACGCTGTGGGTGTGGATTTCAAGGAGGCCATCCGTGTGGTGAACGCCATTCCGAAACTGTATTGATCAGCTTGTGAAGCCTTGCATCTGGTACGTTTCCAAATACGTGGCGCCACCGGCCAAGGTTGGCGCGGGCGGGCGCGGCTATCTCATCATGCGTGAGTTCGCGCGCATGGGTTATGAGAGCGTGATTGTCACCTCGGATTCCAACCAGCTCACTGAGGTGCCCGTGCTGGACGAGCCCTATCACTTCCAGGAGGTCGACGGCATTCAGCTGTACTGGGTGCGGACCATGAAGTACACGGTGGCCAAGTCCTTGCGACGCATCCTGAGCTGGCTGGACTTCGAGTTGCGGCTCTGGCGCCTGCCTAAGGAAAAACTGCCCGCACCCGACGCGGTGATCGTCTCCAGTCTGTCGCTGCTCACCATACTCAACGGCTTTCTGCTGCGGCGCCGCTACAAGTGCCGCCTGGTGCTCGAAATCCGCGACATCTGGCCGCTGACCATCACGGAGGAGGGTGGTTTCAGCCGCTGGAATCCGCTGGTTCTGGGCCTGGGCTTCATCGAGAAGCTGGGCTACCGCTACGCGGACGCCATCGTGGGCACCATGCCCAACCTCGGCGAGCACGTGGCTGGCGTGCTGGGGCGGCCCAAAACCACCCACTGCATTCCTATGGCCGTCGACGAAACGGCCTTGGGGCCGGCGGAGGCGCTGCCGGTCGACTACGTCGAAAGGTACATTCCACGGAGCAAGTTCATCGTGGCGCATGCCGGCACCATCGGCATCACCAATGCGCTAGACACGATGCTGGACTGCGCCGAGTCCATGAAAGACGACCCCAAGGTTCACTTCCTCGTCGTCGGCGAAGGCGACCTGCGTGCGCACTACCAGCGCAAGTACGCCCATCTGTCCAACCTGACCTTCGCGCCGCGCGTGCCCAAGCAGATGGTGCAGTCCGTGCTGTCGCACTGCGACCTGCTGTACTTCTCCGTGCACGTCTCCACGGTCTGGAAATACGGCCAGTCCCTGAACAAGGTGATCGACTACATGCTGGCAGCCAAGCCCGTGGTGGCGTCCTATACCGGCTACCCCTCTATGATCAACGAGGCCGACTGCGGCACCTACGTGCCGGCCGGCGACGTCGCAGCCCTGCGCTGTCAAGTCCAGCGCTACGCGGCCATGGAAACGGCGCAGCGTGAGGCTGTCGGCCGTCGTGGCCGCGAGTGGATCCTGGCGCATCGCCGCTACGAGACGCTGGCGAAGAACTACCTGGCCATCCTGTTCGATCAGGCGGCGCCGAAGGCGGCCGGATGAAGCGCCTGTTCGATCTACTGCTGTCGCTGGGCGGACTGGTCGTGCTGTCCATGCCTCTGCTGCTGTTGTGGGTCCTGGTGCACCGCAAGCTCGGCAGCCCCGTGCTGTTTCGCCAGGTCCGCCCCGGCCTGCACGGGCGGCCTTTCATGATGGTGAAGTTTCGCACCATGACGGATGAACGCGGCGCCGACGGTGAACTCTTGCCCGACGCCCAACGCCTCACCGCCTTCGGCCGTTTTCTGCGCGCCAGCAGCCTGGACGAACTGCCCGAACTCTGGAACGTGCTGCGCGGTGAGATGAGCCTGGTGGGCCCGCGCCCGCTGCTGATGGAGTACCTGCCCTTGTACTCCCCCGAGCAGGCGCGCCGACACGAGGTGCGTCCGGGCATTACGGGCTGGGCCCAAGTGAACGGACGCAATGCCTTGAGCTGGGAGGAGCGTTTCAAGCTTGACATCTGGTATGTCGACCACCGTTCGCTCTGGCTGGACTTGCGTATTCTCTGGCTTACGGTTCGCAAGGTCATCGTGCGCGAAGGCATCAGCGCGCAAGGCGAGGCCACCATGCCCCGCTTCACAGGGAAAAAATCATGAGGCGTTTGGCTCTTCTTGGTGCAAGTGGCCACGGTAAGGTGGTTGCCGATACTGCCTTTGCCAGCGGCTGGGACGTGATCGAGTTTTTTGATGACGCCTGGCCGCAGCGCCAACAAAATGGACCTTGGTCTGTCGTCGGTGGCAGCGTTGAGCTGTTGAAGCGCTGGCAGGAATTTCAAGGCGTGATCGTTTCCATCGGAGATTGTGCTGTTCGGATGGAAAAGCACCGAACTCTGCTGGCTGCTGGTGCTCCGCTGACCACTGTGGTACACCCTGCAGCCGTGGTGAGTCGTCATGCTGTGCTGGGCGTCGGCACGGTGGTGATGGCCGGTGGGGTTGTGAACATCGACGCTGTCGTGGGCCAAGCGGGCATCATCAACACCGGGGCTACGGTAGACCATGACTGCCGCTTGGGAGACGCCGTACATATCTGTCCCGGCGCACACCTTTCAGGCCATGTCCAGGTTGGACACGGCAGTTGGGTGGGCGTAGGGGCTGCAATCAAGCAAGGTATGGTCCTTGGTGAGCGTGTCACGGTGGGCGCCGGTGCCGTGGTGGTGCAGAACGTGCCTGACGGACTCACTGTCGTTGGCAACCCAGCCGTGCCCATGGGCGCGGGTAAAACATGAGCGCAGAGTCATCGAGATCATGCTGAACACGACTTTCTCCCCCTGGCCGAGCTTCACCGATGAAGAGGCACGGGCCGTGCAGCGGGTGCTGCTGTCCAATAAGGTCAATTACTGGACTGGCGACGAATGCCGCGAATTCGAGCGGGAGTTTGCCGCCTGGTGTGGCACGCGCTATGCCATCGCTTTGGCCAATGGCACACTGGCGCTGGACTTGGCACTCAAAGGCCTGGGGATCGGCCCAGGCGATGAGGTGGTGGTCACGCCACGCACTTTCATTGCTAGCGTGTCTTGCGTGGTCAACGCTGGAGCCATTCCTGTGTTCGCCGATGTGGATCCCAGTAGCGGTAACCTGTCGGCCGAGACCATCAGCAAGGTGCTTTCCCCCCGCACCAAGGCTGCAATTTGCGTGCACCTTGCAGGTTGGCCGTGCGACATGGACCCCATCATGGCATTGGCTACGCAGCATGGGTTCAAGGTCATCGAGGATTGCGCACAGGCGCATGGCGCCCGCTACAAAGGGCGTAGCGTGGGCAGTATTGGACATGTGGGGGCCTGGAGTTTCTGCCAGGACAAGATCATGACCACCGGCGGAGAAGGAGGCATGGTCACGCTGAATGATGGGTCTCTGTGGCGTGACATGTGGGCCTACAAGGACCACGGCAAAAGCTATGCCGCTGTATACGAGCGCCAACATCCGCCTGGTTTCCGCTGGCTGCACGAGAGTTTCGGCACCAACTGGCGCATGCTTGAAATGCAGGCGGTGATCGGGCGCATCCAACTTGGCCGCATGTCGGAATGGACCCGTCGTCGCCAAGCCAATGCCGCCGCACTTGTGGCGGCCCTACAGCCGTTTGCTGTGGAGGGTGGCCCAGTGCGTTTGCCGCAGTTGGCCTGCAGGGGCTGTTCCACAGGTTGTGGGTTAGGTGGCGCTGACTCTTGCGCAGCGGATTGTTTACACGGCCAGTACAAGTTCTATGTTTATGTTCGTCCTCGTCACTTGGCCGCAGGCTGGAGCCGTGACCGCATCATTGAAGCAGTGAACGCCGAAGGCGTACCGTGCTACCAGGGCAGTTGCAGCGAGGTTTATTTGGAAAAGGCTTTTGACAATACTGACTGGCGCCCAGCTCAGCGTCTGCCTGTTGCGCAAGAGCTGGGTGAAACAAGCCTCATGTTTCTGGTCCATCCAACGTTGACCTCAGCAGAAATTACAAAGACTTGTCGGGTGGTTGTGAGTATCTTGGGTGAGGCTGCAAATGGATGATCCGTCTTCCGGGCACACAGGTATCACGGTTTGGATCTGCGCGATATGAATTGGCCCATGTCTAGGCTGGCGACTCCCATCCTGGCCTTGCCGCGAGCGGCAAAACGATTCGTCGCTTTGTCAGTCGATCTGGGCCTCTGCGTCCTGACCGTATGGCTGGCTTTCTATTTGCGGCTTGGAGAGTTTGTCGCTCTTTCTGACGCCTTCTCCGCGGTCGGTGCCTCGGTTGGGATCGCGCTACCCATTTTTGTGGTGTCAGGCCTTTACCGAGCCATTTTCCGTTACAGCGGCTGGCCTGCCTTGTTGGCAGTCGCCCGCGCGGTGGGCATTTACGGCTTGCTCTATGCGTCCGTCTTCACCGCCATTGGCGTGGCTGGGGTGCCCCGTACGGTGGGCATCATCCAGCCGATTTTGTTGCTGTTGTTCGTTGGGGCGTCGCGTGCGCTTGCCCGGGTCTGGCTCGGTGACCAGTATCAAAACATTTTGAAACGCGCAGCCAGACCTAAGGTGTTGATCTATGGCGCAGGCACCACTGGTCGCCAGTTGGCGGCGGCCCTGGCCAACAGCCATGCGATGCAGGTGGCAGGATTCCTGGACAACGATGACCGCCTGCACGGCCACGTGCTCAACGGCAAGCCCATTTACAACCCAGCCGATTTGGACAACTTGGCCGCCACGCTCAATATCAGCGACGTGCTGCTGGCGATGCCAAGCCTGAGTCGCCAGCGTCGAAACGAAATTTTGAGCCAGATCCGCGTGGCACGGGTCGCCGTGCGCACCCTGCCCAGCGTGACCGACCTGGCCCAGGGCAAAGTGAGCATCTCGGACTTGCGGGAACTGGACATTGACGACCTGTTGGGCCGCGAACCAGTCACGCCCAATCACATCCTGTTGGCCAAAAACATCGTGGGCAAGGTGGTGTTGGTGACGGGCGCCGGAGGCTCGATTGGCAGCGAGCTGTGCCGCCAGATCCTGGCGGTGGCTCCGGCCAAGCTTTTGCTGATCGAACAGAGCGAGTTCGCCCTGTACGCCATTCACCAGGAACTTGAAGAGAAACTTGCTGGGCTACAGGGCGCCACGTCACCGGTTCTCGTTCCTCTGCTGGCCTCGGTACTGGATGACGACCGCATGCGCGAGATCATGTCCACTTGGCACCCCGACACGTTGTACCATGCCGCAGCCTACAAGCACGTACCACTGGTGGAGCACAACCCTGCCGCAGGCATCAAAAACAACGTGCTGGGCACGCTCTGTACCGCTCAGGCCGCTGCAGAAAACGGGGTGTCCGACTTTGTACTCATCAGTACCGACAAGGCCGTGCGCCCCACCAACGTGATGGGCGCGAGCAAACGGCTGGCCGAAATGGCGTTGCAGGCCTTGGCAGCCACCCAGGGGGGCACACCAAACGGCACCAAGTTCAGCATGGTCCGCTTCGGCAATGTGCTGGGCTCGTCTGGCTCGGTGGTGCCGAAGTTCCGCCAGCAGATCCGTGATGGCGGGCCCATCACCCTCACGCACCCGGAAGTCACGCGCTTCTTCATGACCATCCCGGAAGCGGCGCAATTGGTGATTCAGGCCGGCGCCATGGCCAGGGGCGGCGATGTGTTTGTGCTCGACATGGGGCAGCCCGTCAGGATCATTGACTTGGCGCGGCGCATGGTCGAACTGTCCGGCCTGACGGTGAAAGATGAGCAGAACCCCGAGGGCGACATCGAGATCGCCGTGACTGGCCTGCGCCCCGGCGAAAAGCTCTACGAGGAACTGCTGATCGGCGACAACCCCAAGTCCACTGTGCATCCGCGCATCATGAAAGCCGAGGAGGAGTTCATCCCCTGGGCCGAATTCGAGGCCAAGCTCACCGCCCTTGAAATGGCCCTGAACGTGAACGACGTGGGTGTGATCCGCTTGATGATGCAGAAGCTGGTGGCAGGCTATATCCCCAGCGATGACATCGTTGACTGGGTGTTTCTGGAACAAGAAGCCGAGGCGCAGGCCTTGGGGGTGGCTGGCTGAATGGCGAGGGGTCCATACCGAAAGCAACTGTAACCTTGCCGAGAGCGCGGAAAACAGGCTTGCCATAGTCCTTAGACGGACTGAGACTCCAGAGCCACTGACTTTAATATAGAAGGCGACACCATCACCCAATCCACACCGTCAGTGCGAAAGCGCTGTCAAGCGAAAAATTTCAGACGAATGGGTGGCGAGCGCAGAGTTTTCGCGCCAAAAAATCGGCTCCATTGACGATTTCATAGCGGGCTCTGCGCCCACTGCGACATATCTTTATCCCAACACACAAATGCGTGCGAATGCAGACACGAAAATGCTTCGCCTGAGTTTGAGCCGCCGTTTTTGACCCGGGCGCATCCTCGGCGTGGGGTGGAGCGTCCCACAGCCTATTCCACCATTCGCCCAACTACCCGGCAGCGGTGTGCTGCCAAAGAACCACTTAGCACCGGCTGGGCTCAACCCGATCAGGATGCCGCGCTGTCGTCCGCCTGGTAGCCCATGCGAAAGCCGCCCCAGTGGGTGCCACAGATGTGAATGGGCACCGACAGGTCGTGCATGATTTCGCCGGTGTCGCGCTTGTAGGTCTGCAGTAGCATCTTCTTGGTGTGGGCACCGCAACGGCTGCCCGTGCGGTCGTTGAAGATGCGTTTGCTGCGGCTTTTGACCAGGTCGGTGGCGTAGTCGCCGGTCGGGGCCTGGGCGAATTTGTCGTTGTGCGTGGGTACGTAGCCGCGCTTGTCGGTGCAGATGGCGAAGATGAGGTTGGGGTTGTCCTTGAGCACCTGCTCCTGCACCAGCGGCAGCACACGGTCGCAGAAGGCGTCAAAACGTGAGCTGAATTTGGGCGGGTTGGTGTTGGGAATCGGCTGGTACTCGTCGCTGAGCAGATCTTCGCGCCGGATCAGGCCGTCGGCCACCGCCGTCTCCAGCAGCTGCTGCACCTGGTCGGCCGCCGTGCGGGCCACCTGGTACATGCGGTGGTGAACGGTCTCGAAGCGCAGCTCGATCAGGTTGTCGAAGAAGCCTTCGCCCAGTTCGGTCAGGCCGACGATCTGGTTCTCTTGGGTCTGGATGCGCTGGCCAAAGCTCAGCAGTTCGTTGCGGATGTCCCCCAGGTAGCCCGAGATGCCCTGCACTTCGCGGGCCGACTGTTCCGAGGCCGTGACGATGCCATCCATGTGTTGCGTGAGCACGCCGGAAAACTCCAGAATGCCGCTCAGGCGCTGACCGACCTGGTCGATGTGCTGGACATTGTTTTGCACATCGGCGATCAGCACATTGATGCTTTGCACCGCATGGTCGGTCTCGCTCAGGATGCCGCCGATGCTGGCATCGATCTCCTGGGTGGCATTGAAAGTCTTTTCGGCCAGGTTGTTGACTTCCTGGGCCACCACCGCGAAACCCCGTCCGTGTTCGCCAGCCCGGGCGGCTTCGATGGCGGCATTGAGCGAGAGCAGGTTGATCTTGTCGGCGATCTCGCGGATCAGTTGCGCGATGTTCTCGATCTTTCGGGAGCTGCCCTGCAGCCGGATGATCGAGGTGTTGACCTCCTGGGTGTGGGTGCCCATGGTGCGCATGAAGGCGATGGTTTGTTGCAGCTCTTGCTGGCCCTGGCGCGAGTTTTCTTCGGCCTGACGGGCCAGCGCCCCCACCTGCGTGGCCTGCTGGCTCACCCGCAGGGAGTTTTCCGAGAGCGTCTGCGATCCGCTGGCCGCCTGCGTGCCGCTGGCGGCCAGCATGGTCATCGCCTGGCTGATGCTCTTGGCTTGCCACGACAGCTCGGCCAGCGTGGTGGAGTTGCGCTCGACCACCTCGGTCATGGACTGGATCGATTGGACCAGCCGGCTGTGGCCGGACAGGATCAGGCCCAGCAGCTCGCCCAGCGTCGGGTCTTGCTGCCATGCAGGGGGTATGTGCGCGATGGCTTGTTCCGGGGGCATGCCTTCGCTGTGCATGCCCTGCAGGACTTGCCGCGGCGTCTGCAGCCGGACCTGCTCGGTGTCGAGCTGGGCCCGCAGCTGATCGGCCTCGCCTTGCAGCGCCTGGTGCGCCTCTTGCCATTGGCCCAGCGGCGCCAGGGCCTCGTCGATGTCGCGCAGGGGGCCCGCCGTCCTGGGTGCGGCCATGAGCCCCTGGCCGAGGGATGCCCGGGCTTGCGACAGGCCCCGGCCGAGCGGGAGCACCAGCCAGAGCAGGGTGCCCAGACTCCACAGCACGGCGCAGACCAGCCCCGGCAGCCAGGCGCTCGGGCCGGCATCGGCCAGCGCTTGGGAGGCGGTCAGGCCGATCACGCCCAGAACGAACCAGGGCAAAACCAGAAGGGTGCTGGCGGCGATGCACCTGTGGCGCAGTTGTTTGAACATCGGGGGGGTCCGGCAGAGGCTGTTCGCGCATCCGGAATGGCTTTCCGAACGTCAGGGACGCATTCTAAAGAATGCCAAGGTCGGCAGGAGGGTCAAGCGGCCGGGCCCACGGCCGAGCGCTGCGGGGCCACTGCTATGCTTGCGGCCATGCGCAGCCTGTTTCATTTCGCATTCAACGTCACCGACCTGGACGAGGCCCGCCGTTTTTATGGCGAGCTGCTGGGTTGCCGGGAGGGGCGCTCCACCGAGACCTGGGTGGACTTTGACTTTTTCTCGCACCAGATTTCCCTGCATCTGGGCGAACCGCTCAAGACCGCGCCGACCGGCCTGGTGGGCGAGCAGCGGGTGCCCATGCCGCAGTTTGGCCTGGTGCTGCAGCGGGCCGATTGGCAGGCCATGGCCGACCGCTTGCAAGCCGCTGGCGTCGCCTTCGTGGTCCCGCCACAACTGCGCTTTGCCGGTCAGCCCGGCGAGCAATGGACCATGTTTTTCCTCGACCCCTTCGGCAATCCGATCGAGGTCAAGGGCTTCGAGTCGCTCGAGACCGTTTACGCCAGCTGAGCGATCTGCTGGTCGATGGCCCCGAACAGGCTGTGGCCGTCCTTGCCCTTCATCTCGATGCGGATGCTGTCGCCGAACTTCATGAATTCGGTCGAGGGCTTTCCGTCCAGAATGGTTTCAATGGCCCGCTTTTCGGCGATGCAGCTGTAGCCCTTGGGCCAGTCTTTTTTGCCGTCGACTTCCACGCCTTTGTTGCTGACCGTGCCGCTGCCCACGATGGAGCCGGCGCGCACGTTGCGGGTCTTGCAGATGTGGGCGATCAGCTGGCCAAAGTGGAAGGTCATGTCCGGGCCGGCGTCGCACATGCCGACCTTGCGACCGTTCCAGGTGGACTGCAGGGTCAGGTGCACCCGGCCGCCCTGCCAGGCTTCGCCCAGTTCGTCGGGCGTGATGGCCACCGGGCTGAAGGCGGTGGCCGGCTTGCTTTGGAAGAAACCAAAGCCTTTGGCCAGCTCGCCGGGGATCAGGTGGCGCAGGCTCACGTCATTGGCCAGCATCAGCAGGCGGATGCCGTCGAGGGCTTCGTCCGGGCTGGCGCGCATGGGCACGTCGCCGGTGATGACCGCGATCTCGGCCTCGAAGTCGATGCCGTAGGCCTCGTCGGCACAGACCACCGGGTCGCAAGGGCCGATGAAGTCGTCGCTGCCACCCTGGTACATGAGGGGGTCGGTGTAGAAGGTCTCTGGCACTTCGCTGTTGCGGGCGGCGCGCACCAGTTCGACGTGGTTGATGTAGGCCGAGCCGTCGGCCCACTGGTAGGCCCGCGGCAGCGGCGCCATGCACATCTTCGGGTCAAAGGGAAAGGCGTGGCGGGCCTTGCCGCTGTTGAGGGTTTGGTAAAGGTCTTCGAGCTGGGGCGAGAGAAAGTTCCAATCGTCCAGCACCTGCTGCAGGCGTGTGGCGATGCCGGTCGCATAATGGGCCGTGCTCAGGTCGCGCGACACCACCACCAGCTGGCCGTCGCGTGAACCGTCTTTGTACGTCGCAAGTTTCATGGTCTTTGCACTCTGTTGGCGTTGCCCGAGCCCCTCAGGTTGACCGAGCAAATTACGTATTGGTAAACTCGTTTAACTAAACGAAATGACATTCTAGGCCATATGACCGCCCCACGCACGTCCCCACCGCCAGACACGGGCTCCGATCGCGAGCGCGCCGGCATCCAGTCGGTGGAGGTGGGTTTTGCCCTGCTCGATGTGCTGGCGCAGGCCCCGGGACCGCTGATGCTGCGCGACCTGGCGGCGCAGGCCGACATGAGCGCGGCCAAGGCGCACCGCTACCTGGTGAGCTTTCAGCGCCTGGGGCTGGTGGTGCAGGACGGGGCCAGCACCCGCTACGAGCTGGGCCCGGCCACCCTGCGTCTGGGCTTGGCCACACTGGCGCGGCTGGACGCCGTCAAGATGGCGCGTGAGCGCTTGCCTGCCCTGGGAGAGCAGACCCGCCAGACGCTGGCCCTGGCGGTTTGGGGCAACCATGGGCCGACCCTGGTGCATTGGCAGGAGTCCCCGATGGCGGTGCCGGTCAACCTGCGCCTGGGCGATGTGATGCCCATGCTGTCTTCTGCCACGGGTCGTTGTTTTGCCGCCTTTTTGGGCCATGGCGTCGGTTCGGACCGGGCGCGTGCGCTGATCGAGCAGGAAATGGCGCTGGCCCGCGATGCCGGCCGCCAGGACGTGCCGGGCACGGACGCCCAATTACAGGCCCTGCTGGCCGAGACCCGCCAGAACGGCCTGGGCCGCGTCCACAATGTTTTGCTGCCCGGCATCTCGGGTTTCTGTGCGCCGGTGTTCGATGCCGATGGCCACCTGGCCCTGGGGGTCGTGTCGCTGGGTTCCTCGGCGACGTTCAATGTGGACTGGAACGGTCCTCTGGCCACCGCCATGCGCCGGATGGCCCGACAGCTGTCGGCCGACCTGGGCTGGTCGTGCCCCTGAGCAGCATGGCCACGGCGCAGCGCACGGGGCGGTCGGCGGGCCCTTCACGGTGGACGCAGGTGCTGCTGGTGCTGGGCGCGCTGCTCTTGCATGCCTTGCTGCTGCTGGGGGCCGCTTCGCCACTCGAGGTGCGCCTGCCGGGTCCGCCCCCGCTGGCTCCGGTGCAGGTCCGTGTGGTGCCGCAGGCCCCGGTGGCTGCATCGCGTCCTGCGCCGCCATCGCCAGCCAGACGGGCTGCCGCGCCGCCTTCGGCCGCTTTGCCCGATGCAGCCGATGCCAAGGACCTGCCGCCCCCCGCCGTAGCGGTTGCGCCGTTGCAGGACGTCTCTGAAGCGGCCCCCGCCCTGCCGCAGCCGGCCCAGGAAGCGCCTGCGCCCTCGGCGGCTTCGGTGCTGGCCGCCCCGCCCGCGGCCAGCACCGAAGCCGCATGGCCGCTCATCTCGTTGGGTGCATTGCCGCCCTCGCAGCTCATGAGCTACCAGCTGCACGGCATGGACAAGGGCTTGAGCTACCAGGCCAACGGCGAGTTGCGCTGGCAGCACAACGACAGCGCATACGAGCTCTCCCTCTCGGTGCGGGCTTTTCTGCTGGGCCGTCGCCAATGGCGCAGTGTCGGGCAGATCGGCGCCACGGGTCTGGCGCCCAGGCGCTTTTCGGACAGCTGGCGCAACGAACGCGCGGCCCATTTCGACCGCGAACAGCAGCGCGTGGTCTTCAGCAGCAACAGCACCCCCGCGCCCCTGATGCCGGGGGCGCAGGACCAGGTCAGCCTGTATGTGCAGCTGGCCGCCGCCATGGCCGGCGAGCCCGAGCGCTTTGCGCCCGGCACGCGCCTGCAGGTGCAGACCGCCACCGTGCGCGACGCCTTGCCCTGGTCGCTGGTGCTCGAGGGCTCGGAGACGCTGACCCTGGACGGACAGAGCCTCAAGGTGTCCAAATGGGTCTGCCAGCCGCGCAACCAATTCGAAGCCCGCGTGGAGTTCTGGGTGTCGGCCGCGCAGTCCTGGATGCCGGTGCGCATCCGCATCACCCAGGCCAGCGGCAGCTACATCGACCTGCTCTGGCGCAGCACCGAACCCTTGGCGCCCCTGCCCGTGGCGGGCGATCCCACAACCGCGCCCCGGGGCTCTTGAAAACAGGCATACTGCAAGCAGATGAGATCACTGTGAAGAGGAGTTGAAAGCATGAATCTGCTGTACGAATCCGAGACCTTTGCCGTGATGCATGTGCTGGCCAACGAGGCGGGCGCCGCCGAGGGCAAGCCGGTCCGCCCTGTCCTGGAGCGCCACGGTTTCGAGATCGTGGACAAGCGCTCGGGCAAAGAGGTTTACCTCGATGGGTCCTGGGCCGAGCTGTTTCAGCGGCAGCTGCAGGCCTGGCAGCAGCAAAGCCCCACCCAGGAGGAGGTCGAGGACACCCTCGAGGGCTACACGGGCCTGGCCCAGCAGCCGGTGCTGGTGCACTGATCTCTGGCGCGCGGGCGCCTCAATCGCCCTGCGCCTTGAGCGCCAAGGCCTGTTCGTAGAGGGCGTTGCGCGGCTCCCCCGAGATTTCGGCCGCCAGTTTGACGGCGGTCTTGAGCGGCAACTCCGCCAGCAGGCAGCGCAGGATGCGCTCGCCTTGCGCTCCCGTGGCCACCACCGGCTGGTCGTGCACCAGCAAGACGAATTCGCCACGCTGGTGCTCGGGCCGTTCGGCCAGCCAGGCCGGCAGGTCTTGCGCGGCCAGGGTGACGATCTGTTCAAACTGCTTGGTCAGCTCGCGGCCCACCGTGACCCCACGCCCGCCCAGCACCGCCAGCGCCTCGGCCAGCGCGGGCATGCGGTGCGGCGCTTCGAGCAGCAGCACCGCCCGGCCCTCTTGCGCGATGGCCTGCACCGCCGCCTGCCGCTCGGCCGTCTTGCTCGGCAGAAAACCGCGGAAGACAAAGCCCTCCCCCGTCATGCCAGACGCGCTCAGCAGGGTGGTGATGCTGCTGGCGCCAGGCAGGGGCAGCACCCGGTGGCCGGCGGCCTGCACCGCCCGCACCAAGCGTGCGCCCGGGTCGCTGATGGCCGGGGTGCCGGCATCGCTCACATACGCCACCCGCTCGCCCTGGCCCAGCCGCGCCAGCACCGCCTGGGCGGCCTCGGCCTCGTTGTGCTGGTGCAGGGCCAGCAGCTGGTGCCCAGGCCGCTCCAGCCCGTAGGCCTGCAGCATCTGGCGGGTGTGGCGCGTGTCTTCGCAAGCGATGGCGTCGACGAGCCCAAGCACATGCAGCGCCCGCAGGCTGATGTCGGCGAGGTTGCCAATCGGGGTGGCCACCACATACAGTGTGTGTGTCGGATGCTGCTGGGCACCGGCTGCATCCTTCGCCGCTTGCAGTGCAAGGGCGAAGCTGGTGCTCAGGGAGGAAGAAATCATGCCAATGCTCCAACGGGCCAGAGGAGAAGGTCGCCACAGCACCAAGGCCCGCGGCGATGCGGCCGAGGACCAAGCGCTGGCGCTGCTCGAGGGGCAGGGCCAGCGCCTGCTGGTGCGCAATTATCGGATGCCCGGGCGCGGTGCCGCCGAGATCGACCTCGTCATGCAGGCCCCCGACGGGACCGTGGTCTTCGTCGAGGTGCGCCAGCGCAGCCGCAGCGACCACGGCGGCGCCGGGGCCAGCATCGGTGCGGCCAAGCGCGCGCGCATCGTGCGCGCCGCGCAGCATTACCTCCTGCGCTGGGCTCGCCTGCCGCCGGTGCGCTTCGATGTGGTCCTGCTGGAAGCGGATGGGCCGATATGGCTGCAGGGCGCCTTCGAGGCGGGCTGAGGCAGCGATGGCCCGTTTTTACAGTGCCCGGAGCAGGATTTGGCAGAGGTGGCGCACGCTGGGCGGCCACCGCCCCGGGTATGATCCGCGCCATGCAAGAGCTGCGCATTCAACAGCATTTCATCGACAGTGCGGACCTGCATTACCAGGTGTCCGAGACCCTGGCCAAGCCGATCGACGCGGCGGTGCAGGCCTTGCTGGCCTGCGTGACCGGCGGGGGCAAGGTCCTGGTGGCGGGTGTGGGCAGCGCGGTGGCGCTGGCCCAATACCTCAGCCACCTGCTGGTGCGTGGCTTTGAGCGTGAGCGGCCGGGTCTGGCCGCCCTTACCCTGGGGGCGGACCCGCTCTGGGCGTCGGCATCGCCCTCGGAAGAGGGTCTGGCCCGCCAGGTCCATGCCCTGGGCCTGTCGGGCGATCTGCTGGTGCTGATCTGTGCGCATGGCGACGAGCCTGCCCTGGCCCCTGCGGTACAGGCGGCACATGAGCGGGAGATGACGGTGCTGGCGCTCAGTGGCGGCACGGGGGGAGACCTCGGCCGCTTGCTGCGCGAGACGGATGTGCATGTGTGCGTGCCGCACGAGCGGGCCGCACGCGTGCGCGAGGTGCAGCAATTGGTGCTGCATTGTTTGTGTGATGGAGTTGACACCCAGCTGTTGGGTGAACAGGAGCCGAAGTGATGAAACTGCAAGTTCAGAAAACCCTGCTGGCCACGCTGCTGGGCGCCAGCCTGTTGTCCGGTTGCGCGCCGCTGGTGGTGGGGGGCGCTGTGGTGACCGGCATGGTGGCAGTGGACCGCCGCACTTCAGGCACCCAGCTGGAAGACCAGGCCATCGAGATCAAAGTGGCCGCCGCGGTCAGCAAAGAACTGGGTGACCGCGTGAACCTGAACGTGACCAGCTACAACCGGCGCGTGCTGCTCACGGGTGAAGTCCGCAACGAAGCCGACCGCTCACGGGCCACCTTGCTGGCCCAGAGCCAGGAAAACGTCAGGGAAGTCATCAACGACCTGGCCATTGGCCCACCGAGCAGCCTGAGCCAGCGCACCAAGGACAGCGTGACCACCGGACAGGTCAAGGCCGCCTTTGTGGATGCCAAGGACCTGCAGGCCAGTGCCGTCAAGGTGGTGACCGAGCGCGGCATCGTCTATCTGATGGGCCGTGTGACAGCCCGGGAAGCCCAGCGGGCCACCGACATCGCCCGTGGCATCCGGGGTGTGGTCAAGGTGGTGCGGGTCTTCGAGGACATCTCCGAGGAAGAGCTCAAGCGCCTGAGCCAGCCGCCCCTCTCGCGCTGACCTTCTGGCCGCCCCCGTAAAAAAGCGACCCTCGGGTCGCTTTTTTGTTGGGCGCTCGGAGGCGCGCAGGTGCGCTCAGCGCAGGCGCCGGATCAGGCTGGAGGTGTCCCAGCGGCCGCCGCCCATTTTCTGCACATCGGCGTAGAACTGGTCGACCAGGGCGGTCACGGGCAGCCGTGCGCCATTGCGCTTGGCCTCGTCCAGCACCAGGCCGAGGTCCTTGCGCATCCAGTCCACAGCAAAGCCGAAGTTGAACTGGTCGTCCACCATGGTCTTGCCCCGGTTGTCCATTTGCCAGCTCTGGGCGGCGCCCTTGCCGATCACGTCCAGCACCAGCTTCATGTCGATGCCTGCCTGCTGGCCGAAGGCGATCGCCTCGGACAGGCCCTGGACCAGACCGGCGATGCAGATCTGGTTGACCATCTTGGCCAACTGACCGGCGCCGGATTCGCCAATCAGGGTGAAGGCACGAGAAAACGCCATGGCCACCGGCTTGACTTTCTCGAAGGTGGCGGCATCGCCACCGCACATCACCGTCAGCATGCCGTTGACCGCGCCGGCCTGACCGCCCGAGACGGGCGCGTCGATGAACTGCAGGCCACGCTTTTGGGCCTCGCTGCTGAGCTCACGCGCCACCGAGGCGGAAGCCGTGGTGTGGTCGACGAACACCGCCCCGGGTTTCATGCCGGCAAAAGCGCCATCGGGGCCGAGCACGATGCTGCGCAGGTCGTCGTCGTTGCCCACACAGGCAAACACGATGTCGGCACCGGCAGCCGCTTCGCGCGGGGTGGGGGCGCTGGCTTGGCCCGGGCACTCGCCCAGCCAGGCCTGCGCCTTGGCGGCCGAACGGTTGTAGACGGTGACCTGGTGGCCGGCGCGCGTCAGGTGCCCGGCCATGGGGTAGCCCATCACACCCAGACCCAGGAAGGCCACTTGGTGCGGCGTACAGGCGTCGTAGGTTTTTTGTCCAATATTGCTCATGGGTGTGCCTTGATGCAGGTTGAGGAATGGCCGCAATTTAACAGGAGCCAGGGTCCGGGTTTGGTACCCTCGGGACATGACCCTGATCGCCGACAACCTCCGGGTGGTGCTCGACCGCATCCACCATGCTTGCCAAGCGTCCGGCCGCTCGCCCGACAGCGTGCGGCTGCTGGCCGTGTCCAAGACCTTTGGCCCCGAGGCGGTGCGCCAGGCCCATGCCGCCGGCCAGATCGCCTTTGGCGAGAACTACATCCAGGAGGCGGTGGACAAGATCGCCGCCCTGCGCGCGCTGCCGCTGGAATGGCACTGCATTGGCCCGATCCAGAGCAACAAGACGCGGTTGGTGGCCGAGCACTTTGATTGGGTGCACAGTGTGGATCGGCTCAAAATCGCCCAACGCCTGTCGGAGCAGCGACCGCCCCACCTGCCGCCCTTGCAGCTGTGCCTGCAGGTCAACACCGATGGGGGACCGACCAAGTCCGGGGTCCGGCCCGAGGAACTGCTGGCGCTGGCCCGCGCGGTGGCGGCGCTGCCGCGCTTGGAGCTGCGCGGCCTGATGACCATCCCCGACCCGGTCGAGGGCTTTGCGGCCCAAGTGGCCCTGCACCAGCGCGCCACCGACTTGTTCGGTTCATTGCAGTCGGCGCTGGGGCTGCCGTCCTTTGACACCCTGTCCATGGGCATGACGGCCGACCTGGAGGCGGCCATTGCCGCCGGCAGCACCATGGTGCGCGTGGGCACGGCGATTTTCGGCAAGCGCTGAGGACCAAGCCACCGCGCTGCGCCCAAAGGCGCCAGCGCGCAGACCCGGACTCAATACCGATTGACGTCGTCTGGGCTTTCTTCCTGGTCGGCAGGGCGGGCAAACAGCTTGCGCAGCACCAGGAAGGCCAGCACTGAGACGATGGCGAAAATCAGCAAGTCACGGTTGAGGGCGAATCCGGCGGTGGCCCACTGCACGCAGGCCACGGCCGCAGCGCCCAGGGCCATGCCCAGAAAGAGGAAGGCCCCCGTGACCAGCTCGACCATGGCCAGTGCCAGTGCCACCAAGAAAGTGATCTGGTAAGCATCCATGGCTCAGTCCTTGGGGCCCAGGCGTGAAACCAGGCCGCCCAGGCCACCGGCGAGGCTGTTCATGACATCGCTGGGCAACAGCACGATCTTGGCGTTGCTGCCTTTCGAGAGCTCCTGCACGGCCTGGGCCTGCAGCTTGCGGACCTCGAATTCGACCGCGCTGGCGCCGCCTTCGCTGATGGCCTTGGCCACGGCGCTGACCGCATACGCCTCCGCATCGGCACGGACTTTCATGGCCTCGGCCTGCCGGTTGGCCGCGTACAGCTGGGCATCGGCGTCCAGCTCGGTCGCCTGCTTCTTGCCTTCGGCCTCCCGGACCAGGGCGCGGCGGTTGCGCTCGGCATTGAGCTGCAATTGCATGGCCTGTTTGGTCTCGGGGTCGACATCGACCTCGAGAATCTCCACACGCGTGAGCAAAATGCCCCACTCTTCAGAGACGGTCTGCAGATCGCGCTCAATCTCGTCCGAGAGTTGCCGCCGGTTGGACTGCACGCCATCGAGATCGGTCTTGCCGATGACGCTGCGCACGGTGCCATTGACGATGGTCATGATGGCGTCGTCCACATTGGCGATCCGGTACATGGTCTTGGACGCATCCACAATCCTGTAGAGCACGGCCAGCGACACAGAGATGGTCACATTGTCGAGCGTGATCGCATTGATCGGCTTGGGCGGCAGCTGGCGCTCCTGGATGGGCACCTTGTAGCGCACGCTCTCGAAAAAGGGGATGATCAGGTGCAGGCCGGCTTCCAGCTTGCGGTTGAACTTGCCCAAACGTTCAACCAGCCAGTTCTCCGATTGCGGCACGATGTTGACGCCCAGCTTGAGCGTGAGCACCACCAGCGCCACGAGGACGATGAAAACGATGTTGGAAAAAGTCAGATCCATGGGATGGCCTCGCTGCGAAAGATGGTTGCCGACATCCTAGCGCGTTCGCGGCGCAGGCCCCCAAGGTCAGAAGCGCGGCAGGTCCGGATGCTGGATCTGCCCGGCACGCACCAGCATCTTGCCGTATTCGGCGCAGCGGTGCAGGGTGGGGATCACCTTGCCGGGGTTGAGCAGGCTGCCAGGGTCAAAGGCGCGCTTGATGCCGAACATCTGTTCGTTCTCTTCGGCGCTGAACTGCACGCACATGCTGTTGACCTTTTCGATCCCCACACCGTGCTCGCCCGTCACCGTGCCGCCCATGGCCACGCTGGTCTCCAGGATGTCGGCACCGAACTGCTCGCAGCGGCGCAGCTGGTCGGGGTCGTTGGCATCGAAGAGGATCAAGGGGTGCAGGTTGCCATCGCCCGCATGGAACACGTTCAGGCATTTGAGGCCGTACTTGTCTTCCATCTCGGCAATCGCCTGCAGGATGTCGGCCAGGCGCTTGCGCGGGATGGTCGAGTCCATGCACATGTAGTCGGGGCTGATGCGGCCCGAGGCCGGAAAGGCGTTCTTGCGGCCGCTCCAGAATTTCAGGCGCTGCGCCTCGCTTTCGCTGACCGCGATGGCGGTGGCGCCGGCGGCCGTCAGCACCGCGGACATGCGGCCGATTTCTTCTTCCACCTCTTCGGGGGTGCCGTCGCTCTCGCACAGCAGGATGGCCGCAGCGCTCAGGTCGTAGCCGGCGTGAACGAAGTCTTCGACGGCGGCGGTCATCGGGCCGTCCATCATCTCCAGCCCGGCCGGGATGATGCCCGCCGCAATCACCGCGGCCACCGCATCGCCGGCTTTGCGCACATCGTCAAAGCTGGCCATGATGCAGCGCGCCAGCTGGGGTTTGGGCACCAGCTTGACGGTCACTTCGGTGGTCACGGCCAGCATGCCCTCGCTGCCGATCAGGACCGCCAACAGGTCGTAGCCGGGGACGTCGAGCGCATCGCTGCCGAATTCAACGGGCTCCCCCTCGATAGTGAAGCCCTTGACCTTGAGCACGTTGTGGACTGTCAGGCCGTATTTGAGGCAGTGCACGCCGCCCGAGTTCTCGGCCACATTGCCGCCGATCGTGCAGGCGATCTGGCTGGACGGGTCGGGCGCGTAGTACAGGCCGTAGGGCGCAGCCGCTTCGCTGATGGCCAGGTTGCGCACGCCGCACTGCACCACGGCGGTGCGACTGACCGGGTCGACGGATTGGATCTGGTTGAAGCGGGCCATCGACAGCGTCACGCCCAGGCGGTGGGGCATGGCGCCACCCGACAGGCCGGTGCCGGCGCCGCGCGCCACCACCGGCACCTGCAGGCCGTGGCAGGTGCGCAGCACCGCCTGCAACTGGGCTTCGGTCTCGGGCAGGGCCACCACCAGCGGCCGCTCGCGGTAGGCGGTCAGGCCGTCGCATTCATAGGGGATGGTGTCCTCGGGCGTGTACAGGATGCAGTCGGCCGGCAGCACGCGGCCGAGGGCCTGCACCACGCGCCGCTGCAGGGCTGCGCGCTCCGCGGCTTGTTCGGCCTGGCGGGCCGCGTCAAAAGGGATCGGGCTGTTCATGGGCCTTACTGTACGCCGGCAGGGCCATTTGTGCTGTGAAGAAAGTTTGAACCCGCTGTGAAATGCCGCCGCTGCGGGCTCAGACCAGGGCGCTTTTGAGCCAGTCGGCAAAGGCCGCACACTCCCAGCGCTCCATGGTGCCGGCGCGCCAGCACAGGTAGTGGGCGTGGGGGCTGGGCACATTCTGCTCGAACAGGTGCACCAGCTGGCCCGATTCCAGCCAGGGCGCGGCCAGCTTGAGCCGCACCAGGCCCACCCCCAGGCCCTGGGCGGCGGCATCGCACATCAGCCCCACGTCGTTGAACGAGGAGCCCTCGGCCGGCTCGGGCCAGTCCAGGCCGTGCGCGGCAAACCAGGTGCGCCAGGGCTCGAGCGGGCTGCGCAGCAAGGGCAGACCTTCGAGGTCTTCGGGGGTCTTGAACGGGCCGTTTTCGCGCGCCCAGCTGGGCGAGGCCATCGGCGTGACCTCGTCCTTGAGCAGGCAGGTGTGCTCGACGTCGGCATAGCGCCCGGTGCCAAAGCGCACCGTCAGGTCGGCGTCTTCAGCCACCACGTCCAGCAGCGGGATGCTGACCTGCAGCGTGATGTCGATCTCGGGGTAGGCCTCGAAGAAATGCTTGAGGCGCGGCATGAGGATGGAGCGCGCGAAGGTGGGCGTGACGGCCAGCCGCAGCTTGCGTCGCCCGGGCGCCGCGCCGGCCGAAGGGAAGCGCTGCAGCGAGGCCAGGCCCTCGCGCACATGGGCCAGGTACTCGATGCCCTCGGTGGTGAGCGAAAAATCGGCCCGCCCGAAAAGCTTGGTCCCGATGATCTGTTCGAGCTGCTTGACCCGGTGGCTCACCGCGCTGGGGGTGACGAACAGTTCGTCGGCGGCCTGCGTGACGCTGCGCAAGCGGGCCAGCGCTTCAAAGGTCTGCAGGCACTGGATGGGGGGGATGCGCAGACTCATGGGAAAGCCTTTTGGGTGGTCGGTTGGGGGCAGTGCTGAAAGCCTGTCCTGCCAAAGCGTTTATTTGAAGATCACCGTCTTGTGGCCGTTGAGCAGCACCCGGTGCTCGCTGTGCCATTTGACGGCACGGGCCAGCACCTGGCTTTCGGTGTCGCGGCCCATGGCCGTGAGGTCCTCCACCGTCTTGCTGTGGTCCACCCGGGTCACGTCCTGCTCGATGATCGGGCCTTCGTCCAGATCGGCGGTCACGTAGTGGGCGGTGGCACCGATCAGCTTGACGCCGCGGTCGTGCGCCTGGTGGTACGGTTTGGCGCCTTTGAAGCTGGGCAGAAAGCTGTGGTGGATGTTGATGGCCCGGCCCGAGAGCTTGCGGCACAGGTCATCGCTCAGGATCTGCATGTAGCGCGCCAGCACCACCAGCTCGGCGCCCTCGGCCTGGATGATTTCGTACTGGCGGGCTTCGGCCTGGGCCTTGGTGTCCGCGCTCACCGGGATGTGGTGGAAGGGCACGTTGTAGCTCGCGGCCAGTTGGTAGAACTCGCGGTGGTTGCTCACGATCGCGCGGATGTCCAGCGGCAGCAGGCCCGATTTCCAGCGAAACAGCAAATCGTTGAGGCAATGGCCTTCCTTGCTGACCATGATCACCGTTCGCATGGCTTGGGTCGTCGCGTGCAGCTGCCAATCCATCTGGAAGCCCTGGGCAAACCCGCCCCACTGCTGGCGCAGCTCACCGGCATCGACCGCGCAGGCGAACTGCACCCGCATGAAGAACAGGCCGGTGTCGTGGTCGTTGTATTGGGCCGCTTCTTCGATGTTGCCGCCGCGTTCGAGCAAAAAGCCGGAGACGGCGTGCACGATGCCGGTGCGGTCTGGGCAGGACAGGGTGAGGGTGTAGGTGGGTTTCATGAGCGAATAGGGGGCAGCCGCACGGTGTTCGGTCCGGTGCGGCCAGCGGCTATTGTAGAAGCCGACATGGGGCGGCTACGGTAGACTCCCGCAGCGCCCGCCCCCGCCCGACCATGCAAGACTACGTCACCAGACAACGTTCGCCGCAGCGACACGCTGTGGGGCTGGCCCTCGTTTTGGTTTTGCATGCGCTGCTGCTGTGGGCGATCCAGTCCGGCTTGTCCCGCGAGGTCACGCGAAAAATCCAGGTGGTGGCCGATGTGCTGCTGCTCAGCCCGCAGCGGCCTGTGCCCGCGGAGCCGCCCCCTCCGGCCGCGCCGCCCCCACCGAAAAACCTGCCAGCCCCTGCCCGCAGCCCGCTTGCGGCGGCCGCGCCTCAGCCCGAAACGGCACTGCCAGTGCCCCCCTCTGCCCAGAGCGTGACGGTGGCGCCCAGTGTGGCCGCGCCTGTGGCGGCGGCGCCTGCTGCCCCCACTGCCGCGGCGCCGTCTGTGGCCGCCGCTCCCCGCAGCGAGCCGGTGCGCACGCCAGCGGTCGTCCAGTCGGCCCAATGTGAAAAGCCCGAATACCCCAGCGCCTCCCGGCGCATGGAGGAGGAGGGCACCGTGCACCTGCGTTTTCTGATCGGGGTGGACGGCCGGGTGATCCAGTCCGAGGTGGAAAAATCCTCGGGCTTCAAGCGGCTTGACGAGGCGGCCCGGGCGGGTCTGGCCAAATGCCAGTTCCGACCCGCCACGGTCGACGGCAAACCCGAGCAGGCCTGGTCCCAGATGCGCTACGTCTGGCGCCTGGAGTGAGCCCGTTTGCCGATGTCCGCATTCTCGACCTTCCCATCTTTCCCTAGGAGCCTGTTCATGCACACACACCGCCTGTTTCTTCGTTGGGCCAGCGGCCTGATGACCGCACTGTGGCTGGGCGGACAGGCCTGGGCCCAGGCGGCCGATGGCAGCAGCACATCCCCGGAGCTCAATCCGTATGGACTGGCCGCCCTGTGGTCGCAAGGCGATTGGGTGGCCAAGGGCACCCTGCTGGTGCTGGTGCTCATGAGCATGGGCTCCTGGTACGTGATCTTCACCAAACTGGCCGAGCAGATGCGGCTGGGGCGCCAGGCCCGTGCGGTCCAGGAGCAGTTCTGGAGTGCAGGTTCGGTGCGCCAGGGCGCAGACGCGCTGGAGACCAGCAGCGCTTTTCGTTTCATCGCCGAGAAAGCCCTGGAGGGGGCTTCCAAGCACACCGGCATGCTGGGCGCCATCGATTTCAATGACTGGGTCACCATGAGCATCCAGCGCGCCATTGGCCATGTCCAGAGCCGCATGCAGGATGGCCTGGCCTTTCTGGCCACCGTGGGTTCGACCGCGCCGTTTGTCGGCCTGTTCGGCACCGTCTGGGGCATCTACCATGCCCTGGTCAAGATCGGGGTGAGCGGCCAGGCCTCGATCGACAAGGTGGCTGGCCCCGTCGGCGAGGCCCTCATCATGACGGCGATCGGTCTGGCGGTGGCGGTCCCGGCCGTGCTGGGCTACAACTGGCTGGTGCGCCGCAACAAGGCCGTGATGGAGCAGGTGCATGCCTTTGGCTCGGACCTGCATGCGGTGTTGCTGGCCTCTGCCAAAAAATAAACGGCAGCCGCCACAGGAGCACACGCGATGGCCATGAATTTCGGTCCGCAGGACGATGAGGAGATCATCGGCACGATCAACACCACACCGCTGGTGGACGTGATGCTGGTGCTGCTCATCATCTTTCTGATCACCATCCCGGTCGTCACCACCTCGATCAAGGTGGATCTGCCCAAGCAGAGCAATGTGGTGCGCGAGACCTTGCCCGAGAACCTCATCATTTCGGTGGACAAGGCCGGACGCCTGTTTCTCTACGACACGCCGCTGAAAAACGCCCAGGACCTGTATGCGCGCCTGAGCCCTCTGGCCGCCCGCCAGCCGCAGCCCGAGATCCAGATCCGGGGGGATGGCGACGCCGATTTCGAGGCGGTGGGGCGCGTGATGCATGCCGTGCAGCGGGCGGGCCTGGCCAAGGTCAGTTTCATCACCGAGCCGGCAGGCCGCTGAAGGAGCGCAGCGATGGGCATGCATTTGGGCAACGGATCCGGGCAGGAGCCCGAAGTCATGATGGACATCAACACCACCCCCCTGATCGATGTGATGCTGGTGTTGCTGATCATGCTGATCATCACCATTCCGGTCCAGTTGCACGCGGTCAACATGGACATGCCGCGGCTGGCCGCCACCCCGGCGCCCCGGGAGCCCGTGGTGATCAAGGTGGAGGTGGACGCCGCCAATGGGGTGCGCTGGAATGGGCAGGCGCTGGCCAACCGCGAGGAGCTGGAAGCGCGCTTGCAGGACGCGGCCCGCCAGCAGCCCCAACCTGAATTGCACCTGCGTGCCCATGGCAAGGCCAAATACGACACGGTGGTGGGCGTCCTGGCCGGCGCCCAGCGCCATGGCCTGAACAAGCTGGGGATTCTTGGCGCTGAGCAGTTCGCCGACTGAGCTGATCAGCGCCGCATGACAAAGTGCTGCGCCGAAGCGTCGGGGGCGCTGCCAGTGAAACGCAGTCCCTGCAATTCCTGTCCGCATCGGCCCTGGCTGGCGGTGGCCTGCCAGGTGGCGGCGATGCGACGGCCGTCCTGGCTCTCTTCCATGGTGAAGACCTCGTCGTCCCAGTCGGCCACGACCAGGCGGCGTTCCTGACCGCGGCTCAAGGTGCCCTTGAGGCTGCCGCTGTATTCGGGGTGGGGCGCCAGCACCAGCACCCAGGGGGCTTCGCTGCGCGGACGCCCTGTGTCGGCCCATTCGATGCGCCATTGGCCCACCAGCATGCCAGGCGCGATGTCGGCGGCGGTGGGGCAGGCCGTGGCGGCGCCCAGCGTGGCCACCAGGCCTGCGGCCAGCAACAGCGTGTGCATGCGCCAGCGTTTCATGGTGCGGTCGGCGCAGCCGTGGCGGCACGCTGGGCGAATTCGGCCCGCAAGGCCTTGAGTTTTTCGCGCGGGTCTTCCTTGACCGTGGTTTTGTCCAGCGCCATCTCGGCGATGAAGCGGCTGGGCACGCCGGCCACCGTCTCACGGCCCTGCTTGCGCCGCCGTGTCCAGCTGACGGCCAGCGTGCGCTGTGCCCGGGTGATGCCGACGTACATCAGCCGGCGTTCTTCCTGCAGCCGCTGCAGGATGCCTTCGCTGACCGGACCGTCGGCGCGGCCGCCGGGCTGCGGGTCCTCGCCCAGTTTGAAGGGCAGCAGGCCCTCGTTCACGCCCACCAGCATCACATGCGGCCACTCCAGGCCCTTGGAGGCATGCAGCGTGGATAGGGTGACCACGTTCTGGTCCTGCTCGCGTTCGTTGAGTGTGGAAATCAGCGAGACGGTCTGAGCCACTTCGAGCAGGCTCTTGCGCTCGGTGGTCTGGGCGCCGGTGGCGTCCTCGATCTCGCCGCCACAGCGCCCGGCCATCCAGTCGCAGAACTCCAGCACGTTTGTCCAGCGGGCGTTGGCGATGCTTTCGTTGTCTTCGCTGTCGTAAAGGTGTTTTTCGTAGCCGATGTCCTTGAGCCAGTCGGTCAGGAAACGCATCGCGTCTTCCTTGCCAGCCGTGTGGCGGGCGCGGTATTGCAGGTCGTTCACATAACGGCCGAATTCGTGCAGGCCATGCAGGGCGCGGCTGGAGACCGCGCTGGGCAGGCTGCTGGCAAACAGCGCCTCGAACAGGCTGACCTTGTAACGGTTGGCGAATTGGCCCAGCTGGGCCAGGGTCTGGTGGCCAATGCCGCGCTTGGGGCTGGTGATGGCCCGCAAAAACGCCGGGTCGTCGTCGTTGTTGATCCACAGTCGGAACCAGGCGCACAGGTCCTTGATCTCAGCCTTGTCGAAAAAGCTCTGCCCGCCCGAAACCTTGTAGGGGATCTGTGCGCGGCGCAGTGCCTGCTCAAACGGCCGGGCCATGTGGTTGGCGCGGTAGAGGATGGCGAAATCCTTGAACTCGCGGTGCGGCGCGCCTTCGGTGGACTGGCCCGCGCGGATGGACTGGATGCGCGCCACGGCCCGTTCGGCCTCGTGCTCCTCGTTGTCGGCATCGACCACGCGCACCGGCTCGCCCTCGCCCAGCTCTGAAAACAGGGTCTTGGGATACAGCTTGGGGTTGGGCTCGATGACGTGGTTGGCGGCGCGCAGGATGGCGCTGGTGGAGCGGTAGTTCTGCTCCAGCTTGATGACTTTGAGGGCCGGAAAGTCCTGCGGCAGGCGCTTGAGGTTGTCCAGCGTGGCGCCGCGCCAGCCGTAGATCGACTGGTCGTCGTCGCCCACGGCGGTAAAGCGTCCGCGCTCGCCCACGATGTGCTTGAGCACCTCGTACTGGGTGGCGTTGGTGTCCTGGTATTCGTCCACCAGCACATGGCCCAGGGTGCGCTGCCATTTGGCGCGCACCTCTTCGTGTGCGGCCAGCAGCTGGAGTGGCAGGCCGATCAGGTCGTCAAAGTCCACGCTTTGGTAGGCCGCCAGGCGCTCCTCGTAACGGGCCATGATGCGGGCGATGACGCGGGCGCTGTCGTCGGGGGCGGCGGCCTCGGCCTGGGCCGCGTTCAGGCCCTGGTTTTTCCAGAGGCTGATGGTCCACTGCCATTGGCGCGCAGTCGCCGCGTCGGTGGTGCCGCCGCAGTCCTTGAGGATGCTGACGACATCGTCGGCATCGAGGATGGAAAACTGGGGCTTGAGGCCCAGCACATGCCCGTCCTCGCGCATGATGCGCACGCCCAGCGCGTGGAAGGTGCAAATCACCACGTCTTTGGCCGCCTTGCCGATCAGGCCCCGGGCGCGCTCGCGCATCTCGGCGGCGGCCTTGTTGGTGAAGGTGATGGCGGCGATCTGTCGGGGTTCGAGCCCGATCTGGATCAGGCGCTGGATCTTGTGCGTGATCACCCGCGTCTTGCCCGAGCCGGCGCCCGCCAGCACCAGACACGGGCCAGAGACGTAGTTCACGGCGTCGAGTTGGGCAAGGTTCAGGCCGGCGGACATGGATGGATCGAAGGCAAAGCGGGCCATCATAGCGGCATGGGCAGACGTGCTCCAGACCGATGTCGGCCGCGGGACCAAGACCGGCCGCATTTGCCGCGACAATCGGGCGCATGCTGGATGTTTTGCAAGCCACTTTTCCCTTTTTTGCGCTGGTGCTGTGCGGTTACCTGGCTGCCCACCGCCGATTTCTCCCGCTCGAGGCCATTGCCGGTCTGAACAGCTTTGTGCTGTTTTTTGCGCTGCCCTGCATGCTCTTTCGTTTTGGCGTGAGCACGCCCATCGCCCAGCTGCTCGATGCCACCGTCTTCTTCACCTACCTGCTGTGCGCGCTGGTCATGGTGGCTTTTGCCGTGGCCATCAGTCTGAACCGCCGGGTGCGCTGGAAAGATGCCTCCATGGGGGCGCTGGTGGCGGCGTTCCCGAACACCGGTTTCATGGGCGTGCCGCTGCTGGTGGCCTTGCTCGGCGCAGGCGCGGCCGGCCCGGCCATCGTCACCATCACGGCGGACATGGTCATCACCACCTCCCTGTGTCTGGCCTTGTCTGAAATGGATGCGGCGGACGAGCATGGCGCCGCGGTGGCCGCGCGCAAGGCCTTGCTCGGCGTGCTCAAGAACCCTTTGCCCTGGGCGATTTTGCTGGGGGCCCTGTTTTCCTGGCAGGACCTGGTGCTGGCCGGGCCCGTGGACAAAACCGTGGGTTTGCTGGCCGATGCGGCGTCGCCGGTGGCGCTGTTCACCATCGGCGCGGTGCTGGCCCGCTCGCAGTTGCTCGCCCACAAGCGTCCGCATGGCCCGCTGCCTTTGCGCGACTACCTGCCGGTCGCGGCCGTGAAGTTGCTGGTGCATCCCGTGCTGGTGTTTTTCATGGGCACCACGGTGATCGCCTTGGGCGGTGATATGGATCCCTTTGCCCTGGTTGTCATCACCCTGGTGGCGGCCTTGCCCAGTGCCAGCAATGTGTCCTTGCTGGCCGAGCGCATCGGTGCCGACAATGGGCGCATCGCCCGCATCATTCTGGTGACGACCGCCCTGGCCTTTTTGACGTTCTCGGCCGCGGTGGCCCTGCTCAAGCCGGCGTAAGCGCGGTCTGCCCGCGGGTCGGGGCCGCAGACCGCGCCCGCCCAGGCTCAGATCGCCTGCGGGTCCACATCCACCAGCCAGCGGATCAGGCCTTTGTGTTGCGGTGCGCTGCGCAGGGTGTGCAGCACCTCCTGCAACCGTGCCAGTGCCCGGTGCAGGTGCTTGCGGGACGGGCTTTCCATCAGCATCTGCGCGCGTTCCACACCCGCCACTTTCTGCAGGCCCATGGGCACGGCGGGGTAGAGGCTGACCTGATCGAGCGTTTCGGCGCCGCCCGCCTCTTCGCTCAGCCAGGCCTGCAGCGTCTCGCGTGCGGCGTTCAGGAAGGCCTGGGCCAGGGCCTGATCGCGCGCGTCGGCCCGCAGCAGGGCCTGGTGGCTGAAGGGCGGCAGGCTGGCGCTGGCGCGCTCGGCCAGTTCACTGGCGGCGAAGGCCGGGTAATCGTGGCGCTTGAGGGCTTCGAACAGGGGGTGGGCGGGGTGGAAGGTCTGCACCAGCATTTCGCTCTCGCCCTGGGCGGCGTCGCGCCCGGCCCGGCCGGCGGCCTGCATCAGCAAAGCAAACAGGCGCTCGGGCGCCCGGAAATCGCTGGAGAAGAGCGCGCTGTCGGGGTTGATCGCGGCCACCAACGTGATGCGCCGGAAGTCGTGGCCTTTGGCGATCATCTGGGTCCCCACCAGCACGTCCACTTCGCCGCTGTGCACCTGGGCGAGCTGGCTCTCGAGTGCGCCTTTGTGTCGCGTCGTGTCGGCATCGATGCGGGCAACCCGCACCGGCTGGCCATCGGGTCGGCACACCCCCGACAAGAGTTGCCCCAGCTGCTCTTCCAGTTGCTCGGTGCCGCGACCCAGCGCCGCGATGTCGGCGTTGCCACAGTCCGGGCAGGTCAGCGGCACCCTGTCGGTGGCGCCGCAGTGGTGGCAGCGCAGCGTGCGATCGACTTTGTGAAACACACGGAAGGCGCTGCAGTGGCGGCAAGCGCTTTTCCAGCCGCAGTCGGCGCAGTAGAGCACCGGGGCATAGCCGCGCCGGTTGAGCAGCAGCATGCTTTGCTCGCCCCGGGCCACGCGCGCCTGGATGGCCTGCACCAGGGGACCCGACAGCACCGTGCGCTTGGGCTGGTGGTTCATGTCAACACGCCGGACCACCGGCAGCGCCGCCGATCCGACCCGCTCGGGCATGTGCAGCCGCAGGTAGCGCCCCCCTTCCTCGGCCGGCCGGCTCTGGTGCCAGCTCTCGAGCGATGGCGTGGCCGAGCCCAGCAGCACCCGGGCACCGCATTGCTGGCCACGGTAGAGCGCCAGGTCGCGTGCCGAATAGCGGGCGCCTTCCTGTTGTTTGTAGCTGGGGTCGTGCTCTTCGTCGACCACGATCAGCCGCAGCTGGGGCATGGAGGCCAGCACCGCCATGCGTGTGCCCAGCACGATGCGCGCCGCGCCGCTGTGTGCGGCCAGCCAGTGCTTGAGGCGCTGTGCCGGGGTCAGCCCACTGTGCATGGACACCACCGCCGGCGCGCCAAAGCGTTCGCGCACGCGCGCTTCGAGCTGCGGCGTGAGGTTGATTTCGGGCACCAGGATCAGCGCCTGGGCCTGGGCATCGGTTTCCAGCACCTGCTGCACGGCGCGCAGGTAGACCTCGGTCTTGCCACTGCCGGTGTTCCCAAACAGCAGGCAGGGGCCGGTGTGGCCCGCCATGGCCTGCAGGGCCGCCGATTGCTGTTCTGAGAGCGTGGGGCCGGGCTGCACCTGCAGTTCGGCCCCGCTGGCCTGCTTTTTCAGGCGCCGGCCCAGCTGCACGTTGTCGAGTGTGCGCAACTGCGGCGGCAGGCTGCTGAGCGCCATCTCTCCCAGACTGCGCTGGTAATACTGGGCCGCGAACGCCATCAATTGGCGCCAGCCTGCATCCAGGGGTGGCAGGCCCTCCAGGGCCAGGAGGATGTCCCGGATGGCCTCGGGGGCGAGCTCGGGGGCAGGCACATCCGCCTGCCAGACCACCCCCAGCACGTCGCGCCGGCCCAGGGGCACCCGCACCAGCGTGCCGGGCTTGAGCGCCACCGGGCTGCGGTAGGTCAGCAGATCGCCCACGCCGCTGTGTGCAGGGGTCTGCACCGCGACTTCGATCCAGTGGTGGGCGGCGGCCGTCATCGTGCGCTCAAGATGGTTTCACAGGTTATTGATTTTTTCGAAATTCGCGGTAAGTGCTTGATTTTTCAAAGCTTTGAAGGTGGTCCAGATTTTCTGTGGATAACTTTGTTGAAAACCTTGTGGTGCCCAGGCCCAGCCCTTGAAAATCAAGCCTTCCAACGCGGTGCCCATCTGCTGAGCAAGAAACGAAGCCCAATGAAATCAAGGACTTACCGCAGTCCTGCAAGGCCTGCGGGCGCCAGCGCACACAGGTTTCACGAAGGTGTGTGGTGCATCACTTTTGTGCATAAGTGAAACCGGGCGAGCCCGGTTTTTGCGAAAAAATGCTGCAGGACGGCGGTTTGGTGCCCCGGCCCTCAGGAGGATTGCCGCAGCGCCCGCGAGTGCTGGTGCACCGCTTCGACCAGCGCCGCCACATGCTCGGGGGGGGTGTATTGGCTGATGCCGTGGCCCAGGTTGAAGATGTGGGTCGGTCCGGTGCTTTGGGGGTCGGTGTGCGGACGGCCAAAGCTGTCCAGCACACGGCGGGCCTGTTCGGCCACCTGCGCGGGGGGCGCAAACAGCACGTTCGGGTCGATGTTGCCCTGCAGGGCCTTGCCGGGCCCGCCCACTTGGCCGCCCACCAGGGCGCGGGCCTGGCCCAGGTTCATGGTCCAGTCCAGCCCCAGGACTTCGCAGTCGAGCTCGCCCATCTCGGACAGCCACAGACCGCCGCCCTTGGTGAAGACGATGCGCGGAATGCGCGCGCCCCCGTGCTCGGTCTTGAGTTGCGCCAGCACGCGCCGGGTGTAGGCCAGGCTGAATTCCTGGAACGCCCCGTCGGCCAGCACGCCGCCCCAGCTGTCAAAGACCATGACGGCCTGCGCCCCGGCTTCGATCTGGGTGTTCAGGTACAGGGCCACCGCATCGGCATTGATGGCGAGGATGCGGTGCATCAGGTCGGGACGGCTGTACATCAGGCTCTTGACCAGACGGTAATCGTCGGAGCCGCCGCCTTCGACCATGTAGCAGGCCAGCGTCCACGGGCTGCCGGAAAAGCCGATCAGCGGCACCCGGCCGTTCAGGGCCTTGCGGATGCTGGTGACCGCGTCAAACACATAGCGCAGCTTGGCCATGTCGGGCACGGCCAGCTGGGCGACCGCGGCTTCATCGCGCACCACCTTTTCGAACTTCGGCCCCTCGCCCTGCGCGAAGGACAGGCCCAGGCCCATGGCATCGGGCACGGTCAGGATGTCAGAGAACAGGATGGCCGCGTCCAGCGGGTAGCGGTCCAGCGGCTGCAGCGTGACCTCGGTGGCGTAGTCCACGTTGGTGGCCAGGCCCATGAAACTGCCGGCCTTGGCGCGGGTGGCGCAGTACTCGGGCAGGTAGCGGCCGGCCTGGCGCATCAGCCAGATGGGCGTGTGGTCGGTGGCCTGGCGCAAACAGGCGCGCAGGAAGCTGTCGTTCTGGAGGGGGGCGAAGGTGCTCATGCCCCCCATTGTGGCAGGCCCGCAAGGGCCGGGGCCTGAAATCTTCAGCGCAGGGCGCCGACGATCTCGTCCGCCGTGGGCAGCTCGGACAGCACCACAGGCGCCTGGCCGGGCGCATAAACCGCATACACCGGCACGCCGCTGCGGCCCAGCGCGCCCAGCGCGCGGGTGATGGCCGCGTCGCGCCGTGTCCAGTCGGCGCGCAAGGTGCGCACCTGGCGGGCGTCGAAGGCGGCCAGCACCTCGGTGCTGGCCAGCACGGTTTTCTTGTTGTACTGGCAGGTCACGCACCAGGCGGCGGTGAAGTCCACAAAGACGGTGCGGCCGGCCGCCAGCTCGCGCTGCACCGCCGCCTCGCTCCAGGCGGGCCAGCGTGCGTCGCCAGAACCGCCAGCGGCTTGCGCTGCGGGTGTTGGGGCGGGGTCCGCGGCAGGCCATTGGCTGCCGAGCCCGGCCAGCAGCAGCGCGGCCAGGGCCAGCAGCACGCTGCGGGCACGGCCGTGGCGGGTGGCCGCCCACAGGCCAAAGCCGAGCAGCACCAGCAGGGCCAGCAGGGCGGCCACGGTGTCCATGCCGGTCTGCTGGCCGAGGACCCAGGTCAGCCAGACCACGGTGGCGAACATGGGGAAGGCCATGGCCTGCCGGAAGGTCTGCATCCACGGACCCGGTCGCGGCAGCCGGTGGGCCAGTGCCGGCCAGAAACCCACCAGCAGATAGGGCAGGGCCATGCCCAATCCCATGCTGGCGAACACCGGCAGGGCTTGCCAGGCGGGCAGGCCAATGGCCAGACCGAGCGAAGCCCCCA
>Ga0315900_10001362_pt1 | contig 38843 bp, 27 predicted proteins | sample LakEriMetagenome_FD_203521 | JGI IMG/M metagenome (GOLD analysis project Ga0315900, IMG submission 203521) | Freshwater fungal communities from buoy surface, Lake Erie, Ohio, United States - Buoy 12 MA114 | ecosystem: Environmental > Aquatic > Freshwater > Lake > Lake biofilm | place: USA: Lake...
CGCCCGTTCCAAGTCGGCGATGATGTCGCGCGGGTCTTCCAGTCCGATGCTCAGCCGCAGGCCCCCGGGCAGAATCCCGCCCTGCATCTGCACTTCCGGTGCAATCGCCGAGTGCGTCATCGAAGCCGGATGCTCAATCAGCGTCTTGATCTGCCCCAGCGACACCGCCAGGGTCACACTCAGCGCGTGGGCGGCAATGTGGTTGCTCACGCGCATGGCCGCCTCGTAGCTCTCCTGCAGGCTCCCGCGTAGGCTAAAGAACAGCATTGAACCCGGCGCGAAATTGCCATCGTAATCCCGCATTTGCCGCTCGGCCAGGGCCCGCTGCGGGAAGTCCGCCCGGCCCGGGTACCACACCTGCGCCACGGCGGGGTGCTCGGCCAAGAAGTCCGCCACCAGGGCGGCGTTGCGTTGCTGCACTTCCAACCGGTGGGGGAGGGTCGGCAGGCCGTAGACGCTGACGTGCCAGGCCGTATCGGGCGCGATGCTCCCGCCGAAGTCCTTGCGATAAAGCAAGAGATCCGTTTCCGCCCGGCGCGGCCCGATGACCACGCCCCCCATGTTGGTGCCGAAGCCGCCGATGTGCTTGGTGAGGCTGTGCACCACAAAATCAATGCCGTGGGTGAGCGGGCGCTGGCCGAAGGGCGAGGCGAAAGTGTTATCCACAATGCTGACCACGCGCTGGTCGGCGGGGCGGGTGGCGTTCACTTCGGCCACCACGCGGGCCACCATCTCCAGGTCAATCAGCTCCATGGTGGGGTTGGTGGGGGTCTCGAAGTAGATCACGCGGGTTTCTGGGCGGAAGGCGGCGCGGAGGGCGTCTTCGCTCTGGAAGTTGGCCAGCGTGTGCGTGATGCCAAAGCGGGGCAGCCAGTTGACCACGTGGCTATGGGTGCAGCCATAAATGGCCGGCGGCATGACGATGTGGTCGCCTTGGCGCACGTGGATGCCGATGGCGGCGGCGATGGCGGCCATGCCCGTGGCGAAGACGACAGCGGTTTCGCCCCGCTCGGCAAAGGCCAGGTTCTCCTCAAGCATGCCGCTGCAGGGCTCATCCAGCCGCTCATAGATGTAGATAGGGGTGGCGGTGTCGCGGTTGATGTTGGGGTTGGCGAACTGCTGGAACCCGGCGGCGCCCCGCTCGGCGCTGCGCAGGCGGAACGTAACGGCGGTGGTGATTGGGGGTGTGATGTGGTCTTGGAAATCCCACTTTTCACTCCGGAACTTGCCGTGGATCAATACCGAACGATCGCGGTAGCCGTGCTCTTGCGCCATTTGTTGACTATAACGACCGGGGTCCGGTTTGTCAAATCACGCTAACAAAATTGTGGGCCGATGTTGAGGGGCGAAAGGAAGTGATACAAAAGAGGTGTTTTGGCAAAAGAAAAGCCTCCCGGCCCATTGCGGGCGAGGAGGCTTGGTTTGGATTCCCCAAGTGGGGAAGGGTTCACTTCTTGGCGCGATCGCGACCGTAGCGCTGCATGAACTTCTCGACGCGACCGGCGGAGTCCACAATGCGCTTTTGGCCCGTATAGAACGGGTGGGTGAAGGCGCTAATGTCGAGGCGGATCACGAAGTGGTCCACGCCGTCAATCGTGCGCGTTTCGTTGCTCTTGGCCGTCGACAGGCCGGGCCACTCATGTTCACCGTCAACCCAAAGGACGGGGTTGTTCACCGGATGCGTATCGGCCTTCATAATTCTCAGTTCCTGGCCCCCGTCCTTGCACCGTGCAAACACGAATGGGCGCGAAGACAAATAATGGCACACCCGGCGGGGCGCCGCGAGGTCCGTGGCCCATTTTGGGCCGATTTTCCCCCTGCTCCGCCTCTACTTCGCCGGCCGACGCCAGTGGCTGCGCACCAGATCGGTGTCGGTCAGCGCCTCTTCCTTCACAAACTCCAGACCCATGCTGGCCAGGGCATCCAGTTCTCGGCGTAGCAGCGGCCAGGGCACCGGCCCCCATTCGGCGTCTTCGGGGCGGATGCGCGTGATGATCCAGAGCTCACCTCCGGGCGCAAGGAGCGACGCGATGGCCCGGCTGGCGGCGGCGCGGCTTTCGGGCGGCAGGGCCTGCAGGGTGTAGACCTCCACCACCCAATCAAACGCGCCCAGGCGCTCGGGCGGCAACGCAAAGAGGTCGGCCTGCTCATATTGCACGCGGGTGTCGGGCCACCGTTGTTTGGCCCACTCGATGGCGGTGGCGCTGACATCAAACGCCCATACCGAATCTGCGCGCGCGGCCACCCATTCGGCGTCATCCCCCAGCCCACAGCCCACCACGGCGGCACGCCCACCAGGGGCTGGTTCCTGCAAAAGCGGATGCGGCGCGAGGTCGGCCCAGGGCACACACCGGGCGTCGCCATCCGCTGCTTGATACAAAGGCTCGAACCACTGCGAAGGCTGGCCCTGCTCGCGGGCACGATTGGCCAGGCGGGCCGCCGCCTTGCGCACCTCAATATCTACCGGCTCGGGCATGCTCGTCTAGTATAGCGAGGGGGCCGATACGTGTAGGTTTTCCCCTTCCTGGGTCCGAGAATGGCGGCGGGTAACCTCCGCTGAAGTGCCGTCCTGCGCCAAAGGTGCCGTGGGCTGGCTAAATCCCAAACCAGGATTTGTAGCCTCAACATGAGCGAAAAGCGCGTATATCTGTTCTCGGAAGGCGATGCCTCCATGCGAGATCTTCTCGGCGGTAAAGGTGCGAACCTTTCGGAAATGTCCAACATCGGACTCCCGGTGCCCCCGGGCTTCACCATCACCACGGCGCAATGTATGGAGTATTACGCCAATGGCCGCCAAATGCCGGCGGAACTGATGGGCCAAGTGCGGACGGCCGTGGAAGCGGTGGAGAAGGACCTCGGCAAGTCGTTTGGTGGCAGCACCAACCCGCTGCTGGTTTCGGTCCGCTCCGGGGCCAAATTCAGCATGCCGGGCATGATGGACACGATTCTCAACCTGGGCCTCAATCCGGACACCCTCAAGGGCCTGATCCAAGAAAGCGGCAGCGAGCGCTTCGCTTACGACGCCTATCGCCGCTTCATCATGATGTTCTCGGCGGTGGTGCTGGACCTGGAGAAGTCGGTCTTCGAGCACGCTTTTGACGCCAAGAAGAAGAGCCGGGGCATCAAGCTCGACACCGATTTGACCGCGCAAGACCTGAAGGAAGTCGCCAACGAGTTCCTCGCGATTGTGCAGAAGGAAACGGGCAATCCGTTCCCGACCGACCCCTGGAAGCAACTGGAACTGGCCATCGAAGCCGTGTTCAAGTCTTGGAACAACGACCGCGCCATCGTTTACCGCCGCACCGAGCGGATCCCCGACGAAATCGGCACCGCCGTCAACGTGCAGGCGATGGTCTTCGGCAACCTGGGTGACGACTGTGGCACCGGGGTGGCCTTTACCCGCGACCCCAGCACCGGCGAGAACTACCTCTACGGCGAATACCTGATGAACGCCCAGGGCGAAGACGTCGTGGCCGGCGTCCGCACCCCCGTGCCGATCAGCGAACTTGAAAAGCAGAACAAGGCCGTCTACGACGAGTTTGTGGCCATCTGCAACCGCCTGGAAGGTCACTACAAGGACATGCAGGACCTGGAGTTCACGATCGAAAAGGGTCGTCTGTTCATGCTCCAGTGCCGCACGGGCAAGCGCACCGGCCCCGCCGCTGTGCGCATTGCCGTGGAAATGGTGACGGAAAAGCTGATCGAGAAGGAAGTGGCCGTGCAACGCGTGACGGCCAGCCACCTGGACCAGCTTCTGCACCCGCGCATTGACGATGTTTACGTGACGGATCGCGGCATCAAGGCCGTGGCCCGAGGCCTGGCGGCCTCCCCGGGTGCTGCCGTGGGCAAGGCGGTCTTTGACGCCGATACCGCTCTGCGACTGGGCGATGCGGGCGAGAAGGTGATTTTGGTTCGCGACGAAACGAACCCGGATGACGTGCACGGCATGCTGGCCGCGCAGGGCATCCTCACGGCGCGTGGGGGCAAGACCTCGCACGCGGCGGTGGTGGCCCGCGGCTTCGGCATCCCGTGTGTGGCGGGCTGCGAATCGCTCCATGTGGACCTGCGCACGCGCTCGTTCACGGTGGACGGCCAGACGATCCACGAAGGCGACATCATTAGCGTGGACGGCAGCACGGGCGACGTGTTTCTGCAGCAGCTTCCGCTTATTGCTCCGGACGTGAGCGGCCACTTTGGCACGCTCATGGAATGGTGCGACGAGTACCGCCGACTGGATGTGCGCGCCAACGCGGACAACCCGCGTGACGCCCGCCAGGCGCTGGAATTTGGCGCGCAGGGCATTGGCCTTTGCCGCACCGAGCACATGTTCTTTGAAGCGGACCGGCTGCCGATCGTGCGCGACATGATCCTCGCCAAGAGCGATGCCCAGCGCGAAGCCGCCCTCCTCAAGCTTGAGGTGGTGCAGCAGAGCGACTTCGAAGGCATCTTCGAAGCGATGGACGGCAAGCCGGTCACGATTCGCCTGATCGACCCGCCGCTCCACGAGTTCCTTCCCAACCTGGTGGAACTGAGCAAGGAAGTGACGGAACTTCAGATCGCGGTGAATTCGCTGGGTGGCGATGCCATCAAGGCCCTGCTCGAAGAGAAGCGCGCCCTGCTGCAAGCCGTGGAGAGCATGCACGAATCGAACCCGATGATGGGCCTGCGCGGTGTGCGCCTCAGTATCGTGTTCCCGGGCATCGTGGCCATGCAGACCCGCGCCATCATGGCGGCGGCCTGCAAGCTGACGAAGCGCGGCGTGAAGGTTCACCCCGAGATCATGATCCCGCTCGTGGGTCACGTGAACGAGCTCAAGGTGGTGCAAACGCAGCTGGAAAGCGTCGCGACCGAAGTGCAGGAAGAGTGGGGCGTGAAGGTGCCTTACATGTTCGGCACGATGATCGAAATCCCGCGCGCCGCCCTCACGGCCGACGAGATTGCCGAGTTCGCTCAGTTCTTCTCGTTCGGCACCAATGACCTCACGCAGATGACGTTCGGTTACTCGCGTGATGACGCCGAAGGCAAGTTCCTCAAGGACTACGTGGAGCAGAAGATCCTGCCCTACAACGTGTTCGAGACGATCGACCGTGGCGGCGTGGGCCAACTCATGCGCATGGGCGTCGAGAAGGGTCGCGCCCAGCGGGCTGGACTCAAGTGCGGCATCTGCGGAGAGCATGGTGGCGATCCGGAATCCGTGTACTTCTGCCACGAGATCGGCCTGGACTACGTAAGCTGCAGCCCGTTCCGCGTGCCGATTGCTCGCCTCAGCGCAGCGCAAGCCGCCCTGCAAGAGCGGGTCAAGGTCACCCTCGACAAGTAACCCTCCGCGGGATCGCAAGAGTCAGGCATCGGCACAGAAGGTTCGGTGCCTGATTTTGATTTAAAGACCCTCGGTTTGGTACATTCTGCCAATGGGACAGGACGACCATGACCGCCGGAATCAGGAGCCCGCGCCGCCGCCCCGCGCGCCGCAGTCTCCACCTCCCAATCTGTACGACGGCCAGTACGGCAAGCAACCAAGCGTGCCCAACCCCTACGCCAGCGGACAGTACTCACACCAGCGGCCCGCCGAACAGGATCCGGGATTCCTCAAGTACGTGCTCCCCATCCGCACCTCGCCGTGGGCGATCCTCTCCAGCTATTTGGGTTTGGTTTCGGTGCTGTTGGTGTTCGCACCGTTTGCGCTCATCACGGGCATCCTGGCCCTCAACCAGATCAATAACTCGGACAAATGGGACGGCAAAGGACGGGCGTGGTTCGGCGTGGTGATGGGGGCGCTGGGCACTATCGGATTGATTGTGGTGATCGCCATGCGCTCGGGCGGCTGAATTCTGGCCCTCGGCCAAGAGAGGGAAGCATCGGGTAAGACTCTGAGGCATGAGTGAAACCGCCCCGGCCGGCAAGCGAAAGATGCCCCAGCACACCAAGATCTTCGTCGGGTTGCTGCTGGGCGCGATGGCCGGTGCCATTGCCCAGAGCGTGCTGCCGGACGGAACCGCCAACCAGGCGCTCAAGGACTTCAACGCCAACTGGGCGACCCCGCTCGGCGACATCTTCCTCTATCTCATCTTTATGGTGGTGGTGCCGCTCCTCTTCAGTGCCCTGGTCAACGGGGTGGCAGAGATCGGCGAAGCGGCCAAGGTGGGCCGCACCGGCCTGCGTGCGTTACTCCTCACCATCATTCTCAGCGGCATTGCGGTGGGTATTGGCCTGGGCGGGGTGAACCTGGTCAAGCCCGGCGCCGGCATCAGTGACGCCGAACGCGAGCGCCTCACCGCAGGAATCAACGCCGAAGAGGCCAAGAAGAAGGCGGAGGTCAAGGCCGAGGCCGACGAGCCTCCGGTGTGGGGGATCATCCCCAAAAACCCGCTGAAGGAAGCCAACCGTGCCCTCACCGGCGGCATCTTGCCGTTCATGTTCTTTGCGCTTGTGTTTGGTTTGGCGCTTGCAGCGGTGGAGCCTGAACGGGCCGCGCCAGTGAAGAACTTCATCGAAGGGCTCTTCTTGGTCAGCCAGAAAATGGTGGAGTTCGCGATGAAGTACGCGCCAATAGGCGTGTTCTTCCTCGTGTTCCGGGCGGCCAGTAGCCTGGGGGCCAACGCAGTGGTGGCGGTGGGGCAGTACGTCATCTTGGTGCTGGCGGCCTTGGCCCTGCACATGTTTGTCACCTATCCGATCTTCCTCAAGTTCGTGGCGAAGCGGGACCCGGTGCAGTTCTTCCGGCAATGCAAGGAGGTGATTCTCACCGCGTTTAGCACCAGTAGTAGCAACGCCACGTTGCCGGTGGCCCTGCGCGTGGCCGAGCAAGAAGTGGGCTTGCCACGCAAGACGTCTTCGTTTGTGCTCACCGTGGGGGCCACGGCCAACCAGAACGGCACGGCACTGTTCGAGGGCATCACCATTCTCTTCCTCGCTCAGTTCGCGGGGGTCAACCTCGATTTCAGCCAGCAACTCACCATCATGGGGCTTGCTATCCTCGCGGGGATTGGTACGGCCGGGGTGCCGGGCGGCGCCTGGCCGATGATTGGCGTCATCCTCGCGAAGTTTGGGATTCCGGTGGAGCTGATTGGGGTGGTCATTGGGATTGACCGCATCCTGGATATGAGCCGCACCGTATTGAACGTGGTGGGCGACATCACGATTGCGGCGTGCGTGAGCGGCATGGAAGGCAATGGCGTGGCAATCCCCGAAGGAGTGGATTGACCTCCCGCGAATCCGAAAGTTCACAGGCCATTCAAGATAGCGCGGTCGCTTGGCGGCTGGCGGTAGAGGCGTACCAGCGGGACGACATCCTGCTGGCCCACGACTTGGCCCGCCCGCACGTGGGGGCGCACGGGGGCCAGATGCTCAACTTTTGGCACTCGATTGAGGCCGAATGGCGCACCCGCATGGCCCTGCGCATGGCGAGCGTGGCCGCGGATATCACCGTCGAGTGGCCCGCTGACCTGGAGCCTGACCCCGTGGACCTGGAGCAGGTGCGCGAGGCTCGCGAGGACGTAGCGGAGCGATTTGGCTGGCAACCCTCGGCGCCGCTGACGATTTGCTTGCTGGACCCGCGCCTGGATGTACGCTGGTTCCCGTACCGAGGCGGCTACTATACCAACCGGGGCTCGCACCATAAGATCGTGCTGCCGGGCGGGTTGCTGGGCTACGACGAATTCGGGCGGGCTTTGAGCCACGAGATCGCCCACTCGATGGTGGAAGAGCGAGCCGGTGGCCTGTGCCCGATTTGGATGAACGAGGCCGTGGCCCAGGTGGCCGACCGAACTTCAACCCGGGGAGCGTGGCGACGCTTTCAAAGCCACCTCTGGACCTGGCTGGAGCCCCGCGAACTGGACCAAGCCTTTGGCGCGAATCGCCTGGATGACCCCGGCCAGCGCGTGCTGCGTGCTTACATGCAAGCCTGCCTTATTGGGCAGTGGCTGGCCCGGCGTGGGCCAAACCCGGGTGAGCGCCAGTTGGGGGCCACGCTGGATGCCTTTACCGACAACGGGCTTTGGAAGGATCTGTGGCTTCGTATCCGGGGCTATACAGCCGCCGACGAGGCTATCCGGCAAGTGTTTGGCCTGGGCGAGGATGAACTGTTCCGCCTCGCCCAGCCTGCAGGTGGTACCTCCGCCGAAGACGAGGGCTAAAGAGAGGTATAGATAGGTGGGGCGGCGCAACGACGGGCCGCACTTGATACGGTTTTCCGGAAGGTCTGATCACAGTGGCGCAAAAAGCCCAGCAAGAAGCTCAAGTTAGTCCGGCCGATCTAGAACGTTTCTATCGAGAAATGGTCTTGATCCGCCGCTTCGAAGACAAGTGCAATATCGCGTACCGCCAGGGTCTGGTGGGTGGCTATATGCACGTTTACATCGGCATGGAAGCCACCGCGGTCGGATGGAACGCGGCGCTCAAGCCGGGTTGGGACTACGTCATCACGGCGTATCGCGACCACGCCCAGCCGCTCATCATGGGCAGCGACCCCGTTAAGGTGATGGCCGAGATCATGGGCCGCTCCGGGGGTTACTCCTTTGGGAAGGGTGGTTCGATGCACATCTACGACATCGAAAACTGCTTCTTTGGCGGATGGGGCATCGTGGGTGGTCACACCCCGCTCGGTGCGGGTCTCGCCTTTGCGGCCAAGTACCGCAAGGAAGATCGCGTCACCATCTGCTACTTGGGTGACGGGGCCTCCAACGCCGGCGTGTTCTTCGAATCGCTGAACATGGCCGCCCTCTGGGATCTGCCGGTCATCTTCATCATCGAGAACAACGAGTTCGCGATGGGCACGCGCTTGGAGTACCACGCCGCCGATACGCAGCTCTACAAGCGCGGCGAGCCGTTCGGGATCAAGTCTGAGCGCCTGGACGGGATGGATGTCCTCCAAGTCAAGGCGGATGCCGAGCGCATTGTGAACTGGGTGCGCGAGAACCAAAAGCCGTACCTGGTGGAAGTGATGAACTACCGCTTTGCGGGCCACGGCGCGGCCGACAACGACCGCCAGCTGTACCGCACCAAGGAAGAGGAAGACGAAAACACGAAGCGCGACCCGATTGCGCGACTGGAGAAGTACCTCACCGAGAACAACCTGATGACCGCCGAAAAGATGGAGGCCATCAATGTGGAGATTGAGGAGCGTGTGGAGGCGATTTACGAAGAAGCCGTGAACTCCCCGCACCCCGAACCGCACGAGGTTTACGCCCACGTGTACAGCGACATGGAACCGGAGAAGGGCCACTAATCATGCCGACGCAAGAACTATCGTATCGTGACGCCTTGCGCATGGCGCTGGTGGAAGAAATTGACCGCGACCAGAACGTCTTCGTCATGGGCGAAGACATTGGCCGCTACCAGGGCACCTTCCGCGTAACGGAAGGCCTGTTCCAGAAGTACAACGTCGAGCAAAACGACTGGCGCATCATTGATACCCCGATCGTGGAGCCCGGGTTTACCGGCATTGCGATTGGCGCGGCCATGACGGGCCTGCGCCCGGTGGTGGAAATGATGACGATGTCGTTCAGCATCCTCGCGCTGGACCAGATCATCAACCACGCCGCCAAGATTCACTACATGACCGGGGGCCAGTCCACCGTGCCGATGGTGATCCGTGGCCCGGGTGGCGCCGCCAAGCAGCTCTCGGCCCAGCACAGCCACTCGTTGGAAGGCTGGTACGCCCACTGCCCCGGCCTCAAGGTCGTGGCTCCGGCGACCCCGCAGGACGCTTACAGCATGTTCAAGCAAGCGGTGCGCGATGACAACCCTGTCATCTTCACCGAGAACCCCGGCCTCTACACCATCAAGGGTGAAGTGACCACCGGCCCCGATGTGCTGCAGCCGTTTGGCAAGGCGCAGGTGTTGCGCGAAGGCAAGGACCTGAGCCTGGTGGCGTACAGCCGCATGGTGCACGTGTGCCTTGAAGTCGCCGACCGCCTGGCCGAAGAAGGCGTCAGTGCTGAAGTGGTGGACGTGCGAAGCCTGCTCCCGCTGGATACGGAAACGATCTACCAGAGCGTGCGCAAGACGAATCGCGCGATTGTGGTCTACGAAGACTGGAAGAGCGGTGGCTTTGGCGCGGAAATCGCCAGCCGCATCAGCGAAGACTGCTTCGACGACCTGGATGCCCCGGTGGGCCGCGTGGGTGGTCTGAACGTGCCGATGCCGTACAGCCGCGTGCTGGAACTGGAATGCATCCCGAATGCGGACGACGTCATGGCGGCCGTTCGCAAGCTCGGCTAAAATTCGGAACGGGAAAAGAATCTCCTCATGGACCATGCGGTCTGTGGGGAGATTTTGTTTTTGCGGTTTCGCGGCGCTTCTGCCTAGCCTTGAGTAACCCTCGGGCGGTACCGTTCGTTCAGAACTAGGATTCGCTATGCGAAGGTTCCTTCTGGTTTTTGTGGCCCTGTGGGCGAGTGTGGTGGCGTGGGGGCAAACCAAGGCGGAATGGACGATGCTCGCCTACATGGATGCGGACAACGATCTGGAGTATCCGCTGATGCTCGACCTGATCGAGATGATGGAGGCGGGTTCATCTCGCGATTTCCGCATTATCGCGCTAGTCGATCGCATTGAATTGAATCCCTTGATGGGCGTGGACCACGATTCCAAGTTGGGTGGCCTCGACAATTGGACCGGCGCAAAGCTGGTGGAAGTCGAAAAGGGCAAGCTGAAGGAACTCGCCGACTGGGGCGAGGTTGACATGGGCGACCCGGCCACGCTGAATCGCTTTATCGATGAGGGGCTCAAGATCGCTCCGGCCAAGCGAGTGAACCTGCAGATGAGTGACCACGGCGGCGGCTGGATGCCGGGTTGGGTGGACATGACCGAAGAAACCCACCTGACTCTGGATGAGATTCAAACCTCGCTCGAAACGGCATCCAAGAAGCACGGAAAGTTTGAACTATTAACCTTCGACGCCTGCCTGATGGCGACTGTTGAAGTCGCTGCCGCTTTATCCGACAGCGTGAAGTACATGATCGCCAGCGAAGAGCTGGTGCCGGGACTGGGTTTTTACTACGGTTCGACATTGGCCGCCCTGCGTGAGAACCCGCGCATGTCAACCGAGATGTTCGCCAAGCAATTCATCCAAGGCTCGTACGATTTCTATGCCAAGAGCGATGATGAGGATCTCCAAGGTATCGGCACGACCTTTACCTGCGGACTGCTTAAGCTGGACCGGGCGCGCGCCCTTCATTTGGCCACCAGCCATCTGGGGATTGGGCTCCAAGCTTCCTTTGACCTCAATGTGAATGCCCGTCAGACGATCCTACGAGCTCAACGGGACGCCTTCACCTTCGGCGAAGACTTCAGCGAGTACGCCCCGGCCCTGGTGGACCTGGCCGACATCCCGGACCGGATGGGCCAGAATGCGCCGGTGGTCACCTATGGTCTCGGGGCCAATGACGTCCGAAATCTCATGAAGCAGATCGTGCTGTTTGCCGTGAAGGGCGATGCCATTGAGCGAGCAGATGGGATTAGCGTCTTCTGGCCGCGCTATGACACTTATCTTCAAGGCTTGGAGGATTACGATTATCGCACCCTCCGAGTGAATGCCGGCGAAGTGAAATGGCCTCAGTTCATCACTCGGTTCATTGAAGAACTAGCCAAAGACACCAAACCGCCCACGATTAAGGAAGAGGGCAAAGGGAAGAAGCGAAATCTGGCTGCTCAGGCCATGCCGAAAGTGACCTGGTCTTATGATCCCAAGGACACCGCCGAGATCTGGTCGTTTTTGGGTGTCCCGACGGATAACGAAGATGTCCTTCTGATCGGGATGCTGCCCGCTCCACTAGATGGCTCCGGCAAGCTAGAGCTCACGTGGACGGGCACCTGGCCCGCACTGTTTGATAGTGAAGGGAGCCAGCTGGCGCCCATCCTCGGCGCGGAATACGGCGAGAAGGGGATGACCGCCTACCTACGCGGACAGCTGGAACTGGCGGGCGGCCAGAAGAGCGAAGCAGTGCTGACCTTCTTCGGAGACTACAAGCAAGAGCCGATGGAACTCGTACGCATTGCCCTGGTCGAGGGGTCTCAACTCCGGACTATCGTGCCGGAGCCGACCATGATCTTCCGCCCGGAATATCCCGTGATTAACTTCGAAACGGGCGCAACGAGCACCTATATCAACGAAGAGTCGGAACCCTTCCGGTTTGGCGAAAAGGGGCTGTGGCTGCAGCAAGTGGTGCTCCCCGCGCAGCCTTATCGCTGGGGGGTTTACATCGAGGACTTCGCGGGGAACTCCGCCGGAGCGTATCGAGAGCTGACCTTCCCGGCGGGTAGCGCTCTGCAACAGGATAATAGGTTACGTGCCGTCCGCTAAGTCTCGCGCGTTCACACTCATTGAGTTACTAGTGGTCATTGCGATCATCGCGATCCTTGCCGCCATCCTGTTCCCGGTGTTCAGCCGGGCGAAGGCGGCCGGGAAGGCCACGGCCTGCACCAGCAACCTCAAGAACCTGGGTCTCAGCTTCCACCTCTACAGCGCGGACTACGACGACCGGCTACCCCCAGCCGCTTACGGCACGTCCACCAGCTTCGTGCTGTGGCACGATGTAATTGACCCCTACCTGAAGAACAAGCAGGTGTGGCACTGCCCGGGCAGTGAGGTGAGCGAGAAAGACCTGAGCGGGGCCATCACCAGCCACTTTGGCTACAACGTGCAGCCGCTCACGGGTATCGCGCTGGACTTTTCGAACCTGGATACGCAGTCTCCAGTGAGCTTCACGCAACCGGAATCCACCAGTGAAACCGTGATGCTGACTAGCGCCAAGGCGAGCGTGGAGAACAGCTTCTGCGGTGATGATGGCAAGTTCTTGCTGCTGCCCAGCCAGAACTTTGACGCCGACTGCTGGGGTCGCCCGGACCCGGCCGCCCTCGAAAAAGTGGTGATCTTCTGGATGGACGGCCACGTCAAGCGGCAGGCTCTGGGCAGCTTTTACACTGACCAAACCCCAGCGGACAAGTACTTCGATTTGGAGTAGTTGCCCGCCTGGCTTGGCCTGAGTTCAGTCTTTGTACGGGTCGAACTCGTCCGAGCCCGCCATACAAACGATGAGCGGGGTGAGAGTGGTCGTCACCTGGATCGTCCCCGCGTGGTGCTGCAGCACTGTGGGCAGGTTCTTGTAGACCTCTGGTGCTTCGTCGGCCCCGGCCCCCTTCAGCACAATGCCTCGGCGCGCTAGATCTTCGCGCACGGCGGGCATGTTCACCACCCCTTCCGAAATCTGCACGGCCTGGCGGCGGCCAGCTTCATCCTTCACCCAGCGCTTCTTACCCGCCGCGGCGGTGCGCGACATTACGCGCCCGGCGCCGTGTACGGTCGAGCACAAGGCTTGGCGCAATGCGGGTGATTCGGTGCCCTTCAGGATCACCGAAACATCTCCCATCGAGCCGCCTACGAACCCACGCTGACCGGGGAAGGCGGGTGTGGCGCCCTTGCGTACCACCCAGTACGTCTTGCCGTGGTGCTCCTCTTGCCAAGCGAAGTTGTGGTGGTTGTGCACGCTCTCTTGAATGGTGCCACCGAGAATCGCGGCCACATGCTCGCACACCCAGTCGCGCCCGGCGTAGGCGTATTCGCCCGCCAGTTGCATTGCCGCGATGTATTCCTGCCCCACCTCGCTGTTCACATCCAGCAGGGTCGGCGGGGAGTCCATGTTGCCATTCGGCTTGGCCCCGCTGGCCTCAATGAAGTGGGACGCGATGCGGTGGCCCAAGCCCCGGCTGCCAAAGTGGCATCCCACCCAGACATTGCCGGTGTCCTTGTCCTCGAAAACGTCCACGTAGTGGTTGCCGGAGCCGATGGTGCCGAGCTGATTCCGCGCGGAGGCGAAAAGGCTCTGGTTGGTCCGCAAAAAGGGCACCTTCTTCCAGGTCGGCGAATCGAAAACGGGGTGGTCAATCTTTGTCTGATTCACTCGCCCAACGCCAAAGGAAAGAGAGGCAAAAATCTGCTCGGCTAACTCGTTCAGCCGAGGTCGAATCTCGGAGGCTTTGAGGTCGAGCCGCACAGCTTTGTTGCCACAGGCAATATCAAATCCGACACCTGCCGGAGAGATGTGCTCCGGGTAAGCCAGCACGGCCCCGATGGGCACGTTGTAGCCCTTGTGGCCGTCGGCGCACAGCACGCCGTAGGCGCATTCATCCGCCGCCACGGCCTGGCGCATCTGCTTCAGGGTGCCTTCATCATGCTCCCCTAAGATATGTAATTTGTTCCGATCCATGGGTTCTTCACCCCCATTGCCAAGGAACGCTAATGCTCGTCGCCGTGGAGTTGTCCTGCGGTTTCCGGCAAATACTTCAATGCAATAAGGAAGGTCATTGTGGCGATGGCTAAGGGATAGAATAGGCCGCTTAGCTTATTGCCAGTGTTGGCCACCACTGCCGAACTGATGAGCGGCACCAAACCCCCGAACACGCCGTTGCCAATGTGATAGGGCAACGACATGCTGGTGTAGCGGATGCGGGTGGGGAAGAGTTCCACCAAGAACGCCGCCACCGGCCCGTACACCATCGTCACAAACACGACCTGGATGAACACCAACGCGCCTAGCAGCACCCATTGGGGTTGCTCGGGGTTGGCCCCGGCGAGGGTCATAAGCTGGAAAAGCGGCAGATAGAGCAAGATCGCCAGCCCCATGCCGGTGAGCATCACCTTCTTGCGTCCGATGCGGTCGCTGAGGCGACCGAAGACGATGAAGAGCGGGGTCGCGAGAAGCAGGGCGGCCCCGACCGTCATCCACACACCGTCGCGGGGGAGCTTCAGGATCTTCTCCATGAACGACATGGCGTAGAACTGCCCCGTGTACCAAATGACGCCTTGTCCGGCCGTGGCCCCAAAGAGCGCCAGCAAAACCAGGCGGCGATTCTCGGGGTTGACGAAGCTCTCACGGAGAGGGTTCGTCGAGGTCGTCCCTTCGCTCTTCAGCTTGGCAAAGAGGGGGCTCTCGCTCATCTTGAGCCGGATGGTGATGCTGACAATCAGCAGCACCGCCGAGAGCAAGAACGGGATGCGCCAGCCGCCGCCATCGAAGGCTTCTTTGCCCATGATGCGCTCGGTGCTGAGCAGCACGAGTAGCGATACGAAGAGGCCGAGCGTAGCGGTGGTCTGGATGAACGAGGTGTAGAACCCGCGCTGGTTGGGCGGGCTGTGCTCGGCCACGTAGGTGGCGGCCCCGCCGTATTCGCCGCCCAGCGCCAGGCCCTGCAATGCGCGCAGCAGCACCAGCAGGGTGGGGGCAATCACTCCAATCTGCGCGTACGTAGGCACCAGGCCAATGAGCACCGTACTGATACCCATCAGGCTGAGGGTGACGAGGAACGTGTGCTTGCGCCCTACGATGTCACCCAGACGCCCAAAGACGAGGGCCCCGAATGGGCGCACCAAGAACCCCACGGCAAACGTGGCGAGAGCGGAAAGGAACCCCACTACCTCGTTCCCAGGCGGGAAGAATTCGCGGCCAATGATGGTGGCCAGCGCCCCAAATAGATAAAAGTCGTACCACTCGATGAGCGTGCCGACGGAAGACGCCGTAATGACACGGCGTAAGGTGCGCGGGTCGTCAACCTGGGCGTTGGCAACGGGGGTGGCAGACATAAGGCAAAAGCAAGGGCCGGGGCTCCATGCTCCCGACCCTTGTGACCTTACCGCCTACGTAGCGATCAATCCAACGGCTTGATGCGGATCGAACGGTAGGCCACCACGTCGCCGTGGTCTTGGACGGCAATGTAGCCGCGTGCCCGCTTGCCGAAGTCCTTCCAATCACGGAACTTGCTTCCGGCAATGAGGTTCGCCCACTCCATGCTGCTCAGGTCGATGCGCGCGACGAGGTGATTGTTGAGGTAGTGCTCCACAATCGGACCGCGCGCCACGATGCGGACATCGTTCCAGTCGCCCACGTTGCGCGTGATGCCCGGAGGGGCCGCGTAGAGGCCGTAGACCGAGCCCGCCGAGGTGAGCGCGTTGGTGCCGTCGTTGTGGCGGTCGTTGTCCAGGACCTGCATCTCGATGCCGGTCATGTAGGGCACGTTGTACTCCTCGGTGCAGCGGTAGAAGATGCCGCTATTGCCGCCCCGGCTGATCTTCCACTGCATGCGTAGCTCGAAGTCGCCGTATTCGTCCAGCGTGCGAAGATCGCCGCCTTCCTTGCCCGGGGTGAAGGTGAGTTCGCCGTTCTGGACGGACCAACCCGCCGGGACGTGGGGCTTGCGGAATCCGATCCACCCGGCCAGCGACTCGCCATTGAACAGGAGCTTGAACCCGTTGGCCGCTTCCTCAGCGGAGAGCGTGTTGGGCGGGGTCGGCATCGTCGGATTCACCGTGCCTTGTCGGTTCGGCATCTTGTTGAGCGTGTACCAGGCTTCGGTGCTCCACAGGGCGCGGTCTTCCTTGCTCTTGAGAGCGGGGTGGATACGCACGTAGAACACGTGATCTTCTTTGAGCCCATCAACTTCCAAGAAGATGCGGCGTCCGCCTTCCGTAACTGTCACGGACTTGGCCACCAGGCGACCTTCGTCCACCTTCGGTCCGCCGTAGGCTTCGTTCGGCTCGTAGCGCCACTGGCTGATGTCATAGAGGCTGAGATCAGCGGCTTGTTCGATGTTGGCGGGTTCGGTGAACTCAATCTCGATCCCGTTCTGCATCGGGCGCACGGTCTTCATTTCGAACACGTGGTCGCCGTTGTAGGTGATCTTTTGAAGGCCGTACCACTTCTTGCCGGTTTGCGCCCAGTTACCAGTGGAACCGATGCCACCCACAAAGATGGAGCCATCCGGGCCGACCATGACGCGGTTGATGCCCGCCATCATGCCCTGGGTGAAGCGGAACACGCAGCCTTGCAGCACGCCGTCCACTTCTTCCACATACACGCGCTTAAGGCCACCGTGGGTCACGTCACCGTGCATCATCTGGCCCGCGAAGGGGCCCTTGGTGAAGCGAGCGGGTTGGCTCGGCGAATTGCCGATTTCGTTCTGCGGTAGCCACACCACCGGGGGCGTGACGGGGCCGCTGGTCACCGATTCGGGGCCAACCGAAGCGTTGCCGTAGTAGGCACCTTCTTGCAAAGGCAAGACCTTCGAGGAGGGGAGCCAGTCACCTTGGTTGTCGGTGATGTAGAAGCGGCCACCCCAGCCGACGCCGATGCCGTTGGGCGTGCGCAGGCCGTTGGCGACTCTTCGATATTCACCGGTCTTGTCGTTAATGGCAACCACCCAGCCTCGATCCTCGTTTTGCGGGCGCGTGCTGCGTCCGCCCGGATCGATCGCGGTAGCGAGGGCGGCATAGAACGTGTTGCCCCGGTGCACCAGGCCAAACGCGAACTCGTGGAAGTTCGCCGTGACGCCCCAGCCGTTGGCCAGTGCGTAGTAGCGGTCGGTCACTTCGTCCCCATCCAGGTCCACGAGCTTGGTCAGTTCTTGCTTCTGCAAGACGTAGATTTCACCATTGACGACCTTGAGGCCAAGGGGTTCGGCAAGGCCGGCGGCGATGCGCTTGACCGTTGGTTTGCGCACCGTGCCCCAGACGTTGTCCACGATGTAAACGCCGCCGACTTCATCCCACGTGCAGACGACCATGCGCCCGTCGGGGAGGAAGTCAATGCCGCCCACGCGGGGCTCAAAGCCCGGGACGTCAATGGTTTGCAGAGTCCAGGCCGGGTGCACGCCTTCCAGCGGGCTGCGGTCGCCAGGGCGGTTGCTTTGCCCGTTCAGGAGGACGCGCTTGGTGCCGGGGGCCGTCACGCGGACTTCGCCGCCCTGGGCGGTGAGAACTTCCGTCGGAACGATGCTCCATTCGGCATCGCCCGGCTCCTTCCATTCCAGGCGGAGGGCCGCGTCGGCTTGGTTCTCAAAGAACTCGATGAAGAGCGGGATTTCGCCGGGGCTGAGGTCCAGGTAGCCCGTTTTGGGTTCGCTGGCGCCATGCAGGCCGTCGTGGTCAATCACGAGTTCATCGCCTAGGAAGAACTTGGAGCCGTCATCGCTCGCCAGCCGGAATTGGTGGCGGCCCGCTTTGCGGACATTAAGGAAACCGGTGAAGTGACCGAGGAAGCGCTCCTTGAGGTCGCCAAAGTCACTGTTGCCGAGGTCGAGCTTAGGCACCACCACGCTGTAGTTGGGGGTTTGCCCGCCGACCAGACGCGGCACACGCTCCAGGTCAATGCCGACATCGTAAAGGCGCATCGCGATGCCCGGCACGCGCACCTGGCTGCTCTCTTGGGCCATGGTGGGTTCGGGCTTCAGGCTGGCCATCAGGCCCTGGCCAGTGGCGGATGCGGCGGCCGCCGGATCGACGGGGGCGCCATAGCGGGTGGAAAGCACGTTCGTCCCGTTGCGCAGTTCAACTTCCGTGGGCGTGAGCATCGGGTAGGCGCGCCGGGAATCCGGAGCCACGAACTTCGTCGCCACATCGAGGAAGAGACGCTCGCCACGGGCCAGACCGCTCACATTGAAGCGGCGCTCGAGCCCGACTCGGCCAAGGCGCAAGGGTAGGGCCTCGGGAATCTCATTCACGGTCACAAACTTCGAGCCCAGCGGGATTTCGTAGTTGAACTCCACCTGGCCGCCCTTCATGGTGTAGCCACGGAAACGGGGCTTGACTTCGGTCACTTCGCCGCGCGCGTTGGCCACCGACCAGATCGCGCGGTCAATGGTGTCCTGTTCATAAACCTTTCCGACGGAGGTCGGTTGGGGGCCATGCTCGGCGGTGTAGACGGCACCTTGGAACTTGACCGTGCCTTCCCAAGCCTTGTAGAAGCCGCAGTTGGTGGCATCGTAGGCGATGATGAGGTGCTCCGATAACTCGACCGTCACCATGCGGGCTTGCTTATCGAGAACGCTACGGAACACCCACGGATCGCGCGGGCGGGTGGGTAGCTCGGCGGTTGCGGGGCTCACTGCCGTGAGGGTGAGCCCGAGGACCAACGAAACCATGACGCCTCCCATTATCTCACCAAGTTGAACGCAATGGGCGAAGGTTTGGCCAAATTCTGAGTAGGATGCACCGTATGGCACAGAAGCGGTCGGTGGTGGATACCGATATCAAGCGATTGAACTGGCGCAGTGTGGGTCCGGGCACCATGGGTGGCCGCGTGAGCGAAGTGGTCTTTGCCCCGGGCGAGAGTAAGGTTTTCTACGTCGGTTTGGCCTCGGGGGGCCTCTTTAGAACCAAGAACCACGGCACGACCATGGAGTCTCTGTTTGACAAGGAAGAAACCACCAGCGTGGGCAGCATCGCGGTGTGCGATTTGCCTGCCAACTTTGATCACCCGGCCGAGGCCAAAGCCGGCAAGAGCAAGAAGGAACTAAAGGAACTCGGACGTAACCAGATGATCTGGCTGGGCACGGGCGAAGGCAACGGCCGCAACTCCAGCTCGTGGGGGAACGGGGTTTATCGCTCCACCGACGCCGGGGCGACCTGGCAGCACATGGGCCTGGCCGATTCGCACGATATTCCGGCCATCGTGGTGGACCCGCGCAATCCGGATGTGTGCTACGTGGCCGCACTGGGTCACCTGTGGGGGGCCAATGAGGAGCGCGGCCTCTACAAGACCACCGACGGCGGCAAAACCTGGGCGAAGGTGCTGGCGGTGAAGGATCACGGGTGCTGCGATGTGCGGCTGGACCCCCGCAACCCGGACGTCGTCTTTGCGGCCATGTACTATCGCCGCCGCAAGGCGCACAAGTTTGATAGCGGCAGCACCGAGGGTGGCCTCTTCCGCAGCCAAGACGGCGGCAAATCTTGGAAGAAGATCAAGGGTGGTCTGCCCGCCCACACCGGTCGCATCGGCATTGACCTCTATGCCGAGAACCCGGACATCATGTACGCGGTCATCGAAAGTGGCCAAGGCGGTACCAACAGCATCCGCGACGACCGCAGCAAGTCGGGCGGCCTGTTCCGCAGCGAAGACGGCGGCAACACCTGGACCCGCATGAGCGTGCGCGCGCCGCGGGCGTTCTACTTCTGTAAGGTGCGCATCCACCCCAAGAACGACCAGAAGATCTACATGCTGGGTTGGGAAGTGGAAGTCAGCGAGGACGGCGGGCGTACGTTCCGAGGCGGCTTCGGCGACAAGATGCACGTGGACATGCACTCCATCGCCTTCGACCCCAACGATCCGGACCACATCGTGGTGGGGAACGACGGCGGCATTTACCAAACCTTTGATGGGGGCGCGAAGTGGCAGTTCCTCAACCAAATTGCCATCGGGCAGTTCTATAACATCGCGCTGGATATGAGTGAGCCGTACCGCATTGCGGGCGGCTTGCAAGACAACGGCTCGTGGGTTGGCCCCAGCAGCACGCTGGTGGAGACGGAGAAGTACGAAGACGGCACGCCGCAAACGGGCATCACCAATTCAGATTGGAAGTACGTTTGTTGGGGCGACGGTTTCCACGTGGCGTTCGACCCCGAAGATCCGGACGTGATCTACGCCGAATGGCAAGGCGGCAACCTGACCAAGGCCAACCTCAAGACCGGGCGACGCTGGCACCTGCAACCGCAACAGCGAGAAGGGGGAGCGGCCTATCGGTTCAACTGGAATGCGCCCTTCTTCGTGTCTCCTCACAACCCGAGTGTGCTGTACCTGGGCGGGAACATGGTGTTCCGCCTGAGCGATCGGGGCGAAACGTGGGAGCGCATCAGTGGCGACCTGACCACCAACGACGTGGACAAGATCACGACCGAAGGTTCCGCGGCCGAAACCTTCTGCACCGTGACCTCGCTGGTCGAGTCTCCGCTTACCGAAGGTCTGCTGTGGGCGGGCACCGACGACGGCCGCGTGCATGTGTGCGTGGATGGCGAATGGAAGGATGTAACGCCGAAGGGCAACGACTGGTATGTCAGCCGGATTGACGCTTCGGCGCACGCGGCGGGCCGCGCCACGATGAGCCTGGACGGCCACCGAGACGACCAGTACGACCCGCGCATTTTGCAAACCACCGACTTTGGCAAGACCTGGAACGACATCACTGGCGACCTGCCGAAGCACCGCAGCGTGAAGGTGGTGCGCGAGGACCCCAAGAACCCGAACGTGATCTATTGCGGGACGGAGAACGGGGTGTTTGTGACCCTCAACGGGGGCAAGGCGTGGCTACGGCTGAACGGCAAGAACCTGCCGCACTGTCCGGTGGATGACATTCAGATTCATCCGCGCGAGCATGACGTGGTGCTGGGCACCCACGGCCGGAGCATCTGGATTCTGGACGACGCCCGCTTCCTCTCCGAAAGCACCGAAGCCGTGCTGGGCGAGGCGCTCCATGTGTTCACACCCCGAAACTGCCGCCCGATTGAGCGGTTGTTCTTGCAAGGGCTGTGGGCGGATGACGAATTCCGGGGGACGAACCCGCCGAAGTTCGCGCCCATCACGTACTGGTTGAAGGAAGCCGCCACGGAAGAAGTGAGCGTGACCGTGACCGACGAAAAGGGGCGGGAAATCGCCAGCATGTCGGGGACGGGATTTGCCGGTTACAACCGCGTGGTGTGGGATGCTCAGCCCAAAGAGATCTACCGCCTGCCCGATGCGGGCCAAGAACCGTGGTGGACGTACTTTGTGGCGCCGGGGACCTACAAGATCCAGGTCAAATGCGGAAAGTTGAAGTCAGAGACTTCGCTGGAAGTGCTGCCCGTGCTGAATTGTTAAGAAAAATTCCCCACTTCGGCATCGTTTGGGCCTTTCCTTGCGTCTGTTAAAGGATAGGCCCCCATGACTCGCCGCGAATTTGACGAACAGATTGATGAAATCCGTGCCTTAGTGCTGAGGATGGCGGACTGTGTCGTCGAAATGCTGGAGCTGGGTGTGCGGTGCGCCATGGAAGGGGAAGAAAGCCTCTACCAACGCGTGAAGTCGCTGGACGACGTGATTGACGAGAGCGAGAAGCTCGCGGTCGGCATTGCCGTGGACTGCTTGCTGAAGCAAGCGCCAGTGGCCAACGACCTTCGTTTGCTAACGAGCACTCTGAGCATCATCGGGGAGTTAGAAAAGGCTGGGGACGACGCCGAGAAGATGGCGAGCCGCGCCCGGCGGCTTTCTGGGCAGTTCCCGGATGAGCTCAAGTCGGCCTTATACGATCTACAAGCCGAGGCGGCCAAGGTGATTCGGTCGGCCACCGCGCTCTACCTCAAGTACGACGAGGAAGTAGCGAGCGAGGCTTTGCTGATGGACGACACGGTAGATGCTTCATATAAGGCCGCGCGCCGTCGCTTTATGGAACTCATCGTCGAGCGGCCGGAATCTGTGCGCGACCTTTTGCGTGGGATCAACACGTTCCACGCCATTGAGCACGCCGCCGACCGAGGGGTCGAGATTGTGAAGCGTCTTCGCCTGCACCACAACAACTTTGAAGATCGTATGAAGCCCGAGGAGCCGGTAGAAAGCGGCCCGACGGAAGCCACCCCTTAATCCAGTTTTTATTGGATTTCGGAACGGGATTCCGGGCCTGGGCGTCAAGAATCCTGTTAGAACTACCGATAGAACCACTGGAAGCATTGGCTTTCGTGAAGGACTATGTCAAACCAAGGCTCTCACCCGACCGACAAGACCGATTTGAGCTCGAATGTGCCGAACTCAGATTGGGCCAAGTACGGCAAAGTCAGCCAAGAGTGGATGCTAGCCAAGAGCCCGGAAGAATTGAAGGAAGCAGCATTCCGGTGGAGCCTGAGCGCGGATGCGCATGTGCGAACCCTGGGCCGATCCCTTTTGAGCGCCATTGAAGCCGAAGGCGGGGAAGCTCAGCGACAGATTCGAGATTGCTTGCCTTGGACCGTGGCCCTGAGTCACCGCTTGGTGCCCGTGAGTCTCCACGAGCCGTTTGTGGTGGTGCTGCACGCCGGTGAGGTGACCGTGGAGGCGCTGAACCTGGTGATGGCCTATGCCAAGCGCCCGGTGCAATGGGTGCATGGCACCGACGCTGAGGTGGCCCGCGAGCTTCTGAGCTGCTACGGCAGCGAGATCCCGACTTCCTTACTTGAACGTTTTGTGAACGACCCGGCCGTGGCCTGGTCGGGGAACCCGAATCCGGTGCTCATGGTGCCGGAGGCGGCATCAGCCCCTGTGGCCGATGAGCCGGAGATTGAAGAGGTCTTCGAAGAAGCTCCTGAAGCTGAAAATGAGTCGAATTGGTCCGGTTTGCCGGATGGAGATGACCTCGATGCCCCGGCGACAGTTGCTGCGACCGAGTTTCCGGTCGAAGTTCTTCGCGACCTGCGGGCCGTGCCGATGGGTGAAGACGAATCGGGCATTGAATTCCTGGTGGCGAGCCCCGCCGAAAATGAGACTCTTCGGGCCTTGAGCGAACTCAGCCAAGGGGCGGCGCGGTTCCGGATTGCCGACATTGAAGAGGTGGCCGCGGCCTGGACGGCCCGCTACGGCGATGAACTTTCGCCGCTCTTCCTCGCCCCGAATCAAGTGACCTCTGCGGAGGCTTTTGGCGATGAAGTGACCGAGGCACCGATCGTTGCCGAGGAAATCTTGGTCATCGAAGAGTCCTTCATTGAAGAGATCACAATTGAAGAAGTCGCCGAAAGTGAATCTGTAGAGACCGAAATTGCCGAGAATCTGACCCCCTGGCAGATCGCCGAATCGCGAACACCGGAAGATGGCCTCGACTCGGTTGAATTGGAAGCCTTGGTATCGCAATACGAAGTTTCCACGGTTGTCGAAGAAGAAACGGCCCCGGTGATTGCGGTCAGCGAAGATGATGCCGAAGCCGATTGGGACAGCCTGCTGGCCGAAGCGGAAGAGGAAAGCCTTACCGCTGAAGAAGAAAATTCCGTGCCGGAGGTCACTTTTGACCCCTTGGCGTGGGCCAAGTGTGTTGAGAAGGCCGAAGTGCCGCCCACTGCTGAACCGGAGGTCGAAGCTCCGGCAGCAGAAATCGCTGAGGAAGTGCCTGCGGTGGCCGAGGTCGCCAGTTTTGAACCGGTTGAACCTCATGTCGATGCCGTGAATCTGGTGCCGGCGAGCCTGGCGTGGTTTGCCCGGGCCTGCCCGATGGAACTGCGGGGCGAAGAACTTGTTTGCTGGGCAATGGAGCCCTTGGATGAGTCTCTGCTGACCGCGATTGAACGGCGGGCCGAGCGACGACTGATCGTAGAACCGCGCCCGCAGGAAGAGGTTTTGGCTGCCCTCCAGGCCGCCTATCCGACAGATTTCGCTGGCGTTGCCGCTCCGGTGGCAGAAGTAGCCGCGGCTCCCGTGGCTGCCCCCGTGATTGAGACCGCTGAACCTGACCTGGCGGCAGATTTGAGTGCGGAAGTCGAGTCCGCGTTGGCCGAGCCCGTGGAGACCAGTGACTGGGATCAACCGGCTGCCATTGCCGAACCGGAAGCTGACGTCGCCGACGAATGGGCGACCGACGAAGACGCAGCGCCCGAGGCCGAATGGGAAGCCGCCGAAGATAGCCGCGAGTGCATCCCGATGCCCCCGCCGCTGTCGCTGGATGACTTCAAAGTCGCGCTGAAGGACCAGGTGGAAATCGCGCCGGTCGCAGCGACCCCCGAGGAAACGTCGGCACCGACGCCGGAACCCAAACCGACGCCAACTCAGAATACGGGTAGCCCCGCTTTGGATGACTTGCTGGCTCGGATTGGCATCGCCCGGGGCGATGTGAGTGCCCCGCCGGTCGCCGCTCCGGTAGTTGATCCGGTGGCCGAAGCTTTTGCCCAAGTGACAGAGCTTGAGCCGGAGGCAGAAAGCGAGGTGGCCGAGGTCGCGATTCCTGAGCCCTCCGTAGTTCCGGAACCGCCGCAGGCCGAAGACTTCGCTACCCCGGTTGAAGAAACTCCCGCGCTGACGCCGGCTGAAGCTGAAGTCGTTTCGTTCGATAGTGCTCCCGTTGCGCCTCCGGCGGAGAAAACGGAAGATGGGTTCACGCTCAGTGCGACGGGAGAAGCCCGCGCGGCGTGGCTGGAGTTCATGAGCGGCGAGAATCAGCCGACGGCACAGCCGCGTAGCGACACGACGCCGATCATGATCGAGCAGATGCTGGACCGGATGAATCGAGAAATCGAGGTCGAGCGAGCCGCCGCGAGGGCGATTCCTTCGGCGGACTTTAAGGAAGAGGATGACGATGGCCGCGCCAGTAGCGACGCCGGCTTCTTGACTGAGGAAGAAGCGGAAGAGAGTCGCATTGCCCTGGAGCATGCGTCCGCGATTCAGCGCCTGATGGGCCAATCTCTGGTGCCCAAGCCCGAAATCCTCGCTCGATTCAGCCGTGACACGGCAATCCGACTGCGAACCCTGCCGGTGACGATTGAAGGGGGCACCCTGCATGTAATGGGGGCGTCCGCGCTGAGCGAAGAGTCGGTGCAGATGCTCTCGGATGAGTCTGGTTTGCCGATCCAGCTTCACCTCGCCCCGGCGGATCACCTCCAGCGCATGCTGGACAAGGCGTATCCGGACCCGGATCGCGATCTGGAGCAGCACACGAAGGTGGCCGAGCTGCGCCGCCAGCAAGAAATGGACGATAAGGGCTGGCTGAGCAAGCTGATGAACCGCGTCAATCGCGGTGCCTAAGTTGCCTGTAGCAAAAAGAATCCCTCTCAACCTCATTGGAGGCGGAGAGGGATTTTGTGTTCCGGCTACGGACTGAAGTTACGGGAGGGGAAGGCCCATGGCTTCCAGCCACTCGCGGTTCTTGCCGACTCGCTCCTTCACATCCGGGCTGAGGTTGAGCGGGCGACCTCGGGCATCAATGATGATGCCGACGGTGCCACCCTCGAACTTCTGCGTGACCGCCTTGCCCTTGCCCGCGCCAATGTCGAGGCCGCGCGAGGGAGTTACTGTGAGTTCGCGGAACTCGCCGCGACCGGCCGGGATGACCTTGATTTCGCCCACCTTCACCGATTCGCTCACGCCATCGCCGGAAACCGTGATGGCGACTTCGCCCGGCTTGGCTTGGCCCACCGGCGCAATGCAGTGGCCGCACTTGACGATACAGTCGTATTCAAACACCTGCCGCGCAGCATCAAAGAAGTGCTCGCTCAGCACGCCGAGGTGCGGCATCATAAAGATGCTGTCCACGGTGAGCATGGTGATGCCCTCCGGTTCGTAGGCGTCCATCATCATGAGCGCAGATTGTGCGCGCTTGGGCGCGTGGCTCAGCACCCCGCCGGACCCGATGATCATGTCGAGGTCCATCATCTTGATGAGGGTTTCACCGCCGCCGGCCTGCTCAAAGATCTGGCCCACGTCGCGCTGTTGCTGCGTCCCCTTGAGGCTACGAGCGAGCGACTTGTGGTGGTAGAAGGCCAAGCGCAGGGCTTCGCGGCTTACCGCTTGCTCAATGAGCAGGTCTTCGTAAGTCTGCGGGATGGTCGTCGGGCGGATCATCTTGTTGCGCAGTCGGTTGCGCATTTCGAACGGATCCATCTCAAACGGCAGCCAACGCCCGATGTTGTCCGTGCCGGATTCCTTCAGCACGTTACAAATCGAATAGCTCATGCCCAGGTTGGCCGAAACCGTGCGGTTATAGGTGCCGCCAAACACCGAGAACACGTCGGTGGTCGCCCCGCCGATGTCCACGCCCAGGATGTTGATGCCTTCCTGGTCGGCGTAGTTCTTCATCAGTTTGCCCACCGCGTTGGGGGTGGCCATGACTTCTTCGCTGGCCCATTCCAGGAGCTTGTTGTAGCCCGGGGCCTGCTGCATCACGTGCTCCAAGAAGAGCTCGTGGATTTCGTCGCGGGCCGGGTCGAGGTTTTCATTTTCCAGGGAAGGACGGAGGTTGTCCACTTCCTTCAGGGACACGCCTCCACCAAGGACCTCCTTCACCGCGCCGCGCGCTTCCACGTTGCCGGCGAAAATGACCGGGAGTTTCATGTCACCAAAGCGGGGCTTGGGGTCGGCGCGGCGGATGACTTCAGCCATGTCGGCGAGGTGAGAGACAGTTCCCCCGTCGGTACCACCGGACATCAGGATGATGTCGGGGCGAAGTTGGCGGAGCCGTTCCACCTTCTCAAAATCTTTGCGGCCGTCGTCCACGGCCAAGGTGTCCATCAGGATGGCCCCGGCGCCCAGAGCGGCCCGCTCGGCGCTTTCTGCGCTCATGGATTTCACCACGCCCGCCACCATCATCTGCAGACCGCCGCCGGCGCTGGAGGTGGAAACATAGAGGTCAGCCCCTTCAAACGGCGTGCTCCGGGTCATGTCACTTTGTCCGTTCTTGAGCAAGCGCCACACGCGCCCATCCTTGATCAAAGAGCGTCGACCGACTTCGTAGCCCTCAGGCATCACTTCACCGGTGATTTCCTCCAGCTCGGTCATGGCGTTCAACACGCCAACCGTCACGTCCTCAAACGGCTTCTCCACCGTGGTGGGGGCTTCGCCGCGGGCCACCAAGCGGTATTGGCCTTCGGAGTTGCGTTCGATGAGAATGGCTTTGGTCGTTGTCGAGCCGCAGTCAGTTGCCACGATGCGCTCGATGTTTCCGGACATGGGCGCATTATGAACGGAAAGAGGCCTCTCTTGCCTTACCTGCGGGCAAAGATTTGCGCGAACCTGCGGTTTGTTTCGCCGAACCTGGGGGTATCCGCTCCGTAACGAATCGGATACGAGCCTGAGGCCAGGTTGGATATAATGCGGCACAAGCACGCGCAACGGTGGGTGTGCCACTTGGGTGATTCACATTGGCTAAAGTCGCTTTTCGGAACGTAAGCAAGGTGTTTGGCAAGGGCGTGCGCGCCGTTGACCACCTCGAACTTGAGATCAACGACGGCGAGTTCATGGTGCTCGTTGGTCCTTCGGGTTGCGGAAAGACGACCGCTTTGCGCATGTTGGCCGGGCTGGAAGAAGCCACCGAAGGCGACATCACGATTGCGGAAACCCGCGTGAACGACGTGCCGCCCAAGGATCGCGACATCGCGATGGTGTTCCAGAACTACGCGCTGTACCCGCACATGACGGTGTACGACAACATCGCGTTTGGCCTGCGCCTGCGCGAACTGGGCGGGTTCTTCTGGCAACTGACGCACATGGCCGAGGCGAAGAAGATCAAGGCCGATATTGATGCCCGCGTGCGTGAAACCGCGCAGATGTTGAGCATCGAGCACCTGCTGGAACGCTTGCCGAAGGAACTCTCGGGTGGTCAGCGCCAGCGCGTGGCCCTGGGTCGTGCCATTGTCCGAAAGCCGAAGGTGTTCTTGATGGACGAGCCGCTTTCGAACCTTGACGCCAAGCTCCGCATCCAGACCCGCGCCGAACTCATCCGCCTTCACCGCCGCCTGGGCGTGACGACGATTTATGTGACCCACGACCAAGTGGAAGCCATGACGATGGGCCAGCGCATTGCCGTGATGAGCAACGGTTTGCTGCAGCAATGCGACGAACCCACCCGGGTTTATAACGAACCGGCCAACAAGTTTGTGGCGGGCTTCATTGGCGCGCCGCCGATGAACTTTGTGGAAGGCGTGATCAAGGACGGCTGGGTGGAAGCCGGCCCGGTGCGGGTGAAGCTTAAGGATGGCCACGCGGCCCTGAAGCTGGAAGGGGAAGCCGTCACGTTCGGGATTCGCCCGGAAGATATTTATCACGCCGAAGGCAATGTGAGCATCCCGGTGAGCGAGGCCAATACGTTTGAGGCGCAACTGGACGTGCTTGAGAAACTCGGGGCCGAAGATACGGCGTACCTGATGGTGGGCGATCAGCCGATGATTGCGACGCTGGACCCGGCGCACCCGGTGGCCGTGGGCTCCACCGCCAAGTTTGCGTTTGATCTGGACAGGATTCACATCTTCCACGGGGAAGACGGCGTCGCGGTTCGCTAGTTTACGGATGCATGCCTTGCAATTCTTCCAAGGTTTCTGAGAGGGCTTCGGTACGAAGGATAACTGCCTCTTCAAGCACATTTGTACTAGAAAGCGCTTTGAGGAGATCTGCCGGTAGTAGACTCCCTCTTCTTTCCAGGATGGCGAAGATGGGCAGAGTACTGAGTAGGCTCTCATTGCTAATGACATTCCCATATAGGCGTCCTACGGCAGTCCTGAGTTCCTCAGGTTCTGGAAGAATGTCTATCATACTTAGTAACAACAGCCCTCCTAGATTGATGATATGGTTGCCGTTCGAAGTTGTTCTGTGCCACATCAGAAGGCCAAAGCGAAAGAATGCCTCTTGCTGCCAAAAGTCGAGCCACGGTTTTTTCTTCGAGACGCTGGTATTCTGTTGCTCTGCGCTTAGTCTCTTGCCCCATGTATGGTAAACAGCGAAGTCAAGTTTCTCAGTCATTGAGGATTTTACTTCGATCCTGTAAGAGTTGGCCTTCAGCTGAAGAGTACTCAAGATCGCAAAGGGGTCTTGTGCATTCCATCCAAAAAGGGATCGATCAATTTCCCTCGCTTGATCGAGCAAACTAGCGAATCTAGGGGTCGAAACATCAATGCACTCAAGTAAGAGTGCGCTCGCTCGAGCATCATGAAGGACCTCCGACAAAGAAAGGATAACACCGTCCAGGCTGGGCAAAATGTTATTCGCAACAATGGTTTTGTCAAAAAGATAGGGGAATCTTCCATTTATCCCAATATTCTGAAGGTCCTCAAGGAGTGATTTGAGAATTGGCACAGACTTGGCAATAGCAAGCTGGTCTGGACTGATGTCGTTCAAGGAGTCTAGTTCGATCTGAAACTCAGTTTTCAAGTGATGCAGGATTAGTTCACGGATACGGTTATCCTGTTCAGACGCTATGGAACCTGCTAACTCCGTGGAAGAAATAGATGAGGCTAGAGATTGTATAGAGCTGGCTAGAGACAAGATTTTCTCAAGAGCAGAATTGATTTCTCCGTTAAGAATTATGTAGTCATCGCGCCGCTTTTGCGATTCCGCAAGTTCGTTTTGGATGGTAACTAGTTCGTTCTGCTTGGATGCGAGTGCGTTCTGGATTATGACTAACTCGTTTTGTTTCGAAGCTAATGCGTTCTGCTGGTGAGACGAAGTGAGTGCTTGGTTTGCCAGCCGGATAACAACGTAGGCCCCCGCGATTCCGGCGGCAACACCAAACGTGCCAGCCACAAAGTCCGCCATCGAGCCCCAATCAGAGGGTTGCTGGACCAGACGGGTGTAGGAAGCAATGTACAGGGCCGCGACCAGGCACAGGCCGACCACCAAGACCATTCGAATGAACTGCCATGCTTCGCGTTGAGCGGTCTTCTTGAAGTCTTCGGCGACTTTCAAGTCCGCTTCTGCGCCTTCAATTCTCTGTTTAAAGCCCATTCGGTTCTCCTTGAACGGAAGATTACTGAGCCAGGCGATGCCAGGTCAAGAATCTTTACGAACCACGGCGAGCGGTTCGGTCATTTCTTCGTAGGCGTAGCGGACGCCCTCGCGGCCAAAGCCGCTACGCTTCACGCCTCCGTAGGGCATGGCGTCAAAGCGCACGGTGGGGACGTCGTTGATCACCACGCCCCCGACCTCAAGATTTTCGATGTAGAGTTCGGCACGGTCCTTTGAGGCGGTAAAGACCCCGGCCTGCAGCCCAAACCGCCCGGCATTCACTTGACCCATCGCTTCGGCATCAGTGGCAAACGTGCTAAGAGTGAGCACCGGGCCAAACACCTCGTCGCAGGCCAGGGTGTGCCCCGCCGGGAGATCACAGATGAATGTGGGTGACACGAGGTTGCCCGTGCGCTGGCCCCCCGCCAGAATTCTTGCCCCGCCCGCCACTGCGGAAGCCAGGGACGTCTCAATCCGGTCCGCGGCGGACGAGTTGATCACCGGCCCCACCACCGTGCTTTCAAGGGCCGGGTCCCCACAACCAAGGTTCTCAATCATCGGCACCAGCCGAGCCACCACCTCATCCACCCGAGATTCATGCACGCACAGGTGCTGGACGCTAATGCAGATCTGCCCGGCGTAGGCAAATGCCCCGTTCAGCACCAGCGGCAGCGCATGGTCCAGGTCGGCATCCTCGCACAGCACCGCGCTGGCATCGCCACCGAGCTCAAGGGACACCTTTCGGTCCGGCACAAGCTCCTTCAGGCGCCAGCCCACGGCCTCGCTGCCCGTGAAGCTAACAAACTTCGCCCGGGGGTCGCGCACGGCCTTTTCGGCAATGGCATTGGGGCACGCGACGGCATTCACCACCCCCGCCGGGCATCCGCATTCGTGGATTAAGCGGGCCAAAGTAAGGGTGCACAGGGCGGCGGCAGTGCTGGGCTTCAGGATTACCGGGCACCCCGCCAGCAGGGCGGGGGCGATCTTGTGGGCAGCGAGGTTGTACGGCCAATTCCAGGGCACAATCGCCAGCACCGGCCCCACCGGGCGGCGGCGCACTTCACCGCGATAGTTGGCTCCGCGCGGGTCGTAGCTCAGGTCAACGGTGTCGGCACCAAGCGTCCGGGCGAGGTCAGCGGCCAGCCTAAAAGTGAGGGCAGTCCGTTTCACTTCGGCGCGGGCGGCGGTGATGGGTTTGCCGACCTCCTGCACCAGGAGTTCGGCCAGTTCTTCCTCGCGCTCCGTCACTGCCTCGCTGATGCGCTGCAACAGCTCGCCGCGCTCGGCCATCGGGGTTTTGCGATAGGAATCAAAGGCCTGCGTGGCGCAGTCCAGGGCCGCATCCATCTCCGCCCAGCCGCCTTCGGCAAACGTGCCGATGCGGCGGCCATCCCAGGGGCTCACCGCGATCTCCTTCCCAATGCCCAGGTCGCAGGGGCCGCCGAGGAAAACCCCGTTCAAAAGGAGCTCGCGGTGAATCATTTGTTCATTTCACCCGGTAGACGCGGTTACACTAAGGGTATGGACCGTCGAATAATTTGCGCCCTAGATACAGGTGACTTGGATGAAGCCATTGCCTTGGTCCATCGCTTTGCGCCCTACGTGGGTGCGTTCAAGATCGGCCACGGCCTGACGATGCCCAACGGCCTGCGTGTGGTGGACATTCTGCGCGAACACGGGGCCGAGCGAATCTTCCTCGATCTCAAGTTCCACGACATTCCCAATTCGGTCGCACTGGCGGTGCGTGAAGCCGCCAAACACGGCGTGTGGATGCTGACGCTCCACCTCAGCGGCGGGCCGGCGATGATCTCGGCGGCGGTGGAAGAAGCCGCCATGTACCCTGAGGACCAGAGTCCACTCTTGGTCGGCGTCTCCGTTTTGACCTCACTAGACGAGGCCACGCTCCAGGGCTTTATGGGCGTGAACCGCACCTTGCCCGAACAGATGGCGCACCTCTCGCAGCGGGGGGTCGAGCTCGGGCTTGACGGGGTGGTGTGCTCCGCGCACGAACTCAAAGTGCTGCGGCCGATTGTTGGACACAAGGTGCTGGTGACGCCGGGCATTCGCGGCAGTGTGGGCGACGTCCACGACCAAGTGCGGGTCGGCGACGCGCAAACGGCGCTGGCGGATTCGGCGGACTATCTGGTGATTGGCAGGGCTTTGACCTCGAAGACCGATCCGGTCGCCGCACTGCAGCAACTCGGCCTCGATCCCGTCGGTGCATAAGGAACTCCTCGACTGGTACGACCAGCACAAGCGGGATTTGCCCTGGCGCGAATCCCGCGACCCCTATCGCGTGCTGGTCAGCGAACTGATGCTCCAGCAAACCGTAGTGGCCTCGGTGATTGAGCCGTACCGCCGCTGGATGGAGCGTTTTCCCACCATCGAAGCCCTGGCGGCCGCCGACCTCGATGACGTGCTCCACGCCTGGCAGGGTTTGGGCTACTACCGGCGGGCGCGATTGCTGCACCAAGCGGCCGAGGAGATTGCGCTGAACGGCTGGCCCCAAGACCGGAAGGGGATGCGGGCGGTTCCGGGCATCGGCCCTTACACGGCGGGAGCCGTGCTTTCCATCGCCTTCGACCTGCCCGAACCGCTAGTGGACGGCAACGTGGAGCGAGTTTATGCGCGACTGATGGCCGATCTCACTCCGCCGCCAGCCCTTACCAAGCGGGCCTGGGCTTGGGCCGAGGCCTGCGTCTCCCAGGAGCGCCCGGGGGATTGGAACCAGGCGCTCATGGAACTCGGGGCGACTGTGTGCCGCCCGCGCACGCCACTCTGCCACCTTTGCCCTTGGCAAGAGATCTGCCGGGGCACGCAGGGCGAGGTGAGTCTCTATCCGGCCCCCAAAGTGAGGCCGGAAATGCGAGAAATGGACCTGCCTCTGGCGGTCTGCGAGCAAGCGGGCCGATATGCGTTGATTCGCTATCCCGAAGGCGGATGGTGGGCCGGACTCTATGGGTTTCCGCCTGCCCCGGCCGGTTCAGGCAAGGAGTTGGGGAGGTTTCCGTTTGTGGTTACCCGGCATCGTCTAACGGTGTGCGTGCTGCAAGTGGACCAAGTGGATGGGGAAGTCGAGTGGTTCTCGCCGGATGAGTTCAATGCCCTCGCCTTACCGGCTCTCCACCGGCGGGCGTGGGATATCGTCCGGGCGCGGCAGACGCAGCCAACCCTCGCTGTCGCCCCAGAGGAATAAGGCCAGCAGCGCCTGGAAAACAATCGCCACCATCGAGAGAAAGATCACGGCGTGCAGGATGCGTAGGCCGTAGCGGCGGGCGAATTGCTCTTGGCGGCGGAAGTGTTCCCGTGTGCGCGGGTTCAGGTGACTGGCACGACGCTGGAGCTTATGCACCCCGGGGCGGCGCATAAACCGCAACATATGCCACCACAAGCAGCGACTGAGGGTGCGCGACCAACCCAGCACTTAGCTTTCTACGTCGTCGGTGGGCGCAAGTCGTGCAGGGCGCACAAGATGACCTTCTTGGTCGAAAAAGGCGACGAGCACGGGTGCCATGTCTCCCTTTTGTCGCCCGAACTTTAGCATCAGACGGAAGGGGCCGTGCCCGGTGAGGGCGATTTCGCAGGGGTGGTCCGGGGCGATCTCCTGCGCGGCATGGTCATCTAGCCAAATCCGGGCGGGCACGGGGGATTCGATCCGTAATCGATACTGACGCCCCGCCGGCATCGTCGCTTGGGAAAAGGCGTACATGACGCCCGGTGCACTGCGGAACAAAGACTCAAGGTTGAGTTCGGGTCCATCCGGAGAAAACGCCTGCCATGCGACGGGGAGCTCCGCGCGGCCCGTGTCCTTCAAGTTGGGGTCAAAGCCTTGTTCGGGGGCAAACGACTGGCTCATGCCCGCGTCATTTTGGTTGGGGTACGGCCCAATGACCGACCAGGTGCCCGTGGCCAGAACCGGGAGGCTTAGGCGTAGGCCCTCGGTGCGGAGTTCAATCACTTGGTCGCTCGATACTCCTTGCGGGGCCACGATCTTCGCCTTAGTGCTCCAGGCCGCGCCCGGGGGGATGGTTTCGGGCTTCGCCTCCGAAGATACTTCGAGGCCCGCTCCGACCACCCACTCCGGGGAGATCCGCATTGGGTTGGACTCTCGGTTGATAAGGGTCAGTTCGACTTCGGCGTGGCGGCCTTCCTGGAAAATCGGGCCTTGCGGGTAATGGACGTGGAGTTGGAACGGGCCGACCCCGGCGTAAGCGGAGTGCTTGTGAAGATCGAGGGCACTGGCCTCGGGCAGGTCGCCGTCAAACAGTTCGGCATAGGCCGCCAGGGTGGCGGGGGGATCAATATCCTGAAGGAAGCCCGTAGCGACGTAGGTTTGCCCCAGGGGGCCGGTCCACTCGGGCTCCAGCGGGCCGTAGAGGCCGGCCCCGAGCGCGGCAGCAATGGCGGCCGTGTCACTGGCGGCATGCCCAAGGCTGGCGGCCAGGATCATGGCGCGAGAGGCTTGTTCCTGGCAGCCGGAAAGCGCTGCGAGGATGTGGAGGAAGGCGCGGCTGGCCGGGTTGAGATATTCCGGAATTGCGCTGGAAACACTGGCGGGCTGCGTGATGCCCGCCCCAAGGATCTCGGGCACCTTGGCCAGCGCGGGATGCCCCGCCGGGACGTACTTGGGAATGAGGCCGAGGAGCGCGCCCCAACTTCCGTTCTCACTCGCAGCAGTGGCGGTGGCGGCGGCCACCCAGCCGGCAACCCACAGGGCATCGTGGGCGTGGTCAACACTCATATCGGTGGCGGCCCATACGCTAGCGAGTTCGGGCTTGCCGGCCCCGCGAATTCCCCAAAACAACGCTCGGGCCAGGCCGGTGGCGCGGCGGCTGGCAGGATTGCCAAACTGCCCGCTGAGGGGCAAGCCTAACCCCGCGGCCAAGTTGGCGAGGGCGTAGGCGTCCCCGCGTTCGGCGGAATTCCAGTGGGCGCGGTAAGTACCGCTGAGGTTGGTATGAGGCCGAGACTGGCGGAGGTGATAGGCCCAGACGACGGCTAAATCTTGGTGGCCCGCCGGGGCCATACGGAAGGGGACGGGTTCGTAGCCGGTGAGCGGGGCAAAATCTCGGCGCCGAACGTGCGGGGCTCCCATTGTGGCCCCCGCAAGGGAAGCCATGACCATGGTCACTCGACGTTCGCTCATCAGAGGGTCGGGTTTACCTGAAACGGCACTGGTACTCTATTGGCAATGGGCATTGACCAAATGATCTTTCGGTGGGTCAACCATTGGCCATCAGAGTGGGAGCCTTTTTTCTGGTTTTTTAGCGAAGGGAACAAGCAATGGGCGGTGCGCGGGCTGTTCTTGGCGCTGGCCATCTACCTCATTTGGAATAAGACCACGCGCGTGGCTACGGTGCGCGGTTTAGTGGCCTTTCCGGTGACGAATGCCCTCACCGATGCGATCAAATTTGGGTTTCCGATGGATCGCCCTTGTGCCGTGGTCGCGCGGGCGCTGGACGGAGGAATGGCCCGTGACCTGGCCATGAAACTTGACCCCGAGCTGATCTTGCGGGTGCCGCATACGGCGAGCTCCGGCACGGCCAGCGCGCACGCCGCCAACACCATGGCGGTGGCTGTGAGTTTGCTCTACGCCAAATCGCCATGGGGGTGGCTGTGGCTGGGGGTGAGTTTCTTCACCGGGACAAGCCGCATTTACAACGGCGTCCACTATCCGAGTCAGGTTTTGCTCGGTTGGATTTGTGGGGCCTACGTGGCATGGGTGGTGAGCACCACCCATGCGCACTGGGTAAGGGTCAGGACTTCTCGACGGGTTGAGGCGAGCTCAGATCAATAGCGCCGAGTGAATCGAGCGGTTGCCCCTCGGTAGTGAAGAGCACGCTCTTGACCTCAGGGAATTGCGCCATAACGCGGAGGAGGCCCCGAACGATGATCTGCTCGTCCTCGGTTCCGTAGCCCGCGTAGATCTTTTCGTTGAAGTCAATCGTCGCAATGCCTTCCTTCACGGTGACGGTCTTCACGTTGGCGTCCTTGGGCACGGCCGGAACCTTGTCTAAGTAGTCATTCAGTGCAAAGACCATGGGGTCTTGGCCCTTAGGAGACTCCTTGGTGTCGGGCTTGGTGCCGAACTGACCCCCGTCGTAATTGGGGGTGAGCGTTGTCACATCCTGTTGCTTTGGCACATCGACTTCGTCCGTCGGTGCGTTGCTGGTCACCGCCGGGTCCGTGTTCGCCATCGGCACGGCCGGTCGGCTGGAGACATACCAAGCTAGAGCCCCAAAGCACGCCACGGCCAGACCCAAGACAAAGATCGGTGCCTTCTTGGAGGCAGAATTTTTCGTTTCGCTCATTGCTGGTAGTACCTCTTAACGGCTTGGGTGATGGCTTTCGCCACGGAAGAGTGGAATTCGGACTCCTGGATGCGAGCTCGGTCTCGGCTATGGTTGATAAACCCGAGTTCAAGGAGCACAGCCGGCATTTGGGAGAGCCGGAGAACGGCAAAACCTGAATCGTAGATCGTTTGGTCGCTCCGTACCCCCAGGTTGGGAAGTTTGCTCACTTTGCCAATTTCCTCGGCCATCAGGTTCGCCAAGAGAATGCCAAGCGGGCTCTGCTTGTGGTGGAACATGATGCTGCCCGAGCGGCTATTGGCGACCGTATTGCTATTGAAGTGGATGCTGATAAACAGGTCCGCGTTACTTCGGTTGGCAATTTCGGACCTTTCGCCGAGCGGAATGAACCGGTCATCGTTGCGCGTGAGAATGACGCTCGCTCCGGCTTCGGTGAGCGCCTTGGCCGCTTGCTGGGCTACCTTGAGCGCGTTGGTCTTCTCGTTGACCTGGGCGGCCGTCGCCCCCGGGTCTCGCCCACCGTGCCCGGCATCCAAGACAATGACCTTTCCGGCCAGAGTTCCGTTGGAGCCGTTCGGCTTGATCAGCCGCAGCGTTACGGTTTGGCCGTTCACGCTAGCGGAGAAAGCGAATGCCCGCTTAGTGGCCAAGATTACATTTACAAAACCATTGCCCGCGTTCTGCATGGAATAGCGACTGACGTACTCGCCGCCGCCGAGGTCACCTTCACGGCTCACTACGGTCTGCGCCTTCGCGATCTGCAATTGGATCGTGTTCGCGTTTACGTACGACACAGCCGGAGCACTATCGATGGTTTTGGAAAGTTGGAAAGTGTAAACCGCGTCGGTTTCCGTTTCGCGCACCACCTTGGGCTCGCTCACAATCACAGGGTCCACCACCGGCGTTTGGTTGGGCGGCGGGGTCGTGACTGGCGGTGCCACCGGCGCGGGTTTGATCGCGATTTGACTCGTGCCCACGTGGACAAGGTCCACTTCAAACTTGCGGCTGGGAAGCAGAGAAGGAATCGGCTGCTCGGCCATGCGCGGGGTCTCCACCACAATGCGCACGACGTCCGGAGCAAACTGCCCCACGCGCACTTGGTTGGGCAGTTCTTCGTTCACTCGCGAATTGAGCTTCGCGCCAAAGAGGTCTACCACCAAACGATCGGGAGCGGCGAGGCGGAAGGCGCGCATGCGCACCATCATCGTGCCGTCAATCCGGAAGCCTTCGGCGGTGGTTTCCACGTTGCGGATCTCACTGAGAACGCGGAAAGTGTTGCCCTCCCACATCGTGTGGCCACCGAGGGTCTCGGTGATCGTGCCGAGGTCAACGGTCGGTTTGGCGGCGATCGTGCGGGTTTCCAGCCGGATTTCCCGGCCCTCCGCCTTAACGATCGTTTCGTTGCCGCGAACGTTGACGTCCCAGCCCCAACGACGCATCATGTCGGCCGGGATGAAGCAGTTGTTGCCGACACGATAGCCATCGTGCGGCGACACGCCTTGGAAAGTGTAATTCACCCGGACGGCCGTAGGCGTCGCGGGCGCTTGTTGCGCGTATCCCTGTGTTAGCGCCATCCCTAGCGCCAAGCAGGTACCAAAAATCCTCCTCATGAGGTCCCCCTGATAATACCAGAACGTTCAAGATTTAGTGCCGGTTACGTACTTGGCACGGTTTTTGCGCGTCACATTCGCATCGTGCGGTTTTCGGCGCTGTTGGTAGTTGTGGGTGCGGCTCTGGCCTTAAGTGGGCAGGCCAAAGCGGATGCAATCCTGGATTGGAATGCCGAAGCGCTCCAGGCCATTCGCACCGCCAAGTCCGCTCCCCCCATGGCCGCGCGCAATCTGGCCATCGTTTCCGGGGCGGCCTTTGATGCCGTGAACTCGATTTCGAATTCCGGTTACCGCAACGTTTTCTATTCGGGCGCCGGCAATGCCAGTGCTAGCAAGGAAGCCGCCGCCATCCAGGCGCAATACGACACCCTGCGGGCGCTCTATCCCACTCAGGCAGGGCGATTTAAGACGCTTTACGACAACCAGATGAGCCAGATTGCTCCGGGCGCCGCCCGAGATGCCGGGATGGCCCTGGGGGCCAAGACGGCCGCTGCCGCCCTGGCCAATCGCAGCAATGATGGGTCCGCTGCGGCCGGGTCGGTACCCGATGGGCGGAGCAACGATTTGGGCAAATGGCGCCCCACCCCCAGCAACTTTGCCTCGGGGGCGTTGCCGGGTTGGTCGCAGGTGCGGCCGTTCACGCTAAACTCGTCCGACCAGTACCGCTCGGAAGTTATGCCCGCCCTTGGCAGTGAGGAATACGCCGCCGCCTACAACGAGGTGAAGGCCCTGGGCGGCCTGAC
>Ga0315900_10001364_pt1 | contig 38832 bp, 26 predicted proteins | sample LakEriMetagenome_FD_203521 | JGI IMG/M metagenome (GOLD analysis project Ga0315900, IMG submission 203521) | Freshwater fungal communities from buoy surface, Lake Erie, Ohio, United States - Buoy 12 MA114 | ecosystem: Environmental > Aquatic > Freshwater > Lake > Lake biofilm | place: USA: Lake...
CTGGGGAGTATGGTCGCAAGGCTGAAACTCAAAGGAATTGACGGGGGCTCACACAAGCGGTGGAGGATGTGGCTTAATTCGAGGCTACGCGAAGAACCTTATCCTAGTCTTGACATGCTTAAGAACCCGGCCGAAAGGTTGGGGTGCCCTTCGGGGAGCTTTTGCACAGGTGCTGCATGGCTGTCGTCAGCTCGTGTCGTGAGATGTCGGGTTAAGTCCCTTAACGAGCGAAACCCTTGTCCCTAGTTGCCAGCGAGTCATGTCGGGGACTCTAGGGAGACTGCCGGTGTTAAACCGGAGGAAGGTGGGGATGACGTCAAGTCCTCATGGCCTTTATGATTAGGGCTGCACACGTCCTACAATGCAACGTATAAAGGGAAGCAAACCCGCGAGGGGGAGCAAATCTCAAAAAGCGTTGCTCAGTTCGGATTGCAGGCTGCAACTCGCCTGCATGAAGCTGGAATCGCTAGTAATCGCGGGTCAGCATACCGCGGTGAATGTGTTCCTGAGCCTTGTACACACCGCCCGTCAAGCCACGAAAGTCGGGAGGGCCCGAAGTCACTGAGCTAACCGCAAGGGAGCAGGTGCCGAAGGTCAATTCGACAATTGGGACTAAGTCGTAACAAGGTAGCCGTAGGGGAACCTGCGGCTGGATCACCTCCTTTCTAAGGATATTCAGCTACGGTGTGGTGACACACCGAAGCTTATAGTGAACGCAATCTTTATCAGTGTTTGAGGTCTAGCCTCCAGAATTCTGGGCTAAAACCAAATTGTTGACCCGGTTCATCGAAAGATGAGCCGGGTTTTTTTATGCGCTGACCCTAACATCCAACCGTCAGTAGCCTCTTTATCCACCCCAACTCTCGTCCCTCTACACGCCTTAACATGCTACGGACTCGATCCTACGCAAACCATTCACCCGCCACGATTCCGACCCGGCCAACACCAACATCCATCCTTACACAGAATCCCATCTTCGAGCTCGATGAAAACATTCTTCTGCACAGCAGTATCGTACGACACGTCGCTTTACCACAAAGCCACTCGCAGATCACAAACATTCGTACCCGTTGGGCCAGTTTTAAGAATCCCTCCATGCTTTTCAAAAAAATGATATGCATCGTTACTTGCCAGATAACGCCTTACTTCATCCAGCCCCACTCCCTGAATTCGACTTGTCTCATCAGTTACCCACGCTCCTGCAGCATCCGTAGGACCATCCTCTCCATCTGTCCCCGCTGATAAAAAACAAAACGGCTTAGCAGCCTCGTTTTTTTTTCATCAACATACTCTGCTCCAGTGCGGCAAGTACCAACTGCTGGTTGCGGCCCCCTAAACCGCGACTACTTTCCTCTATCAATCTGACACTCGGCTCGCCGCCACTTATAAAACAGTTCGGCGCGCTTCGGTCAGATCTCCACTCAAAACATCGAGACATTAACTCCCGCCCTAACTCCGCGGCATCCCCCTCGCTGCGACGTGCTGCATTCATTAAATATTGATAACCTCGAGCAACCGCCTCAATCCCGGCAGCATCAATGGCCGTTGCGTTATTGGCCAAAATAAAGTGCTCGATTTGACAATCCCTGTTTTCGCTCATGCGACTTGCTTTTTTGGAATCCCTCGCGACGTCATCTGCCAACAAATTCCAAATATTTTCATTTACCTCTCCTCGATTCTTCGCGAACTTGCGAAGAACCTCCAAAGCCAAATGTGCTGCCCCCTCCATCGCCACGGTTGGTCCCGATGCGATGAATTGCAAGTCGTCTCCCAACACATCGGATATTGCTAGGCAGGCTAATCGACCTGCCTTACAGTTTCTAGCCAGGCCTCCACCCTTGATTTCGCTCAATGCGATCCGAACGGTATTCAATTCTTCAATGGTCGCTCCAGCGGCGCTCAGCATTCGAGTTACTTGAGTTTTGTCATCCAACGAAATTCCTTTCCTGGGAAGTGGCAACAAGGCCGATCCACCACCTGAAAGGAGACAAACCACTAAATCATCTTTTCGACAACTACTGACCAAACGCAAGATTTCTTGAGCGCCAGCCTGAGCTTGCGGAGTTGGTTCATTTCGGCCGTAAGGCCGAGCAGGATGAAGGTGCACCGGAAAAGAATAATCCGCTGGGATCGTACCTTCGGGAACATTTACCCAGCCAACGACACGACCACTGCGCAAGAATTCCTGGGGCAATCGCTCCTGAAATGCGATTGCCATGGAAGCTGCCGCCTTGCCAGCTCCCACCACAACGATTCGCCCGATTGTTTTTAGTGAATACTCTATTTCGCCAAGCTGAAGTCGATCAGACACCAAATTCATATGTTCGCGAAAGAGTGTCTTGGGAAGCACCGCTTCCACTCCAGCTCTCCAAATTGCGATCGCATCCTCAATCAACTTTTCTCGGCTAGCCATATTAAATCGACTTCACGTTCCAATGAAATTACACGTTGCCTATTTGAGAAAAGGTAAGCGTTCTTTTGTTGTTTGCAAAGTATTCGAAGACGATGGAGCTGGCACTATCTCGCACACTCCTATTCCATCGGTCATCGACGATACCGACGGCTTACTCTTGGTTGCTAAGGTATCTCGCACTCCAAGCTTTACAAGCTGAGTGCGAAGGCGAAAAACTCCTATGGCGAAAAACTATTGAATCGCGTTAGGAATAGCTGCTGCAACTGTGATCTGATCGACCAAGACATCTCCTTCGCCACGCATTTCTAGCATGACTTCCAATGGCCCGCTTCGCTGCACGGCACGATAGAGACGCACGGGCAACCAGACTCCACGAGGCCCCTTAAGAAGCTGTCCCAGAGCAGGTCCTTCTAGGCTTTCGTAGAACAAAAGACCCGCTTGTGGTTTTGCAAAGCCATCGCGAACAAAAACTCGGGCTTCAATTCTTACGATTTGCCCTGCCTGAACCTGCATTTTTCCGCTACGGATTCTCAAGGTCGAACCAGCATACCCACCTTCAAGAGCACGCCCCTTGCCTTGGGAAACGATTCGCAATGCTTTCTGATTCGACTCGCCATCAAGCGGTAAAACCTCAGTTAAAACATCAGCTTGATCTTCAAGTCGTCTTTCTTGTTGCCAACCTGCAGCCATCATCACTTCAAGGTTATCCATGGAACCACCGGCGAGCCCTAGGTCGTTCCATGAACTTGCACTGATGCGACGACCGAGATGCCAGTGCAATGGAATACTGGAACTGGCTAGTAACCAAGGCGCACTTTGAGGCGAGGGGACATCAGCCCTAGCGGCTTGCCATGCATTATGGATGACTTGCTGCGCCGTTTCCGTAGTTCGCAGCATCAAATCGTTAGCAACCGGCTGATTTTCACCAACCAATAGATGGGCTTGTTCCATCTCCCGAGCAGATCTCTGCAACATCAACAAATCATCGGTAAAGCGATTGTTAGCTGCCACTTGCCAGCGAGCTGAAATGATTTCCTGTGCTGCAGCCATTCGCATTTGTGCAATATTGGCCACCGCGAATGCATAGTTTGGCCCCAGTGATTGAAACCTCTGATTGAAGTATGTAAGCACCTGAGGATCTGAAGTTGAAATGATAAATTCAATACTGTGCGGCCGATCGATTTGAATCTCAACTACACCACCTAATCTCTTTTGTGGCAGCGGCTCCAGTTTCCAGTCTGTTATTCGAATCAACTGCGCTGCAGGACTCGGCTGTAGCAACGATATCTTCAGTGCCGCCGTGGAATCCGTTGCCGCCGAAAGATGCGAAGATAAACCAGAAGGCTGCACAATGATCAACTGTGATCTCGCGTTTTCCCATAGTGTTGAATCGCGATTGGAATCATTGATATTGACCAAGCCACGTCGGCCACGGCCGCTACCGAGCCAGGGGTTCAACAATTCAAGTTCGGCGTTAAGCCACTGAATCATGTTGGCGCGGGTGCGATCGACGACTGAATCAGCATCCAAAGGGGAACGCGATCTGAAATAAATCCCCTGAACTCCTGCTGCTAAAGCACGATAGACTTGGCTGCGTATCTGATAGGGATCTCCATGTGCAAAACTCGGTGACGGTTGATCGACCATCGAGGAAATCAACACGATTTGTCTCTGCCATTCAATCGTAGGCTCTGTTCCGATGGATGCTAGCGCGTGAGGATTTCCCCGACATTCTCGGAGCGATCCCTCTAAATAGTCTGTTAGCTCAACCGCTCGCTCATAAGATTCCGCTGCTGGAGATGGAATGATCAGGCTGTTGCTGTACCGACTGTAACTCCAAAAACTTTCAACTGGCTCAATCACAAAAGGCTTCTGTAAAACGCCCGCCGCTCCTCGCATCTCTTCAACTTTACGGCGCAGCGGATCGATGCTCTGTCGATCGACGAAGCTCCCCATCAGCCAACCTTCAACAATATCCCATGTCTCTTTCTGCTGCGGTGGTGGAGGTATTGCTGGCGGCGGACAAATCACTTTTAAGCCATGACGTCGAACCTCCGCAAGTTCCTGTGGCGTTGGTGGAGCTGTAAGCACGATTCCTGTCATGCCTAATGAAGATAGCCATTCGAGCGATTCGCCCTGATACTGAAGCCAACGATTCGTCGTGAGGCTCGGTAACTGAAGTGATCCACTATCGACGATCGTGGTTTGTTGCTCTGCGGAGGAGAGTGAATTGCCTGACATCAAGCCATCACCCGAGGCGCTCGAAGCAAGTTTTCCAAGCGAACTACTAGGTGTCATCGCCGTCGCATCGATGTTACCGACGATTTCCAAGTCATCGATTTGCAAGATACTACGACCGCTCTCCGAATAAACGTTCAATCCGACTTGATCTACTACCACATCATCCCAAGCTAACTCTGAACCGAACTCGCTGCGGAGTGCACGAACTTTCTGCGCGAGCGTCTGCGGTAAGTTCTCTACCTGTAATCGCTGCCAAGTTCCCAAGGAGGCGTAGGAATCCCCCCAAATCCATAGCGTTCGGGGCTTACCAGTTACCGGATGAAGGACTCTGCGAAAAACAACTCGCACGCCGAAGTGAATGCCGCGCTGAGTTGAGCGAACCCAGACCGAGGGTCGGAATTCTTCAAGGACCAGACTTTCAGGAATTCCATAACCGAGAACGGCCAAGGTTCCCTGTCCCATCCTCATTTCAATCGCTTCGCAAGTTAGGCCAGAGTGCGGTATTTGCGGAGAAATCTCTTGTCTCTTGAGCTTCGCTTCACAGTCGTCATCGCTCAGTTTCCAGCGTGGTTGACCACCTTCAAAATCATCGCGAGTTTGGGCCAAAAGAGGTTGGGATAACAGCGATAGAGAGCAGATCACGACTGTGAGCCACTTCAAAAAAAACTGGTTTCCCGGTCCGAGGCCGCGCAGTTGTCCTTCGGCCCCGAAAAGTCGAGACCAAGTGACCAAAGTGCGTCGCTGCCAAACCGAACTTCCTTTCCCCAATCGCATTGCGATGACTCCCTGTCCCGCATGTTGCTTTTCGGCAACGTGTTGTTGCAATCCCTTTTTGTGAACCTAACTCTATCTTTTACAAGGACTTAGGATTTATCTCCAGATCAATCATGTTGCCGGAACACCACAACTTTTCCACTTAGAGAATCTTTGCCGAAAACTCCTTTTGTCCTAAGCTCTTTCGCAGCAAAGACTTAGAACTTATCAAACAAATTCAAGTAAATGATTGGCATCGCGACTGCTTAAAGTCACAATGAAACTTCAAGCTTCCCCATCTCGCAACAGCGTCAGGAGAGTCACCATGGCCAACATCCCTCAAACCATCGACAGCACCGCTCAAGATACTCCGGTGGAATTGCTGGAACTGATTCGTGCTATTGACGCATTGCCCCCACAGCAGCGATTAACGTTGCAACCCGCCCTAAATCGGGTTGTTGAAAGCAGTTCTCGCCGCCGAAAAATCCTCTCGATGGTTCAGGAAGCACTCGGCCAGCTTCGACTTGATATGAAGTACCTGGTTTTCGACTTGGAAGCGACTCGCCGCGAACGCGATCGTTTCGAACAGCAGATCAAAGATTTGACCGACGAGAATCCAATGGAATAACCCCACCTATAAGCGGGTTTCGATCTTGATTGCTCGCCCATTTAAAATCTGTTTGAAATGTCATCTTTCCAGCCGAAACCTTTCGGTACCAGCGCCACCTGGGGAAATATGAAGATTACAACCAATTCTTAATGAGCGAATTTTTTCCTCGAAAAGCGGTCGAGACGGGTGATCTCGATCGCTTTTTTTTGTAGACGCAAACATGGAGACAACGCCAGATTGATCTGTCTAGCTTGACAGTTATTTGCATTTCCCACTCGTCTGGCTTACGATCCAATAGATACACCATACTCTCCCGCGTCGATCGTTTGGAAACGAATAGACGCTCCATCTTTGAAGACATCGCATGCAAGAATTTACCCCCAACACTCTTTCTCAGCGTCTTGTTGAATTGGGATTGGTCGAGCCAATCCAAGTCGAACAGGCATGGTCAGAGGTAGGTAGCAGCGAAGGTACCTGCGAAGATCTGATCCGAGTGTTGCTACGTAAGGAATTGGTAACCAATTTCCAAATTGACCGCGTTTTGAAGAACGAGCGTCTTGGCTATTTCTATGGCCATTACAAAGTGATGTACCTGATCGGTGTTGGTACCTTCGCTCGTGTTTACCGTGCCGTACATCGCGACTCAGGTCGTGTCGTTGCAGTCAAAGTTCTCCGTAAACGTTTTCGCGAAGAACAAGTTCAACTTGATCAGTTTCTTCGTGAAGGACGAATGGGATTGAAATTGAAACATCCCAACATCGTTCAAATTTACGAAGTTAATAATGATCCTCGAGCTCCTTATTTGGTGATGGAATTCGTTGAGGGACAGACCTTGCGTGAAATGATGAAGGTCCGCAAGATTCTGGAACCGCCGACTGCCCTGAAATTGACCGCTGACGTGGCGAATGCTTTAGCCTATGCGTTGACTCAGGGGATCACGCACCGCGACTTGAAACTCAGCAATATTCTGATCGGCTCATCAGGCCGAGCAAAGCTGGTGGACTTCGGTCTCGCATCGATTTCTGATACCTCATCGGATGCCAAAGTCATCGACTCTCCTAACGCTAGAGCGATTGATTATGCCGCATTGGAACGAGGTACTGGCGTACGTAAAGATGACCCGCGTAGCGATATCTATTTTTTGGGCTGTATTCTCTACAACGTAATCTCCGGCAAGGCACCTCTTACGGAAACGCGCGACCGTCTGCAACGACTCAATATAACTCGTTTTCGAGAGATCCCACCGCTTGGATCAGTAACTCCTGATTTGCATCCATCGATCCTAGCGATATGTGCTAAAGCGATGGAATTAGAGGCCGATAAGCGATACCAAACCGCAGACGAAATGTATCACGATTTACGCAACGCTCTCGAGCGACTGGAAAAAGGGACTGCTGTTTCCGAGGCTGCAAGTACTAACGCAACCGTTGGAAACGACGTACCTGTTGTCGAGTCTCAAGAAGGTCGCAATAAGACCGTGATGGTGATCGAAAGCAAAGCGGACTTGCAGGATTTAATGCGTGAGAAGCTCAAAAGTCGCGGCTATCGCGTGCTGGTATTTAGCAACCCGGATCGAGCCATTGACCGGTTTGCTAACGATGATGTCACGCCAGCTCATTGCGTGATCTTCAGTGCTCCCGAACTGGGAACTCAAGCTTTAGAAGCATTCAATCGCTTTGCCACTGACGAAAAGACCAAGGATATCCCTGCGATCTTGTTAGTGGATCGCAAGCAACAGCACATCATCCGCGGCGCGATCATGGCCCCTCATCGTTTGATGCTCGCGATGCCTCTTAAGGTGAGGGAACTGCGAATCGCTCTGCTCAAACTGCTAGGAACCCCCGCGTCAGCCAACCCAACGGCCGATTAGCATGGGCCCTCTTAAAGTCCGGAAAGCTTTTTGCGTTAGTTTGCCCCGAACGAAGAAGGTGGAGAATCCTGATTTTTAGGAGTTTTTGGAGGGGTATTACCAAAACCTATCCCCGTTTCCCGCGGGATTCCCAGCTTGAACCCTTTGCGACTTGAAAGGTCTTTGGTAAAGTATCACCTCGTTCTTAGGGGCAATTACCCCTCTAATAGGTAACTCGGAAAACGCCTGGCTTTTGAGGGCGTAGCTCAGTCGGTAGAGCATCGGACTTTTAATCCGTGGGTCGAGGGTTCGAGTCCCTCCGCCCTCACTGCCAGTTTTTCCGATACACCTCTTCTTTAACCCACTCTAGAGTCGGGTTTTGGCTCGAGTTTGCGAGTTTCGTTTTTTGGGAAGGCCACGATCCTTTTTCGTGTGCTAGGGTTGGACGGTTCTAAACCAGTCACTCCTTCCCAACTCCCTCCCCATGATCACACTCGAAGAAAATCTGTACTTTGGCAAAGACCTGGAAGCGATGCAGTTCGCTCGCCGCTACCACACTTGGATCATTGACGAAGTTCGACCCTACTTTGGTCGCCGCGTCGCAGAAGTTGGTGCCGGATGCGGAAACCTCAGCGAGTTTCTCCTGCAGCAACCGATTGATCATCTCTCTGCGTTCGAACCTTCCTCGAATATGTTCGAATTATTGCAAAAGAGATTAGGCTCACAGTCGAGGGTGGTGGCCATCAATGACTTTTTTGGCAAGCCAACCGAAGCTACCACCGAAAACTACGACTCCGTGGTCTACATCAACGTCATGGAGCACATCGAAGACGATTCGGCTGAAATCCGAAATGCTTACGAGGCGCTAAAATCGCAGGGGCACATCGTGATCTATGTTCCAGCTCTAGCTTGGCTTTACAGCGATTTCGATCGTGTCATTGGTCACTTCCGTCGTTACCACAAACGCGAACTTGTCGATCTAGTTAAAGGTTGCGGTTTCGAAATTGTTCAGGCGAAGTACTTTGATTCGCTAGGGATTATCCCCTGGTATCTTTCTGCTGTACTGTTTCGCAGAAAAATCAGTTCTACCAATGTGGCTCTTTACGATCGGCTAGCCGTTCCGGTTCTCAGTCGCATTGAGCGTTATCTTCCCCCGTGGATTGGCAAAAACCTCCTAGTCGTAGGTCGCAAACCTTAATTCCGTGATCGCTGCGTCACCAACTGCTATACTTCCAGGTAAGTTTAGCGACTGAGTTCTTTTCAGCAGTAGCTTTCATGGCAGCACGCGGCGCATTTATCTCTGATCTCCACCTCTTGAGCAAACGCTCGGTTGGTGAACAACATTGGGAGCAGTTTCGTCCCGAACTAAAGAAGTTAGATCTTCTTATTTTAGGAGGGGACATTTTCGATTTCCGCTGGAGCGTCCACGGTGATCTGCTTAAGAGCCTCGAGCAAGCCCGCCAGTGGCTTTACAGAGCACTGGAAGCTGACCGGCGAATACGATTGATCTACATGCTGGGCAACCATGACTGCCATCCAGCTATGCAACAATTGTTGCGAGAGGTCGCCGAGGAGTCTGAAAGGTTTTGCTGGAGTGAGCATCAACTCGTCTTAAACCAAAACATTTTTTTGCACGGCGATATTTTAGATGCTGGCTTAACTTTTCCAGATTTACATCGTTATCGATCTCAGTTTTCACAAGAGCACAAAGAGAAAAGTGATCTTGCCCACAGGATGTATGATCTTGTCGTCGCGTCGAGAATCCATCGTGTACCTCCGCAACTTTTTCATTATCCATCGCGGGTGGTTCGCCGTCTTTCGAAATACCTCAACACTTTGGAATTAGGGCCCGAGCAGGGTATCGAGGATGTTTTCTTCGGACACACACATCGTCCGCTCACTGGCTTTACTTATGCTGGTCAGAGATTCTTTAATTCAGGTTCAGCGGTTCGCCACCTTCCTTTTTTACCTTGCTTCTTTCAGTGCGAAGTGGATCTTGATGAAGTAGTTGCCAAACTAACAGAGACCCCTGAAATTCCTTTGAGGGTCTAGTGATGGAATGGTCTTTGTCGAATCTGCTTCTAGTTCTACTTATCTATCTTCCAATCTTAGCTCTGCAAGTTGTTACCGCTTGCCATATCGCCTTATTCAAGCGCGATACACGATCCGCTGTTGCATGGATTGTTTCCGTTCTTTTCCTACCTTTGCTTGGGACGATTCTCTATTTTTGGCTCGGTATTAATCGTTTGGAACGCAAAGCGAAAAACTTGCGTCGTCATGGTCATCATCCTCGATACCCCTTGCCGCCATTAGAAGGCGAGATTTTGCCAGAGAATTTATCGGCCGAATATCAAGAGCTCATGGGGATTGCAAAAGCGATCGGTCGCATTTCCGGCTTTCCTTTAATGGGGGGAAATCGCCTCGAAGCGCTCGATCGAAAACGCGCTTATCCGGAAATGCTTTTGGCAATTCGCTCCGCCGAAAAATCAATAACTCTCGCTACCTATCTGTTCGACGATGACTCCACTGGACGTCAGTTTGCCGAAGCATTAGGCGAGGCGGTTAAGCGTGGCGTTGAGGTTCGAGTCCTGGTTGACGATGTTGGCTCAAAATACTCAAACCCAACGATTTTCCCCTTTCTTGATGGACTCAACGTTCCCAATGCCGCTTTTCTCCCTAAAGCGTTACCCATTCCATTCGCGTATTCCCAACTGCGAAATCATCGCAAGATCATGGTGATCGACGGTGAAATCGGCTTTACTGGTGGAATGAATATTCGGCACAATCAGGCAGCCGATACCACCGCACCGTTCCCTGTGGATGATTTGCATTTTCGTATCACCGGCCCCATCGTTAGCCAATTACAAATAACCTTTGCTGAGGATTGGTGGTTCACCACTGAGGAATTCCTGGAGGGAGAAGCTTGGTATCCCCTCACGATCCCGCCAGCAGGTACCTCGGTCGCCCGTGGCATCCCAGATGGTCCCGACGAGGATCTCGATAATTTACTGTTAACTATGCTCACAGCGATTAGCTCTGCGAAACGTTCGGTTCGTGTCGTCACACCTTATTTCCTTCCAGATCGCGACCTAACTACCGCCTTGAACCTCGCATCGCTGCGAGGTGTCGAAGTTGATATCGTTCTCCCTTCTCAAAATAATCTTCGACTCGTCCAGTGGGCGACAACACCTTTTTGGTACCCCTTGCTCCAACGAGGTTGTCGAATTTGGCTCACACCACCTCCTTTCGACCACAGCAAACTGATGGTGGTCGATGGACACTGGCTGATGATCGGTTCAGCCAACTGGGATCCCCGCAGCCTAAGATTGAACTTTGAGTTCAACGTCGAATGCTACGATGCTGTTCTAGCTTATAGCATCGATAAGAAAATCCTTGAGAAAATCCAATCTGCACAGCGAGTCACCGAAATGGATCTGAAGAATCGTCCTCTTTGGATCAAACTGCGTGATGGTTTTGCTAGGCTATTTGCCCCTTTCCTTTAACCACACAGGCAAATCGGTCTGTAAGCTTATCCTCTGTCCGTTTTCAGGATGTAGGAACGAGAGTTTCCATGCATGCAGACACATCGCTTCCGATTCCACTGACAGCGTCTGCTGACTACCGACTTGAGAACCTTGTAAGTACAGAGGATCACCGACTATCGGAAAGCCGAGATGCCAAGCATGAACACGAATCTGGTTGGTTCGACCATGCAGCGGACGAACTTCAACGAGAGTTGTTCCATCTTCGAATCGTTCTTTCACTACGAATCTAGTCTCACTCGGTTGCCCATCTTCATCCACGCCTCTCGCCCCTACTGGACCAGGTTCACGTGAAATGGGTGCATCGCAGGAAAATTCGGTCTCGGTAGGTACTCCTTGCAAGAGTGCAAGATAAACTTTCTCCACCTCACCACTCTGGAATTGCGGCTGAATTTTTGAGGCAGCCTGAAAGGTTCTCGCAAGCAGAACGACACCCGTTGTGTTCGCATCGAGTCGGTGCGCGACTCGCAATTTTTGGGGTCGATAAACGGGCTCCAAAAAACCGCTTAACGTGTTTCGGTTGAACCGACCGCTGGGATGCATCGGTAATGGAGCAGGCTTGTCGACTGCAATGAAAAAGCGATCCTCGTAAAGAAACCGAATGTTTGGATTGACGTTTGGCTCGGGAAGTTCATCTACCCAATGAACAAATCGCTCCCCCTCACGCACTATCTGTTGCTCGGTAACTCGACTCCCTAAATCGTTCGTCATTTTTCCCGATGTAATCGCCTGCAACCAAGCAGCCTCACCGTACGGCGGATACCACTGCTGCAAAAACTCGATCAATGGGCGACCTGCCAAGCGTCGTGGCACATGAATCAGACGCCTATTACAGTAAGGCTGTGAACCAGGCAATGGATTGGTCAGCACTCGAACTTGCTCTTCACGGCTACGCAAAAGCTGTTCCAACTTCTGCTGCTCATTGCGATGACAATGAGGGCAAGATTTTTCGTAAACGTAGTAAGGACTTTCGAGATCCTCTTGCGACAATACCGCTTGGCAAGCGAAGCATTGAGCATTACCCGTGGGCACGAGTTCCGGATCTAGCGCGATGCGTTGATCGAAAACAAAGCATCCACCTTCGTAATGCTCTTTGCCACACAATTCGAAATACTTCAATATTCCGCCATCGAGTTGGTAGACATTGTTGAAGCCAATTTGTTCTAGATAGGGAGTAGCTTTCTCACAGCGAATGCCGCCGGTGCAAAAGGCAATTACCTTCCTATCTTGATGCTGCGGAATCAACTCCTTAACCTTTTCCGGGAACTCTCGAAAATGGGTAATACCCAAATCGACGGCACCCTTGAAAGTTCCCAATTCCACCTCGTAGTCGTTACGAGTATCCAACAGCAGCAGATCTTGGCCTTCACTTAGCCAATCCCGTAACTCTTCAGCCGTCACTCGCTTGCTGGTGTGCTTTGCCGGTTCGATACCCGGTTGGCCAAAAGAAATGATTTCGCGTTTTAGTTTCACCAGCATTCGATGAAAAGGCTGGCTGTCAGAATAACTCAACTTGGCCTGCAGATCCGCGAAAGGAGGATCTTGTTTTAGCGTAGCGAGGAACGACTCGACCGACTCCTCTTTGCCGGCGAGGAACATATTGATTCCCTCGCCACTCAAAAGAATGGTCCCTTTGAGGCCCAGATCATTGCAAAGCTTTTTCAGTTGCTGTCGCCGCTCAGGGAGACGATCCAGGGTCACAAACTTGTAGGCCGCGATATTAACACAAGGCTCGCTACCCGCCTCTCTCGCGACCTGCACCGTTTCCTCCACGATCGTTTCCCTTTTTTCAGCCATTCAAACCAGACAACAGACCTGTGCTATCACCCAACTTCTCCACTTTGCATTCTACACGCTCCAGCAAAGAGAGCCACAGATTATTGAGTGGTGTTTCTTTTGGATACTTGATGTGGCGACCCATAGCCAACGTTCCGCAACCTCCACCAGCCAAGAGAACTGGTAGATTGTCATGATTATGAGCGTTACCGTCTGAATTGCCGCTACCGTACGCGATCATCGCATGGTCCAAAACCGTTCCATCGCCTTCCGGAATGCTGTTGAGCTTCTCAAGCAGATAGGCAAGTTTCTGGGTATGGAAGGTATTGATCTGTCGAATCTTATCTTTCTTGGTTGCATCATTGCCATGATGAGAGAGATCGTGATGACCATCGGGAACACCAATCGCGCCGTAACCACGATTGCTTCCTTCATTCGCTAGTACGAAAGTGCATACTCGGGTAACGTCCGCTTGAAAAGCCAACGCAACAAGGTCACACATGAGCTTCAAATGCTCCGCGTAATCCGCCGGGACACCGGCTGGCGCTGCGTAGTCGGGCTTAGTAATTGGCGGCAACTTCTCAGCTCTTTCGATTCGTGATTCGATATCGCGAACACTCGAAAAATACTCATCAAGTTTACGAACGTCACCTGCTCCCAGCTTGCCGATCAAGCTCTTGGAATCCTCCATCACAAAATCCAAAACACTGCGGCGTTTGCGATCTCGCTGCACTCGCACCGTATCAGGTTCGCTAGAGAAGAGTCGCTCGAAGACAACTTTCGGATCGACCTCTTTCGGTAGAGGCTGTGTCGCAGAACGCCATGCCATCGCAGATGAATAGACGCAGCTGTAACCTGAGTCACAACTACCAGCCATGGCACCTTGTTCGCAACCGATTTCCAGTGAGGGCAAGCGAGTGCGATCGGCCAATTGAGCTGCGGCAACCTGGTCGACCGAAATCCCAGCTCGGATATTTGTACCGTCCGTCTTCCGTGGCTGGGTTCCTGTTAGAAACGAAGCTAAAGCTCGAGCATGATCGCCAGGACCATCGCCGTTGGAGCGCGCCTTATCGGCAGTCAGTCCTGTCAAAATATTGAACTTACCTTTTACGTTCTCCAGCGGCTTTAGGATCGGAGTCAATTCAAAATCGGCTCCCTCTGCAGCTGGCGTCCAGTCATCCATATTGATCCCGTTGGGAACATACAGAAAGGCCAAGCGATTGGGGAAAGGCTTTAAGCCGGCCGACTTCGCATCCGTTTCAGTCCAGGCACGCAATGGCCCCATCGCCTCAAGCCATGGCAAGGCCATAGCAACACCGAGACCTCGAAGCAAAGTTCGCCGAGAAAGTCTTTGGCTTGGAATCATTTCACACCTTCAATGTTAGAGCTCTAACCATTACTCCGCCTGCCTTCGCAAGCGAAACGCGTCGCTGGACACTATAGCCATCACCAATGCCGAAAAACGATGATCTTGTGATTCAACAGTTTCGACGATTTTCTTAACCGCAGGTCGGTCATAATATTCTAGCCCCCGGCCCAATGCAAAAATAAGCATCTTCTCGGTTAAACATCGGGTAACGTCACGCGATCTTTTTCGCAAAATTACCTTTAATTCGGTTAAGTTGGTAAATTTACTGCCATCGGGCAACTCACCTCCGGCATCAATGTCAAAATTTCCATCTTTAGTCCGAAACCGGCCTACCGCATCGTAATTCTCTAAGGCAAAGCCCAACGGATCCATTTTGGCGTGACAGTTAGCACAACTCGGATTGGCTCGATGCATTTCCAAGCGTTGTCGTAGCGACCCGGAAACCTGGGCTTGAGAATCGGCTGGCAACTCCGGGACATTCGGCGGCGGGGGTGGCGGCGGTGCTCCCAGAAGTTGCTCCAATACCCAGCGGCCACGCTTTACTGGACTTGTACGAGTTGGATTACTGGTCACTGTTAGAACGCTCGCTTGAGTTAATACGCCACCGCGCGGCGAATTCGCGGGGAGCTGTACCAAACGAAACTCCTTCCCCTTGATCGGTTCCCCTTTCTCCGCAGCGTCACCACCTCTCAAATTACCTCGCGTATCTTCGATGCCATAAAACTTCGCCAAGCGTTCATTGAGGAATGTGTAAGGAGCATCGATCAACTCTAAAATACTTCGATCTTCTTTGATGATGTGCAAGAACATCAGCCTTGTCTCCTCCATCATCGCTCGACGCAACTCACTCCCAAACTCTGGGAACATATCTTTGTCGGGCTGCACTTGTTCGAGCCGCTGCAACTGCAGCCACTGCAGTACAAACTGATCGACCAAGGAACTAGCTCTTGGATCTTTAAGCATTCGCGATACTTCTTCTTGAAGCTTCTCAGAAAGTTCTCCACGTTCAGCCAAATCCATCAAGCGATCATCGGGCATCGTGCTCCATAAAAAGTACGAGAGTCGTGATGCCAAAGCGAATTGGTCGATCGGCCGAACGTCAACACTGTCAGGGGTGTTGTCCAACTCGACTCGGAACAGAAACTTGGGCGAACATAAAGCCGCTTGTAGCGCCATCTGCATTGCCGATTCCCATGGAACGCCAGCAGACTCCTCAGCTGTCGCCAGGGCAGCCAGCTTCTCCACTTCTTCAGGTGTCGGTGGGCGACGATACAATTTTCGCAACCATCGCTGAACAATGTGCCGGTTGCGTTCGATGCCTTGCAATTCCGTAGGATGAGCAAGCCACTGCTTATGACTTAACGGTCGGGAATCCATCGGGCCTTTCAGCGATAGATACTCCACATACAACTCCGCGGGCGCTGCACCTTCTTTAGGCTTAATCAGCCCAACCATCAATCGTTCTCGCCCCGACAACGCAGGCAGCGGAACCTCAATCACCTCGGAATTCTCAGCGGTTCTTGCTTTGACAACTCCGCGATACAAAATCTTCGCTGGCTTCTTTACCTCACCTACTAGCACGGACAAGGTTTCATCAGAATCGACATCCTTCAAGCCATCACCCTGCACAAGCACTGCGACTTCAACTTCCTGTCCCTCCGGTGCTTTCGCAAAAAGTCGGCTTCTAAATTCATAAACCCCTTCGTCTTCCCACATGTACGACGTAAAGATCGGGCCTGTTTCTAATCCCCCATTACCATTGCTTCGCAGTACCCTAAAAGATCCATCCATGGGTATTTCTTTCGCCGCTGGTTCAGTAAACCTTGCTTGCAGATGTCTACGGTTGACAGGGGGTGCCTTATCAACAATTGCACGTGTCGCAATGCTCTCAGCCGCCTTCAAATACCTTTCCATCAAGACTGGCGATAAGCTCAACACATCTCCAATGTTGTCGAATCCATGTCCGATATCATCCGATGGAAACTCCTCCGTTGGATCAAAATCAATGCCGAAGAGATCCCTAACGGTATTACGATACTCAACCCGATTGAGTCGACGCATCGTGATGCGGCCCGGGTCTGGCTTGATATGTCGATCGCTGTACTCATAGTAACCTTGAAGCGATTTGACAATTTGCTGTACTTCTTCCGCACTGGGACGTTCACTCTGCTCCTTGGGTGGCATCGTGCCATTAGAAAGAACTTCTACAACTCGCTCCCACATCAATCGCTCTTTCAGGATCACTGAGGACTCATTGAACTTCGAAAGGTCGACACCCGCCTCAGCGGTTCCATTCAGATGGCAATCGGCGCAGTACTTTGTAACAAACGGTTCAACCGCAACTTTTAAATCAGGCGCGACTTCAGCAACCGCCGTATCCTGCGCCAAAGAAGAGGAGTGACTCCAAGCAAGCAACGAAAACACAAAGCAACATTGCAACCAACCGATCGCTTTCTGATGGCGATTGACTACTGCTCTAAAATGATTGCGCATTAGACCTTTCGAATTCGCGTCAACGGAAACAGCTGACATCGCGAAAGCTCTCCAACTAAAGTTGCTTCAAGGGAGGGAGGGTAGGGGGGCAATACCAGGGAGGGAAACTATCCGATGTTATACATTCAACCGCATTGTTCCCGATGCTTGGCAAACGGACCAAACGGAAATGTAGTTCATCGCAACTGAATTGGCATCTCTGGATATTACCCTGCCAGAATCCGCCGATCTGTATATTGTCTTAGGTTTCGAACCCCAAGTCCAGATGGCTTCATGGCGGTTGACTAGGAACCACTGAGAAAAACCGGGAGTTCTCAGCTAACTTTGGATCAGCTCAGCAATGTCTCTCACTGGAAACCGGTCGACCCAAAAAGATGGTGGCATCCTACTTACCGCGAGACCAGCGTTTGGCAAGCTTCATAGATACCGTCCCACAGTTTCCTACGAGCGACCAACGAAACGACGGCTGCATCTCCTGCCTCACGCCAGTTCTCAAGGCTATCACCACACAACTGAGAAACCAATTGCTCCGCCATCGGCCCGTGGCTATCGCCGTCCAACTCCACATGGCGATTCAAGTAGTACTGAAAGGGCTCCAGTCGCCCCCCCGCCTGCTGCGCAAGGCGATCGACTAGGCACGAAAAGACACCCGGTAAGAGATCTTCCCGACCAAACGTGAAGGCAGAAGCGATACGGCACAATTTGCCTTCGCTTATTTCACGAAAAGTATGCTGCATAAACTGAGCGGCAGGTGCTGGCACCAACGGCCCCTTAATCGCCTCGCTTAGCTCAACTCCGCTAGCCAAACTTTCTAGCAACGACTCTATCCCAACTGTCGAAGCACCGAATTGACGCATGGCATGAAGATATAAATCAAAGTGGCTGGCAACGCTTCCATCCAACGCGTGATCCGTTTCCTCAGCCAGCACAATCTCATTGATCATTCTGGCACTAGCACGATCCACTGGCGGCTTCCACGGAACCGTAACGCAGCAGATCTGCATTTGCAGTTTCTTCAGTAGCGACATAAAGTCCCAAACTGCGAAAACATGATGCTCCATAAAAATACGTAAGGCATCTTCACCTTGCACGACTTCGTAAAGCGGATGATTCAGAAGTCCTTGGCGATGCGGCTCAATCGCTGAGCGTATGGAATCAATGTTCATATAATCTGACAAACCGGAGTTGAAGGTCTATCACCTCGTGAAATCAATCGCAAGAAAGGCCAACCCAAAGCACCGATCTTCCGGCACTTTTTCCCTAAGATTGTCGTGATCTGTCAAGGCCTACGGCACGCCTGCCGTTTCGTCCAGAAGACTCCTAGGAATAATCGCTACAAACGGAAACGCTCAGGATGCTCAAAGGGGAATGGTACACGATGCCAACGGGTACTCACTGCAGCTAGTTGGGCGATGAGCCTGTAAAGCCGTTCCGCTTGAGACTCGCGTGGCAACGCTACTGGATCATAGAGCGACCAAGCAAATTGAGTCCCTGAGTACGAAAACAATCTAGCTGGCGGGCGACGAATCACCATGCTCCGCACCACCAACGGCAGCTTCTTCTCGGGGAGGAAATAGATCGGCTAACAACCGATCGTCGGCCGGATCAATCGATCGCAATTGGATTACTAGTCGATCGTCATTTTGATGAGCAATAACGGTCAGGCCTTTCTGACTCTGCACAGCATCTAACCACTCTTTGACACCGCTCTTGAAACGAATTGCCAAAGCAATACCAGGTAGCATATCTGACGACCAGAGATAATCACCGATCGGAGCATTACCTTCGATGATGTCGCACGAAGCGACTTCCGCGCAATCCTGAATTTGAAATTGCAATCGCTTGGCTCGGTCGCGAAGATTGGCAAGACTATTGAGAAGCATCGCTCCTACGGGCAATTGCCTCCACTGCACAAAATCTCTCTGCAAATCAAGAACCTTGCCTAGCAGTGCAGAGACTAATGGATGAGCTTTAACTCCTAACCGCTCCGCTTGCTCGGTCAAGGAAGCGATCATCGACTTGGAACCAAGTACGATTCCGCAGCTTGGTCCACCAAGAAGACGATCCCCGGGAACAATAACCAAATCCGTTCCAGAAGATAAACGCTGAGGAATGTTTGTGTGATGAAAGCTCACATCCTTGAGTTCATGCAGAACTCCATCGAATAACACTTCAGCGTAAACCACACTGGCTTGTAATTGCTCCTTTCGTAACTCCGCGTAGAGATCACCTGCGGAAGAGCGAGTCGACGACGCTTTATCAATGAGTGGATTGGGGCTTTGCCGTAGAACACCATGCCGCGTCCCTTGCATCGCAGCTCGTATCTCGGCAATGGAGCAGTGATTGATAGAGCCTACAGTTAGAATCGGAATCGCACTCTCCGATAAGCAACTACCTAGATGCGACTGAGCCGACCAACTGACAAAATCGCTTCTCGGAATAATCCAACCATCCTTAGCTTCACCCAACTTCGCAAGCAATCGAATAGCCTGTTCAACGTTATGCACCACCAACGCATCCTCTGCGCTACTCAATTCGCACAGTTTCTTGATGGTCGCTTTTTCGATTGCATCCACCGATGAATAACCCACAGTGCGACTGGCTACTTCGGCAATGCCCGTTGGTAGTGGTATACCAGCAACCCTGGACGAAAAGATTTCACCAGTACCATTAAGAAACGCTGAGCGCGGAACATCTGTCGCATCTGGGTTGACTACCGCCGATTCAAACCAATGCTTGGCTTGATGCCATAACTCCTGTATCTGCACTGGAGCATTCGTATCTTGCCATCCAAGTTTCTGCGCTGCCTCCCTTACCGCACTAGCCAAGGTCGGCTGATTCATTAACTCCACTAATTTGTTGGCTGCCAAAGGTGGGAGCAACTGCTGTAGGCCACTTGGAATTCGAAACATAGCAAGAACTATCCTCGTAAAAGCTTCGTACGCATTGCCGACTCATGAGTGCTTTATGGGATCGATGCTCCCTGAGCGTTCACACCCGATGAGTGCTGGATCCGTTAAGTATAACAATTCCCGTAAACAAAGATGCAACCGACTCGCCAGCGACAAGCAAATAATGAAATCGACTCGTTTGGACTAATAAACTAGGCGTGACGACTGAAACTTATTCGCTGCAACTTATTCGCTACTGGAAACTCTGCGAACTCTTCCTACTGGACTAAGCTCAACCATCGCGAGGAGCAGTGACTGAGCATAAGTAAATGACGTTTTTAAGTATGACCTCGTTTTGGTCAGTCATTCAGTTTCCTTCTGGCGTCGTGCTGTGACTTAAAGCTCTTTCCTATGATTTTTTTCGGGGCACGCAAACAAATCGAGTTCGTCGCAGACGGCTACCACATCAAACTCTACCTTCAGAGGTGAAAGAGATTCTCTGCCTAGGGGTACCGATCCAAATGCAGCTCACGTATGATCTAGGGTCGAGTCTAAATCTTTTCCGAGTTTCAATTGTGTTAAACGGTTTCGCGCAATCGACGACTCCGTGAGGTAGATCATCGATGACCACCCAGCAACAGTCCGAAGCAATGCCACTTCGAGTCGGCGTGGTTACAGTCTCGGATCGCGCCAGCGCCAGAGAGTATGAGGACAGATCAGGCCCCGCCATCCAGGCCTACTTTTCAGAAGTGCTTCGAGAACCTTGGGTCGCAGTTACCAAACTTGTACCCGACGAAATTGAAATCATCGAAGCCGCTTTACGAGAGCTCTGTGATATCGAAGGTTGTGCACTAGTGGTCACGACCGGCGGCACAGGCCCCGCACCTAGAGATATTACACCTGAAGCAACAGAGAATGTTTGCAACAAAATGCTTCCTGGATTCGGAGAACAGATGCGGCGAGTTTCCTTGCAGTATGTTCCGACTGCTATTCTTTCTCGACAAACAGCTGGTATTCGAGGCAAGTCCTTACTGGTCAACCTGCCAGGGCAACCCAAGTCGATTCGCGAATGCCTGGATGCAGTCATGCCGGCGATTCCTTACGCGTTGGAATTACTGGGTTGGAAGTATCCCGCTACTGAGTCGGATCAATGGGTCGCTTTTCGCCCCAAATCGAAATAGATTTTTTCTTTAACCATATCAAAACTAACTTTACATAAAATCGCTCGAACCATTCACCGAAGAGTACAACTACTTCTATGCTCTTCGGCGAGCCATCTTCATGTTAACGAAATGCTTTCAGAAAAAGGCGAAGAAGCTATGGACGTTGAACTTCAAACAGGACCAGGAACCGATGGAGAAAATTTCCTGCGCTGGTATCGTGCTGGACTTTCTCGCTTAGGTAGTCGCTGGGGTTGGTTTATGGCGACCGGCGTCACGCTCATGTTGCTTGGCGTTTTGTCATTCTCCTATGCGTTTGCCTTCACCATTGCATCGGTCGTATTCTTCGGTTGGCTCATGCTTTTCGGAGGACTCCTGCAATCGGCCTACGCTTTTTCAGTCAAGGATTGGGCTGGTTTTTTTATCGATCTGCTAATGGGAATCCTCTATAGCGTTGTCGGTTTCCTGATGATTAATCATCCTCAAGAGAACGCTGCCATCCTTACCTTGCTCATCGCTTTGTCGCTGATCATGAATGGTGTCTTTCGAATCGCCATCGCCTGTATCGGGCGCTTCGATCAATGGCTATGGCTATTGCTGCATGGCGCAATAAGTCTGTTCCTGGGAATATCCATCTGGCATCAATGGCCAGTGTCAGGCACTTGGGTAATCGGGTTGTTTGTAGGCGTTGATATGTTATTGGCGGGATGGTATTTAGTGATGCTTGCCCTCATCCTGCGTAAACTTCGAATGCAGGTACAGTCGCTCATCTGAGATAATGAAGATAAACCTTCGTCAACTCGCGGTTTTTTTAACGTCTGCCAAAAGTCGCCTCATTTCAGGGGACGATTGCTTCTTAACTTAAACAGCAAAAGACGAATGCCGGCTCTCTCGAAGATGCTAGCTCGGTCTGGTGTCAGAGTATGAACTGAACTGGTTTAACCGAAACGGACCGTTGAGATAAAGCGAATCGAGCAGGGCTGGAACTAGCAAAGAACCCGATTCCAATCTGTTTGCTTTTCTGAGCCACTTTTCTGAGTTGCTTTTCTGGCATACTTTTCTGGGATTTTTGTAAAGCCTGGAGCCTGAAAGGGTTTGGCTCGATTGCGGAACCCGTGAATTCCGGCAATAATCAATTGCTTTCACAAGCCGCGCCCGTGGCGTACCCCGGGAACCTTCCGACCCTTTTAGCTTTGTGGTTTCTCGACCCCGCAGAACCCTCGCCGGGTCAAGCTCTTTGGGACCAGGTATCCAGTGTGCCTCTGCGAGCGCCACTGAACGACTACGCCTAGATTTTACGCCTGGACTTTGCCAACGACTTCCCACACCCCCCAACTCACTGAACGCAAGTTACTGAGTCTGTGGGTTGCTTGAAAGTCAATCTAACGGCTATCGAATTCAACACTATCACGACAGGGCAACATGCAAGAGAAACTTCTCTACCAAGGCATTACATTTGATGACGTTCTTTTGGAACCTCGTTACAGCGAAGTAATGCCTGCTGAAGTGGACGTCAGCTCGCAACTAACCAAGAACATCCAACTGAAGATACCTTTGCTATCTTCTCCGATGGATACTGTCACCGAAAGTGAAATGGCGATTGCACTCGCCAAGCTCGGTGGATTGGGTGTGATCCACAAGAACATGCCCGTGGAAGCTCAGACCGAAGAGGTAACCAAGGTCAAGCGAAGCGCTAACGGGATCATTGTTGACCCTGTTACCCTCACTCCCCAAGACAATATGTCGCGCGCCCGTGACGTGATGAACCAACAGAACGTCTCCGGAATTCCAATTGTGGATAACGGAGGCAAACTAGTGGGAATACTAACAAAGCGGGATTTGCGGTTTTTAGAGAAGAGCGAACAACCCATTTCGGAGGTCATGACCCGCGAAAACCTAGTCACAGCAACTGGGACTGTAACGCTTGAGCAAGCTGAGAAGATTTTAACGGCTAAAAAGGTAGAGAAACTTCTTCTGGTTGACGATTCCTACAAACTGACGGGAATGATTACCATTCGCGACATCGACATGATGAAACGCTATCCCAATGCTTGCAAAGATGGGACAGGACGTTTGCGGGTCGGAGCAGCGATTGGAGTTTTCGATCTCGACCGAGCAGCAGAGCTGATCGGTAAGGGAGTGGATGTTTTAGTGGTCGACAGTGCCCATGGACATTCAGCCAACGTGATCGAAACGGTCAAAGCCCTCAAGAAGCGCTGGTCGATCGATGTGATTGCTGGCAATATCGCTACCGAAGAAGGTTGTCGAGATTTAATCAAGGCGGGAGCCGATGCCGTCAAAGTGGGTATCGGGCCTGGTTCGATTTGCACGACACGCGTTATTTCGGGGGTTGGTGTTCCGCAGATTACAGCGGTCTATCGCGCGGCTCAGGCAGCATCGGGATCTGGTGTACCGGTCATCGCTGACGGCGGAATACGCTTCAGCGGCGACATCACCAAAGCGATTGCTGCCGGGGCACACAGCTGCATGATCGGTGGTCTGTTTGCAGGTCTCGCGGAAAGTCCGGGCCGAACCATTCTTTATCAGGGACGAACCTTCAAGGCGTACCGTGGTATGGGTTCGATCGGAGCGATGGCGAAAGGATCAAGTGAACGGTATCGCCAGTCGGGGCAGGATAACCTTGCCAAGTTGGTACCCGAAGGAGTTGAAGGCCGAGTTCCCTTTAAGGGACCGTTAGCCGACTTCGTTTATCAATTGGTAGGTGGCCTGCGAGCCGGCATGGGTTATTGCGGCGCAAGAACGATTGAGCAACTGCGTAAGGAAGCGCGGTTTATCCAGGTATCGGTCGCGAGCGTCAAAGAGAACCATCCACATGACATCGCTATTACGCAAGAAGCTCCTAACTACAGTCCGGAATGAGTTAGCCCATAGTGATTTAAACTACGGTGAACTGATTCAAAGGGGAGTTGGTTCTGTTACTGATAATCGACCTATTGGTCGACTGCGACGAAAGGGCAAGCAGCGCGAAAGGCTGCTTCCCTTGCTTCGACGTGCTCTCTGCTATGCGTTTCTGACGGTCGCTCCTGCCAGTCCGCTGATCATGCCGACTGCAGTTTTCGCACAAGAATCGACGGTTTCGGCAGCAGAGCTGCAAGACGTACCAGTCAATCCATTTCGAAATTCCTCTTCAAATGGGTCTGGAAATATTTCCAGCCGATCCTTCGAAGCGGATGAATCACCACTTCGCCCTCGTCAGTTCTTGGGTGGTAATGATTCAGCATCGAATATGCGACCGATGGACGCCAATTCAAGCCAAGCAACTGCACCGGGCGTCGCGTTGCGTTGGCGAACCAGTTCCAAGGTATCTGCAGCCTCAACGCAGAGCCCCACTTCACGACAAGAAATGTCGATGCCTTCGAGTCGTTTGAAAACCAGCGTTAACGCAAACGCTCCGGTAGCCGCTGCGACGGCGAAAGGTTCGTTTCAGCCATCAACCAACAATGCACTAAGGCCAAGCTCCCGCATGCCTACAGCCGATTTGGCTCCTCAGGCACCGAACGGAAACCTTAGCTCCTCGGGAAGACGTATTGCGACCAGTGGAAATTTCAGTAACGGTAATTCTTCACAACATGCAGACGCTGAACACACTCCTTGGAGAACCAATGGACCAAGCCCAGGGAAAGTAAGTTCAGCAAGCAATAAGTTAAGAACCACTGAAGGCACCAGAGTCATTTCGGCAAGCTATCAGGATCCAGCGACTGCTGCGCCAGAGGCCGCCGTCAATCCGCCTGCAACGCTTCTGCCGCCATCTTCCTTGCCTGCTGCAGGTTCAGCACCACCTGTTCTTCCGACCTTACCTGCGGATACAGCTGCCTCCGGCTCACCCACAACCCCAGGTAACGCGAACGTGCCGCCATTGCTTGATCCGTTTGGAGATCGTGCTAAAGCGAAACAGCCCAATAGTACAGCACCAGGTTCGGATCCGCTCGAGTCGCCGGAGCCTGCTCCTGTCCCAACCCCGGGATCGCTTCCAGCGTTCCCACCTACGATTCCTCCAACAAACAATCCTGCAACTCCAAGTGGAATCGTGCCTCCGGCGGCCCCCACAGCACCTACGGATTCGGCTCCACCAAAGCAATTACCCAACACATCTCCTCCGGCGTTAATGCCATCGGAGCCGCAAGATGCGGCACCGATGCCGAGCGACGAGACCGCTGAAGCTGAAGCGGCGACTGAGAAGAACGCTGTCGAGATGCAAGAAAATAACTCGGAAGAGAAACAGGAGATCTCGGCGAGCGATCGAGACGACGTGCTGAGCATTCCACCGCAGAAGGCTCCTGAAGGTTACTCCTGCGATGAAATCCGCGCTCGTTTAAAAACGGATACTCTCGATAAAATTGAACTCGATGTCACTCCTCGATTCGGTCGCGGATCGAAGGCTCCTGAAGCGATGGAACAGATGCGAGATGAATTCGTTGCCTCTGCTCCGGTGCGTACCTGGCGCGATCGCTCCGGACGAGTACTCGCCCAAGGTAAACTGAAAGATTGGCGTCGAAACCGCGCTATTTTGGATGTGAAAGGTCGCGAAGTAAGTTTCCTGGTGAGTGATCTCAGTGATACGGATGCTGCTTATGTTGCCGATTCATGGGGCGTGCCGCATCTTTGTGGATTGGAACAAGACGACTTCAAGTCGCGACAATTTGCACCGATCACGATGACATGGAAAGCATCGGAATTGATGCACAAACCACTGTACTTCGAAGAGGTCGCATTGGAACGTTACGGTCACACTGCCGGTCCGATCTGGCAACCTGTGATTTCCAGTGGACATTTTTTCGCGAATATTGCTGTGATGCCATACAAGATGGGCATTCATCCAATGACCGAATGCCAATACGCTTTGGGTTACTATCGCCCAGGAAACTGTGCACCTTGGCAATTGCCCGCAGTGCCACTGAGTGGCCGAGGTGCATTGTATCAGGCTAAGGTGGTAACCGGTTCAGTGTTCCTTCTTCCTTAAGAAGTTACGCGATGAACACAAGCCTTTCGATACACGCTTCGGCTTGTTCATCGATAGGAAAGGTATTCACAAAAAAATCCCTGCCCGAGTTCGAGGCAGGGATTTTTTTATATCGCTGCTACCGATTACATCCCTCCTGCACAGCGGCCCTGGCCGCACTGAGGTAGGCCACATCCACCACCCATCGCTGGACGACTTGATGGGCCGCAGACAGGTAGATCCCTCGATGTGCCCATCGACGGGGCAGCAGGCACACTAAGGAGTTTTTCTAATCGAGTCGATCCGCAGTGGGAACAGACCAAATCTTTTTCGGTGCGATAAAGAATTTCCTGGGATTCACCGCATTTCTGGCAACAATATTCATATAGTGGCATACGCTGAAACCTTTATAGAAATTGCGATCTCCGAATCGAATCATTTCCGGACTTCATTCTATCATGCCAAACTATGTGAAACTTGCAAGCGAGGTGTTTCTTACCGCGTCCCAGTCTCGCGAACTGGATCGAGTTGCGATTGAGCAATTTGGTATTCATAGCTTGGTGCTTATGGAGAACGCCGGTAATAACGCAGCTCAGCAAATCGCCTCACGTTTTCGCGCCGAGTCGAAGGTGACCGTTTTAGCAGGCTCGGGAAACAACGGTGGTGACGGATGGGTGATCGCTCGACACCTTAGCGCACTAGGATTCGAAACCCGTGGCATACTGATCGGCCAGCGTGCTAAGCTCTCACCGGACAACCTGAGCAATATTCTCATTCTGGAAAAATCCGGTTTTCCCTTGATCACCGTCGATGCAGAGTTGCCTATCTCTGCAGGGGCTCCGCTTGAGCCATCCAGTATGGCTGCCCAGTGGCTACATGACAGCGATATTGTAATCGATGCATTGCTTGGCACCGGTTCTAAAGGAGCTCCTCGCGAACCGATGGCGCAATGGATTGAATTCGCTAATTCAATCGCGGCAACTCGGGTTGCGATCGACTTGCCTAGTGGTCTGGATGCCGACAGCGGTGTTGTATCGGAACCCACATTTCGAGCCGATCTGACGCTAACCATGGCAAGCCAAAAGATCGGCTTTATCAATCGCAAAGCGCGTCCTTGGCTCGGCGAGATCATCGTCCTTCCGATCGGACTACCTGTGAAAGTGATCCAAGACAAAATCCTATCGCACATACACCCTCGCTGGTGACTTTGCACAATCGCTCTTTTGAAGAAGAACTTGATCGCAGCGAAACCTCACAACAGGATCATGTTCACTTGGCTACGGACAATCAAGGAACTGAGATTGATCGTTGGCTATGAGGTATCAATCCAATAGCGACTCAGCAAAGATCGCAGCGAGTCATGATGCTTTGGTTTTCTTCTGCGCTGTGACTTTTTGTAATCAAGTGATGAGAAAATACTCGTTGAAAATGTTGATCTTACGAAACGATCAACAATCCCAGTTACTTGCTATCGCAAGAGCAGAAGGATCCACTGCGGTGAAATCTTTGACACTTTTGAAGATGCTGCTAGCGAGTTATTTTCAGAAAGTAACCGGGACGCTGAAGTAGAGTACCAAGCGACCATGCTTCGCATCTGAGCTTCGCTAAGTGATGGTAGAGAATCTCACTAGTTTGTTTTTGCCGGGTCAGCAATGGATGAGAGACTGTTGCTATACATGCAATCTGAACAGATCTAAACCGATGGGGATTAAAGCAATCCGATATTGCTAATCGACCTCTTCAGGTTGCGGAGGTTCGTAATTGAATTCCTGCCAGCTAACAGCTTGATCCATCGGTTCGATTCGAAGGACAAGTTCTCCGTTTTGAAATAAACGGACGGTTCCCGTTGATTGGCTAACTACGATCGCGATGGCGCGAGTTCTCTGTGTGATTGCCGCTCCTGCCCAGTGCCGCGAGCCCAGTCCCTTGGAGAGGGCTAGGTTGCCATGCGTGACTTCGATGATTTGCCGCGATCGCTCTACGATACCATCTGGGGAGACGACAAAGGCACCATCCATCTGAGCGATTTCTTTGATGTCCTCTCGAACCTTGGGATCAAACAGATTACGTTGACGGCGATTGTAACCTCGCAGCGGATCGAAGCCGCTATCTTGGCAATGCTGTAAAACGCGTCGAGTGTCTCCGACGACAAAGATAGTGCCGACTTTTTTGCCTTCTCGACCTTCACGCCCAATTTGAGTGGCTAAATCGATTGCGACTTTGAGGCAACGAAGAGGCACACTGCTCTCCAACCGTTGCAGGTCGCGCGAGGTGAGTCGACGCATGCGATCGTCGAGGCGAATGATGCTGATCGAATCGATCGTGGCGTGCTCGAAACCACAGTAGAGCGCGACGACATCGCAGTTGTTCTTCAATATTTCTTCAACGACCGCCTCGAGCAAGGCGTGCTGCAATCGTTCCAGGAGAGGTGACTTTTCTTTGTTCAAGACGATCGGTACCAGGCCAGCTTCCTTGGCCCCGTCGAGATCCTTGTCAGTGTCAGCGGCGACGATGATCTTCTCGATTTTCGGAGAAACTGCTTCCCTCAGTTTCTCCCAGTCGGTACTTCCTTCAAGCAAAACCAGAACGGCGTCGGCACCGCACTGAACGGCCAAACCGCTTGCCATTTCCGCCAAGGCGGCGAATTGCTTGGTGAATTTCTGCTGCATCTGTTCGCTCGCCCAGGTTTCTAAAACTTTACTTCAATACCACCTACCTAGAACCACGTCTATCGAAAACTGCGATCCAACAACGGCTGATTTTCAATTCGTTGGCTTAAAATCCCGTGATCGGCGAACCACTCCGAGGATAACTCGAGCGATTCTTGGCGGAGTCAGCTCCTCCGCTAGCCCATGCTTCGAACACCAGAAATATAGGTTATACGCTTCGACCAACCTAAAGTTTGCAAAAAATTAGGTATCTGAAGAACGATAACTTAAGGCAACCAATTCTTCCAGAGATTTAGAAAATTATCACAACCCTTGCGCGGCATGGTAGTTGTTGAATGCCATTCCCGCAATTACCTCTGCTTCGATTTTGCCCCTGATGCGGTCAATTGGCGCCGCAATTGACCAGGCACAGCTCCGAACAATCGTTCTTCGTAGAGCGATAAGGCATGCAGAGCATGTCCTCGCGGCCCGATCTTCCAATCGACCTGCCGCTGATCCACTAAGCAGTAAAGCAGGAACTCCACGGCGCGGACAACTCGTGGCGACTGCAACTGATCTTCAGGCAAAACAAAAACGAGCCATTCCAGAATATGGCCGGTCGTCTGTAGCTTGCGTTGCATATCGGACTGATTGGCTCGGCCCTCAAACCAATCGGTACTGAAGCTTCCATCAGGATTCTGCAGTGTCCAGGCGTAATCGATAAAATCGTTGAGAAAAACCTGGGCTCTGGCGAAATGACCTTCGATAGGAAAACCCTCAGCTCGACGCTGATTCAGTGCATAGCTAAGTCCCATCAAACGATGAGTTCCGCCGCACGCGGCGCCCACGATCGGTTGAGCTAACTCCTCTTCTACCAGTTTTTCGATCGACCAGGCTTCCCCTTGCTCATTTTTCCACTGAGCATCCGACGGCAAGTAGTGCGACAGACTCAAGAGCTTGAAGGTGAGTTCCGTTTTCGATTTGCAGGTTTTCATTTCGTAGTCGATCAGATCGTTGACGCTGTAACGCTTCCTGCCTACCTGCAGAGGATACTCAGGGGCAACTTTCGATTGGGCTAAAATGGCAAGAAATTGCCCCTCATGCCCCTGAAGCCCTGCTCCCAGAGCTGGCCTAAAGCCAGTTGGAGTAACTTGAAATATGCGTTGTCCGCGACAAGAACCATTAAAACACATCCAGCCGATCGCATTTACCGTTCTACCGTCAGCCTTCAACGTCGACTCGACTCCGAACGGAATGATTGCGTGCATCACAGCCCAGGGACTTCGTTGTACCGTTGCCTCAGGGCGATTCAGGTAATAGGCCAAAGCCGCATCGATCTTAGGTTTTAAGCGTCCCACCTGCTGAGTCAGCTTGGGAAGCGTTTTGGTTGGCTGTGATGGTTGTGCTTCTGGCTTGGATGTCGGTGAAGGGGTTGGTTTGGCGATGTCTGTTTTTGAGGCACTTTTACTGCCGAGATCGACTTTCTTGAGTCGATTTTCGGACGAGTTCTCTTGGGATTGTTCAGGGATCAACTTCAGCAATTCACTAGCTGCTGGTTCGTTGGTCTCTTCGGCAGCCGATTCGCTAGGCTTTTTGCTTTCCGACAGCTTTAATTCAGCACCTTCGGAGGAGCCATCTTTATCCTTCTCTAAACCCTCTGGATGCTCATTATCTTCGGGATCAAAATTTCGCTTTGGTTTTTCAACCATTGGCGCAACAGCTTTACCGCCCGGCGGAGCTGGAGGTTGATCCCCTTCGATGACCATAGTTGTTGTCTCTGTCTCAATCGGAATTGGCTTCGGCTCAACCATTGTTTTCTGAGCCGTTACTGGTTTATCTTTGAGTTGCAGAGTTGAAGACGAATTTCCTTCTGAGGGTTTAGATAGCGTCTGCAAGGCACGGCCTTGACGCGAATCTTTGGACGACCGGAGAGGGTTATCGGTGAAATCACTTTCAGCCTGATCGGTTCCCACGGCTAACACTTCCGTTGATTGATCTGACTCCTGTGCCCACTCCGTCCGTTCATCCAACTGCAGTTCGTCCATCGATTCTGCTGTTTGGATTTCCGATAGTGCCGACGCATCTCTGGAAAGACGCAGATCCGCAGGTGGCGTTGGAGATGGGGCAATCGCGATCGTTGAATCCTGGGGACCTGTACCAGAGTAAGTGGGAGCGGGTGGCTCACCATCTTCGGGAGCAGCAGCAAAAAGCTCCTTGGATATGTCATCCGCAACGATCTCTTCTACGGACCAAGCTGCCTGTTCCAAAACTCCACCAGTGGCTAGGCTCAAGAAGAAAGCCGTACCAAGTGCGATGCACCGAACCTGCCTGACCATGATTGATTTTTGTGATACCTTGCAAGAAATGAGTCGGGAAGATAAGCCTGCTTGGTGGTATTGCCGAAAAGAATGCCAATAATTCCGCATAGGATCATTCATCGAGATCATGGTGGATAAATCGTTTAAGCCATTAAATTTTTGTTTGCTACGGCAAGTCGAGGACTAAGGGGACTCTATTCGCAGCGATCCTCAACTACTATCGAGTCACAGTTGGCCAAACAAACCACGACCGATCCGCCAAAACCGGTTGATCTGGTAACCCCGAACTGCTTGCTAGGTATTTCTGCCAAGCTTCTATATCGCCTCCAAAATCTTCGCCGGTAATATTTTTGAGCGCTTTGATAGCTTGAAATTGAATAGCCGGGTCATCATCTTCCAAAGCGACTTCCATCGCCTCTTTGGCCGATCCACCTGCAGTCGTCCCGAGTGCTTCAAGCGCTGCGATTCGAACACTGGAGCTTTGATCCGAAACAGCGATTTGAACCAGCATTTTTTCCGCTGTTTGGTTGTCGCGACTACGCCAGGCGTTACACGCAGCGATCCTAACTTTTTCCACTTGATCTTCCGACGCTTTGGTTAAACCTTCATCGGCAATTTCCCCAGGAATCCTCGCCATACATTCCACACTTCGTCGCCTTAGTTCGGGACTCGTTTCGGTTTCAATCATCTCTGAGAGAAAGTTGGCCCAACGCTCTTGTTCGTCGCTTGGAAGGCTGGCAATCTGGTTTTCTAAGACGTCGAATTCCTCCATCCTTTTGGTGAAGGTAGGCCCGAGCTTTTCATCTTCTTGCCATGCCCTTTGTGTCCAAGGCATACTGGCATTTAGGGCGTAGAAAGGCCCATCCATACAGCCTGTAACTAGCAAACTGCAGGCAAGCAGGGTGCATTTTAGGACGCGGATAGTCATCAACCTAAGACGATCCGAGCTGCCAATTTTGTGACCCACCAAGTTCGCGATGCCTTCCATGCTAGCAATTCCAAAAGTTTAGGAGTTCGCTTTGAGCTGTGCTGAATTCGCTCAGCCAGTGGGTCTGTTATCAAATTGCAGATTCCATGCCTAGTCGGTTTTGGAAAAGAGAGAAGTAGGCCGAGCGTAGTTTGAGATAATCGATTCGGCCCGGATCGCTTTGCTTATGGATTTGTAATGCTAGCGATGTGGAAGAAATTCTTCGATCTGAAAAAAGGCCAAGTTCCAAGCGTCTAGGCAAAGATGAATCTATCGATTTTTGCTGGTCGATTTTGTATTGGCAGGATGGCGAAACTTTAGTTAGCCATCAAGGATTCGCTGGCAAGGATTCGCTGGGGCAGAAACGAAGAATCCCGCGACAAGCTTCCTTGCCGCGGGATACGTTCAAAAGATCTTCTTGTAGCTCAAGTCAGATGTTAGCGATTGAGGGTGATACCGAATGTCACACCAGAGAGGATAACATCTTGATCGTTTCGATACTGCTGGCCGAAGTTTGGATTGGAACCTCTCCAGATACCCCGCATGAAGTCGGTGAACGACCAACCTGCTCGCAGCGATATGTATCGGGTAACTTGATAAGCCGCTTCAGCACGGGTATCGATACCCCAAACTACTTCATTATTGGTTTCCGAGAGGGTGAAGCTACCGGTAGTATTATCGATAAGGGTCACTTCAGATCCCGTTCCCACACCGTCATAGACAGTACGATACTGGCGGATATTTAGGTTGCGGAACTGTTGGTTAGGACCAGCAAATGCTCGGAATTCACCCGACAGAGTCCATCGCTTATAGTACTTGTAGTACCGGAAGCCGATTTGACCAAGGAACATCTGGTTATCCACCGTGTTGATGTTGCTGATCAGGGTTTCTTGTTCGAGAGTCGCTGCGTCGCCGTCGGCATCGCTACGGAAATAGCTATCGTTGATTGCCCAGTCTTTGAATTTCGAATATCTCAAACCAACCAATGGCTCCAGAATTCCACCGTAGCGATAGGGTTCTAACCGCCAGGTTTTATTGGCTTCGAAACTGGTATAGTTAGCCACGTTCAAGCTGTCTTGGATGATGTAGACGCGTTCGTTGTAAGTACGATCGTTTCTATCACCGCGAGGAAACACGGGATCAGCCGTAGGATCGTTAACGCGATCATCATCTTCATTGAAACGGTTAATTCGTTCCTGATAGATGTTGTCGTAGACGTTTGGTCCGTCAACATGCCAAGCAGTGAACGACCATCCCGAGTCCTTTTCGGTCATCAGACCGAAGTCGAATCGGTTACCCCAGGTGAAGTCACCTTGGCTCGAGGAGGGTTGCGCATCAGATCGAGAAACCCAGACGTTAGCTCGGTCATAAGTACCGAACCAACCGTAGTTCGCTCGTTTCTTTGGAGCCAATTCCTCAACGTCCTGTAACTCGACAGGAGCGAAGAATTGCCAATCAGGATCGAATTCCAGGGGCTCCGCGAACGGATGATACGTTTGCCCCATGGATGCCTGCCCAGTTACAAACAGGGCTGCTGCAAAAAACAGACGCGAGAGTTTGCATATCACCGACATAGTTCACTTCCACATCTAGCACAGGATTGTTTGTCCGCACCGCCAGCGAGCGTCGGCTCATGTTGCTCGCGCAAAAGTCCGGTCGTGCAGGTAGTATCGGATCGTCCGCGAAATCAAGTTGAGTCGGTTTAGGTAAACCTTGTCGAAAAAAATGCGCGCGCCGCTTCGATTGTGGGGCAATCTATGGAAATAATCCGAAATCGAGCCAATCCAGGCAAAATAGCCAAAGGAGATAAAGCTGAATCGGCCGAATCAATAGCTTTTTGATATCTATTTCTTTCCCAAACGCCTTTTGGACTCGAAAAATTCGGTGAGAATTTGGCCGCAGGGACCGGCTAGTACACCGGCAGTGATCTCACAGCGATGGTTAAGGCGTGGGTCTCGGAGTAAGTTGAAGAGGGAATCGACTGCACCAGCTTTGGGATCGGAAGCCCCGTAAACGAGTCGTGGCACTCGAGCTTGCAATATTGCCCCGGCGCACATCGGACAGGGCTCCAAGGTGACGTAGAGAATACAGTTTTCTAGTCGCCAGCTTCCGAGCTCAGCTGCCGCCTGTGTCAAAGCGATCATTTCAGCATGGGCCGTGGGATCTTTGAGTTGTTCTCGCTGATTGTAGGCTGCGGCGATAATTCGATCCTGAAACACGACGACTGCCCCGACGGGTACTTCATCTTCGCTGGCTGCCTGCTGGGCCAGGGCTAGGGCGTGATTCATATAGATCTGATCCATGGAAGAGAAGTACCTTTCGAATCGATTGTTTTAAACTGCTAGACTAAACAGGGACCGAAATCGGCACTCCCAAATGTTTCGCAAGCATCTTCTTAAGCTAAGGGCAACTTGATAAAGCTAGGGGAGGATTGATGTGCTTTTGTTGAGACGTCTTTGCTTCGCTGCAGTTCTCTTTGCTTCGAAGTGGGCTTGGCCGTCGTTATTACTCCGCGATCCGGTCAACTGAGTAATGAGACAATAGGAATCCAATGTGGATAAAACCTAAGGCGCACGACTACTTAAAATGGTGTGTAACACCATGTGCTTTTGAAGGGCAACGGTAGCCTATTTAACAGCTAGCCAGCGAGCAAAGGGTGAAGGCTTGTTTGTTTTTCATAGAAATAGCGCGCAGCTAGGTAAGCATCCAAGACCTACCTAGCTGTTTGTGACAGCGTAATGTGAACCGGATGAACGGCGTCAGCATCAATTTCCGCAGTAGATCAGGGCTACTTCGATTTTTCTGACTCCGCGGTTTCTTCCGGGGTGAGCAAACGATATTTGAAATTTCGGACAGCAACGCGTGATTGATAGACGGCGAGGCCCATGGGGCGATTGGCATTAACTTCGGAGCGAAGTTGGAATTGATGACCATCCCGAGGCTGCTTGATGTATTCTTTGTCGTCGATCCAGCAAGTAATGTGTTGTTTGTCTACACGTACCCGAAATTTGTACCACTTTTTGTTTTCGAAGTTGAAATACTGAGTTGTGTTGTTGTTCGCTGCATCGTTGCTATCGATGCAAGAGAGCCCGACGAGGGTGCCTCCCCAACCGCCTCCAACGTAGGTGCAAAAACCATCCCCGACAGGAAAGGTTAATCCGCAAAGAAAATCGCTTCCCTCCAGCCGATTCGCCTCCATTTCGATTTCAAATCCTTCCTTGGGAAATTCTCCTTTGAAGGTCGCTCCGGTCAGTGGGAAACCGATTTCCAGGAGTAATTCCTGATCTTTAAATTCGACTTTCCCTTCTCCACCGAAAGTGGTCGGCTCCCATTTTCCCTTCAAGTCGCCAGCGAGCAGAGGTTTCCAATCCTTTTTGGGGGCGGTTTCTTGTGCCATGCACTTGGCAGGGCCCCCAGAGTTGGGTGGCAGAGCTTCACTGAGAGCAACCAACCCCGCGAGAAAGAAGCAGGCTGCGAGCGATCTGAAGCCGAATAAAAAACTAGGAAAACTGTTGAAGTAGGACATTTTCTCGAATCTCCGTAGCTGTTTTTAAGTATTTCCGGTCCCTGGACGAAACCTCAAAGGGGAGACAATGAATTCATAAACTAAGCTTTTTTGTCTCTCCGTGCGACTGGCCAATCCGTACACCATCACGGGAAGACTCGCAAAATGAGTCCCGGAAGGTTGGAAATAATGAGTTTAGCGTCTTATCACGGAATACGAATTGCGAGTCTCTGCCTATCGGGGTATTGGCTTGTTCTTTTTACGGGCACTCACCTTCCGAAGATTACCATTCCCAAGTTGCCGCACGGTAACGAAGACAAGTACTTGCATTTTATTGCTTTTGCTGGTTTGAGTTTCCTTTTGGCCTGGGCAATTCCGACTCGGTTGGAGAACCGTTGGCGAAATCTGCGATTGGCCGGATTGTTAGCCGTTTTCTATGGTGCAATGGATGAGCTAACACAAATTCCAGTAGGACGCACAGCCGACTGGATGGACTTTTTGGCCGATGTTATTGGGGTAGTGTTCGGCTTGTGCTGCTATGCCTTATGCCGAGATATCTTTTGGCGATTAAGTTCCAATATTTGGTTTAAACGATTCAGTGGGGCACGCTATCTAGCTGGTGAATCGAAAGCAGTTCGCGTTTAAGTTGATGAACCGTCCCAAGCAAGGAAGAGAACTTCAACGATAGCAGCGAAAGTTTGGTGGGCGAGCCGACCATTTTTAGGCACGCGAGAACTTCTCAGCAGGCCTTGTCCGTTTTTGGATTTCTCGTCGCCTCTTGAATTCATTTCCGAATTTCAATTTCATGCATTGGCTAAACGAGCAAGATCAGATGCCCAAGCTTCGACGAGGGTTTGCTGGTTGACAAACCGATCTACTTCTTCACAAGCGACGAAGCATCGCTGCCAGCAAGCCAGTGCACCGGCACGACCTCCTCGAAAGACTTTCGCGCAACCCGCGCTTTCGCGGTCTAGCGTCTCATCGCATGGTTCACCTTGGCCCTCGATAACTAGAAGCAATTGTTTGTAGAATTGCTCTCCGAATTGAAACACGATTTTCAAGCGATCTCGTTTTGCAGCAGCAGCATCCTTTCCAGCACGCTCGGCCAATCCGCTAACCGCTTTGGCCAACTCGACGAAATCGAGAGGCGATGCTGAGAGACGCTTGAATAGTTGCTGGCGGAACTGTCTCAACTCATCATCCTGCAGTTGCAGAGCTTGAACCACGCTACCTGCTGATGCGCGAGCGAGTTCCTCAAGTTCAGAGGCGGCTATCATTGGTTCAATTCGCTTCAAAACATTAAATGTTTGCTGAATACTGAGCGAGCGAAATCGAACAATTTGGCTTCTTGAGCGAATCGTGGGGAGTTGTCGCTGCTCACTGGTCCCCACCAAGATCAGTACAGAACCTGGAGGAGGTTCTTCGAGCGTTTTCAGTAAACAGTTGGAGCCTTCCTCTTGCAGCAGATCGGCATCATCGAGAATTGCGACTTTTCGCCCACCATAGAATGCTTTCAAGCGTATATCATGACAAAGTCCTTGACGCATCCGAGCCTCTGGAGGGCCGATCAGTAATTCAACTGGAATGGATGACTTGTCCGCAGGCTTTCCTAGTTCAATCAAGTCGGGATGAGTTCCAGCATCTACTTGAACACATGCTTGGCATCGTCCGCAAAAACTGAGATCATTTTTATTGTTTGATTCGCAGAACAAAGACTTGGCGAGTAGTCTGGCAAAAGTTCGTTTGCCAATTCCTTCTTTACCTACAAAAAGAAAAGTACTCCCCAAACGGTTTCGTGAGATAGCCGTTTGAAACCAGCGTTGAGCTTGGTCATGTCCCTGAAGCTCCTGCCATGAAGAGGGAAGCTTATGAAAACTTCGAGGTTCCAGAGCTTCTTCGGTTTTCTTTTTGGGCTCACCCATGGAGAAATACCTTGCGTATACTCTGCTGCACCTCAGCGACGGGTTTATCGGCTGCGATGACTTTTACCGAGTACCCACCTCGCGTAGCTTGACTTAGAAAGCCGTCGCGGACGCGGTTGAAGTACTCAACGCCGCGACTTTCTAATCGATCTGTTTTTTCCCCGACTCGTGCAAGAGCGGTTTCGACGGGCAGGTCGAGAATCAATGTAAGATCTGGCAACAGGCCTCCGGTCGCAACTTTTCCAACTTGCCAAAGCTGCTCGATGTCCAAGCCGCCACCACAACCTTGATAAACGACATTGGCAAGAAGAAAGCGATCTGACACGACAACCTTTCCCGCAGCGAGGGCGGGGCGAATGATCTCTTCAACCATCTGAGCTCTGCTGGCCATATACAAAAGCATTTCCGCTCGCATATCCAACGGAATCTCAGAACGATGTAAGAGTATTTCGCGCACTGCTTCGCCGAGTTTGCTACTTCCAGGATCTCGAACAGCGAGCACATCATGACCACTATCTTTCAACCAGCTCACGAGTTGTGATATCTGGGAACTCTTGCCTCCGCCGTCGATCCCATCGAGGGATATGAATCGGTATCTCAATTTCGATCCACGAATCTCCTGACCTCCATTGTCTGTCACGCTATGTACTCCCAATCCCATTTTCGCTCTGTCGTACTCAACTCCGTCCTATTATAAGACATAATCCCCAACCCCGAAACGCTAGCAAACCCCCTCCCGGTGCATAGCACTATTTCGGGTGCATAGCACTTTTCGACCTTTTTAAAGAAAACGCGACCGCAAATAGCTAGCTAATCATAGGCGAATTAGACTAACGACCGTTTAGACAGCAACCCAAAACGGGCCATTAAGCTGATCCAACTCTATTTTTGCGCAGAGATTTAGCGCTTCGCTAAAGTTGCTCCCTCTGAACAGAGCAAGTTAGGCTGATTTCAAATGAAATGGCAATAGATTAGAGGATCGACCTTCACCGATGTAACAGAAAAGCGATAGCGTTTCTAACTGATTCCGTGACAAAGCCTGTTACTTCGTGCTGGCTGAAGGTGAATCGCACGACGAACGTTTCTTCTTCCTTGCCTTGAGGGACTCGGGGGAGCCCACCAGACTTCTAAACATGTGCTGGTAAGATTGCACTAACTGCGCAAGATTATCCGCTCGCAATTTGAGTCGCTCAAAAATCGGCGGTAACTCGGTTGGTATCGATCCACGTTTATCCGGATGCAAGATACGCCCCACTAAATCGAGAACGATCAGATACTCCTCGCCACTGATCGATAAAAATCCTCGATCGCTAGCCCGACATCCATTCTCGCTAGGCATCGGTCCCTCAGCGTCTTTCTTTAACTCCGTGGGAGCCAGAAAAGCATCGGGGAGCGAAGAAGGGGATAACGCCCGC
>Ga0315900_10001365_pt1 | contig 38818 bp, 64 predicted proteins | sample LakEriMetagenome_FD_203521 | JGI IMG/M metagenome (GOLD analysis project Ga0315900, IMG submission 203521) | Freshwater fungal communities from buoy surface, Lake Erie, Ohio, United States - Buoy 12 MA114 | ecosystem: Environmental > Aquatic > Freshwater > Lake > Lake biofilm | place: USA: Lake...
TCATGGCTATGCACAAGCGGCCCGCAGATCGCCTCGTATGGCCCTGGCTGGAGCATAGGAAGATGCTGTCGTGCTACGCATCGCTCAAGGTGCTGTGCAGGCTTGCGGGCGTGCCGTACCACCCGTTCCACAGCATCCGCAAAAGCACGGCCTCGTACCTCAAGAAAGCTGGCAAGTCAGCGAAGACCCAGCTTGGGCACTCGTCGGAGGAGATGGCCGAGACGCACTACTACGACGAGCGGATCACGGGCGTCGAATCCGCCCTCGACTACCTCCCGCCGCTGGACCTGGGGGGCGGCCCGGGGAAGCCTAGGTGACAGGCGTTCAGTTTTCGCAATACACCTTGCTGGCGTAGTGTTTCATTCCCTGAAAGGAGGGTGGTGCCGATGATTCGCTCAATGTTCAAAGGAATCTTGATGTTGTTTGGCCTCTGCATGGTCGTTGGCCTTATCCAAGGCATACGGAATCCGCTGCCTCAACAACCAGTCACGAAGGTCAGCCCAGAGGAACAGGCGTTAGGGCGGGACATCATGGCTCGCGCCTATGCCGTAGGGAAATCGCTTTCGATGGCTGGTTCCGTCAAGCCGACCAGCGACAAAGTGGATGCCATGAGCCGGCAACTGCAAACAAAGATGGGTGTAGCTGGTTCCCAGCGTTGGTTTAAGCAGCACTTTGAGGCTGGGTTTTGGCAAGGATGGAAAGCGAGGTAGGGCATTTCCCCGTAATTGCCTGCCACGCAATCATCGTGAAATAGCGTGCCGAGCAAGCGGGGAGGCGACGGGGAAAGGGATAAACCCGCCGCCTCAACCCGCCGCCCGGCTCAATCTCCGCGAATATGCGACAGGCACGGCCGCTCGTCACGCTGGGCAATCGTCACGGCGAGCTTCCCCTTGACGCGGGACAACTCCGCGAGCAATCGCAGCACGTCAGCCGCGAGCGTGCCAGCGGTGCCGACGTAGGCACCCGAGAAGGCACGGGCGCGAAACTCGGCCTCCAAGAGGTAGGCGTCAGAGAGGGGCTCAGCCACGGCTGCGGCACTCCTCGTAGCAGCCGCCGTACCCCGCGATGTCCACGCCGCCATCGGTCGTGGGCGTCGGGCCACGGAGGCGGGCGACCTTGTCTAGCACCATGACGAGTGCCCAGTCGGCAGCGGAGAACGACGTACCGAAGGCCGCGTTGACGAGAGCCGCCGTGCGAGCGAAGTGCTCGTTGGGCGGCCCGTATTTCGTGTGCCGGTCGCGGACGGCCTCCAGGGCCGATTGCAACGTCTGCTCTGCAACCGTGGTCGCCTCGCCCATCACGCCGTCGCCGGGCTCGTCACGCATGAACTCGGCCCATTCGTTCAGTACGCCCTGGCCGACTACCACCGTCTTCGGCTGGCATCGCCCGCCATCGCAGCACGACTCGACCGGCGTAACGTAGCCCCGCATCTTCGGGTCATCGGCGGGCGTCGCCTCCAGGCGGTCACGCACGGCGTTCCGCAGGGCAGCGTTGGCGGTTTCAAGAGTCGTTGTCATTGGTGTCCTTTCGTAGGTCGTGCAGCGGGCATCCGTCGGTAATCCAAAACTGGCCGGCCATGCCGTAGGCTCCGCGTCCATGTCCGTTATCCATCACCGGGCAAGTGCAGCCCTGCTCGATGGCTTCGTCACTGCCGGGGTTCGGCGGCTTGTCGGGCATGGGCATCTCGCAGGTCAGCGTCACAAAACAGCGGGTACGCCTTAGTCACCTCGCGTCGCCCGTGGTCGATGACGATGGCGGCTTGGCACGGCGGCTCGTATGTCGCCTTGATTCGCACAGCGTAGGCACTGTGTCCAATCACGCTGCCGTTCGTGACGTAGCGACCGCTGCGGCTCCATGAGAACTGGTGCCAGTGCCCGATGCAGGTGAGGTCGGCTTTCTGTGTCGCATCCCATGCCGACACGGCCTTGTTCAGCGGCACATGGATACCGCCGATGCCGCCCTGGTATCGCACCGCATGACCGTGGCAGAACCGTATGCGAAAGCCATCAAGATTGACATAGTTCAAGTGCCCCTCTCCCACCTGCCAAGAGACGTTCCGCCGCGTCTCTGCCGCACGCATCGTCAGGTACAGGTGATGCTCATAGGACGTGTCGGCCTCGTTGGTCCGCAGCTTTTCCGTGGTTCGCCCGTGATTTCCGCAAGAAGTCGCCACCACTATTTCTTTCGCATTGTCGGCCGCCGCGTCGATGAAGCCCCGCAGTCGTTCGCCAATCCAACGAATCGCCGCCAGCGGGTGCAGGCTGTTCTCCTCCGCGAGTTCGGGGTGAATCATGCCGCTGATGAGATCGCCGCCCATCCACAACACGACGCGGTCCACGCGAGCCAGTTGCCGCTCGTGTTCCAGCATGGCAAGGAACCGCCGCTGGAGTTCCGCAAGCCGGGCGTCGCACACGTCGAGGTCAAACGAGTTGAGCCCGTTCACCGTCTCGGGTCGCACGACCTCCTCGCAGTGGATGTCGGACAGCAGCACCACCATCGTCGCGTCGTGCTTCTTGTCGCTCTTGGCAGCACGCTGCGGCGGCCGTGTCGATTGGATGCCCTTCAACGCGACCAGTGCATCGGCCCGTTCCCGCTCGCGGTCAATCTGCGCGAGGGCGGCCTTGTACCGCTTCTGGTACGAAGCCACGTCAGACCGCAGCCGCGCGAGTTCGGCGTCGGTTGCGAGCCGGTCCACCGTCGCCATCTGCTCGGCAACGTCTTCTGCTAGCGTTGGCGTAGCCAATCGGTCAGTTGCTTTTCGCCGACGATTTGCCATCCACGTTTCTCCGCTGCGGTCTTGATTGCCCTGTAGAACGCCCGTTTCTGATGCACCGCTGGGTCGAACGCCGTGCGAACCGCCAGCAACTCTTGCTGTGCTTCGGGCGGGAGTTTGTCGAACCAGTTGCGTTGGCCGGGCTTGTGGTTCGCCACGCTGGAAAGCACGTCATCTAGCAGGCTTGGTGCCGTCGCCTTTGCCATGCGTCACTCCTTCGGCTTGATGTCGTAGAGCGTGGTGAGAACCTTCGACAGGTCTTTGCCAGCCTGCTCGATGACCGACTCGTCGGCCTGCGGGAAAATCGCGTGCAGCAGTTCGTGCAGCAGGATGGTCAAGCGATGCCGCCCGCGTAGAGCGTCGTGGATGACGATGCGGGGTCGCTTCGCCTTTCGCGTGTAGGTGATGCCATACGCTTGACCTTTGAGCGGCGCGAAACGAATCAGCCACGTCTCGTCGCCGTTGAGGCGGAAGTGATGGTCGGTCGTGCCCATGCGTCCCACAATGGCAGGGGTGTCAACTCTGGACCGGCCCCCACTTCCCGGCCGGGCACTTCTCGCCGGCCCACGAGAGCTTTGACACGAACGCCTGCTCGCGGACCACTGGGCATCCGCAGAGTCGGCAGGCGCGGCCGTCGTAGTGCGGGCACGTCTGGCAGATGGCGAAGCGGGCGTCAACCTGCTCTTGCGAACAGCGTGGAGCCCCGGCGGCGACATGCTTCACGACCGAGGTGGCGAAGTTGGCGGCCTTCTGGGCAATGCTCGGTGCCGCCGTCTTTGGGAAAGCCGGGTGCGTTTCGTCCACGGTCAGCACGTCGCCGGGCGTGACGATGCAGGCGTCGCAGTCGCCGTTCTGTTTGCCAGCCTCGCGGCAGCGGCGATTGAGCCAGTGTTGAGTGCAGTATCGCATGTCAGCACGCCGGTGGCGGGTCGGGGTCGAACGTTCCAGCGGTGCCGCTGGTGTAGCAGCCGCTGCCGGTGAAGGTTGCGGTGCCGGTCACGTCGCCAGCCATACTGGCCGTGCCACTGAATGTCGCATCGCCGGTAATGGTGCCATTATGTTCGGAGTCGGTGAACTCGCAGTTGCCGATAATCGCTGCGTTGTTTACGGCCCCATTTTGAAACGTGGCTGTGCCAGTGACGGTAATTTCCACCTCGTACTGCCCGCCGTTCGCACAGGCCGCCGCCGGCGTCGCCTCCACCGTGCCGCCGTCAACCGTGAGCGTCTCGGTGGTCAAGCTGATTGCCAGGACCGCCCCCGGCTCCAGCGTGACGCTTGGAAACGACAGGGAGGCTAGATCGGGGTGATAGTTGGCGAAAGAGCCAGAAACGGTCGGACCCCGCCAGGAGCGAAGCTCTCCCGCGATTGTGATGTCGCCGGTAGGCCATGAGCCAGCGGGAGAATCGCCGTTGGCGTCCTCCCAGTTCCAGAGGTTGCTCCCCTCGTTGTCCACCGCGCCGGTAAACCGAACCGCCTCGCCGTGGCCGAGATACTCCAATCCCGTAGAGCAGCCCGTGGCTCCGAGGTATTGATTGCACTGCGGGCAGCAGGTGGAAGAGCCCCCAAGGCCGACAGACGTGCGCGTAATTTGCTCGCCGTTTGCAGGGTCACGCAGGCACGCACAACCGGGCGGCGACTGATAGATGCTGCCGCCGGATGTTCCGTTTCCTAGTCCATCTATAGGAGTCCAGAACTCCTCAGAGAGCAAGCACGGATCTGTTGCGTCTGAGAAACTGAAGTAAACTTCCCCGAGGCCAGGGTGACATTCGCACCAATCGTGAACGCGCTTCCAATTCGCCCCATCACATCCGAGTACCTCTAGGTATAGCCAATCGCCTTCTGTTCTAGGCCAGCCAGCCGGAGCGTAAGGGCAGTCGTTATAGCCCGAGCCGGCGAACGGGAAGTGCTCCAGCAGCCATCGCGGTTGCGCCGGTGGTCCTGGAAAACCAGGATCACACGGGTCGGTGCAGAAAAACTCGCCTTCGGCTGTATAGAGCGGGTTCGCAATCACATCTCCAGCAAACCACACAAGGCCACCGGTGCCGACCAGCCGCCACTCGGTCGGCGCGAATCCGCATGGCAGCGTGCAATCCTGGCAAGGCGGCGAACACGGTTCACCCTCGGCCGCCTCACACTGCGCGGCGTTGAGCGTGGTTATCGCTGCACAGCGTTGTGCGCTCGCGTCTGCTGTTGGCTGCTCGGCGTCACCAGGGCAGTAGATAGACCATGCGATGCCTTCGACCTCAGACGGTGGAGTGGTTGTCCATGTAGTGCCGCCGTCATCGCTGTATTCGACTTCGATTATCTGGCAGTCGGTGTCGCAATCGTAAGGAGTTTCGCCGTAGGTTCCGTAGACGTATCCACTGCACCTGACCCGTACCCGAATACGGACGCTAGATTCAGGGAGCTCGAACGTTGCGCGGCAGTTGGTGTCAACGGTAGTGAAGGAATCGGTGTATTCAGGCATCACCCACTTAATTTGATTGCAGCACATCTTGTTGCAGTAGTGCTGGCAGCAGGCCGAGCAGCAGCACCCTTGCCCGGTGCCGACTTTGCCGTCCCGCAGAATCGGCTTGCCGTCGATAAATTGAATTGTTGTCATGCTGCTGTGGATGTCGCGCAGGTGGCAATATCAAACCACCGAATGCAACCTGCAGCGTGGCCAAGCATTTGCGTCGCGGTCGGCTGGTATCCTTGGAGCGTAGAAAAATCCACGCCCGCGACCTCCATCGAGCACGTCGCAGTACACACCCGCTCTTGGTTCACGGCATACCAGCCCCAGCCGTTGTGACCCAGGGCCACCCACCGCTGCGTACAAGCCGTCGTGGTCGAGAACGTCAGGAACTGATTGTGGGCCACGACCGTCACGGCAGAGGCGATAGGGTCGCCGTTGTAGACCGTCACGATGGCCGTGGTTTCCTTGGCCCAGCCGGCCGTGCTTTCGTGCTTGGCGATAAGCAGGCGAACGCCACGCGAGATAGCCGCGTCATTCGGCCCGCCGAGCGACTGGCGCGGCTCGTCCCGCTCAATGAGCCGAACAGCCTTGCCGATTCGCTTGGCGTCATTCAGTGAGAACCCGAAGGTGTCGGCCACGGGTCACTCCTGAAACACGACGTACCGAATCTTTCCGGTGGTGCCGTAGCCCTTGGCTGCGAGTGTGACGGTCGGCACGAGCGGCACAACGGCTGCGGCACCGCGTGCGAGCTTGCAGAACTCTTGAATGTTCGTGCCGTCGTACGAGCCGATGGCCACGTACGCCGTGCCGCTAGTGGCCGTCGAGAGATTACGAAACCCGGCGTAGCCAGCCGCCGTAATGGCTCCGATGCTCAGCGTTGAAACATTGGTCGTGACGTTCACGATCTGGGCGTGGACACCCTGGGCCGCCTGGCTGAACCGCAGGCCACTGGCCTGAAATGTCTCATTGTGGTTGCCATTTGCCACAGCAACAGTCAGCGATACAGAAACTTCGTTGGCCATCGTTTTCTCCTACGGCAGCAGCCCACAGCTGCGAAGCATGGTGGTGTGGTCTTTCTCGTCATACGGCTTGATTGACAGCACATCGGGTTCTTCCCCGACATCCTTGGCGGAACCGTCGGGGTTCAACGCCACCGGCTTTGACACGGGGTTCCCTGACTTATCAAGCACGGCCATCCGATAACCGCTGACAACTTCGTTGTAACCCACGTCGTAGTAGCGGATCTTCCAGTCCGCTGGGTTGTATGTCCACTCAACCGAAACACTCCAGACCTGATTTTTCTGGTCAAACTCCGCACCGTATCCGGTGACACGAAGCTTGTACGGGTCGGCACCCAGGAAAGCCGTCTGATTGCAGGTATTGAGGTACGTGAACAGCAGCGGAAAGTCAGGTGCCTGGACGTTCGTGTTGGTGTACGTCAGTCGCAGTAGGGCAGTGTCTTCCTCGAGCCCGTCGACCGGGTCGCCAGCTGAGTTCAGCGGCGGCTTGATTGGCTCGTTCGGGTCATCTTGGTTTGACTCGCTTGCCGGGCGACGCTCCTGCAGCGACTGCAGAGAAATCTTCAGCCACGTCAGTTCTTCGTCGTTCGGCTCGTCTTCCTTGTCATTGTCGATGTCAACCGGCTTCGCGTCATACTTCACAGTGCATTTGACGCAGAACTCGTTTTCATCGTCGTAGTACGAAAAGTCTCGGCCGGTGACATAGAAGTCAATGCCGCCGACCGGCTCAAAGTCGTTGATCTGCGGAATCGCGCGATTGAAGAACTCCGGCCAAGTGTTGGTGTCGTTCTTAATGGCACCGAAGTCTGGGGCCGAGGTGCAGATAATGAGCAGCTCAACCGAGCCCGCGTATTGAATTGAGCCCTTCTCGGATTTGGTTTCCGAAAACTCAAACGACCGCAGTTGCCGAACCGTGCGAATAGCCATCGGCTACACCATCGCAATCTGTGCTTGGCCGAAGCCGGGGATTTCGCGGACGGCGGCGGCCACATCCTCGACGCCGTCGGCGGTTCGCTCGGTGTTGTCGGCGGTCGCCTTCGCGGCGTCGCCGCCCGCAAGTCGCGGGTCGCCGCCACGGGCCAGGGAGTTGCGAAACGACTCGCCCTCTGACGAGCCGACCACCAGGGCGCGAAGCTCGGAGGATGCGGCTTTGATGGCAGAGCCGATACTTTGGCCGGCGGCACTGCCTGCTTGAGCTGCGCCAGCCGCTTGAGCGTCTGCCTGTGCTTGAGCGAACCCCGCATCAAACGCTGCGAACGGGTTTCCGATATTCTGCACGCCGGCGGCGAAACTATTGGCGGCCTCTTCGCCGTACATCTGCCCCATCTCGGAGGCACCGCGTGCCATCTCGCGGGCACCACGGCTGCCTTCCGCCAGGCTGTCTGCCAGACCCTCAAATCCGGCTGCTTCGGCTAGGGCGGCCATTGACTTCATCACGCGAGAAACGCCAGACAAGATGAGCGAGAACACCTCACTGAACATCTGGCCAATCTGCGAGCCAAGAGCCATGAAGACCTGGAAGATGCCAGTGAGCAGCGTGACGGCACCGACCACCATGCGGATAGAAAACACCAAGCCGTCGGCAAGCGTCTTCGCCACTGTCCAGCCGGCCGTGTTTTTGGCAAAGAAGTCGACGATGAGGTTGGATACCGTGGTGATGGCAGGGGCAAGGTTGGCCAGGAACTGATTGACGAAGCCCTGCATCGGCAACGCCAGGCGGCCAATTGCGTCGCCCATGGCTTCGATGGCTGCGACTTGCGGACCGCTCATCTTCACGCCGAGATTGGTCAGCAGCGTGTCCATCTCCCCGATGCCGTCTGCGCCAGTGCGGATGAAGTTCAGCAGCCCCTGCCCACTACGGCCGAAGATGTCGATGGCGGCGGCAGCCTGCATCTGCGGCGGCAGGGCGGCGATGCGCTGCGAAATTAACGCGAACTGCTGGGCCGTGGACAGCCCAGCCATGTCTTGCATCGTCAGGCCCAACTGGGCAAACGCCTTCTCGGCCGGCTTTGACCCTTGTGCCAACTCGCCGACCATGCGAGACGTACGCCGCAGCCCAGCAGTCAACGCCTCCTGACTGACGCCCGTTTCGGCAGCTACTTGCTGCATCACCTGCAGGTCGCCAGTAGCCACGCCCAACTCTTGCGACAGATTGTGCAACGCCTCGGCCGCACGCGTCGCAGACGCGAGGGCGGCAATTGCCCCCGCCAGCGTGGCAAACCCACCCACTACCGGCAGCAGCATGGGAGAAATCTGCCCAAGGGCACCACCCAACGCCGACATGCCGCTGACGCCAGACTGAAAGCCCTTGAGCTGCTTGCTCGCTTGAGCTAGCCCCGCCGTCAGCCCGCCAGTGCTGGCCGTGACGCTGACGTTGACGCGTCCGAAGTTCTTGGCCATGGCATCACTGTGGGCGTGGGATTGCGTTCAACGTGGCGAGGATCTGGTCTGGCGTCTGGGCTCGCTTCGGCACCGGCATGAAGTCCTCGGGCTTCTTCGGCGGCTTGTTCTTTCCTCGGTTGGCGTTGTACCGCTGGCAATGTGCGACTGCGTCCCGCAGCCACTCGTCGCCCCACGGCTCAATGAGGTAGTACCCCATCCATCCGTACAGCTGGTCTACCGGCATCAACTCCGCGAGTCCGCCTGGACCCTCGACGTTCCACGTTCCCAGCTTCAACGCCAGCCGGTACAGGAACAGCAGCACCGGCCGGCTTTCTATTTTCCCGCCGCCTCCTCCACTGCATTGACGCCGATACCGTTCAGCTTGAACCCAGCGTCCACGATTGTCTGCACAATGTCCGTGTCGAGCTCGCCAATCCATTCGGCGTCGCCGTCTTCGAACATCCGCGTGCCGTCTTCGTTGACGCACACCATGGCCACGAATCGGGCCCGCACGTTGTCGAGGTTGACGTTGCCGCCGACACGGCCGCCCGTCACCATCTGCTCGAACCGGTCGCGGTCCTTCGCCGCAAACTTGGCGACGTAGACCGTGCCAAGTTCCGGCACCTCGACGGCGACACGGGGCCGCACGCCCCGCTTGGCCTTAATCTGCTCACGGGTCAGAGCCATCCGCGCCTCCTATCAGCTCGAGGTCGACAGTGTGCCGCTGAGCTTGATGGTGAGCGTGCCGCTCATCATGTCTTCCATCTGCGCCCCAGCCTCAAAGCTGGTGGCAAATCCGTAGGCACTCCACATCATCGTGGTAGTGCCGCCGGCTGCCCAGTACACATTTACCACTTGATTGGTGGCGACGTTTGTTAGGTCGGCCGTAACCCTGACCGCCGGGTCGAAAAGCACCTCGACCGACAACTCGCCGGGGTCGTAGATGGCACTGCCGACGAACTCCTTGGCCGTGCTCGTCATATGCGTGGCATCAGCAACAGCACGCGAAATGCCGCCGTGATTCACGCCCGTGATCTTGTAGCCGGTCGCGGATTGCAACGCCGTGCCAAACGTAACGTACGTGCCTTGCCCGATGTCAATCGCCATGTCTCAACTCTCCGTGTACGTGACTTCTACCGAAACGTCCGTGCGATAAATCGGCAACTGCTCGCCGTTGGCGGGCGGCTCCTGGGCGTCGTCATCGTCCTTAACGACCGCGAGCCGAATAGCCTCCGTCCTCTTGAATTGTAGGGCTGTCCGAATAGCTCGCGCGAGGTTTCGCACCTCCAGCAGCGACTCGCCAACAGCCGAAACCGTGAACGTCACGCGGGTAATTCCCGTCATGCCCTGCATGTGCATGTACGGCCCACGGCCGAGGCTTTCCCGTTGGTAGACGATGCACGGCAGCGTCGTTCCCTGCGGAGCCTGTACGGCGTAGATGCGGCCTCCGACAGTCAAGGCAATGTCGGCGTCTGCCGACAGCAGCTGCACAAGGGATTCGTCAATGAGCGTGAAAGTCGGCATTACTTGCCACCGTGAATCTTGCGAATCATCCGCCGCTCTTCTTCAGCGATGGCGGCCCCGAGGTTCTGCTCAAGCTTGCCGACCAGTTCCTGCTTCATGCGTGGCAAGTTGGCATCGGACCACTGGCGGAACTTGTCGCTTCCGGTGTAGCCCCGCACGCTCTTGAAGAAGATGGCCCCGCCATCAGGGCCGCCAATGAGCGACGCCTGGCCCTTCATGTACGGATATTTCGCAGCCAGCCGCAGCGGCACGCTCAGTGCCTTGCCTTGCGGGTATCGGTCACGGGTGCCGTTCTCCACCCACCACGCGTGAAAACCGAGCTCGTTGCGGTTGCCGCCGTTCGAGGACCGATAACCCACGATGCCGGTGACGGTGGTGTTCCTCTTCTTTTTCTCCAGCTTCAGCCCGACCGACCGCCGCAGGTTGCCCGTCGGACCACGCGGCGTCAGAGCTTTCACCTGGGGCACAGCCGCCTTCACGACTGCCCGCACGGACGCCCCGAGGTACTTCCGCTGCACACTGCGAGACAACCGGGAGAATCCCGCCAGGATTCGCTCGACGCCTTCCACCGTCATGACAACGTCAGCCATCAGTCGATGACCTCCGACACCATGAGCTCGTGTTCCTCGCGGCGGCCCCGTTCCATCACCGACATGATTTCAAACTGCCGCCCGTCGGCTTGGATCCGCATCTTCGGCTTGAGCCCGTCCGTGTACCGCATCCGCACGCGATGCGTGACGCTGCCCTCGTTCGCCATGGCACTGATTTGCTCGTTGCCCGACAGCGGCAGAATCGCAATCCACCGCGTCGCAAACGTGCTCCACGCCAGTTCCGGCTCGCCAATGGAGTTGGTGGAGTCCGTCGGCGTCTGCACTGTGGCGAGCGTGTCCATCAAACCCGACTTGAGCATGCGTCACGTCCCGTAGATGACGAGGCTGTAGGACGCCGTTCCCGAGTAGGCCGAGACGTTGAAGCCCGACGTGCCGCCGTTGCGGGAATCGCTCACCGCCACCCGGCTGCCGCCCGAAATGGCAACGCCCGCCCCAGCCGCCTCGCTGCACACCGCCGCAGCCGAGGCCGCAAACGCGAACCGCGTCACAGTGGCAAACGACACAGCCGCCCCGCTGGAGTCCTTGTACGTGCTGGGAGCCACGGCAATCGCCACGGCAGCCGTACCGCAGGTTCCGGCCACAAGGGCCACCTTGCCGCTCGTGTACGCGTCGGTGCTGGTCAGCACGAGCCGCTTGAGCGACTGCGTGCCGGTGCTGGCCGTTGAGTCGGAAAACGCCACGTCGATGGCAATGCGGCCTTCCAGGCTCATGCGTATTGCTTCCACTTCAAGGGGGCGAGCAGGGCATGCACACCCATAGGCACGTCCTGGCCAGCGTTGCCGACCGCCTCACGCGTGGCGTACCAGTGCCCCACGAGCATCTTGATGGCATGCTTCGCGGGCGTCGGCACGTTTGCAGCCCCGCCGTAGCCGGCCAAGTACGTCACCTGCACTGCCTTGTCATCTAGCCGAGTGCTCGGCCAGTTCTCCAGATACTTCGGGTACATCAAGGCAGGAACGTGGTCGCGGTCTAGGCGGAAGTCTTGGCTTCCAGACTGCGCCCACGCGAGTGTCTGCGTGGCACCGGATGTGTCCACGTAGGAGACAGTCACCGTGGCGCTCGCGGCAGTCGCGTTCAGCCGCACCGGCGGGCGCGGGAGCTCGGTGCGAAGAGCAGGAAAGTCATCGAACGCCACGGTGTACGTCTTGTCGGCGAAGGTGCGGTCGCAGAAGTCCTCGCACCACGTAGTCGCCGCATCAATGAGCCCGCCGACGTAGTCATCGTCGCCCGTGAAATCCACGATGCGAAGATGCTCCTTCGCCTCACTAACGCTCACGGGACGGTCGCCCGCACCGCTGGCGGTGCTCACCACCAGGCTGCGATACCGGCTGCCGGTCTGCGGCAAGTCCCAGTTAAGCACGCTTACGCCTCCGCTTGCCCATGAGCGACTCGGCCCGCTCCAGCCCAGCCGGCTCGGGGGCCGTCGCAAACTCAAACTGCGGCACGTCCTGCACCCGCTTCGCATAGCCGGCGAGCTCGAGCGTGCGAGCCAGCCCGGCCGTCACGGTCACGACCTGGCCTGTGCGGTAACGCATGTAGGACCTCTGCATCTGTACCTTCACGCCGTCCATGGTCACCGCCATACGTTGTCAGGTGGTCGCCCGCCCTTGTCCCAGAAATCGCCAGGATGTTGCATGCTGGCCCGCATGTTCTGGTCAGGCCACTTAATCCACACCTCCGCATGCCCCAGGCAAACCCGAGGGCACACGCCGATTTTCAGCCCCGCCTTTTGTGCCGACAGCCAGAATGCAATGTCATCGTCAATCCGCCCGTCTTCCCACCGGCCAGCCTCATTCGGCTTGCCGATAAACCACGGGTGCGGCAGCCGCTTCAACGCGTCTGCCTTCAGCATGGTAAATCCGAAGTGTGCCGTGTTGGCTTGGATGACGTTGTGGTAGACGAAGTGGTCACGGGCCACCTCGGCCACACGCTCGCCGCCCTCCGACACCATCGTGAACAGCGGCTCGTCCGTGCGTCGCTTCATCTGCAACGCCGCCACAAAGTCGTAGCCGCTGGCTACCGCGTACGTCAGCAGGCGAGGCACCGCATCCGCTTCGAAGATGCTGTCGTAGTCGAGCGTCAGAATCCACAGCGGCGGCTTGCTGGGATCCGTGTCGGATTCGATGATGTCCGTGAGGACACGTTCCAGGCATTGCCCCCAAAACGCGCCCTCTAGCCGTATCGGCGAGATGCCGTACGGAATGAGCCCACGAGCCCAACAGAACATGTGGTCCTGCCAGCCTAGCCGTGGCACGCTCATGGCACACATGAGCCGCACAGGACCATTGCCCGTCTGCAAGATGGCAGGCTGCACGCCCGCCACCGTCGAAGTCGCCGCGCCCACGGCTCCTCCTTCGTTGGAGTTGTCGTTCTACCGTCTTCGTTCAGCCAAGCACGACCCGGTTGGTGACGCCTGCGTCACTGGCCGAATCGACACCCGACTCGCCACGGCCCAGCCGAGCCGCAACGACGATGTCGTTGTTGGTGCCGTTGGATGACGCGTCCGCAGACGGCGTCACCGAAACCTGCAGGTACCGCCGCAGAGCCTTGGTCGAAAGCTCAAATCGCGTCACGTTCACGACGGCCGTGTTGGTCACGCCGGCCAGCGTGTAGTCGGTGCCCTGAATGAGCCCGCTGACAGTGACGTACGAGCCGTCCGTGTCGCTGTGGCGGATAGCCACGACGCTCGGGGCAGTCGTGTGCACCAGCGAGCGGTAGCCCACGTCGATGCTCACCGAGTCGTAACCGAGGCAGTCCACCGCGACGGTGTGCGTGCCAGCGGAGGCGACACCGGCGATGCCGGCGGAAAGGCTCAGGACGCTCTTGCTGTTCTGGAGGTGGTTCACGTTTCTGGTTTCCTTGAGGTTCTTAGGTTCAGAGGATGAGAGCCACGACCGGCCCAGCGTTGGAAGCGTCGCCCACGTCCGAGGTCACCGCGTCGTAGGACACCGTGGCCTGGAAGTAGGTCTGGTCAAACTCGATGTAGCGGTCGGTGCTCGCCCGCACCGCAACCTGACGCCGCAGGGCGAAGTGGCTCGACCGCTTCATGTCGCCGAAGAGGGCGACGCACTGACCAGCCGACGCACTCTTCCGCATCACGTTGTTGAAGAACACCGGCCAGCCCATGAACGTGGGCCGGCGGACGCCGTCCACAATCTCATTGGCGTTGACGCCGCTGCCGCCAAGGGACAGCGACTGCATCGCCAGAGCGTGCATCTGCGGGGTGCAGTACCAGCCGCAGGTCGGGCTCTGCGTCGCGTAGGTCGGAGCCTTCGCAACGGTCGCCAGGAAGTCATCAACCGTGAGATCCTTGACCGCCGACTGCGAAGAGTCGTTGACGCCAGCCGTCAGCGTCTCGTTCTCAAACTTCCACTGGATACCACGGATGCCGCCGTACAGACTGGCCCCTGTCCCGATGAAGCCGTCTTCATCAATTCGCTGCGCGATAGCCAGGGCAAACTCTTCTGCAACCAGCCCGGCCAGGTCAACCGCCGAATCGTCAATCAGCTGATTCGGGACGCGGGTGCCGACACGAACTTCCTTGCTGGACAGCATCACGTTGTCCGTTCCCATGTCGGTCTGGGTCGTTTCGGCATTCGCGGCGGTGTGGTACGCCGTGTTGCCCGACGTGCGACGCGGAATGTAGAGCGTGTCGCTCGTCATCTTCAGGTTGTTGGCCTGCGCGGGATAGGCACCGAAGGACTCCACCAGGCGGATGACCGTGCTGGCGAAGGTGTCGGGGATAAACACGCCGCCCTTGTTGTTGTCGTTGGGCGACAAGGCACGGCTCTCAACGTGCTTCTCGTACCACGCCCGGTCTTCGGCACGACCAAGGACGAAGCCGCGAATCCAGCGGCCACAGGCCTCCGCGTCGCTTGACGAGCGGAAGTGCCGGCCACGGCCGGAAGTCGCACGCTCAACGGCAGCCGGGGCAGCAGCAGGAACCGCAGCCACCTCGACCGGCTTGGCGGTCGCGGCGACCTTGCCACGCAGGGCGGTAATCTTCTCCGCGATGGCGTGCTCGCGGGCCAGTTCCTTCTCAAGCCCATCGGCCTCGCCGGCCAGACGCTCCATCTCGGCGGTCTGCTCGGCAGTCCGCTCCTCGACCTTGGAGAGGTCATCGAGCATGGCAGCCACAGCGGCGGCCCGGTCCTGAAGCTTGGTGAGTTGCGTGGCCATCCGTGGCGCTCCGTGGTGAACGGTGACAGTCCGTGTCTGCCGTTCACGCTACGGGGCAATCGGCCCGCACTCAGCGTTCTTGTTTGTACGGTACAAAGGACCGCCGGAAGACCTGTTTCGCTGGAACGATGGTCTTCGTCTTGAAGTCGCAGCCACAGCACTCGATGTACCGCACCTGCTGGTACTCGCCGCACTGATGGCTGGAGCGGGTGCGAAGGCGAGCCGCCTTGCACTTCGGGCACTGGCTACCGGCCGTGACCACGCATGAAACTCCTGAGCTTTGCGGCACGCAGCCGCATGGACGCCTGCACGATGTCAGGACTGACGACGTGTGGCGTCGGCTCAGGTGTAGCCTGCGATGCAAGCCACAGCTGGTACGAACGCATGGCCACAGAGACAGACGTGGACGGGTACGCCGGTTGCACTACCGGCCCCAGTTCGTAGATGGTCGCGGCCCGCACCTCGCGGATGGCCCGGCCGTTCTCGTCGGTCGTGAACGTCTCGCCGTTCTTCTCGATAGAAAAGGTGAACGACGCACCCTTCACGTCACGACGAGCCACGAGCTCGAGGATGTCTGCCCGGCTCGCGGGCGGCGTCACCTCAAACCCGACGCCCTTCTCGTCGGTCCACACCTTGAGCGTGCCAGATGATTCCCGGCCCAGCAGGATGTCGGGGTTGTGGTTGTAGTACGAGACGAGATCCGCCCGGCCCCGCTGGCGGTTGAACACGCCATCGAACGCCCCCGGCAGGATTCGCTCCCGAAAGCCGCCGAGGTCCACACTCAAGCGGTTGTAGACCACGGCATAGCCGCGAATCACCGAGCGGCCGTCAGCCCGGCTCTCGACCACCAGGGCGTCATCATCACTGCCGAACTCCCAGTCACGACGCTCGATGTCCATGGTCAACCCTCCGTGTTTGATTGTTCCGGCGGCGCGTCGGGCGTATCGTCGCCCGTGCCGTCCTCTTGCTCGGCAACATCCTCAGCCGCATCGCCAGTCGTGTCCTCAACCTCGCCAGGCGAATCGTCGCCTTCCGGCATCGGGCCCATATTTTCCTTCATCCGCACCTCTTCGGGCGTCATCCACTGATTGCGGATGGCGACCTCGTAGGCCGCGTATCGCGTCGTGATGTCGCCACGCAGCAGCCCTTCCACAAGGAACTCCGCGTACAACTCGCCGTCCTCTGGCAGCACATCACGCTCAATGGCACCCTCAATACGCCGCAGCCACGGGGCAATGGTGAACTTCTCAAAGCTAACCATCTCGCTCTGCAGGTTGCCCCATGTCGCCCGGCCTAACTCCTGAATCATGTGGGGCGGCATTCGCCAGACGCGGCAGATGGCCAGCAGCGACTGCATCCACAGTTCAGCCAGCTGGCTCTCTTGGTTGGTGGCTGAAACGCTGTCGGCCTTCAAACCGTTGCTGAGAATCGCCGTACGGCCAGCCTTGGCAGGGCCACGATGGGCGGCCTCCCACTGGTCGCGCAGTTGCTCGCGGACCTCGCGGGGCAACACCTGGTCGGTGTGCAGGATGATGCCCGGCTGGGCGTTGTTCTTGTAGAACGTCGCGGCGTACTGCTCGAGAGCACGAGCCAATCCGATGGCGTCACGGCCAAGTTCGACCGGCACCTCGCCGTGGATGCCGTCAAACGACAACCATCGGACGTGCATGATCTGGTCATCGCGGTACGCCGCAGGCTTGCCAGTACGCGGGTCCGTGTAGAGGTACGAAAGGCTCTTGTCATCCTCCTGCACCACCTTCATGCCAGACGGGTGCAGGGCGTAAATCTGGTCAACGCTGCCGCGATTGCCAGCCACCTTCAACTGGTACGAATTGCCGTAGAACCCGAGGTGCAGACACATCTGCTCCACCCATTCGTAGCGGGTCTGCCACGAATTGGGCCGACGGGCCAGCACGTTGTAGAGCGGCAGATCCTTGGCCCGTTCGCTGTTGTGGTCATCCAGCCGGCGGTACAGATGCAGCGGCAGGCTAGCGACCGTCTCGGCCACCACGCGGGCGCACGCAAAGTACGCCGCCGTCTTCATCGCCGTCTCGGGCGTTACCCGCACGCCGCTGTCGGCCGCCATGGCCACCAAGTCATCCCAGCGGCTCGTGCGCGACTCAAGCCACTTGATTTCAGGCACAGCCGATTCGGCAATCATGCGTCACCAGAAAGAGATTTCGGGCATCTCGGCCGGCTTCATCGACTCGCCCATATGCACGCCGACCGCCATCACCATGGCCACCACGCCGTCCACTCGCTCGGTGCTCTTGGCCTTCGACACCTTCACGTTGCCAGCCGGGTCCGTCTGTACGGCGGCGTTGCCTAACTGCCAGCCTAGCAACGGATTCCCGCCAAATCGCACCTTTCCATCCACAAACAACGCCTCAACCTTGCGGGTAGGCGCTGTCATGGACGCAAAGCCCTGGCCGAATAGCGTCACCGGCAGGCCCTCATCCGCGAGCTCGGTGGCAAGCTGAGTGGCGTTCCATCTGTCCACGGCCAACCGCCGCACGCGATGCTTCTGGCAGAACTCCAGAATGTCGGCTCGCACCTTCTTGTAGTCGGTGCTCTTGCCCTCCGTGTACGTCACCCAGCCTTCCCGCTGCCACTGCGAATACTGCACGCGGTCGTTTCGCTCACGCTCTGCGGCATTGTGCTCGGGTATCCACGCCATGACATACACGTCGTACCCGCCGGCATCATTGGGGGCGACAGCCGCAAAGCACGTCGTGTCGTAGTTGCTCGCCAGGTCAAGCCCGCACCACACTTCCCGGCCCTCCAATGACTCAGACAGCGGGCCGCTACACGCCGCAATCTGGTCTGGACGCAGCCACCTTACGTCGCTGGTCGTGGGGATATTGAGCCGATACCGCAGGAACGAATTGAGCTTCGTGGCAGAGTTCTCGGCTTCCCGGCAGTCAGCCGCGAAAGACTCCTCGCTGATGGTTTCGCCGAGCGACGGGTTCGCCTTGCGCCACACCTTCGGGCTCTTCCAGTCATCCTCCCGGCTCGCGGCGTAGATGCACCCGAAGAAACTTGGGTCGAAGGCCGTGTCGGCGATGCACCGCTCCGCGTAGTCGTGCTGCTCGTACCACAGGTGCGTTTTGTTCGCCTCCCCGGCCGTCGTGATGGACAGCACCAGCGGCTGACGCCGGGCCGCACCGCCATACCGCAAGGCGTCCCAAAGCCGCCGGTCGCCACGCTGGGCGTGCAACTCGTCGAAGAGCAGGCACGAGATATTCAAGCCCTCGGCACGGAACGCGTCGGCACTCAGCACACGATAGAACGAGTTGCTGCCGCGATGCACGATGGTCTTCCGGCTGTCCAGTACCTCGAGCACCTTGGACAGAGCCGGCGACGAGCGGACCATCGACGCCGCCTCGCGGTAGATGATGCCTGCCTGCTCGCGATCGCTGGCCGCACCGTAGACCTCGGACCCGGCTTCCCCGTCTGCCACCAGCATGTAGAGGGCGATGCCGGCGAGGAGCGTGGACTTCCCGTTCTTCTTCGGGATCTCGATGTAACCCTGGCGGTACTGCCGCAGCCCATCCGAGCGACACCGGCCGAAGATTTCACCCAGCACGTACTTCTGCCACGGCAAGAGCAGAAACGGCTGGCCGGCCGTCTGCCCCTTGCTGTGCTTCAGCACCTTCTCGAAAAACCCATAGACGCGGTCGGCCTTCGCCTGGTCGATGCCTGGCCGGCTAACCGTGTGCGGAGAAGAACTCTTCGAGCTCGTCTTTTTTGACTTCGACTTGCGTGGCAAGTTTCGTCCTTGAACTTGGCGTCAGCCCGAACTCACTCAACAGACTAGCCTTCATGGCAACCAGCGAGCGGTACATCGGGCCAGCCGGGTTCGGCTTGACGCCACCCAAGTCGGTGTGCATCACCGCACCACCCGCCCGCAACTGAAGCAGGCACGACTGCTCGGCCGAATGCACCTCGCACAGCGTGGCCAACGCCTCGCCGTCACCCGTGGTCAGCACACCCATCCGCGTCAGGATGCCGGCGAGCTCGTGCCACTTCTCGACCGCGACTTCGTCCACCTTCAACCGCTCAGGCATGGGCGGAACGCCGACCGGAGCCGACGGCTCGCGTTTCACTGGCCCGCGTTGCGTTCCTTCCAGGATGTGAAGGGCTGTCGGCTTCGGCCTACGTCCAGCTTTTGCCACGATGGCGACTCCGTTAACGAGGGGCGATTGTTAGGAAACCCGGGCAATAGCACGTTGCGTGCCGTTCAAAAACACGAAAATCGAATTAAAAACCATCAAAAACCCCGGAGATTTCTGCAATATTCGCGCTCGCGACCCCGCACGCGGTTTATCATGAACGGCCAAAAGTTTTAACATTTGGCCGATTGTTGCATTTTGCAACAGTGCGTTTTTGCCTTGTTTTACAGGGCTTTTTGCTCGCGACATGCGTTTCGCCCTTGTTTTATAGGGCTTTTTGCTTGCTGGCATTGGCGGCCCGCCAGCCTTCCTTCTTGCTGTGGCACGACGCACATAACGTTTGAAGGTTCGTCACCTCATCGCTGCCGCCCTTGCTCTTGGGCACGATGTGGTCCACATGCGCACGCTTGCCATGCACTAGGTGGCCGCACACCTGGCACTGGTAGCCATCCCTCAGTAGCACCTCTCGCCGGGCTGCCTTCCACCCTGGCGAGCAGTAGCCTCGAGCAGATGCCGACGGTCGATTCGTGTCCGGTGCCCGTGGCCGCTTACGCTGCCCAACCCACGGCGGTTTAAACGTCGGCAGCCTATCGGGCATATCAGCCCTTGAACATCACCATACCGACGGTGCCCGTGCTGTTCGTGGTGGCCGACACGAACTTGATGAAGTGGGCCCCAAACGTCTCGTCGGGCATAGCGTACGCCCGCCCGTCCGCAGTGGACGCAGACAGCGTGACCTTCACGACAGCCCCGTCCTTGTCGTACAGCTGGTAGAAGGGGCCGTTCGTCGAGTCCGACACCCACAGGTTGATTTGCGTGGCGTTGGTGCTGATGGTGCCCATCTCAACGATGCCGCCAGCCATGTCGAACATGGGAATGGTGACGCACGACGCGGTCGCCGTGAACATCGTGAACGGGTAGGTCTTGCTCTTGCGGCGGATCTTGGATTCGCTCATGGCATCTCTCCTGCGTGGCTCGGCGTTGCGCCGATGCGTGGCCTGCCTTTAGATTACGGCGTCAATTCGTGCGGCTGGCAGGTTTCGCCCCCAGCCTACGCCTGCGGTAGCCTTGCCGTGCAGTTCATCACATCGCCTCTGCCTCGCGAAACGCCGCATCCAGCCGCTCACTCGTCAGGCCGAGCGTAGCGCCGAGTTGTGCGACGAACGGCGAGTCCCGATGCACCTCTGTTCCGTACTCCCATTCGACGCGAACTCTCTCGCGGAGCAGGGCGTCGGGGATGGCTGCGATGGTTTGATCGACGGTCGCCATCGCGATGCCGTTGGTGATCAGCCATAGCCTCGCCTGACGGGCAGAGATGGACTGCGGCACGGGCAGGATCACCGGCGCAGGCGCAGGTTGCGGCTCCGGCGGCATGGGCGGAACGACCGTCCCTTCGCCTGGAGTCAGCGAATCGTAGAGAGACTTGTCGGCAGCGTAGTACGCCAGGACGCGAGCCTCTTGCTCGGGCGTAAGCGTGGGCTTTTCGGCGCGAGCCTCGTTGATCGTCGGCAGCGGCAGCGACAGGCCGATGAACGTCGCGGCCACATCCAAGTCATCCAGGCGAAACGCCGTGCAGCCTCCGGCAATCAGCGAATGCTGATGGCGGAAGTGTGCGTCATCCCGCAGTTTGCGAGGGCGGCGAGGGGGCTGCATTGCGCTGCCCTGCTCCAGCAACTCCAGGGTTTCGTTCACATCGGTGAGCCGCAGTTGCGCCATCGCTGACCGGAACCGGCTGACGGGATCGCGGACGATCAGCACGACGGGCTTCGTCGGCTCCTTCTCCTTCGGGCAGAGCCAGTGAACTTGCGTGTCATCTGGCCCGATACCCGCCGGGTACGCCGCCGTCTGGATCGTATGCTCTTGCTCGGGATGAAACGCCGCGATGATGGCACGGGCGAGCGTGCTGCTGCCGACCTTGGCGTTGAATGCGACAGAGTAGTTCGGTGTGATGAAGTACATAGTTTAACTCCCGTAAACGGTGTAGCCCTTGGCCGTTGCGATTGTTGGATCGTCCGATGCGGTGCCGGGATTGCCAGCAACACCGATGGTGGCGGCGTAGGTGACCGTTCCCAAGTCTGTGTAGAGTTGGTTCAGAGCGGCGGCGGAGAGGTTGGCGTTAAAGACTGAGATGTTGACATATCCCGTCGTTGCGGAAGCATTTCCATACCCAGACGGTGCAACTCCGACTGCCCGCAGCGAGGTGAGGGAGGTGCAGCCGCCGCAATACAGCGTCGTCAACGCCGTCAAGCCGCTGACGTTGAGGGAGGTGATGGCGGTGCAGTCGTTGCAATACAGCGTCGTCAACGCCGTACACCCGCTCACGTTGAGGGAGGTGAGGGCGGTATTGCCGCCGCAATACAGCGTCGTCAACGCCGTCAAGCCGCTGACGTTGAGGGAGGCGATGGCGGTGCAGCCGTTGCAATCCAGCCCCGTCAACGCCGTGCAGCCGCTGACGTTGAGCGAAGTGAGGGAGGTGCATTGAAAGCAACCAATCGCCGTCAGCGCCGTCAACCCGCTGACGTTGAGCGAGGCGATGGCGGTGCAGTCGTTGCAATACAGCGTCGTCAACGCCGTACACCCGCTCACGTTGAGGGAGGTGATGGCGGTGCAGCCGTTGCAATACAGCGTCGTCAACGCCGTCAAGCCGCTGACGTTGAGGGAGGCGATGGCGGTGCCCCAGCAATACAGCGTCGTCAACGCCGTCAAGCCGCTGACGTTGAGGGAGGTGATGGCGGTGTCCCAGCAATCCAGCCCCGTCAAATCCCCGCTCTGCGTTGCATTCCCAGCCGTGCAACTCCAGATGAAAATCTCTTTCGGCGCCGACTTCGACCAGTTGCCAGAAGACGGCACAGACTTGGAGACTGTCACATCGCTGCCAGCAGAACCAGACCCAAACACCTGCACAGACCCATCCCACCACAGGGCCGCGATGTAGCCGGTGGTGCTGAGTGCGGAAAGGGAAACCGTCCCGCTATCCTGCACCGTCACCAGCCGGGCCATACCGGGCGGGTTGAGTTGCTCTTCCGGCTCTGCCAGGATGGCCGACGCAGCGACCCGCTTCGTCACTGGAGTCCCCGTAGGGTCATCCACAATGACGAACAGATCGTCAGGCGTAACGCCGCTGGCAACTGGTAGTTCGCTGATTTTTACGTCTGCCATCAGTTCTGCTCCGTTCTGATCTTGTCGCCTGATTCAGTGGCAAGGCTGCTGCCAGATTCAGTGGTGATGCGAGGCGCCTTGGAGACTGGCTTCGTCGGCCGAAGGAGGCGGGGGTTCATCGGCATGGCGTCAGTTCCTCGCGTCCGGTTTACCATCGACCGCAACTCGCGGCTGCAGCGCGTAGAGCAGGCGTGTCTGCTCGCTCACGGCCTGACTGATTTCCCGTTGCGTCTCACTCAAAGACCGCACGAACGTGCGATGCTCCTCAACGAGAGGCAGCAGCACGTCGTGCCGCAGCACCCAGCCAACGGCGATGGCGACCAAAGTGGGAAATCCCCACCGCTCGATGATGCCAAACATCGTGTCTTTCGCTTGGTCAGTCATGGTGCAGCATCTCTCTTGCAAGCGCCCGCATCGCCTCGCGGTTCTCCTGGCGTTCCAGCCACCACCGCACAAGAATCTTGACCACCTCGGAGACGAGAGCCGACAGCACGAGCGTCAGGATGATGCCCATGCCGTACTCGTGCTTCACGGCCCGCTCCACCGTCTTCGTGTAGTGCTTGGCGACCACTTGCGTCTGGGCCGCGTCGCATTGCTGTAGCACCATGATGGGCCAGCCTTTGACCGCACGCCGCACGATGCGATTGACGATACGGCGACCGCCCAACGTGCGAGGCACGGTCGGCAGTTGCTCCCAGACGTGGGCCTGTAGTTCGTCGAGGGTCATTACTTCGCCTTCCCGGTGCCGTCGCAGGGCTGGCACTTCACGCGGATTCCGTTTCCATCGCCAACGAACCCACGGCCATCGCAATTCCGGCATTTCCCATCGCTCGGCGGGGCAGGCGTCGGCGGGATCTGCTGCCGAAGCTGCACGACCATGCGGGCCGTCTCGGCGGCGAGGTCAGCCGTGAGCGAATCATCACCCGGCAGCGTAGCGACGCAGCCAACCAGCACGACGAGCAGCGGCAAGAGCCAACGCATCAGAGAATCCCCCGCAGCCAGTGGTCGGGCAGTTGCGTCGGCTTGAAGCCGTTGTACCCCGCGTAGACGTAGGAGTCACGGCCCGAGCACATCCGGTCAATCACATCCGCGTCGGCCCAGAATGAGCAGTTGCGAACCGCCTCGGGCATGTCGGCAGGGTAGTGCTTGCCGACCGTGTTGGAGTCGCCCCATGAGTTCATGATGAGAATGCCGGGTCGCTTCCCGAACCGCACTCCACCCCCAAAGAGGCAATGCCACCACACGCCACCAGCCTTACAGAACCCATCGGCATCGCGGCTCATGCTGAAGCCCTGGCCGCTGCAAAACACGACACCGTAGCCGTTGGAGATGGCGCGGGCACAGTCATCAAACGACAGGGCCAGCGTCGTTTCGCTGCACCGCCGTTCCTTGGCGAACGGCTCCAGTTCATCGGGCAGCCCGTTGCGGCCCCAATCGCGTTCCCGCTGGGACGAGTGCGAATCGAACCGCCGCCCGCCGTAGTCCACGCCGTAGTGGAGGCAGCCGAAGTCGCGGATGCTCTTCGCCGCATGGAAGCCGGTCGAGCCGTCGCCTCCCGTGTTGACCTTTTGCCCGCGAGCCTCGACCCGCGAGAGCCCGTACAGGCTGGCCTCAATCGTGCGGCCGTTCCACGATTCCGGTTCCTTCCGCCAGACGATGTCGCACGCCGCCAGCACGTCCACGGCGAGACTCGCGCCCCAGCCGACGCACGAGCCAACCTGCCCCTGCGAGCCACGCCGCCAATCGCGCGAGCACGCCAGGAGGGCCGGGTACAGCATCACGTCTTCCGACGCCGCCCGCAGGTCAGGACCAGCGGATGCCAGCGTGGGATGCGGCAGGCTGGCGACGAACGCCTCGGCACCTTCCGGGTCGGGGATGTACCCCATGTCATGCACATCGGCCATGCGTCACCTCGCAGCCCAGGCGACGGCATTAGCGAACTCGACGTAGCGGCCCCGCAGTTCGCTTGTGACGGGCACCACATCCTTGCCGACCGCAGACCCATAGGCAGCCTCGACGGCCGTCCTGAGCGATTCCTGGGAGCCGGGGGCGTGCTTCCCGATGCGACGCCAGCCGATGTCCATGGTCAGGGCGGTGAAGTCCCGCAGGGCTCGCGTGTCGGTGAACGCCACCTGGGCGGTGACGGCATCTCCGGCAGCGACCACGCCCGCACGAGTCCAGAGCGAAGCCCACAACGCCCGGTCGCTCGCCGGCAGACTCCGTAGGGCGTCGGTCACGGGCGTAACAAGGCGTTGCAGTTCGTCGCTCGGCGTTGCAACGCTCACCTGCGGGGCGACGCTCGGCAGCGTCGGCAGCGGCACCTTGCCCCACGCGGCCGCAATCAGCAGACCGGCGGCGGCGATCCGGCCGATGAGCCCGGCCTTCGCACGCACGGCTTCCACCGCACGGTACGCGATGGCTTGGATTTGCTGCCGGTAGGGAGCAGCGAGTAGAGCCGCCGCAGCAGCGACGGCAGCGAAACGAAAGAGGTTGTCATTCACCGCACGGCCTCAACCTGCAAGAGAATCCAACGCACGAGGGCTTCGCCTTCCTTGGTCCGCAGCAGGTCCGACAGCAGTCGCACGAGCTGGTCATCCGCCTGCGCTGCCGTCTGCGATGCCAGCCATTCGGCCGCCTCGCCCACGATGATGGATTTCTTGTACGGATCCACCTCGTTGACGAACCGCTGGCCGAACCCAATCAGCGGGCTCCACTTCTGGAGCAGCATGAGCGACTGCCAGAGGTTCAGGGCGTTGCCGTACTTCGCAGCCTCGGCAGGCGTTGCACCGTAATTGCCCATTAGATGCGTCCTTCGTGACGTGATGCGACCGCGGCTGTAGGCACCGTCGCTGTGACAGATACCAATCGCATGGCGGGGGATTTCGACCCGACGCCGGTTGCTGTCGCGGTCTCGTGAAAACCCGCTCATACGGCCTCCGTGCCGTCCTGTTCAGCCTACGCCGCCGTCACGGGCGTGGTGGAGGTTTCCCCTGTCGCCACTCGCCGCAACATCTCGGCCTTCGTGTCCACGCCAACAGCCCAATTCGCGTGCCACGCCACGCATGTCGGCGGCACCTCGAACGGTTCGCCCGTCCACGGTGGCGGCACGTTCGGCTGGCTGACCGTCGCCCAGTTGCACACCCGGTCACGCGGCAACACCGTCAGCGGCACAGGCAGCGTCGTGCCCCGCTGCTGCGAATGCTGCCGCAGTTGGTCAATAACCTCCTGGTCGGGCAAGCCCCAGATAGCCGACAGGTCCGCAATCAACCGCCACCACGCATGGACGCGAGACGTGGAGCGAAAGAGCATCACGCCCGCGCACCACTGGACGATGTCATCGCTCATCGCCACGCCGTCGAAGTCGAGGTCGGCAAACTGCCGCTCGGCCCAATCGTGCAACCCCGGCATCAGGCACACATCGGCGTCGACGTACACCGTGGGCGTGCCGTCCATCGGCAACCGCATGAGGCAGTCGAGCTTGTCGTTCATGCACCGATTCCAGCCCTCGGATTTGAACGCCCCGGTCGGGCACGTCTGGCCGTACTCGTAGGACCGCACCTCCTTGAATCCCCACGCCCGCGACAGGACGAACCGCTGGCACATCGCCTTGTGCGTCGGCGTGTGATACGTGCAGATTCTTAGCATGGGTGGTTTGCCCTCAGTGCCACAGTTTCGCTCGAACTCACTTCGTGCCATTCGTCCACACGCGGGCCGGGCACGGTCTCGACCCAGTGGCGGTTGAGGTGGTGCGCAGCATGCCACGCCGCGCCGGGCACGTGCGCACCACCTTCCGCCCCAATGTTCTGGATGCGTGCCAACATGGGCCGCACCTCATACCTATTCCGTCGCGTGAGCTTGTCGATGACCGTGTCCCAGGACACCTGCCGGTCATCCGCTGGCCAATGCTCTCGGATGCTGTGCCAGCGGTCACGCCAGGTCGCCCAGCCCCACGGCGTAAACCACGACTCCCGAATCACTGCATTCCGGTACCCGACTTCTTCCACCGGCGTCCGCTGGTAGCCGCACACGCTGAACACGGTGGCGTCTTTCTCGTACTGCGTCAGCCCCCAGTCGGCGAACCGCAGGAAGTCACGGCCCGGCACCGTGTCATCCTCCAGGGCAATGACTCGCTCGTGATGGTCAAACCCGTACGCAAGTGCCGAGTACGTGTTGATGTTGCAGCCCACCCGCTGCGAGCCAACCATCACAAACGCTTTTACATGCGGCAGCGTCGTGAACTTTGCCGCAATGTCGATGACCTCATCATTCACAGGCTCGCACAACAGGCCGATAGGGAATCGGTCCACGTCATCGCATCGGGCAAGAGCCTCGAGCACCTGACGCGTGTACGCCGGGCGACTGCATAGCGTCATGACCACGCAGGTGTTTCTATTGTCGTTCGTGGCCATATCCGGTGATGTTCTGGTAGACGGTGTGCGGCTGGCCCCGCCACCGCGACCTGCGTTCCGTTGGCGTCCAGTTGGTTTGTTGTTCCAGGCAGCGGATGCGGATGACTTCCGGCGTCGGAGGGGATTCGTCGTCGTCGGCTCCATACCGCTTTTCCAATCCGTAAATGATGCGGAGCTTGGCAAGCGTCGAGAACGAATACCCGAGCGTCTTGGCAATTTGCGACAGCCCGACGCCGTCGCGCCACATTCGCTCAAAACGCAGACGAGTTCTCTTGTCCATTAGCCCACCATTACCCACCACGACGGGCAGGGCTCTTGTGTCACACCGCACGGGCCGCCGCACGTCACGGCAACTGCCTTGCGGACCTCAAATGGCGGCTGGTTGTAGTAGTCGTGCCCAGCCAACACGCCACCTACGCGGATCTTCGGTGCCCACGCGAGGATGTCGCGGCGGCAGCCTTCGTAAGAGTGGTCGCCGTCGATGTAGACGAAGTCGAGGGAGCGGTCAGGGAACAAGGCCGCAGCAGCAGCAGAGTCCATGCGGCAGACTTCGACACGACCGGCGTATGCGTTAGCCACGTCCATTGCCTGGCGGTAACGCACCTCGTGCTCAGCGTCGGGGCCGTTCATGACATCGTCGTACCCGTCGACGTGCTGCCAGCGGTCCACCATGACGTAACGGCCAGTCCACAGCGACAAGAACGCCGACGCGTACGTGCCTTCGGCCACACCAACCTCGACGGCAGTGCCGTTCAGGCCGAGAGCATTGAGGAACAACGGGAACATATTGCGATGCACTGGCTTAATCATGTGATTCGCACGGTAGTCCGTGCCTCCGGGCCGTATGACTTCTCAACGACAAGACGCTGCACTTGCGAATCGTCTTCCCATGCCACGCCGTTCAGCGAGTCCAGAACTGCCTTCGTGGTGTTGTCGAGATCCGGCCGTGGCAGCACCGGGGCGTCGGGCTTCACGCCGCTCTTTCGCATGTGCGACTTCGGCCGCTCCCATACGAAGTCGATGACCACGCTGACGGGCTCTCCGTGGACGCCAGCCCCAGCAGCTCGAGCAGCGGCGGCGACGGCATCACGGTACGCATGCACCGGATGCTTCGCCGGCACGTAGGCGCGAGCGAAGCCGCCACGCGTCGAGACTCGCGGGCGAGGCTGCGGAACGGGCTCGCCTGGAACGGTGAATGTCAATGCCATGCACGAAGCATGGCGGCGTTGTCAAACTTCCAGGCACGTCGGCGGTATCATCGCCCGAATCGTCTCGCACAACTCCCGCATGTCCTCTCGCGGGTCGCCGTGCTTCACAATCGCGCGGCAGTGATTCTCGATTTCCCACAGAGCCGTGATGGCATTGCGGCCGAGCAAGGCGGCGTCGAAGTCGCCCTGGTCCTCGGGCAGCGCGAACGTGAGTGTGGCTTTCATCCCAGCCGCTCCAGCAGGCCGCGCAGCACCAGCAGCCGCGACTCTTCTTCCGCGAACGGCGACTCGCCCGCAGTCAGCCACTCAAGAGCCTCGCGCTCTGCGTCGGTGAGCGAGTGAGTTGCATCTGCCGAAAACTGCAAGTCACATCGCGGGCAACTTACCGACATCAGGCCGTTACTGGCGTCGGTCGCCCGCTTGTCCCGCGCATCCTGACACGCATCGCATGACTGAAAAATCAAAGGAAACGATTTGCCGTGCGGCTTTTCGCAGTAACAGCAGTTTGGGCTGCGTTTCATTTCTTCGCCCCATGTCGCTTTACGAGCCGCCGAAGAGCGGCATCGACCGCCGTCGGCCCGCCGGTGCCGATGTAGTATTCCACCGCCTCCCGCTCCGCGTCGGTGAGCGTGGGCACGCGGTAGAGCGGGACGATCTCCGTGTGGTATGCGTAATCCGACTGCATATCCACCGCGTCCATGCGCGAGATGGAGGTGGCGTAGAGCAGACCCTTGGAGCCCGCCACGCCCCACGCCGCAGGCTCCTGTATACCCTCGCGCCGCACACTACCCTCGCCGTGTGTAGCGTGCGTGGCGGGTGTATCGCCGGTGCCTTCGGAGGGTCGCGGTGCCGCTTTATCTGTGCGGTCGCTGTCTCCGCGCGTTGTCGGTTGCGGTGCGACCGACTCAACGCTGGCTATAGCCTCCGGCGAGGCTCCATGGTCTGTGGGCGCGATGCGGTCGAACGCATCCCAACACCGGGAGCAGGCGTCGGCCATGATTTCCCTGCCGCCGTCACTGCTGCATGCCGACGCGTAGGCGCTTGTCGCCTCGCTGATCCAGTTCATCACCTGACCAACGAATCGCGCGTAGGCCGCAATCTCCTGTGTATCGCCGGTGCCACAGCCGCTTTCGCGGCCCCGACAGACGGCATGATCCGCTGTCGGCAAACTGGCTCTCGCCGCCGGCGCGGCGTCATGATTCTTTCGCTCCCGCTCGCGGAGCATGGCGTCTGCCCAGCGGTAGGCACCGCGAACGTAGGACTCCTCCGAGAATGAGCCGTCGTCGCCTTGGGCCAGCAGTCCCGTCAACGCCGCAGCGGCGAATTGGTCGCGGTCAGTCATGCCAGGCATTCGCGTGCCCTTCTCTTGCTCAGTTTGCTGTCGGTCGCCGTTGCCGTTTCCGCTCGCCGCTGCGCCATGTGACGCTCGCGGCATTCCCTCGCCCGCTCGGCAATCTCGTCCGGCGTCGGGTCATCCATCGAAAACGCCCGATGTTGTCTACCACGCGGGCCAAGCCCGTAGCGTGCCGCGAGTCGCGTTAGGTTGCCTTCAGTCAGCCCCAGTTGCCGGGCCACCTCGACACGGGTCAACGTCATGTCGCCCCACAGTCTGAACAGCATCGGCACGTCCACCTGCCGAGCACGCTTAGGCAGACGCATCTCGCACGCCTTCCGCAGCACCGTATTGCGGTGAATGTCGAACCGCTCCGCAATGCGGTCAATCGACAAGCCCTCTTCCCAGAGGCGGGCAAACTCCTGATGGTCAACATCGACATTGCGTGGCATGGTGTTCCTTTCGCGGGAGCGGCCCCGGCTGGTGACGTTGCGGAGATGCGACGCACGCCATCCAGCCGGGGCACCCCGTTTCCTCAGTCGTGATACCGCACGACGGCGTAGTACCGACCGTTCGCACCGCGAGCGACCGCCTTCTCACGAACCGCGTAGCGGCCCCAGTAGCACGAGTTCGCCAACGCCTGCTCGGGCGTCGAACCCATGCCAATCCCTTCACGACAGCCCGCCGTGCCACGATGGGCGAATCGCCCCGTGCGAGCCATGTGTTCCGCGTCTTCCGCCGCAGACGTTCGCACCCGCGTCACGTAGCGGTCGGCGAACGCCGGCACGCACGCGAAGCACAACACAAGAGCCAAAACGAAACGCATGGGAAAACCCTCCGTGGTGATGAACCGAACACGACGCAACCGTAGGACGCCCGTCAAGCGTCGGGAGCCAACGGCATAACGATGCACCGCGAGTCCTGTGCCCGCAGCACGACAGCCGAAGCCTTGTCCACGGCTTCAAGCTCGACGGTCTCGGCCAGGTCGAACGAACCGCAGCCAAGCCACTGGCAAACGAACTGCGGGTCCAGCATCACCGTGCAGCCCTGCCCCGCTTGGACGAGGTCGCACGTCGCCGACGCCTCGCCCGCTTCCGCCGAGCGTGAGGTCATGTGCAGCCCTTCGGCCGTCACAGTGAACGTCACTCCCCGCGATTGCTCCGAGGTGCAAATCGCCGCCTGACGGCACGCATGGAGCAACGTGCCCACGACCACCAGCGACGGCGTCACCTCGCGGGTCACGTCCACGTCCTTCCATCGCGGGAAGCGACCATCGACGAGCCGAGCCCGTACCGTCGTGCCGTCCACGTCGGCCACAAGCTCCGTGCCCGTGGTCTCCAGTTGCACCGCCTCGGCACCGTTGGCGAGACGATGGAGCGTATCCATCGCACGACGCGGCACGATGGTCGAACTATCGTCGGTCGCCTGGTCAACCTCACACTCGGCCACGCACATCCGGCGTCCATCAGTGGCGACGAACGACAGCGTGCCGCCAGCGAACTGAACGAGCACGCCACCCAGGGCATAGCGGCTGCTCTCGTTGTCCGTGGCGAACCGCACCGACTGAACCAGCGTGGCGAACTGGTCAGCCGGAAGCCGGGCAATCGGCTTGGCATCCACGTCACCCGCTGCGGGAAACTCGTTGGCGTCCTCCACCGGCAGCCGCCATGTGCCGTTGCCGCTCTGGACGATGCACGCCGTGCCATCGGGCGACAGCGTCACCTCGTCACTCGCCCCAAGCGAGTTGACGATGGCGTTGAGCCTCGCGTGCGGAAGGAGCAGCGCCGGCCCGTCATAGGGCAGCGGTGCCGAGATCCGCAACTCAAGGTCTGTCGCCGTCATCGTTCCGCTCGCCAGGAGCACGTTCGCCAGGACGGGCTTCACGCCGCGAGCCGCAACCGCCGGAGCGACAGCGGCCAGCGACCTCTTCAAATCGGCGACGCTCAATGTCGTGCCACCACTGCGAGCCTTTACCTTGCGTTCCTTCGTTGCCGTAGCCATGAGATTCCTTTCGTTTCATGGAGATACCAACCAACACACCCAGCACGAACGTGAGGGCGAGTACGATGTGACCAACGCAAATCAGAGCCCAATGCGTGACGCTCATAACCCCAGCCCTGGGTCATCACCCAACAGCGGGAACTTCATCGAAGCCATCTCGGCCTCGACAACCTCGAGCACCTTGGCCGTGGCGATGCACCGCGCCATGAGCGACTTGATGACGTTGTGCGCCTGCTCAAGCAGGGCACGCGACTCGTCATCGCAGGACTCGTCCCACGCATGAGCGAGGCACGCGTTGGCGACAAGCTCGGGGCACACGCGACGGCGTTTCATTTCAGCACCTCGATTCCTCGCACGGTGCGATGCCGCTTCAGGTAGCCCTTTCGCTCCAGGGCGACGAGATGGCACGTCACGCCGTTGGGCGACTTGAACCCAAAGGCAGCGGCAATCTCGCGGACGGTCGGCGAATACATCGCGGCGTTGTCCGTGATGAACTGCAGGACGCGGGCCTGCTGCTCGGTCAGCGACGGTCGTTCGGTCTCGGTCTCGGTGGTCATAGATCCTCCTCCTTGAGTTTCAGTCCTGTGGCAAGCGCGGCGACGGTGCCGCCTGCCATCCGGTCACGCCGCCACGCGGCGTACTCCGAGTCCGTCATGTTTCGCTGTGCGTCGCCACGCCACCAGCGTTTCTTTGACGGGTCAGCCGGCGGATGAGCCGCTGGCCGTGAAGCCTCTCGGTGGGTTCCACCACGATCCTGGCACTTCGTGAGCCACACGGTTGTGAGCCACTTCCGCCAGTTCGATTTACGTGCCTTCTTGGGGTTCGCCTTAAGCCACTGCGTGGCCTTGGCAAGTTCGACGGAAAGGTCAGCCGCCGGATAAGCCTGTGACCATTCCGCATGGTCAGCGTCGGTGATTCCCTCCCAGCCGTTTTCCGCAGTCCACCGAAGCGGGTCGGCTGGCTTCGAGCACCGCCGCGTCTGCGGCGTGCTCGGAGCACCAAAGGTAGAAGGATTAAGGGTAGAAGGATTAAAGGAAGGAAGAGCGCAATTAGCAGTGAGAAATAATTTCTCGTCGTGAAAACTCACGGCTTGCCCAGTTTCCCACGCAGGCAGGCCATCGGGTTGCTCTGATGGGTGGCACCGCTGATGCTCACGAAACGTCGGGATATCTAAAAACTTGCGGTTCTCAACGCCGTAGACGCGAATAAACCCGCGATCAGCCAACTGTGAAAACAGTGGCATGATGTCGCACGAGTCGTACGGGAAGAGCTCCGCCTTGATGCGGAGCGGGCGAAACTCCATCCGGCCGTCGCTGTCGGCGAGTGTCCAAAGGCCGACGAACAGCAGACGGGCCATCGGCTCGCACTCGGCCAGGTGCTCGTTCTTGAAGAACGACGGCTTGACGCTACGAGTTCGTGCCATCCTTGGCCTCCTGCCGCGAGATAGACACTGCTTGCGCAAGCCGAACAGTTCCTCTGCGAGTTAGCGTTAGTACTGCCTCCAACGAATCAAGCAGGCACGCACATTCGGAGCTCTCGGCCTGTAGAGCAGACTCGTGTAGCGCGCTAGCAAGTGGGCCGCCGTCTGCTTTAATTCCAACACACAGTTCCGGCTTGTCTTCAAATGCAACCAGATCCCAAAACTCGTCCCATGCTTCGCGGGCCGAGCCACCGAAAACGCAATAGCATCCTTCAATCGCAAGCCACATGTCTGTGGCTTGCGGCCTAAAGGCCGTGTCAATGCCGACAACAACAACCTTGTTCTGTGCACGCGCCAGGCCGATTTCAAATATCGTTCCATAGCAGTCAGGCGAATCTATCCACGCAAACACAAGGTCCGAGTCGCGTATAGAGCGATGCACATTCCGAGAGACCTGCTTTCGGTCTTCTGCGTATTGCCGCATTGAATAGTCATCAAGCTCTGCAAACTGGTTTCCACATGCGTGAGGGCCACCTGTGTAAGACGGATGGCCATGCCCGCCCCAAAGGTCCTGCCACCATGGTCCGCTGTAGTCGAGAGACACTCCGCAGACGGTCGCACCGCATGGAACAGCACACCACAGACCGTCCTCAACGGCATTCTGGTACACCCCAGACTTAGGGTTAGACCAGCCTTCAACTATGCTGTCCCGCCAATCAGTCGCTGTTATCTTTCCTGCCAAATAAAAGGTCTTTACCTTTTTCTGGCACCAAGGGATTACAACCGGCTTCAAGTCTGCGGGATCGGAGTCTGACTTGCCGTGAATGAAGTCATGGCAAGGCTTGCAGCAAGCCTGCAGGTCCTCAAGCAGCTCTGCGTACTTTCTTGCGTACGTCAGGTGATGAACGTGATCCATCCTGTTAATGGTGCATCGCTCGCACAATCCGCCGCTTCTGTCTTTAACCGCTTCCTTAAGCACAGACCATTCGCGGCTACATAAGTAGGCGGCGTATTTCTCTTTACCGTCTGGCATTTTCTTCCAGTTCATCACGCCTTCCTCCACACGCACGCCATCCGCCCTGACGCCGTCTTCCGCGTCCCGCTCTCGACGATCAGCCCACGCCGTGCAAGCTCAATCCGTCGCGGTCGCTGCGTGCTCGGGTTAAGCCCGCAGGCGTGGGCAATCTCCTCGTCGGTCGCACCTTCGGCCTGGTCGCACAGGTAGTCGTAGATGAGCCGCTGCAGCCGGTTGAGCGTGGATCTGTCCATGCTGTCGGCAGCGGCCATGCTCGTCGGGCTGTGCTGCTGCGCCGGGGCACGTTGGGCGAAGAGGGGACCGGGGCAGGTGTCGATGCCGTAGTGGTTCATTGCTCACGTCCTTGTGTATTGGCCCCGTGACGTGGGGCGTTCGGTCGCTTTACCCTTGGGAGGAAGGGCTGCGGCAGCCGGCGTTACTCGCCACGCCCGGCTAGGCGGCGGATGCGGCCGCGATGGGAAGCCGCTTGGGGAACCGCGTCCCGCTGTGTTCAGTCTCCGGTGTAGTGCAGTGGCTCAATCGAACCCTGGCGGAAGTTGTTGACGGCCGTACCCCAGCGGTCGTAGTACGCCTGCTCGCAAGCCTCCGCGTCGGCCTGCGCCCGCAGTCGCTTCATCGCGGCGAACGCCACGCCGTTGCGAATACGGGACGCCTCGTGCACGCTGGACGCCGTGATGATTTGCCGGATGGCTTCCTCGACTGGCGTCAGGATGGACGGGTCTTCGCTCATCCCTGCACCTCATGCTCTGCGGCTTCGTGGGCGAAGTCCTGGCCGTTGTCCTCGCTGGTGAGCCAGTCGAGTTTGTGGCTGATGAGGTTGAACAACTCGTCGGCCTGGCTGGGCGTGTACGCCCCCGACTTCAGCCGCTCCTCGGTGATGCTGCGGAACCGCTCGAGCTCCGCGACCGTCTTTGCCTTGTTGACCGCGAGGCGTGAACGCTGCATCGCGTCTTCGTTGGCGGGAGTGGCCGGCGGCTGTGCCGTGTCCTGCGCAGGATTCACGGCTGTTGCAGGGCTGCGGCCACAGTCCACAGCCGCCGGGCGACTCTCGCTGGTCGGGAACTTCGGGCGAACGACAACCGGCTCGCGGGCGGGCTCGGGCGTCGGGTAGTCCTGCGCCTCTTCGGCGGTGATGAGACCGCGAAGGATGTCGGGGAACGTGTCGCGGAGGGCGAATCCCCTTGCCCGCATCTGAAGCATGCGCCGGCTGTAGTTCGTCCACGGGCCGCTCTTGCCCCACAAGCCGGCTTTCTTCGCGTCAGCCACACTGAACCGCACGACGGTCGGCTTTTCGTAGCCGCGTCGCTTGGCTTCGCAGATGGCGACCATCGCATCACCGTCGCCTTCGACGGTCTCTCGGACGTACTCGCAGACGGGCGAGCCGATGCAGACAGCCAGGGCCGTGTCGCCGTAAACGCTCGGCCTTCCGTTCACGACCGCGATGCTCTGGAGAGCCTGCATCGGGCTCAGTCCAAGCTCGGACCCGTGCTGAATCGCCAGCAGGCAGCTTTCAGCCTTGCCGCGAAAATCCTTGGGGGCGAACTCCGACTTGGCCACCATCGTGGCGAACCGAAACGCATCATCGAATGAAGCGAGAGCCAACCCTCTCGCTGGTGCCGTGTTGGTGCTGATTTCCGTGCTCATCTGTCGCGTCCTTTCGTGTGGGTAATGGGGTCAGAGGGATTCGCCGTTCATGTCTCGCCAGGTGCCTGCAGGCTCGGCCTTCGGTTGCGTTGCGATGCTCTCAACGGCAGCGGTCAGACGCTCAAGCGTCGCGTGCATCAGCGAGATGCCGTTGTTGATCTCGCACAGAGCGATGACGGCGGCGTGGATGCGGCCGTCATCTGTCCGCACTGGCGTCTCAACGGGTGTCGCCTTGCTCTTCGCCAGGAACTCGTTGGCCTTGGCAGCGTGGACGTACCAGCGTCCGTTGCTCAACTTGAAGCCGGGGATTTCGCCAGCTTTCAGGGCGTCACTTAGCGTCTTCCACGCAACGGAATGCCCGTCGTTGTTCGCTCGATTCCTGTGGTCCCAATCAGCCAGCGGAGAGAAGTCCGCAGGTATGTATTCGTTCATGCTCATCTCGCGTCCTTTCGTGAAAATCCCGCTTCGCGTCCTGCTCCACGGGTGGTAATTGCGTCCTTGCTGCCCCGGTTCCACCGGGCTCCTTCCGCCAACTAGCTCCGCTGGCCGGCGGTCCTTTGCCACCTACATCAACTGCTTCTCCCACCTCATTCGAGGTGCTACGGCTTGATTGGTTCTCCCGATGCGATCTCTTCCGCCGCCGTTCTCTTTAGCCCACCCTCGGGCGCGAGAAACGTACCCTGTTGCCTGTTGCCATCCTGCGGCCTTGTAGATGCCTCCCGTATGAACTTCGCAGTCTTGGTACGAGATCAACCGCACGACCCCGGGAAACCTTTGCTTAACGTCTCTCGCCATCCATCCAAGCATCCGGCTGGCAGTGTTCTTAGGCGCATCAGAAGCAATCGCCAGCCGTCGAAGCTCAAGCCATTCGCGTTGTGGCAACAGTCTGGCCACCGGGTTTGACCACATAGCAACGGCGTAAGCAGTGCAGCCATGCTCTGCGATGTAGTAAACACGGCCGTGGCTTGCTCCAATCAGCGGAAGCCGTGAGTGCCACAAAAGATTCAGTCGGGCAAACACGTCTCGTCCGCAAGTCGAAAACACCAAATCAAGCGCAGAGGTCGGAGTCGAACCGCCCCCTCCCTCTTGGAATAGAGGGTGTGCCACCCGGTCACTGTCTGCGCGGTTGCGATTCATCTTGGTTTCAATACCCCGCTGGCCGGCGGTCCTTTGCTTCGTTCAGAACGGCGTGATCTGGTCGGCCGTGACCGCGTGATGCACCGAGCCCACGTCGGGGACGTGCCGCCGACAGTGGTACGTGTCCGCGTCGAGCACCTCGACCACAACGCCCGCGAGCGTCTGGCCCTTCTCCAGCCACCGGATGCGGTCGCCCACGGCGTAGGTCGTGACGAGCGTGCCGTTGCGGTAGGTCGTGATGCCGCTGCTCACGGTGTGCTCGGGCAGGTAGCTGACAGCTGCGGCGTATTCGCGTTCGTGCGGGTCGTTCATCGCGTTCTCCTTTGGGTTTGGGTCGGAAGTGTAAGTGCGTTCACTACGGCGTCAAGGGGCTGGACCAACAAAATGAGGGGATTAGAAATGGCGTACACCAGTGCGACCAACGGCGTCACGGGGGCGGTGGCGGTAGCGTCAGTTCGGCTATAGGGTAGCGTCAGTTCGTCACCGCACAATGCCAAGGGCTGCGTCTGCGAGCTCGAGCGTGGCACGGCCGAACTGGCGAAGCCGGCCGGGCTGCGGCCGGGGCATCGCGTAGGCGGGCTGGCCGAGACACTGCCGATGGGCAACGTCAACGGCAGCCAACTGGTAGCGGGTTTCCACGAGCAGGGCGGAGCCTGCCGCCATGACGGCTACGACCAGAGCGGCGCGGGTGATGTCGCGGATCATCGGGCTTCCCTCGTGCTTACGGCATTGGCCGGGGCGTACTCGCCATGCCCGTAGACGCGGTCCTCAATCTCGACGAGCTGCCGGCACAGGTGGGCCCACTCTTCGGGAAACATCGCGTCGGCTGGCCGGTCATTCAGCCGCATGATGATGCTCTCGCAGATGCCGATGGCCTCGGCTCGGCGGTTTTCGTTGTCGGTCATCGTTGCTCTCCGGTTCGTGTCTCGCGGCTGGGCTCATTGCTCGCCACGCCCGTAATGTAGGCTATCGTCAGTTAGGCGTCAACCCCATGAATCGGATTTTCTAGGGGGCCGTTTTCGCCGGGGAAAACGCTAGTTTTTGGAAGGCGGGTACCCGTGGTTGTAGTCCTCTTCCAGCGTGTACCCGCTGTCATCGCCTTCAACGGCGACGATGTAGTACCGACGCTCTCCGCAGGCTTCGTCGCGGTCAAACAAGGCTCCGCGATTGCAGTCGCATGAGCCGTTGCCGTAGGCCCACCACCATGGCGACCATTCGGAGTCCGTGCGAGTCTCGCCCGTCACGGTATCGAGAACGGTGACGGTGATCTTTGTATTCGCCGGGTCGCTCATCGCCTCACCTGGTAATCAAAGCCGTCGCAACTACCTGAACAGCACGCCGCCGCTTGAGGCAGCCGCCGCCCCGATCCTCGCCTTGGCGATCTCGACGTATTCCGCCTCGCGTTCGATGCCGATGAACCGGAAGCCTTCAAGGATCGCCGCCTTGCCGGTGGAGCCGCTTCCGGTGAACGGGTCGAGCACCACGCCGCCCGGTGGAGTGACGAGGCGGCACAGGTAACGCATGAGGGCGGTGGGCTTCACGGTTGGGTGGTGGTTGCGGCGATTTTCGCGCGACACCTGGCCTCGCTCCAACTGCTCGTCTGTTACCAGCTTGGTCGCAGTATTCAGCCCGGCACCATACGCGTGCTTAGGCTCCCGCTCCGCCAGCCCCTCGCACCCTTCATCCCGATCCGCCTTGCTCGCCTTGGCGCAGTAGAAGAAGCGGGCAGCGGAACCGGAGTCGCCGAACCCGGTTAGTTCAGTGCATTGCTCGGTGCTGTTCCAATGGTGTGCCGCTTTGCGAGTTCCGCACGGCTTCCCGCTCGTCGTCTCCGGAAACAGCCCCACCACCTCGTCGCTGCCGTCGTGGATGACGTTTGCGGGCCAGCGGCCGGTCACTTGCTGCGGAGCCCTGTCCTTATCGCCCACCCGACACCCATCCACGTTGATCCCGCCCGTGCCGTGCGTCAGCACGTTCTCCGCGACGGTGCCGCAGAGCGGCTTGCGGGCCACGATGATCGGCTCCCAGGCGGGCTTCAACGCCGTGCCCCAGCCGGACCACTGGCGGGCGGCGTCGGTGGCGGGGGCGGTGACTTGGCATTCGCCGTCGCCTGTTCCATTCGCCCCGAAACCGGAGCCGTACAGGCCACCCTTCCCGTCGGTCAGGGAGTACCCCGGCTGCCCGAGTTTGCTGCCTACTACCTCCCGCTCCGCTCCCGCCGCCTTGTCTATCGCCTTGCTCACGTCGTGCGACTTCGGGAAGCCTGAGTTGCCGGTAATGAATGCCTTTCCGTTGCGACGAGCCACGAACGCGCCTGTACTGACGGTCGGGCAGAAGATCAGGCCGGTGTATTCAA
>Ga0315900_10001366_pt1 | contig 38807 bp, 31 predicted proteins | sample LakEriMetagenome_FD_203521 | JGI IMG/M metagenome (GOLD analysis project Ga0315900, IMG submission 203521) | Freshwater fungal communities from buoy surface, Lake Erie, Ohio, United States - Buoy 12 MA114 | ecosystem: Environmental > Aquatic > Freshwater > Lake > Lake biofilm | place: USA: Lake...
GAGTAATATTGTTGCCATGGACCGCCCGCGCTCACGACCGCATACCAGGCACACCCCGCCCTTACCGGAAGGGCGTGCCCTGCAGCGCACCCGAGCGGTGCCCATGCTGGAACCCCTGCGCCGCTGGTTACAGCGCAGTGCGCCAGGACCCTTCGATGGCCCCACCGCGCAGGAACTGACCGTGCTGTTGGGCGGCGCAGTGCTCACGCCCCTGGCGCTGCCTTTCCTCTGGCTGGCGCTTCCATTCACGGAGGTGCTGCGTGGCGAACCATGGTACCGGTGGATCGCCATCTTCCTCATCGCGCCTATCGTGCTACCCGTGGCCAGCTATTTCGTTCTGGGCCAAAGCGCGCTGCTTCCCATCCTGCGGCGGCGCCGCGCCCGCGTGCAGACTCTTCGACATGCCGACCGCGCCGTGCAGGTGCTGCTCCACGAAGCGTTCGTGGAGAGGCTGCACTGACGATACAGGTTCAGTCCAACCGCGCCCATTTCAGGCGCAAACTATTGCTCACCACGCTCACACTACTGAGCGCCATGGCGGCGCCGGCGAGCATGGGGTCCAGCAGGAAGCCGTTGAGGGGATAGAGCGCACCGGCGGCAACGGGGATGCCCAGTACGTTATAGAAGAAGGCCCAGAAGAGGTTCTGGCGGATGAGCGACACCGTGCGGCGCGAGAGCGCAAGGGCGCGCGGAATGGCGTTGAGGTCGGTGCCGATCAGGGTCATTTGCGCCACGTCCATGGCAATGTCGCTGCCGCGGCCCATGGCGATGCTCACATCGGCCCGGGCCAGCGCCTCGCTGTCGTTGATGCCATCGCCCACCATGGCCACCACGTGCCCCATCTGTTGCAGGCCGCTGACAAAGGCGGCCTTGTCCTTGGGCAGCACTTCGCTGCGGAACTCGATGATGCCCACGGCGCTGGCCACGGCCTGGGCGGTGCGGCGCGCATCGCCGGTCTGCATGTACACCGCGATGCCCGCCTTCCGGAGCCGAGCGATGGCCGCTGCCGCCGAGGGTTTGATGGCATCTGCAATGGCCACGGCCGCGCGCACCTGCGCCTCATCGGCCAGCCATACCACCGTGTGCGCCGCCTCCTGCCAGCGCTTTTCCAGCGCGCGCCATTCACCGGTGATGGCCACGCCGTTCTCTTCCAACAACCGGCGGTTGCCCACCAGCCAGGGGGTGCCATTGACGGTGGCCTTGACGCCCTTACCGGTCTGGTCCTCGAGCTCCGTCACTGTCGCACCCGTATGGTCGACCCGGAGGGTCGACGTTACAGGTGCGTTCCGCAGATGACTTACGACGGCCTCCGCCAGGGGGTGTGTGGACCGGGTCTCGATCATCAACAACGCTTTCCACGCTTCGGCATCTTCCAGACCCACGGCCTCCACAACATCCGGTCTGCCTTCGGTGAGGGTGCCCGTTTTGTCCAACACCACGGCGGTCACGTGGCGCGCCCGCTCCAGGCTTTCGGCGTCCTTGATCAGGATGCCGTTGGCCGCGCCCTTGCCCATGCCGGCCATGATGGCCGTGGGCGTGGCCAGGCCCAGCGCACAGGGGCAGGCGATCACCAGCACCGTGACCAGCGCCAGCAACCCCTGGGTCAAGGCATGCTCGCCGCCGAGGGTCCACCACAGTACGGCGCTTAGCAACGCAATGCCCATGACCACCGGCACGAACACGGCCGCGATGCGGTCAACCGAGCGCTGCACGGTGGCCTTGCTGCCCTGCGCCTCCTGAACAGTGCGCACGATCTGCGCGAGCAAAGTGGCCGCACCCACCTTGGTGGCCCGCATGCGCAAACTGCCCTTCTGGTTGATGGTGCCCGCCAAGAGTGACGCACCGGCCACCTTGGGCACGGGCACCGGTTCGCCGGAGATGACGCTCTCGTCCACGTAGCTCCCGCCATCCACCACCACGCCATCCACGGCGATGCGCTCACCGGGCCGCACCAGCAGCAGGTCGTCCACGTTCACCTCGGCAATGGGCACTTCGCGCGGCGTTCCATCCGCCTCCACGCGCAACACGCTGTTCGGTCGCAGCCCCATCAGCTTGCGGATGGCCCCGCCCGTTCCGGCCTTGGCGCGCTCTTCCAAATACTTGCCCAGCAGGATGAAGGTGATGACCACCGCGGAGGCTTCAAAGTACACGTGCGGCTGCAGGCCACGCGCCGTCCAGAAGGCGGGGTACAGCGTGTTGAACACACTGAAGGCGTAGGAAACGCCCGTGCTCAGAGCAACCAGCGTGTCCATGTTGGCCGTGCGGTGCCGGGCCTGGCGCCAGGCGTTCACGAAGAACGGACGGCCGAACACCACTACCACCGGCGTGGCCAGCAGCCATTGCACCCTGGGGCTCCACGGGGCGTGCATGTAGCCCATGCCCACCACCACCAGCGGCACGCTGAACGCGATGGAGGCCCAGAGCCTGCGCTTCAATCCCGCGAGGTGATCGGCCTGTGCGCGTTCGGCCTCGGCCAGCGCTTCGCCCTCATCGGCCACAATGAGGTCGTAGCCCGCGCGCTGCACGGCGGCCTGCAATTGCGCATCGTTCACCGCATCGCCCCGCCAGCTCACCTGGGCAGTGTTGGTGGCCAGGTTCACGTTCACCGCTTCCACGCCCGGCTCCGCCTTCAAGGCCTTCTCCACGCTCAGCACGCAGCTGGCGCAGGTCATGCCTGTAACAGGGTAGGTGCGCTTGGTGGACATGGTGCAAAGGTGGGGCGGCGGCGGGCTACCCGGCCACGCCATCGTCCCCAGCCCTTCACTGGTGGCGGGTTTCCAAGCATCGGTCGATCAAGGGGCTGTCGGAATGGACAGTAAGCATACAACCTCCATACCTTGTCATCAACCTGCATTTGCTACCGGTGAAAAAGATCGCGTTCCTGCTGCTGCTCGCAGTGGCTGTCCTCATTTCATGCACGAAGGACCCCGTGGCCGATGTGGTCCCCGTGGAACCCGCTGATGGCGCGGAGAAAGTGGTGTTCGACCCCGCCCAGGTCCCCTACCCCGCCCTGAGCACCTACCGCTTCTTCAAAGGACCCCTGGCCGCACAACACCCCGTGGCGGAGGTGTTGCCCTACGAGCCGATCAGCGCCTTGTTCACCGACTATGCCGAGAAGGCCCGGTTCGTGTGGATGCCTGCTGGTGCCAGGGCCACCTACGATGGCGATGGCAATGTGCTGCAGTTCCCCGAGAGCAGTGTGTTGATCAAGAACTTCTACTACGATGGCGTTCAGCCCGGGAATACGCGCCGCATCATCGAGACGCGCATCCTGTTCAAGCGCAACGGACAATGGGAGTTCGCCGACTATGTGTGGAACGCCGAACAGACCGAGGCCTTCCTGGACATGGCGGGCAGCACCACGCCCGTTACCTGGACCGACGAGAACGGTACTACGCGCAGCATCAGCTACCGCATACCCAGTGCGGGCGAGTGCCAGATGTGCCACAAGATCGGCAACACGCCGGTGCCCATCGGCCCCAAGCCGCAGAACCTCAATGGCGATCTCGCCTACCGCGACGGCGTCCAGAACCAGTTGAAGAAATGGGTGGAGCATGGTTTCCTGGAGCCGGGCTACCCCAAGAACATCATGACCACCGTGGCGTGGGATGACCCCACCGAGCCACTGGCCTTGCGTGCCCGCAGCTACCTGGACGCCAATTGCGCGCACTGCCACGCGCCCGAGCGACAGTGCAGCTACCGAGCCGTTCGCTTCCAATACAACGACAATGGAGGGGCGGCCAACCTGGGCATCTGCATGGAGCCAGAGGAGCCCGTGGAGCCCAGCATGACCTACAACATCGCTCCCGGCAACGTGGCGCGCAGCATGTTACACTACCGCATGAACACCAACGATGAGGCCGTGCGCATGCCGCTGATCGGTCGCTCCATGGTGCACACCGAGGGCGTTGCCCTGATCCAACAGTATATCCAGTCCCTGAACCAAACCTGCAACTAGAACCACCGATGAAGAAACTCTCCTCCCTGCTCGTTGCGGGCCTTCTGGGCACCCTGCCTGCCCTGGCCCAGGACAACTGCCTGACGGCGATCCCGATCACGGCCGGCACCTACGTGATCGACACCATCGACGGGCCCGAAGTACCCCTGCCCGTATGCGCCAGCGGTGGCAATACCGCCAATCGCGGGGAATGGTACGTGTACACCGCCCCCGCCACGGTGAGCGTGACGGTAACGAGCGACCTGCCCGTGAACACTGCCGTGACGCCCGGCCTGGACACCCGCGTGCATGTCTACACCGGCACCTGCGGAGCACTGAGCTGCTATGATGGCGACGACGATGCCGGCAGCGGCTACCTGTCCGTGGCCCTCTTCAACCTGCAGGCCGGCCAGAGCGTGTACATCGCCTGGGACAACCGCTGGGAATCGCGCGGATTCAGCTTCTCGGTGATCGAAGGGCCGCCCTTTTCCGAGGCTGTCAGCTTCTCCAACGTGACCGTGCCCGTTACCGGCACCATGCGCGCCGCCGTGGACATGAACAACGACGATCTGGATGATGTGGTGGGTATCAACACGGAGACCATCGATAACGTGGCCTACACCACGGGCGTGACCATTGCCTACCAGCAAAGCGGGGGTGGCTTCACGGCCGTTTCGTACCCCACGCCCCAGATCCCGAACACCCCCTCTTGGAGCCTGTGCGCCGGCGACCTGGACGGCAATGGCTGGAACGACCTGCTGATCGCAGGAGGCAGCAAAGTGACCCTGCTCTTCGCCGATGCCGACGGCAATGGCTTCAGCAACGACACCACCTACAACCAATACGTGTTCTGCCAGCGCAGCAACATGGTGGACATCAATAACGACGGCCTGCTGGACGCCTTCAGCTGCCACGACGTGCAACCCAACGTGTACTTCATCAACAACGGCACCGGCACCTTCACCTACTACCAGGGTGGCCTGGGCGATACGCCCAACGGCGGCAACTACGGCAGCATCTGGACGGACATTGATGGCGATGGCGATGTGGACATGTTCATTGCCAAGTGCCGCGGCGGTAACCAGGTGACCAGCACCGACCAGTTCCACCGGAACAATGGCGATGGCACCTTCACCGAGGTGGCCGCACAGTACAACCTGGCCAACTTCACGCAGACGTGGAGCGCTGCCTGGGGCGACTTCGACAACGATGGCGACATGGACGTGATGGTCGGCGCCAGCAGCTTCAGCGCCGGTGGCCACAAACTGATGCGCAACGATGGCAACACCTTCACCGATGTGACGGCCGGCAGCGGTTACGACACCTTCACGGGCACCAACATCGAGCACATCACGCACGATTTCAACAACGACGGCTACCTGGACATCATGGGCGGTGGCAACACCATCATGATGAACAATGGCGACATGACATTCACACCGAACCCCGTGGGCTTCGATGTGGGTGCCGTGGGCGACCTTGACAATGATGGTTACATGGACATCCAGACCGGAGGTACGGCACGCATCAACAACGGTGTGGCCAACAACTACATCCGCATCATGCCTCAGGGCACGGTGAGCAACAAGAACGCCATCGGCGCGCGCGTCACCATCACCACCGCATCGGGCACGCAGATCCGCGACATCCGCAGCGGCGATGGGTTCCGCTACATGAGCTATCTGGGAGCCCATTTCGGACTGGGCCAGGACGAAGAGGTGCTGCAGGTGACCGTGCGGTTCCCCTCCGGCATCGTGAACACCATCGACAACCCCGCCATCAATGGCACGGTGACGATCGTTGAGGACGTCAACACCAGTGTGACCACCGTGACCAAGGAGCAGTTGGTGCTGTTCCCTGTGCCCACGGCCGACCTACTGTTCATTTCCGGCGACTACAATGTGAACCAGCCCGTGCGCGTGTTCGACATGAACGGCAAGCTGGTGAAGCAGGCCGTGGTGAACGGCAACCACATCACCGTGGGCGGCCTTACACCCGGCATGTACGTGGTGGAAGTGCAGACCAACGACGGACCTGTGCAGCGCAGCTTCGCCAAGGAATAAGCAACACCAACAGGAAGCAAGGAAGGCCGGGGACCCAACCCCGGCCTTCTTTTCACCGTGTAGAGGATCGAACGGGGGCCTCCCGACATCAGCAAGGCAACGTCCACACAGACACCACGCGTCATCACCTCCGGTAGCCCATGTTACCTTCAGGCCTTCGTATGTACAGCCCTTCCGTGAGACCGCTCGCACTTTTCACCCTGCTCGCCCTGGTGGTCCTGGCCGCCTGCACCAAGGAGCCGCTTACTGGCACGCCCGATGAAGCCGTTGCACCCGAGGCGGACGCCGTGGTGTTCGACCCGGCATTGGTACCCTACCCCACATTGAGCACCTACCGGTTCTTCAAAGGGCCCATGGCCCAGCAACGCCCGGTGGCCTCGGTGCTTCCCTATGAACCCATCACCGCGCTGTTCACCGACTATGCGCACAAGTTCCGGTTCGTGTGGATGCCACCCGGCGTGCAGGCCACCTACAATGGCGACCACGACATCCTGGACATGCCCGATGGCGCAGTGCTGATCAAGACCTTCTACTACGACGGCGTGCAACCGGGGAACACGCGCCGCATCATTGAGACGCGTTTGTTGTTCAAGCGCAATGGCCAATGGGAGTTCGCCGACTACGTGTGGAATGCCGAGCAGACCGAGGCCTACCTGGACCTGAGCGGCAGCAACACTCCGGTGACGTGGACCGATGAGAACGGCGTGACGCGCAGCATCAGTTACCGCATTCCGGCCGAGGCTGAATGCCAGACCTGCCACAAGGTCGCCGAGGCCTCCATGCCCATCGGTCCCAAGCCACAGAACCTGAACAGCGATCACGCCTACAGCGATGGCGTGAAGAACCAGCTGGTGAAGTGGGTGGAACAGGGCTACCTGCAGCCCGGTTATCCGAAGAACATCAATACCGTGGTGGCTTGGGACGATATGACCAAACCATTGGATGACCGTGTGCGGGCCTATCTGGACATGAACTGCGCCCACTGCCACACAGACCTGCGCCACTGCAGCTACCGGCCCATGCGCTTCGCGTGGAACGAGAACGCCGATCCAGTGAACCAAGGCGTGTGTGTGCCGCCGGATGACCCCATTGAGCCCAGCATGACCTACATCGTGGCACGCGGCAATGCGGCCCGGTCCATGTTGCACTTCCGTATGTCAAGCAACGACGAGGCGGTGCGCATGCCCCTGATGGGCCGCACCATCGTGCATCAGGAGGCGGTGGACATGATCGCCACCTGGATCAACACCATGCCTGTACCCTGCAACTGAACCGACCGGAACCAGACCTCCCTACCACCATGAAACACCTGCTACTACCTGCACTGGCCTTGCTGGCCGTGGGCACCGCAAGGGCCCAGAACACCTGCGCCACGGCACTGCCTGTTGGTCTTGGGCTGCACACTGTTGATGCCATCAACGGCACCCAGCCTGCATCACCGCTATGTATCGGTGCTGCCGCAAGCATGGCCGAATGGTTCACCTTCACGGCCACCGTGGACACTGCCATGCAGGTCACCTCCTTCCTGAGCGGCTACCCCACAGTGGACACCCGTGTTCACGTGTACACCGGCAACTGCGGTGCACTCACCTGCCTGGCGGCTGATGACGATACCGGGCCTGGCTACAGTTCCATCTGCAACTTCAATGTCACCGCCGGTACCACCTACACCATCGCCTTCGACAACTACTGGACGGCGAACGGATTCACCTTCGCCCTCGTGGAAGTGGCACCTCCCACTCCACCGGTGGAGCTCATCAACTTCGGCTCCACCTCCATTGCCACCAGTGGCCTCGGAGCGCTGGACATGAACAATGATGGACTGGACGACATCGTTGGCGTGAGCACCAATGCGGTCACCATCCTGAAGCAATTGGCCACGGGCGGTTTCCAGACCAGCACGATCATGACCACCCCGGCCGTGAACACACCTTCTTGGAGCTTTGCCGCCGGCGACCTGGACGGCAATGGCTGGAACGACATGATCTATGGCGGTGGCTCGGGCGCCACCATCATGTTCGCCAACAGTGATGGCACAGGGTTCAACCAGTTCAACTTTCCCGACAATCCTTACATATTCTGCCAGCGCACCAACATGGTGGACCTGGAGAACGACGGCGACCTGGACGGCTTCTCCTGCCACGATGTGGACGCCAATGTGGCCTTCGTGAACGACGGATCGGGCAACCTCACCTTCACCCAGGGCGGCTACGGCCCCACCTGCGGCAACTACGGCTCACTGTGGACCGATTGGGACAACGACGGCGACCAGGACCTCTTCATTGCCAAGTGCGGCTGCGATCCGGTGGACCAGATCATGCGCAACAATGGTGATGGCACCTTTACCGAAATGAACGTGGCCCTTGGCTTCGCGGATAACCACCAGAGCTGGAGCAGCGCCTGGGGCGACTTCGATAACGACGGGGACATGGACGTGCTGATCGGAGCCAGCTCCAGCGGCTACCACAAGTTGATGCGCAACAACGGCAACAGCACCTTCACCAATGTCACCGCTGGCTCGGGCATCGACAACTTCACGGGCCAGAGCATCGAATGGACCACCCACGACTTCAACAACGACGGCTGGCTGGACATCCATGGAGGCGGCGGCATGTTGATCAACAACGGCGACATGACGTTCCAGTTGGACAACACCGTTCCCGGGAACGGCCCGGTGGCCGACCTGAACAACGATGGCTTCCTGGACATCGTGAACGGCAGCACGCTCCGATTGAACCAGCCCAACGAGAACAACTGGATGCGCGTTCGCCTGATCGGCACCGTGAGCAACAAGAGCGCCATTGGTGCACGCATCACCATCACCACGGCCTCGGGTTCGCAGATCCGCGAGATCCGCAGTGGAGACGGCTTCCGTTACATGAGCACCCTGTACGCCCACTTCGGTATCGGCACCGACGAGGAAGTGCTCCAGATCTCCATCCGCTGGCCTTCGGGCATCGTGCAGGTGATCGAGAACCCGGCCATCAACACGCTGCACACCATCACCGAGGAACTGCAGACCAGTGTAGCCACGGAACGTGGTGCCGAGGTGCGCGTGTTCCCTGTGCCTGCCACCGATCAACTGACCGTTAGCGGCATCGCCCCGAACAGCCTGGTGCGTGTGATCGATGCCGCAGGCCGTACGGTGATCAGCACCACGCTGAGCAGCAGCCGCCTCAATGTGTCGGCACTGACCGCCGGCACTTACGTGCTGGAAGCCATAACGAGCGAAGGCCGCGTGGTGCGGACCTTCAGCAAGGAATGACCCGAACAACCTGAACAAGAAGCCCCGGCATGCAAGCATGCCGGGGCTTCTTGTTTCGAGGACCGTGGTGTGGTGGCACGTGCGCTGTGCCGAGCGTCAGACCCGGCGGAAGACCAGATCAAAGAACAGGCGGTCCACCTGGATCTCATGCAGCACGCCATTGCGATAGACGTACCGGTTCACATGCCCATCGGGCAGGGTAAGCTCATAGATGCCCGCACCGACCTTGGCCAGGGCACAATCCCGCAGCACGCTCTCCACATAGATGGCGGTCTGGCCTAAAGGCTCCTCGTAATACATGCGTGCCGTGGTCCACGAATTCGCGGAGGCAGCAGGTACTACGCGCCCGGGATGCAGATAGCCCACCACCTTCGTTCCCTGTGTGCGCATGCTGCTGCTGTCGCGGACCTCGTCGTTCACGCAGACCGCGGTATGGCAGGCCGCCAGGCGCCCGGCCACATATTCCGTGGACATGGCCGTACGGATGTGCTGCGGCCAGAGCACCATGACCTTGGATCGGGAATTCATGGAGTAATGCGTCCGGTCGCCACTGGTACGGCGGTCCACGAACACCTTGCCCACCATGTCATCGCCTTTCCAGATCGCGAACGTCGAGGGCTGACCCATCACCGTGCTGCAGGTCAAGGCACACCCCAAGGCAAACAGCCAAGCCGTGAACCCGGCGAAGAACGGGCGCCTCATGACCCCGGGACCGGTGTCGGACACGCTCCGCTTTTGCTTCGATGGTGTTAGCATGTGGAGTACAAGGTACAGCACGACCGGCACATCCCCGATACCTGACCCTGGTCAGTCGGCCAGCATGACCCGCAAGCAGGCCAGCGCCTCCGCTTCACCCTCGAACATGGCCGTATCGAACACCTGCGGATAGTAGCTGAAGAAGAGCTTGGACAAGGAACCGGCCAGCGTGTCGTTCACCACCACCGCCAGCGCCACCAAGGTGTTCTGCTCGCGTTCGAGTTGAAAATGATCACGCGTGGTGATCTCCACCTCGAAGTCAATGTCCTTGGGAAACACAGTGAGCATGGCATGGGGCCCGCCCGCACTGAGCTCTGCACGGGCCTTTCGGTTCTCCTCGGATCCGGTACGGTCCAACCGGGAGCCTTCCCGGAAACGTTGCAGGATGAGGCCCGGCTCCACCAATGTCATGGTGGCCAAACGCGTCTCTATGGTCCGTAACACCTGACCCATGGCAGGTTGAAGTTACGCCGTGGTGGAGCGATCGCTACCAGCGCAATACCAATTTGCCCGTGGTACGGCCCGAGGCCAGGTCAACGTGGGCCTGTGCCATATCGCCCGCCGGATACTCCTTGTGCACATGCGGCCGCAACACGCCGCGTACGGCAGCAGCCACGGCTTCATGCATGCACCTGGCCACCAGCTCCGGCTTTTTGTCGCTCAGCTTGAGCATATTGATGCCGAGCACACTGCGGCTTTGCATCATCAGGAAGATGGGCACCAGGAGCCCCATACGCCATACGAAACGCAACGTACCGAACAGGCCCAGCGCACCCCGCTCTGCGCCACCGAACAGCACCAGCCGTCCGCCCGCTCCCAGCAGTCGCATGTCCGACCTGTAGGTGGATCCACCCACCGCGTTGAAACTGACATCGATCCGATCGTTGCCCAACAACCTGGAGACCGCCACCTCATACGGTCCGGCATGACGGTCGATCACGTGCTGGGCGCCCATGTGCTCGAGGTGCGCGCACTTCTCCGTTCCACCGGCGACCGCGTAGACCACACATCCGGCATCGAGCGCCAGTTGCACCAGCAATTGACCCACACCGCCCGCCGCACTATGAACCAGAACGCGTTGACCGGGTAGCAATGGGCAAAGCACACGGGCGGCATACCAGGCCGTGGCCCCCTGGGTGGCCAATGCGGCCGCCACACCCAGGGTCATATGCTCGGGCACCACCGCACAGGCACGATGGTCCGTGACCACCTGTTGAGCGTATCCTCCGAAACGCGTCATGGCCACCACGCGCTTGCCCAGCATGTCGGCCGGCACATCGGCACCGAACGCCTCCACGCGCCCCACCACCTCGTAACCGATCACACTGGGCAGTGGTGGCGCATCGCGGTAAAGCCCGCGCGCGGCCATCACATCGGCGTAGTTCAGTCCAAAGCCTTCCACGGCGATGCGCACCTGGGAGGGACCCGGGACCGGGTCAGGGTGCTGCAACAGCACGAAGCCATCGCGGGGCCCATCGTGGGAAACAAGGGTCCATGCGTTCATGGGAAGGGGGTTTTTCGTTCATGCAGCACCGCCCACTACCAGCACGAACTCGCCACGCGGTTCATGAGTGGTGAAGTGCGCGGCCAATTCATCGAGGGTCCCACGGACCGTCTCTTCGTGCAACTTGCTCAGCTCACGTGAAACACTGGCGGGGCGTTCGCCACCCCAGACCTGGGCGAGCTCCTGCAAGGTGCGCAGGACCCGGTGCGGACTTTCATAGAGGACCATCGTGCGCTCTTCCGAGGCCAGCGCCGCGATGCGGGTCTGCCTACCCTTCTTCACCGGGAGGAATCCCTCGAACGTGAAGCGATCGCAAGGCAATCCGCTGTTCACCAGGGCAGGCACGAACGCCGTTGCACCAGGAAGGCATTCCACCGACACACCGGCCTTGATGGCCGCGCGCACCAGCAGGAAACCGGGATCGCTGATGGCGGGCGTACCGGCATCGCTCACCAGGGCAAATCGTTCACCCTGCAACAACCGATGAACGAGCTGGTCCACCGTGCGGTGCTCGTTGTTGCTATGAAAGCTCACCAACGGCTTGGCGATGCCCAGGTGCTGCAATAAACGACCACTGACCCGTGTATCCTCGGCCACCACCGCATCCGCCTCGCGCAACACCTGCACAGCGCGCAGCGTGATGTCGTCCAGGTTACCGATGGGTGTGGGCACCAGGACCAGCCGGGCCTTTGCAGCAGTGCTCACTTGATGGTGGCAATGAACTCCCGCAAAAGGGCATGCAGGTCAGCGAACTCGGTGAGTGGCAGCGTCTCCGCTTTGTCCAGCACGTCGTGGTAATGCGCAACACCACCAAGGGTGTAAATGAAAATGGCAGGAATACCTCGTTTCACGAAGGGACAATGGTCGCTGTTGCAGGCCGGTCCGCGCGGCTTCACCTCCTTGAGCAGCCCGTGCTGGGTGTTGATCTCTACCAAGCGATCGAAGTGGGCCTGCTGTGCCGTGGAGTTCACGACCGTGATGCCATCATCACCGGTGCCTAGGATGTCGAGGTTCACCATCAGCTTCACGCGGCCCAGATCGATCGGGCGGTCAAGCGCGCACCATTCGGAGCCGATCAGTCCGGCCTCTTCGCCGGCGAACGCCACGAACAGGATATTGTGCTTCGGAGGGTTCTTGCTGAACCACTCCGCAAGGCTCAGCAGCATGGCCACTCCGCTCGCGTTGTCGTTGGCACCTGGGAACAGCGCATCGGGACCCATCCGGCCCAAGTGGTCGTAGTGTGCGCTCACGATCACCCAATCCTTGCTGCGCCCCTTCACCATGCCCAGGACGTTGCGCGCCGGGTTGCGCACCAACATGCGATTGCGCACGTACAGGTCGACCGTGGCACTGCTGTCCGTCAGATATGCGGACGAGATCTCCACCAAGGGGAACGGCAACGATTCCTGTGCCACGGACCACGTCAGCTTGCCGCTCACGGGCTTCACCACCGGACCGTAGTGCATCAGTTCGCGCTCCAGTTCATGGAAGCGCTGCAGTGAATCCCTGTTGGTGGTGGAAGGCCAATGGACACAGGCCGCCTTGCCACTGAGAACGCCCAACGACATGGCCTTGCGTTCCGGACTGAACAGATCGGACGGAGCGAGGTGTACCAGCGCAAAACTGCCCTCGGACCTTCCGCTGGCGGGATCCACCAGGAAGTCGGTCCCCGGCACCAGCCGTTCGCCATCCACCGTAACGCCCATGCTATCGGGAAAACTGTTCACGTTGAAGGCGAACGGCTGGAAGAAGTCCTGTTTCACCGGCTTGAGGCCAAGACGACCGAACTGGGCCGCGATCCATTCCGCTGCGATGCCCTGGCCGTTGCTGACATAACCGCGCCCATGGAAATCGGGCGATGTGAGCGTGTTCAGGTGACTGCGCGCTTGTGCTGTAATGGCAGCGGGATCCTGCGCATGGAGCATACCGCTCACGAGCAGGCAGAGGAAGGCCAGCTTACCGCGATTCATGCATATCGACGTTTGATGAGTTCCTGAAAGGTGGCGAGGGCCTCGGGGTCGGCGGGTTTCTTCAACTTGCCGAGCACCTCGGCCTGCAGAAAGGCCTGGGCCTCGGTATGGCTCGCCAAGGTGTTCAGGCGATCAATGGTCTTATCGTAGTTGATGCGATCGCCATTGAACAGCTCCGCCACGAACCAGAACTTATGGCTGAGGCTGATGGCCTTGGACAGATCGAGGATGGAAGCCCTCTCCAGCTTCTCGGCCAAGGTGGTTGCACTTGTTGGAGAACGTGCTGGAACCTCGCTGACGGGATCTGTTGGCATTGAACCCTTCGGGGGTTCCACAGATGGCAGCGTGGCAGGAGCGGCAGCCTCGGGAACCTGCTCCGTGGCCTCGATGGCCTCGATCAGCGATACCTGGCGCGGGGTGGTCTCGGGTGGCCGGGTATCCAGGCGCATGGGTGGCGGCTCGGCCGCTACGGGCGGCGCCTCCTCCTTCTTCGGTGATGCGGGAGGTGCTGGTGCGATCTGCACGGCCGCTTCACGGGCCTTGTGGCGCAGGATCACCAGCCGTTCATACAGCTCGCGAGCGTCCCCACAAGCCTGCTCCAGCCCTTCGAGCCCCAAGGCCCCCTGGCCCAGTTCCCGTTCGGCCTTGGCCAGTGCGGACACCAGTTCGTTCATCGTTCGGAATGCCTTGTCGGTGGCCATGTGCAACAGCTTGCGGACCCAAAGGTCCAACGCGAAGTTCCCTATTTTCGCGTCGCCCGGCGGCTGCATGCCGCGCAGGGTTTCCCACGATCATATGTTCCTCGAGCACACCGGCAGCCGTACCCACCGCAAGGGCTCGATCGAAGTGATCTGCGGAAGCATGTTCTCCGGCAAGACCGAGGAGCTGATCCGCCGTCTGCGCCGGGCGGAGTTCGCCAAGCAACAGGTGGAGATTTTCAAGCCCAGCGTGGATACCCGCTACGCCGTGGCCGAAGTGGTGAGCCACGATGCCAGCAGCATCCGCAGCACGCCGGTGCCCAACAGCAGCAATCTGCTCCTGCTCGCTTCGGACATCGAAGTGGTGGGCATTGATGAGGCCCAGTTCTTCGACGAAGGACTGCCGGAAGTATGCGCGGAGCTCGCGGACCAGGGCATACGTGTGATCGCGGCGGGCCTCGACATGGATTACCAAGGCCGACCCTTCGGTCCCATGCCGCGCTTGATGGCCATGGCGGAATACGTCACCAAGGTGCACGCCATCTGCATGCGCTGTGGCGACCTGGCCAACTTCAGCCACCGCATGGCCGCCGGCCAGGACCTGATCCTGTTGGGCGAGACCGACAGCTACCAGCCGCTGTGCCGTGCATGCTTCCATGCGCAACGGAACCCGGTCGGACCCGCAGCCGCCACGGACAACGCACGTCGCGAATGAAGGCACACGGCCATCGACTATCGGCCATCGCCCGTGCGTTGGGCACCACCGTGCAGGGCGATGGGTACGATCCGGTGATCGAACACCTGGTGATCGACTCGCGCAAGCCGCTGCCCGAGGAGGGCGCCCTGTTCATTGCGCTCAAAGGCGATCGGCATGACGGGCATCGCTATCTGCCCGACCTGGTGGAGCGCGGCCTTCAATGTGCCGTGGTGAGCGATACCACGGCCTCGGTGCCGCTCACGCTGTGCGTGCCCGACACGCTGGATGCCCTGCAACGACTGGCCGGCTGGCACCGTGCCCACTTCGACCTGCCCGTGGTGGGCATCACCGGCAGCAACGGCAAGACCGTGGTAAAGGAGTGGCTTTACCAGTTGCTCCGTGCCGATGAGCACATTGTGCGCAGCCCAGGCAGCTGGAACTCGCAAGTGGGTGTACCATTGAGCGCATGGGAGATACGCCCCGAGCATACCCTGGGCATCTTCGAGGCCGGGATCAGCCTGCCCGGCGAAATGGCACGCCTGCAGGCCGTGGTGCGGCCAACGATCGGCGTGTTCACCAATATCGGTCCGGCCCACGGGGCCAACTTCGGCAGCGACCTGGAGAAAGCGCTGGAGAAGGCCCACCTGTTCAAGGATGCGGAAGCCTTGATCCTCTGTGCGGACCACGAGGTGATCGCACAGGCCATCGACAAGTGCCAGTTGGACCAACGCCTTACCCTTAGGGCCTGGTCACGTGATCACGCTGCATGGCTCCACGTAGTGCGCGAAGAGCCGGTCCCACACGGGAAGCGCATCACCTGCATCAATGACAACACGGAGTTCACCTTCGAGATCCCCTTTGCGGACCACGCTTCGGTGGAGAACGCATTGCATTGCGTAACACTACTTCTGCATCTGGGCATGGACACCCGGACCATTGCCGAACGCATGCCCCTGCTGCAACCCGTGGCCATGCGCCTGGAGGTGCTGGAAGGCAGGCACGGTATCACACTGATCAACGACGCCTACAGCAACGACCTGGCCTCGCTCACCGTTGCACTTGAGCACTTGGACGTGGTGGGACGAGGGCGCCCGAAAGCGGTGGTGATCAGCGACATTGTGGGCAGCGGCGATGAACGGACCTCCTTGTATCAGCGGATGGCAGCGCTCATGCGCCGTGCAGGGGTGCACCGCATCCTCACCGTAGGGCCGGAGCTGGCCGAACGTTCACCCATGTTCAACGGACAGGCAGCACACTACACCGATGCTGCCGACCTCATCCGCAGGTGCGACCCCATGGACCTTGCGGGCCATGCCGTGCTGATCAAAGGTGCGCGCAGCTTCGCTTTGGAGCATGTGGTGCACCGCTGGCAGCGCCAGGTGCATGGCACTGTGCTGGAGATCGACCTGGAGGCCATTCGCCACAATCTCAACCACTATCGCGCACAACTTGCCGGGGGCACCAGGGTGATGGCCATGGTGAAGGCCTTCGGCTACGGCAGCGGCGCGCTCGAACTGGCCCGGCTGTTCGCTCACGAGCAGGTGCACTACCTGGGCGTGGCCTATGCCGATGAAGGCATCGAACTGCGCCAGCAGGGCATCCAACTGCCCATTCTGGTGATGAACCCGGAGCCCGTGCCCTTCGAAGTGCTGGACCGGTACCGTCTGGAGGCCGAAGTGTACGATGAACGCTCCCTGCTCGATGCAGCGGACCATGCCCGACTTCATCCAGGCACGCCCCCCGTTCATATCAAGCTCGATACCGGCATGCATCGTTTGGGGTTCATGCCGGCAGAGCTCCCCAACCTGCTGCAGCTTCTCAAGGAACATCCCCACTTACGTATCGCCTCCGTGCTTTCGCACCTTGCGGCCAGCGAGGATCCGGCGCACGATGCCTTCACCCGGCAGCAGATCGCGCAGTTCAGTGCCATGGCCGATGCGATCGAGGCCGCACTCGGCTACCGACCGTTCAGGCATATCGCCAACTCGGCCGCGGTTCGCCGTTTCCCCGAGGCCCGGTTCGACCTGGTCCGGCTGGGCATCGGGCTGCACGGGATCGGCGCGGATGCCTCGGAATCAGCCCACTTGCTCCCGGCCGCAAGCCTGCGTACGCCCATCGCGCAGTTGCGCCACGTACCCAAGGGCGATAGCGTGAGCTATGGGCGTCGGTGGGTGGCCCAACGACCAAGCCTCATTGCCACGGTCCCCCTCGGCTATGCCGACGGCCTGTCACGTCGTCTGGGTAATGGCGTTGGACGCTTGTGGGTGCATGGCAGCGCAGCCCCCATCGTGGGCAGCGTATGCATGGACATGTGCATGGTGGACGTGACCGATATCCCCTGTCACATTGGCGATATGGCCTATCTCTTCAACGCCGAACACCCCGTGACCGAAGTGGCCCGCGACCTCGGCACGATCGCCTATGAGGTGCTCACGGGCATTGCACAGCGCGTGAAAAGGATCCATATGCAGGGTTGAACACCCCACAAGGAAGATCGGACAACCACTTCAGGGGACCATTAAGGCCCCAAGGATGTGCGGAACAGGTGCGGAACAGGCGCGGACGCACCTAGAGACCTACTTGCTCAAATAAGCGATCTCGGCCTTGAGGAAATTGATGATATCATCAGTATCCTCGATGCTGGTGCGCGATTTCTTCTGCGCCTCCCGCTGGGCCTGCATGCGAACAAGGTAGGTCTCACAGGCGCGCTTGCGCTCCGCCTTGCTGGTGATCCCCTTGAGCTTCAGCTTGATAAACCCAGAGGACAGAAAACGGACAGGTTTGGATACGGTCGCCATGCGATGAACGTGTACGGATATCAGAAAGAGCGTGCAAGTTAGGTCGAAAAGGCCGAATCAGCCCCCTTTTTCGGTCCGAGACCCTCGGCTTTCCCATGTTCGGCAACGTTTACTGACATCCAAATGACACATCCGCCGCGACCTCAACGGATAGTCCCGTAGTTTTGGTGGACCCTGCAAGACCGACCATGAAGAACCGTTCCCTGACCTTTCTGGCCCTTATCGCGCTCTTATTCAGCCTATCGGCACATGCCCAAGGCCCTGCGTACGTTCCCGGCGACCTGCTGGTGATGATGCGTCCCGGAACCTCGCCTTGGTCCGTAGTGGAAGGCTTGCGCAGCGTGAATGGGATCTCGACGGGCATTGATGTGGCGGAGGAGGTCAGTGCCCCGATGCGGGCCTGGTTGTTCCGCTTCGATGCCAACGCCATCGCTCAGGAGGCCATGCTTCGCGCCGCCTGGTCACACCCTTCGGTGCAGATGGCCCAGAACAACCATGTGGTGACCGAACGGCAGGTACCGAACGATGCGCAATATGCCCAGCAATGGCACCATCAGAACATCAACAGTGAGGCGGCCTGGGAGATCGGCACCGGAGGGGTAACGGCCACGGGTGACAGCATCGTGGTCTGCATCATCGAGGCCGCCGACCTGCCCCACCCTGACCTGATCGGTAATGCCTGGTTCAACCAGGGCGAGGTGGCAGGCAACGGGATCGACGATGATGCCAATGGTTACGTGGATGACCGACGCGGTTGGAACCCACCGGGCAATAACGACGCAGTGTATGGCGGCAGTCACGGCACCCAGGTGGCAGGCATGATCGGGGCCAAAGGCAACAATACCACGGGGGTCACCGGTGCGAACTGGAACGTGAAAATGATGGTGGTGAACTACGGGGGCACCTCCGAGGCGCAGGTGGTGGCCGCCTATACCTACCCCTTGGTCATGCGTCGCCTGTATACCAGTACCGGAGGCCAGAAGGGCGCCTTTGTAGTGGCCACGAACGCCAGCTGGGGTGTGGACGGTGGCAATCCGGCCAATTCCCCGATCTGGTGCGCCATGTACGATACCCTGGGTACCGCTGGGATCTTGAGCTGCGGCGCCACGGCCAATAACAATGTGAACGTGGACCAGGTCGGCGACCTGCCCACGGCCTGCCCGAGCGATTTCATGGTGAGCGTTACGGCGACCAATTCGGCGGACAACCGCACGTTCAGCGCCTATGGGCTCACGACCATCGACGTGGGCGCACCCGGTGACAATGTGCGCACCACCAGCCTTGGCGGCGGTTATGGCACCACCAGCGGGACCAGCTTCGCCAGCCCACTGACGGCCGGAGTGATCGGCTTGCTGTACAGCGCTCCCTGTCCCTCCCTGATGGCCTTGGTGCAGGCCGACCCAGCAGCCGGCGCGCTCTACATCCGGAACAAACTGTTCGAGGGAGTGGACCAGGTGGGCAACCTTGGCGGTCAGACCGTGACCGGTGGACGCATCAATGCTGGGACCAGCATGCAGCTGATCATGAACAACTGCTCGGCATGCGTTCCTCCCTTCGGCGGGAATGTGACGGCCACGGACGCAACGAGCGCTACGTTCAGTTGGAGCAACACCATTAGCGGCCCGTACACCATCCGGTATGGTATACAAGGTTCGGGGCAATGGACCGTGGTCCCCGACCTGGAGACCAATAGTTATATGGCCACCGATCTCGCAGCCTGCACCGCCTATGAGTTCCAAGTGGAAAGCGCGTGTGAGGAAGGCACCAGTGGTTTTGGACCAAGCACCGTGCTGGCCCCTGTGCTGGTGAGCACGCCCACCGTGAGCCTCGCGGGAGCCCCCCTGCGTTGCGCAGGCGAGGTGGCCCAGCTGACCAGCAGCGCTTCCAATGGGAACACCTGGAGCACCGGTGACCAAGGCCAGGTCCTGCAGGTGAGCGAGCCCGGCAGTTACTCCGTAACGGTAACGGGGCCGTGCAACACGGCGACCAGCACCCCCATTGCCGTGGACTTCGTTCCTGTGCCGTCCCCTGGCACGAATGACGTCACGATCCCCGGGCCCGGAACGGCCTCCCTGACCGCCTCTGGTGATAGCATTAGCTGGTGGTCGGCCGAGACCGGCGGGAACCTGCTCGGCAATGGAAGCCCCTGGCAGACCCCCATGCTGTTCGGAGGCGCGACCTTCTGGTGCAGCAACACGGTGGTCAGCCAGGGACCGGTCGTTTATGGTGCGCGTCCCGATCGCACGACCGCCGGCCAATACCACACCAACGGATCCTTTTGGCTGGTGTTCACGGCCAACGAGGCCTTCACCCTGCGCTCGGTGAAGGTGTTCGCCAACGGCGCGGGCAACAGGCCGATCGCATTGGTCAATATGCCCAGTGGCAGCGTGGTGACCCAAGCAAGTTATTCGATACCCGATGGCGAAAGCCGTGTGCAGCTCGATCTTTTGATACCCGGTCCCGGACAATACGGACTGCGCATAGCCAGCGGTGACCCGCAACTGTGGCGAGATGGTACGGCCAGCGGCCAATCCTTCCCCTACTCATTGGGAACGCTGGGCTCCATCACCGGGACCACCGCCACGGGCAGCAATGCCACTGCGCTCTATTACTTCTTCTACGATTGGGAAGTGGAACCGTTGCCGCTGGTCTGCACCGGCGAGCGTGTACCGGTGAACGTTGAACTGTTGACCACAGGCATGACCGAGAACGATGAGCTCGTTGGCGTTCATGCATATCCCAACCCAGCGGACCGCGATCTCTTCCTGGATGTGCGCGGTCCCTTGACAGGCCTGCGCCTGGAGGCCCGCATCACGGACAGTACTGGTCGCCTTGTGGCCCGGAAGCCCGTGGAGAACGGCCGCGCCACATTGACCACTGCCGATCTTGAGGAAGGCCTGTACACCTACCACATCATGCAAGGGAACGCCGAGGTGGGCAGGGGCACTTTCGTGGTGACCCATCTCTGGTAAGGCATCCAAGGACAGCGACGCCGAGGGTTCAACAGAGGTATCCGTGTTGGATACTTTTGCACGGATGAAGACCGCGTTCGTTTCCGCTTTGTCGGGCCTTTTTCTCGTGTTCCAGCTGCCCGCCTTGGCGCAAGGTCCGACCTATGTTCCCGGCGATGTGTTGGTGATGTTGGCACCGGGCCAAGCACCTTCTGCGTTGGTGAAGGACCTGCGCATGGTCGATGGTCGTCCTACGGGGATCTCCGTTGTGCGCGAGGTGAGCGCACCCATGCGCGCGTGGCTGCTGCATTTCGATGCCTCCTTGCAGCCCCAGGAGGTGATGTTGCGTGCCGTCCGCGGCCACCGCTCGGTGCAACTGGCGCAGAACAACCATCTGATCGAGGAGCGCACCGTGCCCGACGATGCCCAGTACGGCCAACAGTGGCACCACCAGAACATCAACAGTGAGGGGGCCTGGGAGATCAGTACCGGTGGGGTCACGGCAACGGGAGACACCATTGTGGTGTGCATCATCGAGAATGCCGACCTACCGCACTCCGACCTCATCGGCAATGCCTGGTTCAACCACGGTGAGGTGCCGGAAAATGGCCAGGATGATGACGTGAACGGATACGTGGACGACTTCCTTGGTTGGGACCCCGCGAGCGGGACCGACAATGTCTATGGTGGAAGCCATGGCACCCAGGTGGCCGGTATGATCGGGGCCAGCGGCAACAATGGCATAGGAGTGGTCGGTGCCAACTGGAACGTGAAGATGATGGTGGTGGACTATGCCAGCACACAGGAGGCCGCCGTGGTGGCCGCATATACCTATCCGTGGGTGATGCGCCGTTTGTACAATGAGACCAACGGTCAGAAGGGGGCCTTCGTGGTGGCGACCAATGCCAGTTGGGGCATCAATGGCGGCCAACCCGACGACTCGCCCCTCTGGTGTGCCATGTATGACTCGCTCGGCACCCAAGGCGTGCTGAGCTGCGGCGCGACGGCCAACAATAACGTGGACGTGGATGCCGTGGGTGACCTGCCCACAGCCTGCTCCAGTGAATACCTGATCAGCGTAACGGCCACCAACGTGGACGACGACCGCACCTTCAGCGCCTATGGCCTCACCACCATCGATGTGGGTGCGCCGGGTGATAATGTGCGCACCACCAGCCAGGGAGGTGGCTATGGCAACACCAGTGGCACAAGCTTCGCCAGCCCGCTGACGGCGGGGGTCATCGGGCTCCTGTACAGTGCACCGTGTGCATCCATGATGGCCTTGGTGCATAGCGACCCTGCTGCGGGTGCACAATACATGCGCGACAAGCTTTTCGAGGGCGTGGACCAGGTGGGCAACCTCGCCGGACAGACCGTGACCGGTGGACGCATCAATGCAGGTGCCAGCATGCAATTGATCATGGGCGCCTGTGGTGCCTGCCCCGGGGCGTACAACCTTTCGGTCGCCAGCCCCACGATCAGCGACGCCATCCTGACATGGAGCTCTCCGATCGCCACCACATTCGACCTGCGCTACAGGGCCATTGGCGACCCCGACTGGAACCTTGTGGAAGGCCTGCAGACCAGCACCTACACGCTCACTGACCTCACGATCTGCTCGGCTTACGAATATCAAGTGCGGCCCCTGTGCGACGAGGAAGGCACGGAGTTCGGGAACAGCTTCACGTGGACGAGCGAGGGCTGCTGCAACGCACCTCCGGGATTGGGACTGGGCTTTTACGGAGAGGACCTGGTGAACATCACCTGGATGCCGGTGCTTGCCGCCAATACCTACACGGTGCGATACCGCGAACAGGGCACCACGGACTGGACCGTGATCGATGGCATTACCGATACGTTCGTGGCCATTGAGGGACTGACCGGGTGCACTCCCTATGAGGTGCAGGCCAGCAGCCTCTGCACACAAGGTGAAGGAGCGTGGTCGGCATCACTCCAGGTCACCACCTTGGGCTGCGGTGCCTGCCTGGACCTTACCTATTGCACCTCCTCCGGGAGTGATTCCTCCGACGAGTGGATCGGCCAGGTATCCATTGGCACCCTCACCAATACGTCGGGCAACGATGGCGGCTACGGCGACTACACCGGACTGAGCACACCGCTGACCATCGGCAATACCTATGCGCTCAGCCTTACCCCGGCCTTCGGCTCGTTCGCGTTCAGCGAGACCTGGAGGGTGTTCATGGACATCGGCCAGGATGGCGAGATGGGCCCGGAGGACCTGTTGTTCGCGCCTTCAGCAGCCAGCAACACCACTGTCAATGGAAGTATCACCATACCAGCAGGTGCCACGCCCGGTGTCACGCGCATGCGGGTAGTGATGAAGTACAACACAGCTGTCGGAAGCGCTTGCGGTGCGTTCAACTATGGAGAGACCGAGGACTATTGCATGGAGCTCATCGACGGCAATGTGGGGGTAAACGAGGCATCGGCCGGGGTCGTGCGCGTGTTCCCCTCCCCTGCGGACCATGACCTGTACGTCGATATCACAGGAGTTGATGCGCAAAGCAACTGGCTGCTGACCGTGCTGGATGCCACCGGCCGCCAGGTGACCAGCAGGCCCGTTCAGAACGGCAGGGCCACGCTCTCCACCGCAGCACTCGCTGAAGGACCGTACGTGTACCGGATAGCGAACGGCACCAACGAACTGGCACGCGGCAGGTTCCTGGTGGTGCACGGACGATGAGCCACGCCACAGCGACTGCGTAGCTTGCGCCCATGCGCCCGCTCTCGGTCGTCATCATCACCTTCAACGAGGAACGCAATCTCGCCCGCTGTCTTGCTTCGGTGCGCGATGTGGCGGACGACATCGTGGTGCTCGACTCCTTCAGCACCGACCGCACCGAGGCCATCGCCAGTGAACACGGGGCGCGTTTCATCCAGCACGCCTTCGATGGCCATATCGAGCAGAAGAACAGGGCCATCACCCATGCAAAGCACCCCTTCGTGCTTTCGCTGGATGCCGATGAAGCGCTCGACGAAGTACTGGCGCACGCCATCCGTAAGGCCAAGGGCGAAGAGGCGCACGGCTACACCATGAACCGCCTGACCAATTACTGCGGCACCTGGGTGCGCCACGGCGGTTGGTATCCCGATGTGAAGCTGCGTTTGTGGGACAGCCGCAAGGGCCGCTGGACCGGGCTGAACCCACACGACCGCTACGAGCTCGAAGCAGGGTCCGTTATCAAGCACCTGCCCGGAGACCTGTTGCACTACAGCTATTACACGCTGAACGACCACTTGAAACAGGTGAACTACTTCACCGACATCATGGCCCGCGAGCTTCACGGAAAAGGCCGCAACGCCTCGTACGTGAAACTGCTCCTGAGCCCGTTGGCCAAGTTCATCGGCGATTACGTGTTCCGCGGCGGGTTCCGCGATGGCTGGCATGGCTTCGTGATCGCCATGATCAGTGCTCACGCCACCTTCCTGAAGTACGCGAAGCTGCGCGAACTCAACAGGGCATGAACGCACCACGCACCATCCTGCTCAGCCGCACGGACAGCATCGGCGATGTGATGCTCACACTGCCCATGGCCGGGCTGCTGAAGGAACGCTTCCCGGGCGTCCGCATCGTTTTCCTGGGGCGCGGATACACGGCTCCGGTCCTGCGCTGCTGTGTTCACGTGGATGAGGTGTTGACCCTGGAAGAGCTCAAAGCCCTGAGCGACAATGCCGCCATGGAAGTTCTGAGGAACGCGAGAGCGGATGCGGTCGTACACGTGTTCCCGCAACGCACCGTGGCGCAGTGGTGCAGCAAGGCAGGCATTCCCCGGCGCATTGGCACCAGCCATCGTTGGTGGCACTGGCTCACCTGCAATGAGCGTGTGTCGTTCAGTCGGAGACGCAGCGAGCTGCACGAGGCCCAGCTGAACATCAAATTACTGCAGCCGTTCGGCATCACCGGTATCCCGGAGCTTGGTCCACTCGCACAACGATCGGGGTTCGCAGCACCACCTCCCGATGTTGTGGTCAAGGGCTTCCTACGGAATGACAGGCGCAACATCATTCTGCACCCGCTGTCCAAGGGCAGCGCGGTGGAATGGGGCATGGACCACTTCTCGGCGCTGATCCACCTTCTGGACCCACGGCGGTACCATGTCATCATCACCGGCACGGAACACGAGGCTGCTCGCTATCGCAGCGAACTGCCTCTGAATTCAGCGCATGTGACCGATGCTGGTGGCAAGCTCGGACTTGACCGATTGATCCAGCTCATCGGCGCCTGCGATGCCCTGGTGGCGGCGAGCACCGGCCCCTTGCATATTGCGGCTGCATGCGGCATCCGCGCCATCGGCTTGTACTCACCCAAGCGACCCATCCACCCCGGACGCTGGGCGCCCATCGGCAAAGGGGCGGTCTCCCTGGTGGCCGAAGGAGCGGACCCGGAAGGCGATCCGCTCATGCACATTCGCGCCATCACACCGCAGCAGGTGCTGGCACAGCTGGAGGCGTGACGCCATTCCGTGGCGAAGCGAACACGAGCAGGGTATAGTACAGCGCGAACACAGTGGCACCCGCCTGGGTCTCGATCGTATCGTCGGTGAGACATGAGATGCCGAACACCACCGCCCACCCGATGAACAGGGGGTCGCGCCAGGCACCCATGCGCCAAGCGGGCCACCACCAGCTGAACAACGACCACAACAGGCCCAACGCTCCGAAACTGATCAACAGGGTGAGGTACTCATTGTGCGCGCGCAACCGCCATTCGGGCGCCAGGTCCGAACCCATCGCGATGTATTGCGCATCGAAGGCCCGCTGGGTGTCGCCGGTGCCCACACCCAACACCCAATGATCACGCGCGATGGCCAGGCCGGTCCGCCAGAACTCCAACCGCATGGCCACGGAATGTCCACTGGCCAGGCCTTTGTCGCCATACACCTGCAGCTCGAAGAGGACCTCTTCCAAGCGTTCACGCAACACGCTCCGTTGTCCTTCCAGATGGTCGGGCACACCGTGCTCGATGGCCCGCACGTCCGCTTCTGAAAGGGCCATCACGCCAACACTGTCCTTCGTAAGTCCCTTGCTGGCCATGTAGCGCACGGCCGTGCTCCACATCGGATGGCCACGGTCATCCGGCGTATCAAGCGATCGCTCGCTGCGTTGCAGCCATGTGCGTCGCAATTCATTCCAGGCAATGTGCGTCCACACGTAATGACCGTTCACCTGCTGCGGGTCGCGCAGGTCATGCGCATAGGGTTCGCCGCCCGCGCTGCGGGGAAAGCGTGCATGAAGGTCCTGCGGTGGCGGTGCGGTGCGCGCCCTCAGCTCACGCACCAAGGGCAGCAGGACCATCAGGGGCAGCACCACCATGCCTGTACGCAACGACCAGCATAACACCGGGTGCAACCGCATCGATCGGCGCCAGATCATGACACCGCAGATCAACAAGAGGATGAAGTAGCCCTGGATGCTTCCCAGGCGATTGATGAAATACAGGCACCACGCCATGGCGAGCAGCTCTGCCACCCTCTCCCAGCGCGCGGCCTGGCGCAAGTCCCACACGAAGACCACAATGGCCAGGCACAACAAGAGCACCAGTCGAATATGGCTGATGAACATGGAGAGCGAACGATAGTCTCCCGGTCCAGCGCCACTGAACAATGCGCAGAACAACGCACTGGTCACCGCGCTCCAGGCACCGAACAGCATCACCGTGCGGAACTCACGACGGCCTAATGCGGGCGAGCCTGCCAGCACCACACCGAACGTGAGCAAAGGCAGCAGGATGCGCACGAGGCCGGTTCCCCAATGCAGGTCTTCCGTCCATAACAGGCCAAGCATATGCAGGCCCAGGAACGAGAGGAACACGGCAGAAGGCGCGGAAAGGAACCCCTTCCGGAACCGTGCCCGCAGATCACCACGCACTGCTCCCTCCACCAGCCAATTGAGCACCAGCAGCATCTGGGCCATGCTGAGGAACGCCGTGCTCCACGGCAGGAAGACCGCACATAACACCAATGCGACCACATGAATGGCGCGAAAAGGTGCGGCGTTCAGCAGCGCCAGGTTCATCGGCGCGCGGTGGCCTATTTACGTCCAGCGCTGCCGGCGAGCACGGTACTGTACTCGTTGCTGTTCAGCAGTTCGATGGCACGGCGGATCACCGGATCGGTGCCCATGGAAGCCTTGGCGCGACCGGTCTGGTAGTAGTAACGCGACACCAGCTCGTTGCGCAACACCTCCTCGATGTCGCTGCGGAACATCCGAAGCTCCTCAGTACGATCGGGTGTCAGCTCCTTGCGAAGCGCCTCAAGCTGGGTCTTGGCGTGATCGTAGTAGCGTTCACGCTTGGCTTTTTCCTCCAGCGCCTTCAGAGCCTCCATCGTCTCCGTATCGTAGGTGAACTCCTTGTCCTTCACATGGTCCACGAACGCGTTGTACAGCTCATCGGTGATGGCGAACTGCTCGGCACTGGGGATCTCGGGGTGATCAAGGCGATAGCGGGTGGCGAAATCGAAGAAGAGGTCCTCGCTGTACAGGCCACCAACGACCTTGGCCAATTCGGGGTCCTCCACAGCCACATCGGGCAGAATGCCACGCCCATCGAACACCGGCCGACCATTGCGGGTCTTGAACTCGGCGATCGCATCCTCCTTGACCTCAATGGCCTTGCCACTGCTGTCGCGGTGCGCATAGTCCAGCTTCTGGATGCACCGGCCGCTGGGGATGTAGTACTTCGCCACGGTCACTTTCAGCTTGCTGTTATAGTACAGGTCGCGGGTCTGTTGCACCAAACCCTTGCCGAAGGTGCGCTCACCCACCACCACGGCGCGGTCCAGGTCCTGCAGGGCACCGCTCACGATCTCGCTGGCCGATGCCGAACCGCGGTCCACCAGCACCACGAGCGGGATCTCCGCGTCCAGCGGTTCGCTCAGGGTCTTGTAGGTCTTGTCCCATTCGGCAATGCGCCCCTTGGTCTCCACCACCAGCTGGTTCTTGGGCACGAAGAGGTTCACGATGTTCACCGCTTCCCGTAACAGGCCGCCTCCATTGCCGCGCAGGTCGAGAACGATCTTCTTCGCGCCCTGGTCCTTCAGCTCCTTGACCGCATTACGTACCTCCTGGCCCGCGGTCTGCGTGAAGCTGTTGAGCTTCAGATAGCCAACGCCATTGGCCGTATCGATCATGCCTTTGTACGGGACATCGGGGATCTTGATCTCTTCCCGCACAAGGCTGTGGGTCGTCTCTACACCGTTGCGACGCGTGATCACCTTCACCGTGCTTCCGGCCTGACCTTTGAGCAGCTTGCTCACCTCATCGGTCTCCATGGAGGTGATCTTCCGCCCGTCCACTTCCACGATCACATCACCGGCCCAAATGCCGGCCTTCATCGCCGGATAGTTCTCGTAGGGTTCGCTCACCACCACGGTCTCTCCTTTGCGCTTGATCAACGCACCGATGCCCCCATACTGGCCGGTGGTCATGAAGCGGTAATCCTCCATGTCGCTCTCCGGGATGTACTGGGTGTATGGGTCCAGCGAGGAGAGCATGGCATCGATGCCCGTCTTCATCAACTGGCCGGGCTGGGTATCATCCACATAGTAGATGTTCAGCTCCTTGTACAGTTCGGTGAAGATCTCCAGGTTCTTGCTGATCTCGAAGTAGTTGTCGCCGGCCGCAATGGTGACGGCACCGCCGGCCACGATCGATGCGCCCAGGATCCAATTGCGCCAGCGGGGCCCGCGGCGTGAGGTTGAATTATCCATGCTGATGAGGGTCTTCCGGAACGGGGTCGTAGCCATGCCCGCCCCACGGGTTACAAGATAGGAAGCGCTTGAGGGTGAGCCAGCCGCCTTTGAACGCACCGTGGCGCCGGAGGGCTGTGAGGCCGTATTCGGAACAAGTGGGCGTGTACCGGCAGGCGCCCGGCAACAGCGGCGAAATGGTGTATTGGTAGATCCTTACCAACACGATCAATGGCCATGCCAGGATCTTACCCATGCTTCTCCATCCAACGGTCCAGGCACCGGGTTATTTTCATTTGGGTCTCGGGCAGGTCCACGGTTGCGCGGCCCTGATAAATGAACAGCCAGGCGCACTGGCGGTCCGCAGCAGCGAGCCGGTCCAAATACCGGGCCTTGTTCAAGCGATACACCTCGCGCATCAACCGTTTCATGCGATTGCGGTCCACGGCGTGGCGCAGGTGACGGCGCGGCACGGAGAAGGCCACCTGGGCACGGGCCACCGTGGGCAGTGCCATCACCTTGCCCACCAGGCGGAACGGAGCATCGTTAACGGCCTGTCCGGTGGTGAACACCTCCTGGATGCGCAACCTGCCACAGAGGTGCTCATGTTTGCGGAAGGTGGTACGGGTCATGGGCCTATTTGTCCGATCGGGGTGCGACAGCGGGCCATGACCCCACAACGGTGGGGCTCCAACACCGACGTCACTTCTTTTTCGCCTGCTGCTTGATGAACAGCTCCATGGCCCCGGTCATGCTGGGCGCCTCGGGCAACGGGGCCTGCAGGTCCAGCCGGAACCCATTGTCCACCACGGCCTTTGCGGTGGTGGGGCCGAACGCGGCGATGAACACCCCGTTCTGCTTGAACTTGGGGAAGTTCTTCTTCAGGCTCTCGATCCCGCCGGGACTGAAGAACACCAACATGTCGTAGTTCAGCGTCTTGATGTCGCTGAGGTCGCTGGCCACGGTCCGGTAGAACACCGCGTTGGTGTACTTCACACCGGCCTTATCCAACGAGGCGGGGATCTCTCCCTTCTGGATATCACTGCACGGCACGAGGTACTTCTCCTCCTTGTGCTTCTTGATCACATCGACCAGGTCGGCGAAGGATTGCTTGCCAATGAACACCTTGCGCTTGCGGTACACGATGTATTTCTGCACATAGTAAGCAACGCTCTCGCTCACGCAGAAATACTTCATGGTCTCCGGCACGGTAAGGCGCAGTTCCTTGCACATGCGGAAGAAGTGGTCCACGGCATTGCGGCTCGTGAGGACGATGGCCGTATGGTCCAGGATGTTGATACGCTCCTGCCGGAAATCCTGGCCGGCAACGGCCTCCACCTGAATGAACGGACGGAAATCGATCTTCAACGCGTATTTCCTGGCCAGCTCGTGGTACGGCGATCTCTCGTCCGTGGGCGCAGGTTGCGAAACAAGGATGGTCTTGATCTTCAAGGCCGATCGGCTTAGGGTTGAGGTGTTCCGGTGAGCGCTTGCCGAAGGGCACCGATCGTAAGCAGGACAGGCAGGATCTCGGCGGCGCAAAAGTAAACAATTATGTACCTGACGGGGACACCCTCACCCACCCCGATCCAGGTGCCGCGCACCCAGCGATAGAGCAGCATGAAACCCACGACGGCCAACCCCAGCGGGGCCATGTAAGGACGGTACTCCGCACGGTAGGCCATGAGCACCGCCACCGGCAACAGGACCGATCCGGCCAGGATGAACAAGAGCAGGCCGGTATACAGGTGCTCGGCCACGCCACGATCAACACGGAACAGCGCGGCCACCGATCGCAACAGCAACAACTGGAACAGCACCGCCCCCGCCACCAGGCCGAGCAGGGGCAGAAAACCCACTCCCTGCGCCAGGCCCCGCCAATGCAAGTATTGCCAAGCGAACAGGCCGATGACACAGAGGGCCATGAACAGCATGGCCAGGAATCCCCGCTCCTGCAGGTCGAACTCCTCGCGCATGGCCTGCTTGCCCAACCGCATACGGAACATGGCCTGCCCGAACAGGCGCCATTTGCCCGACGAACCCGCATTGATCAGCGCCAGCAGGATGAACAAGCCCAACAACAAGGCTGTTACCCATTCGGCGTTCAATGGATCGGACGCACGCAGATGGTCAGTGGCTTCAGCCGTTCCCATGGCCGCAAAAGTAGATGCCCGGCCTCCGCGCCACCGGGCCTTGTTAATTTCGCACCCCCTTGCGGTCCGCATCAGCGCGGACCATACGCACCATGAGCACCACCACAGCACCGAAAAAAGCCGCCACCGACCTGTTCCAGAGCCACGACCACTATCTGGTGGACGAGCTCTTCACCGAAGAGCACAAGCTGATCCGCGAAACGGCGCGCAAACATGTAAGCACGCACCTCAAGCCCATCATCGAGGAGCGCTTCGAGAACGCCAGCTTCAGCAAGGACATCATTCCCGGCCTGGCGGAGATCGGCGCGTTCGGGCCTTTTGTTCCGGAGGAATACGGCGGCCCCGGCCTGGACCAGATCAGCTACGGCCTGATCATGCAGGAGATCGAGCGTTGCGATAGCGGCTTGCGCAGCCTGTGCAGCGTGCAGGGTTCGCTCGCCATGTACCCCATCTGGAAGTACGGCAGCGAAGAGCAGAAGAAAAAGTGGTTGCCCGACATGGTGCAAGGGAAGAAGATCGGCTGCTTCGGCCTTACCGAACCCGACTTCGGCAGCAACCCCAGCGGCATGGTCACCACCTTCAAGGACATGGGCGACCACTACCTGCTGAACGGCGCCAAGATGTGGATCAGCAACGCACCCTTCGCGGATCTGGCCATCGTGTGGGCCAAGGCGGAGAACACGGAGGGTCGCATCCACGGCCTCATCGTGGAGCGCGGCATGGAAGGCTTCACCACCCCCACCACGCACGGAAAGCTGAGCCTCCGTGCCAGCCCTACCGGTGAACTGGTGTTCGATAACGTGAAAGTGCCCAAGGGCAACCTGCTGCCCGGCAAGAGCGGATTGGGGGCCCCCATGGGCTGCCTGGACAGTGCCCGCTATGGCATTGCCTGGGGTACGCTGGGCGTGGCCATGGAGTGCTACGATACCGCCCTGCGCTATGCCAAACAGCGCATCCAGTTCGGCAAACCCATCGCAGCCTTCCAGCTCACCCAGAAGAAGCTGGCAGAGATGATCACCGAGATCACCAAGGCCCAACTGCTCACCTGGCGTCTGGGCGTGCTGCGCAACGAAGGACGCGCCACCACCCAGCAGATCAGCATCGCCAAGCGCAACAACGTACACCTGGCACTCACCGTGGCCCGCGAAGCACGTCAGATCCTGGGCGGCATGGGCATCACCAACGAGTACCCCATCATGCGCCACATGATGAACCTGGAAAGCGTGGTGACCTACGAAGGCACCCACGACATCCACCTGCTGATCACGGGCGCCGACATCACGGGCATCCAGGCGTTCAAGTAGGACCGATACCCGCTGCATTCCCTACTGAGGGCCTCCCAACAGAGGCCCTCAGTACTATCCAGCATTTCCGCTGGATAACTTGGTCGCAGCACCATGGAACCGATCGAACTTACCAACGCACAGCAGCTTCCGTTCAACCCGCTCTGGTTCGCGCTTGCTTTCCCGTTGTTCTGGTGCTCGATATCCTATGTCATCAGCAGAATGAGCGGTTGGGGAGAAATGCATGCACGGTATGGCGGCCCGACAGCGACGGCCCCTCCAGGAAGGTCTTTCCGGTCCGGACATATCGGCATTGCACGGTACAAGGGGTGCTCAACATCGCCCATGACCAATTCGGCCTGTACCTGTCCATGATGGTGCTTTTCCGGGTCGGACATCCGCCACTGTTCATCCCGTGGGGCGAGGTCGGAAACGTGACGAAGAAGAAGGTATTCCCGAGCGATCGGGTGGGCTTTTCGGTCGGTCACCCTGTGATCACAACGCTGGACCTGCCGCTTGCCGCCGTGAAAGGGAGCCTGCTCGACCGCGGATAACCCTCATCGGCGATCTCCCGATCGCGTCAACACCATGCAAAGCCTCAGTCCTCGCTGACAATGACCGGTCCGTCCGCCACAACCCGCAGATCATGCCGCACCTTCATGGTGCCGGTGCCGTTGACGAAGGTGATGCTGCCCACGGGGCCATCGTAGCGGCGGCCGGGGCGCTGCTCCTCGGATTCCAGCACCACATCGAACACCACCTTGCGGTTCATGCGTTCGGCCTTGGGGGTGTTCAGGGCGTTACGGGTGTCCACCTCCACCTCCTTCGGCAGGTGGCCGGGCTTCATGAAGACCAGGCGTGCCTTGGAGTTCACCGGGACCGTGAAAGCGAAGCGGCCATTTAACTCCAGTTCGGCATAGAGGCAGTGCTCGCCCTCCAGCTCAACGACCAGCACGGCATCGTTCATATGGGCGTCGGTGACGTGCAACCAGCCGGTGATGAGGACCTCGTCACGGACGACGGCCGGTGCCGGGGTGCCGAAAAGGGACAAACCGATGAGCGCACAAAGAGCGGTGAGAAGGGCTGCTTCGCAGGAGAGGGAGATGCGCTTTTCCATGATGCAGGTGTTCGTGGTATCCGGCACAAAAGTCCGGACAGCACACAGGCGTCTGCAATACCCACATGTGGGGGAAATGATGGCGAGGCCGCTCAGACCCAGCGCCGGTCGATGGCGTACTTGACCAACCCGGCAACGCTGCGTACATTGAGCTTGGTCATCAGGTGCTTGCGGTGCGTCTTCACCGTGTCCTCACTGATGAACAAGACCGCGGCGATCTCTCCGTTCGTGCGTTCCATCGCCACCAGCCGGATGATCTCCCGCTCCCGGGCGGTGAGGCCGATGTACTCACCATCCATCCGCTTCTCCGTATAGGCATAGCCCGCATCCACATTGCGCTGGGCCGCTTCGCTCAGGTAGCGCTTGCCGCTCATTACCGTGCGAATGGCAAGGACCAGCTCTTCGCGCGGACCTCCTTTCACCAGATAACCACTTGCCCCTTCGATGAGCATGCTGTTCACATACTCGATCTCCGTGAGGGAGGAATGGGCCAACATGCGCACCTGCGGGAACTGTTTGCGTATGGCGCGGGCGGTATCTATGCCGTCCATTCCCGGTAACGAGACCTCCAAAAGGACCAGGTCCATAGGTGTGGTCGCCAACAGTTCGAGCACCCGGTTACCCGTGCTGGCATGAGCGACCACATGGATGTCGTCGCGATCGGACAAGCGCACGCGCAAGCCATCGCATACCAGTTCCAATGCGTCGGCCACCATGATCCGCAACGGCGGCTTTCGTTCTTCCACAACCCGAATATCGCAAGAACCCGGGTGAATTAACTGTCGCGAACATCGCGATATGCCAACGCAGAACAAACCAGGACCGCTCTGCCAACCGATGATCCGCCGTTGGACATGCCGATATTTGCCGCCCAATCCGATCCACCATGACCAAGGCCCGTATGAAGAGCGCCATTGCCCAGCCGCAATGGACCACGGTGAAGGAATTCGAGGACATCACGTACCGCAAGAGCGGCGGCGTGGCGCGGATCGCCTTCAACCGGCCCGAGGTACGCAATGCGTTCAGGCCGCACACCGTGGGCGAGCTGCTTCAGGCATTCCACGATGCGCACCAGGACACCAGCATCGGTGTGGTGCTCTTCAGCGCCGAAGGGCCCAGCACCAAGGACGGAGGCTGGGCATTCTGTAGCGGCGGCGACCAACGGGCCCGCGGTCACCAAGGCTATGTGGACGACAACGGCATGCCGCGCCTGAACATTCTGGAGGTACAACGCCTGATCCGCTTCATGCCCAAGGTGGTGATCGCCGTGGTTCCCGGATGGTGCGTGGGCGGGGGGCACAGCCTGCATGTGGTGTGCGACCTCACGCTCGCGAGCAAGGAGCACGCTGTGTTCAAGCAGACCGATGCCGATGTGACCAGCTTCGATGGCGGTTACGGCAGCGCCTACCTCGCCAAGATGGTGGGCCAGAAGCGCGCCCGTGAGATCTTCTTCCTGGGCCGCGACATCGATGCGCAACGCGCCTACGAGATGGGCATGGTGAACGCGGTCATTCCCCATGCGGACTTGGAAGCGACCGCTTGGGAATGGGCACAGGAGATCCTCGCCAAGTCACCCACATCCATCAAGATGTTGAAGTTCGCCTTCAACCTTACGGACGATGGCATGGTAGGCCAGCAGGTCTTTGCAGGTGAGGCGACCCGTTTGGCCTACATGACCGAAGAAGCCAAGGAAGGACGCAATGCTTTCCTTGAGAAACGCAAGCCTGATTTCTCGAGCATCAAGTGGATCCCGTAGTCGGGAAGCGCGCACTGCGGCGTTGGACCAACGGGTTGGTGTTCAAGTTCGGCCCCTTGGTCGAAAACATGTCCATGAATACTGGCAACCATGGCCGGATAGCTTTTCTTGGACCTATGTCCGGGAGTATTCCCGTACCGTGGAGCTGGCACCACACTATAAACAGGGCGACACCGAAAAGCCTTATGAGTAGGGCGTAACCGATACCCGAATATCATGGAGTGGTACCTGAAAGCTCTTAAGAACTATGTAGGATTCACTGGGCGTTCGCGTCGGAAAGAGTTCTGGATGTTCGTCCTTTTCAACTTGATATTCTCCATCGCTGCGGCGGTCTTGGACAATGTAGCAGGACTAGCCGACCCCATGATCGGGTATGGACCGATCTATGGTCTATATGCACTTGCTGTCCTGTTACCAAGCTTGGGAGTTGCCGTTCGCCGCTTACATGATGTGGGCAAGAGCGGGTGGTTCATTCTTATCGCCTTCATCCCACTGATCGGTGCCATTTGGCTGATCGTGCTTTATGCCAGGGATGGAGAACCCGGAGCCAACAAGTATGGAATCAACCCGAAGGATGGCATTGTAGGCTGAACACACGTTCAGGAGCTGTTCAAGAGCGGCTTCGCGGTGCGAAGTCGCTCTTTTTCGTTCGCGGAGATCTACCGCACTTCGGAACCAGACCTGGTCTCCACTTTGGGTTGTACAAAGACCAATTTTCCATTTGCATCTTCAGCCATCAGCACCATGCCTTGGCTCTCCACACCACGCATCTTCCGGGGCTCCAGATTGGCCACTAACACCACCTGCTGGCCGGACAATTCCTCCGGAGTGTAATGCATCGCGATGCCGCTGACAACGGTGCGTGGCTGTGCTTCACCGATATCGATGGACAGCTTCAACAGCTTGTCCGCCTTGGGCACTTTTTCTGCGGCGGTGATCGTACCTACACGCAGATCCAACTTGGCGAAATCGTCGAATGTGATGTTCGGCTTATTTGGTTGGACCGTGGGGAGTTGAGGTCCTGAGGAGTTGGTTTCTTCCAAAGGCGCGCTGGCATGCAAACGAGCCACCTCGGCCTGGATCTCCTCGTCGGTGATGGGCTTGAAGAGGTGCTCGGGCTTGCCCAGCTCCTGGCCTTCGCCGATGAGGTCGCTGCGGAAGGCCTCGCTCCACGGCAGCACACCGATGCCCAGCATGCGGCGCAGCTTGGCGGTGGTGTGTGGCAGGAAGGGTTCCAGGACGATGCTGAGCACCGCTGCCACGTTCAGGCTGTTGGCGAGGATGGTGCGCGTGCGCTCCGGGTCGGTCTTCTCCAGCTTCCACGGCTCGCTGTCGCTGAGGTACTTGTTACCTGCACGGGCCACGTTCATGGCGCTGCTCAGCGCATCGCGCAGTCGGAAGTGGTCGATGTGTTTCGCCACTTCTTCCACACTGCCATGCACGGCGCTCCAGAGCGCGATGTCCTGATCGAGCTTGTCGCCAGCAGCAGGCGCCTTGCCATCATAGTACTTGTGGCACAGCACGAACACGCGCTGCACGAAGTTGCCCACGATGGATACCAGCTCACTGTTGTTCTTGTCCTGGAAATCCTTCCACGTGAACTCGCTGTCCTTCTGCTCGGGGATGATGGTGGCCAGGCAGTAGCGCAGTTCATCCTGCCGATCAGGCCAGCGCTCCAGATACTCGTGCAGCCAAACGGCCCAGTTGCGGCTGGTGCTGATCTTCCGCCCTTCGAGGTTGAGGAACTCGTTGGCCGGCACGTTCTGCGGCAGCACATAACCGCCGTGCAGCTTCAGCAGGATCGGGAAGATGATCGCGTGGAAGACGATGTTGTCCTTGCCGATGAAGTGGATCAAGCGAGTGTCATCCGCCTTCCACCACTTTTCCCAATCGGTGTTGTGCTCGGCGGCCCAGCGCTTGGTGGCGCTGATGTAGCCGATGGGTGCGTCGAGCCACACATACAGCACCTTGCCTTCCGCACCCGGCAGCGGCACAGGCACGCCCCAGTCGAGGTCGCGCGTCATGGCGCGCGGACGCAGGCCGTCCTTCAGCCAGCTGTTGCACTGGCCCAGCACGCTCGCCTTCCACTCCTTGGGGTCGTGGTGCTGAAAGGGCCCTGAGCCTGTCGAAGGGCCATCGAGCACACCGGTGTTGATCCAGGTGTCCACCCATTGCTGGGCCTCGTCCATCTTCAGGTACCAGTGCTGCGTGGGCTTCAGCACGGGCTTGGCGCCGCTGAGGGTGCTGCGCGGATCGATCAGGTCCTTGGGGCTGAGCGCGCTGCCGCACTTCTCGCACTGGTCGCCGTAGGCATCCGTGTTGCCGCAGCTGGGGCAGGTGCCCATGATGTAGCGGTCGGCCAGGAACTGCTTCGCCTCGGCGTCGTAGTACTGCTGCTCCTCCTGCACGCTGAAGGCGCCGTTCTCCAGCAGCTTCAGGAAGAAGCCCTGCGAGGTCTCGCGGTGCAGGTCGCTGCTGGTGCGGTCGTAGATGTCGAAGTGGATGCCGAAGTCCTGGAAGGCCTGGCCCATCAGGGCGTGGTACTTGTCCACGATGGCGCGTGGCGTGGTGCCCTCCTTCATCGCGCGGATGGTGATGGCCGCGCCGTGCTCATCGCTGCCACAGATGAAGAGCACCTCCTTGCCCCGTTGGCGCAGGTTGCGCACGTAGATGTCCGCAGGCAGGTATGCACCGGCGATGTGGCCGATGTGCAGGGGGCCGTTGGCGTAGGGCAGGGCGGCGGTGACGGTATGGCGGGCGGGGGACTTCACGGGGTCTGGCGCTTCGGAGCGCGAAGGTACCGAAGCGCACCGGGAGACACCGGAGCGTGCTTGGCGAAGGCCAGGCGCCACCCTTATCTTGGCCGTGATGAGCGCATGCGGGACCAACTATCCAGGCCAAGGGAAGAGTTGCGCATATCCACCCATCTCCGGGGTGATATGCGAAACAGGTGCGTATATCTACAGTTAGTGGCAAGTTTAACAGACCCTGCAAACACGTAAAAACAATGAAAGAAACGATACTGAATTTCCAATACCAATACAGTAAATTATTTAACCTTGGACTTAATAGAAAAAAGTTTGAAATAATAAAAACCGAAGACAAATTGTTTGCAATGAATACCTCAAAAAATACATTTATTGCTTTGTTATTTACATTTTTTGCAAGTGGACACCTTTTTTCAGGCTTAATAGTTGGAGCTACTTCGACTGACAAACTTGGTGCAGACTTCTATTTAATTTTTTTTCTATTATTTGTTGTTGGACTTATTGGGTTTCGACAGTTTTTATGGTTAGTAAACGGGCGACAAGAAATGACAATAGAAAATGGGACTTTGACGCTTATTAAAAAAGGGACATTTTTAACAAAACCAAATTCTTATTCATTTGACAAAGTTGAAAATATAAGGCAAGCATTTGACGAAGACAATTTATCTCTATTTGACAAAATTCAAAAAAATATATCTGTAAATCGAAAAGTGATTTTTGGACACATTTACGGACAAGTCCTATTTAATTACAATCAGCAGACGGTAAATTTTTTCTGTGACTTGGACAAAGAGGAACGACTAAAACTAATTGACGAAATGAATAAACAAAAATAAAACCAGCCACTAACATCGGTTTGGCAATATGGCGGCTGAAGTGCTTCTATGAAGCATTTGTGCAAGGTTCAACAGCAGTAATTCTATTGAACTTTTGTGCTAAATTTCCGCCACATCGCCAAGCCGAAAAACGTTAGTGAAGTTCAAGGGGCAAGTGCACCCACCCGTCACCCGGTATGCACAAGACTGCTGACCTTCGCCCCATGTCCGTGTCGATCCCGCCTTCCCTCCGTCCCGGTGACACCATCGCCATCATCCCCACTGCGCGCGCCATCACGGTGGAGGAGTTGCGCGACGGTATTGCGCTGGCCGAAAGCTGGGGCCTGAAGGTGAGGCTGGGCGCAGGTATCGGCCGCAAGCATTTCCAGCAGGCCGGCACTGCCGAGGAGCGCGCCGCAGATCTGCAGTCCGCCCTGAACGACCCCGCTGTCCGTGCCATCTGGTGCGCCCGTGGCGGCTACGGCACCGTGCACCTGCTCGACCATCTGGACCTTTCCGCCCTGCGCCGCGACCCGAAGTGGATCGTGGGCTTCAGTGACATTACCG
>Ga0315900_10001368_pt1 | contig 38772 bp, 31 predicted proteins | sample LakEriMetagenome_FD_203521 | JGI IMG/M metagenome (GOLD analysis project Ga0315900, IMG submission 203521) | Freshwater fungal communities from buoy surface, Lake Erie, Ohio, United States - Buoy 12 MA114 | ecosystem: Environmental > Aquatic > Freshwater > Lake > Lake biofilm | place: USA: Lake...
GCGCCCGGCTGCCGACCGTACAGCGCGCGTGCCGCCGCCGCGATGCCCTGCAGCTCGCCGCGGAACGTCACGCGGTTCAGGTACGCCTCGAGGATCTGGTCCTTGCTCCAGCGCGCCTCCAGCGCGAGCGCGTCGCGAGCCTGCGCGAGCTTCGCCCACGCGCCGCGCGTCGGCCGCCCGCGCTCGCGGCGCAGGCTCGTGGCCAGCTGCATCGTCAGCGTGCTGGCGCCGCGCCACTCGCCGCGCCGCAGCCCGTCGCGCACGGCTGCCCCGATCGCGAGCGGATCGACGCCGCCGTGGCCGCGGTAGCGCCGGTCCTCGACCGCCAGCACCGCCTCGACCAGGCGCGGGGACACTGCGTCGAGCGACGTCCACTCGAGGCGCCGCGCCGCGGTATCGAGCCGCAGGGTCTGGAGCGTGCGGCCGTGCCGGTCGAGGAGCATCGCCTCGGAGGAGACGTGGGCGGCGCGCACCTCGGCGAACGAAGGCACGCGGACGACCGCGACCCCGAGCGCGACGGCCACGACCCCGGCGACCGCCGCGAGCCCGGCGGCGCCGAGGAGCGCGAGGCGGCGCCCGCGCCGGTTCACCGCCGCCGCCTCACGGCGCCGGGCGCACGACGACGGCCGGATTCGGCGCGGCGCCGTACAGGTCCGGGGCGTACATCGCTTCCACCCGCGTCGGCGGCAGGACGAACTCGCCGGCCGCGTTCAGCCGCAGCATGTACTCGACGCGCCACGTGCCGCGCGGCAGGAACTCGAAGTAGGCGCGCCAACCGGCGAAGCCGCGCTCGACGAAGGTCGGGTACGCCGTCGCCGGCTCGCCGCGCCGTGGCGGCGCCGCGTCCGCAGTCGCGAGCGTCGACGCCGTGCGAGCCGTGCCGCCGAGGATCGTCGCGCCCGCCGGGACCGGGTCCGTCAGTGCGACCCAGGCCATGTCCTGGCGCGCCTCGACCTCGAGCACCACGCGCAGCAGGTCGCCGCGCGACAGCACACCCGGCGTCGCGACCTGCACGGGTTCGACGCGTCGCACGACCCGGTAGCCCGCCGCGACGGGGCGCGTCAGCGGCACCGCCGCGACGGACTGCACGGTCGCCCACGGCGCGCCGGTGCCGGCGTGTTCCAGCACCAGCGACGCGCCGCGCGCATCCGGCCACGGCAGCGCGAGGGTCCCGTCGGCGATCGGCGTGCCGTCCCGCGCCGGGCCCGCGGTCGAGCCCGTGGCGGGCGTCGGCGCAGCCGCCGTCCACGCGTGCGCGGCGCGCGCCGCCCCGAGCGTCGCCTGCGTGGTGCCGCCCACGTTCGCAGTCTCGAACCGCGCCGCAAACCGGCGCACCGCGACGGTGCCCCACGCGTTCGCGGGCGTCGTGTCCCAGTGACCGCGGCGCTGGCGACCGAGCGCACCGCTTGCGAGCCGCGGCAAGTCGTCGCGGAAATCGGGCGCGTCGAGCGCCAGCAGCAGCGTGCGTACCGCGTCCGTGTCGGCCGAGTCGAGCAGCCAGCCGAAGGCCGCGTCGCGCTCGCCGGACAGCGCGACGCGCGAGCCGGCGAACGCGAGCCGCGAGCGCAGCAGCGCGCGCGCGTCGGCGAGGCGCGCCTCGCGGTCGGGTAGCGCGCGCGCGTGCTCGAGCGTCGCGATCCAGTGCAGCAGCGCGCTCGTCGGCCAGAGCTCGGGCTGCACGGACAGCGGCTCGAGCATCGCCGGCTCGAGCCGGCCGTGGCGCGCGAGCGCCTCGTAGGCGGCGAGGCGCCGCACCGTGAGTTCGCCGGCGCGCCGCTGGTCGCGGGACGCGAGCCGGCCCTCGACGAACGCGGCGAGCGCGCCGAGCATCCGATCCCTCGCCTCCGCCGGGATCTCGCGCCCGTCGGCCTGCGCGATCGACAGCAGGTAGGCCGTGAGTACGTCGCTGCCGCGCTCCTGGGTCGCGAAGAAGCGCGCGAGGCCGTCGCCGTCGAGGTAGGCCGGCAGGTCGTTCGTCACCGCGGCCCAGAGCCCGGCGTCGCCGAGCCCGATCGCGCGCGAGGCACGCTGCTCGAGGCAGGTGTACGCGTAGCCGTCGAGGTACGCGCGCACGCCCGCGAGCCCGCCGACCAGCGTCGAGGCGAGCGCGACGCGCACTTCGCCGAGCCCGGGCACCGCGTCGCGCGGCCGCTCGACCGTCAGCCGACGCGGCGCGTCGAGCCGCAGCAGCGTCGCCTGCTGCACGGCGGGTTCGGCGCGGCCCGGCAGCACCCGCGAGACGACGCGGACCGCGTCCGCGGGCACGCCCGGCGCACGGGCCTCGACGCGCCACTCGAGGCGCGCGGCCTCCGGCGGCACGGTCACGGGCCACGCGAGTTCCTGCGACGCACCGGCCGCGAGCGCGACCGGCCGCGCGGGCAGCGCGATCGCGGCGAGCCGCCGCCCGTCGGCGGTCACCGGCACGACGCTGCCGTCGACCGCCACGTCGAGCGCACGCTCGGCGGCGTTGCGCAGCGTCACCGTCGCGCGCGGCACGTCGCCGACGCGCGCGACCTCGGGCACGCCCGCGAACAGCATCAGGTCGCGGTGCGTGCGCACGGTGGTGCTGCCGGTGCCGAACAGGTCGTCGCCCTGCGCACCGACGGCGGTGATCCGGAACGACGACAGGCTGTCGTTCAGCGGCACCTCGACGCTCGCGCGGCCCGCGGCGTCGAGTGCCACGCGGCCCTGCCACTTCAGGAGCGTGTCGAAGAGTTCGCGCGTGGTCGACCGGCCGCCGCCGCCGCCGGGCGGAGCCGCCTTGCGGCCGTAGTGCCGCTTGCCGATCACCTGCAGGTGGGCGGTGGCCGTGCGCACCTGCAGCGGGCGGGGTGCGAGCATCGCGCCGAGCAGGTCGACGGTGTCGTTCGGCGCGAGTTCCAGCAGCGCCTCGTCGACCGCGGCGAGCGCGACTTCGGCGTTCGCCGCCGGCGTGCCGTCGGGACGCCGCGCCGCCACGGTGACGCGCGCGGTACCGCGCGTCGGGTAGACGGCGCGGTCGGCGCCGACGTCGACCCGCAGTTCGTGCGGCGCGCGGCCGATCTCGAGCTGCGCGTAGCCGACGCGGAAGGTCGGCTTCGCGAGATCGACGAGCGCGGTCGGCGCGGGATCACCGACGCGACCGCGCACGGCCAGCACCGAGACGTAGACGTTCGGCGACCAGCCGCGGCGGACGGCCACGCTCACGTTCGGCGAGCGCGCGGCCAGCGGCACGACCTGCGCGTCGAGCACGCCCTCGCGTTCGACGGTGACGAGCGCCGTGCTGGCGCGGAACGGCACGCGCGCCTCGAGCCGCGCGGTCTCGCCGACCTCGTAGCGACGCCGCTCCGGCACGAGATCCATGCGTTCGCTGTCGGTGCCGCCCCACCACGCGTCCTGGTCGGCGAGCCACAGCGAGTCCGTGGCGTCGGCCGTGCGACCGAGGTCGTCCTGTGCGGAGGCGCGCAGCAGCACCTGGTGGCCGCCGGGCAGTTCCGCCTCGCACCGCACGCGGCCGCGCGCATCGGTCGTCGCCTCGCACAGGCGGCCGAGCGATTTCACCTCGGCGCGGTTCTCGTAGCCGTAGAAGCCGCCGAACAGCCGCTTGCGGTACGAGTAGATCGTGCGCGAGTAGGCCTCGACCACCACCCGGCGACCGGCGAGCGGCCGCCCGGCGAGATCGACGACGACGGCACCGACCTCGAAGCGCTCGCCGGCGCGCGGCCACCGGGGCGAGCGCAGCCCGACCTGCAGGGCGGCCGGGTACAGCGTCGCACGCGTGGACACCGAGAGCCGCTGGCCGTTGGCGTCCGGGTACTCGAGTTCCGCGACCAGGCTGGCCGGGCGACCGAGCGGGCCGAGCCCCTCGAGCGTGGCGCGGACGCCGCCCTGCGCATCGAGGACCAGGGGCAGCGCGCGGACGTTCGCACTCGGGCCGGCCGCGACCTCCGCACCGGCGTCGCCCTCCCCGGCCTCCTCGACGAGGTCGCCTTCGCCGTCGACGTCGGCACGACCGACGCCGACCCGGATCGGCTCCGCGGCGAACGTGTAGTCGTCGTAGCCCGCCGGGCGCGGTGAGGCCGCCTCGGTGCGCCAGCGCAGCGTCACCGGCGCGCCGGCCGCCCCGCCGCCGGCCAGGAACGTGACCGCCGCGTCGGCCATCACGCGGGCCGGCGCGACCAGCGGGCCCCGTTCGAGCTGCAGCGTGGCGCGCTGCGTCGGCAGGCGGAACTCCTCGACCGCGAATTCGCCCGCAAGGCCGAGCCAGCGGTCGGCGCGGACGTACGCGAGCCGGTAGTCGCCGAGCTTCGCGTCGCGCGGGACCTCGAAGCTCGACAGCGCGGCGCCGCGCTGGAACTGCAGCGGCAGGCGCCATTCCTGCCCGGTGCCGACGTGGGTGACGGTGACCGCTTCCGGCAGTTCGCGCGCCGGCAGTGCCGCGAAGCCGGCGCCGGTCCGGCGCCGCGCATAGTGCTTCATGTGCACGGTCTCGCCGGCGCGCAGCAGCGTGCGATCGAGCACCGCGTGCAGCGCCGCGTTCGTCGCATCCTGCCCACCGAACGGGAGGTCGAACGCCCACGGCGCGATGCCCTCGTCCCAGTCGGTCAGCGCGAACGCCAGGTCGTCGGCGGTGCGCGCGCTCACGTACAGGCCGCGCACGCCGCGGCAGCGTCGATCGCCGTTCTCGAGCGGCAGCGGGCCGGTGAACGCGAGGCCGCGCGCGTCGGTACGGCCGGTCCACAGCGACGTGCCGTCGCAGGCGCGGACCGTGACGTTGGCGTCGGCGACGGGCCGCGCGGTGTCGAGCGTCGTGACCCACACCAGCGAGCGCTCCGGCGCGGTCTTGACGTGCACCGACAGGTTCGTGACGAGCGCGGCGCTGCGCACGTACCAGGTGCGGTCGCGCTCGCCGGTCAGCGCGGCGCCGAGCGTCGGGCTCGCGAGTTCGACGACGTGCAGCCCCGGGGCGGGCAGCGGGATGCCGACCACCTCCGCCTCGCGCGTGCTGCGCGGCACCGCGATCGCCCGCGCCGCGTCCTGCGGACCGAGGACCGGCTTGCGCGCGTCCCACGCGGCGTCGAGGCGGCCGAGCCACGCGAGGATCTGCGCGTCGTCGGTGACGCTCACCACGCGACCGGGCACGGGCTGCGGCGTCTTCGCGCCCGGCGCGTCGAGGTTGCGCAGGGTGACGGGCAAGGCCGGCTGCGCACGCCGCTCCAGCACGCCGAAGCTCGCCGCGAACTTCGCAAGCGGTGGGGCTGCCGCGATCGGTACGGCAAGCGGGAAGCGCGCGGCGTTCGCGAGGCGGCGACCGGCGTCGTCCTCGAGATCGGCCGGCACCTCGAGCCGCAGCTTTGCGTTCGCCGGGAACGGCGGCGCGAAGACCAGGTACTCGACGAGCGGCTCGGCCGCCTCGCCCTCCTTCGCGACGAACGCGCGGCCGCTGGCGGCGTCGACCAGCCGGACGCGGGCCGCGTCGGCGCGCGGCACCGGCGCGGTGAACTCGACGCGGATCGGGGTGACGGGCAGGCAGTCGCCGTCCGGCACGAGCCGCTCGCACGAGAGCCGCGCGACGAAAGCCGGGCGCGTGCGGAACTCGAGCACCTGTTCGTCCGTGCGCACGACGCCGGCGGTGGAACGGATCCCGCGGCCCCAGACCAGGCGCGCGGCCGCGTCGTTCGGCAGGCGCCGCGCGCAGGCGACCACGAGCACCTTCGCGAGCACCGCGGTCTTCGGACCCTGCCACGGTGCCTCGGGGTTGGTGAGCACGGCGAGCCGCCAGCGCTCGGCGCCGAGGGCGGCGAGCGCCGACTCGCGCGAGGCGCCGTCGAGCACGCGCACCGGGATCGACTCGCCGACGCCGTCCGCCTCGCAGCGCGCGTGCTCGCCGATCGAGACGGGGTCGACGTCGCCGTCGGCGAGCAGCGCGAAGACCTGCTGCTCGTCGATCGTCTCGCCCGCCGCAGGCGCGCTGCGAGCGATCGCCGGGCCGCCGCTGTCGATCGCATAGCTCGTCGCCTGCGCGAGCCGCGTGCCGTCGAGCGCGCGCAGCCGGCGGTCGAGCGTCACGCTGCAGCGCAGGCCGGCGGGCAGCGGCGTCGCGAAGTCGTAGCTCCAGGTGCGTTCGTCGAGCCACCGGCCCTCGCCCGGCACCGGGCACTGCACTGCCGCGGGCGCGGCGGCCCGTGCGTCGCCGAAGCGAACCACCGGGCGGTCGAACCGCAGCACCGCCTGGGCGGCACCGCGCGCGTCGGCCGCGGGCGAGAAGCTCGCGACCGCGAGCGGCCCGGGCCGAGAGGGCGGCGCCGCGGTGGCGATCGACAGGCCGACGGCGGACAGGAGGGCGAGAGGCAGGACGCGACGCATGAGACCCCCGGGCGCGGGCGCGAGCCTCCGGAATGCTAACCGAGCGCGGCCGACCACCGCGCGCTACCCGGAGCGAACCGGCCGGCCCTTCCCTACACTGCGGGCATGACCGTGCGACGCCTCGCCTGGCGCATCGACCGCGCCGGCTCCCTGGATCGCCTGCGCCTCGTCGAGGAAACCCTGCCGCCGCCCGCGGCCGGCGAAGCGCGGGTGCGCGTGCACGCGGTCGGGCTGAACTTCGCCGATGCGTTCGCGTGTCTCGGGCTCTACTCCGCGACGCCGGAGGGTTCGTTCGTGCCCGGGCTCGAGTGCGCCGGCGTCGTCGAGGCGGTCGGACCCGCACCGGCCGGGCAGCCGCCGCGCCTCGCGCCCGGCGACCGCGTGGTCGTACTGACGCGTTTCGGCGGCTATGCGACCGCCCTCAACGTGGACGCGCGATACCTCCACCCGATCCCACCGGGATGGGATTACGCCCACGCGGCCGCGTGGCCCGTGCAGGGGCTGACGGCGTGGTACGGGCTGGTGCGGCTCGGCGCCGTGCGCGAGGGCCACGTCGTGCTCGTGCAGTCGGCCGCGGGCGGCGTCGGCCTGCAGGCGCTCGCGATCCTGCGGGCGCTCGGCGCTCGTCCGCTGGCGGTGGTCGGCCGGCCGGAGAAGGTCGCGTTCCTCGGCGCCCACGCGGGCGTGCCCGCCGAGTCGGTGATCGTGCGCGGACCGCCGCGCGACTACGCGCGGCGGCTGGACGACGCGCTGCGAGCCGTCGGCGCGCGGGGCATCGACGTCGCGTTCGACGCCGTGCTGGGACCGTGGTTCGAGCCGACGTTCGCGCGCCTCGCTCCCGAGGGACGCTACGTGCTGTACGGCGCCGCGGACTTCATGACCGGCGGCGCGCGCCCGAGCTGGCCGCGGCTCGCGTGGCGGTGGCTGACGCGCCCGCGACTCGACCCGCTCGCGATGATCTCGACGAACCGTGGCTGCCTCGCGTTCAACCTGATCTGGCTGTGGGACGCGGTGGACCGCGTGCCCGAGGCCTACGCCGCGCTGCAGGCGCTCAGCCCCCTGCCGCCCCACGTCCACGGGCGGCGGCCCTTCGACCGTGCGCCCGAGGCGCTGCGCGAACTGCAGTCGGGCAGCACCGTCGGCAAGCTCGTGCTCGCGACCGACGCAGACGGCGCCGACGCGGGCGGCGGAACCGGGCCGGGCTCCGGCGTCGGCGCGCGGCTCTGCAGCGGGCCCGACCGCTCTTCTACTTGCGCACCACCTGCCGGATCGTCGCCAGCAGCGGGTCGAAGTCGCCAGACTTCACGACGAAGGCGCTCGCTCCGCGCCGCTTCGACTCGCGGGCGGTGATGTCGCTGCCGTAACCGCTGTACATCACGACCTTGGCGCCCGGGACGGCGGCCTGCAGTTCGCGGATCACGTGCATCGAGCTGCCGCCCTCGAGCAGCAGGTCGAGTACGACGACGTCCGGCTGCACCTCCCGCGCGAGCGGCAGCACCTGCTCGGGCGTGGCGACGCGCCCGACGCACTCGAGGTCGGGCTCGGCATCGAACAGCGCGGCGAGCACGCGCCGGAGGTCGTCGTTGTCCTCCGCGACCAGCACGCGGATCTTCGCCGCGACGCCCGCTTCGGCATCCATGCTCATCCGGCACCCCGTTGCACACCCCCGTGACCAGACTAAGCGGCCGGGGCCGCACGGGGCAATCGGCGACAGCCCGATGGCCTGCCTCGGGAATCCACCCGCGCGGCTGTACGGATGCACAGCCGCGCGTCCGGCCCGGGGGTCAGGAACCGTGCTTTCCGAAAGCGCGTTCCCGTATAGTCGCGCGCTTTCCCGCCACCGCCCAGGCCCGGAGCCGCGATGACCATCGGCACGCCCCTCCTCTGGACGATCTTCACGGTGTTCGTGATCGTCGCCCTGCTGATCGACTTCTTCGCGATGAAGCAGCAGGGCGCGCACCGGGTCTCCATGAAGGAGGCGGGCATCTGGTCGCTGATCTGGGTGCTCGTGTCGTTCGCGTTCTGCGGCTGGCTCTGGTGGTACATCGGCAAGGAAGACCCGGCGCTCGCCGACACCAAGGCGCTCGAGTTCATCACGGGCTACCTCGTCGAGAAGGCGCTCGCGGTCGACAACATCTTCGTGTTCCTGATGGTGTTCACCTACTTCGCGGTGCCCGCGGAGTTCCAGAAGCGCGTGCTGATGATCGGCATCCTGGGCGCGCTCGTGCTGCGCGCGATCCTGATCCTGATCGGCGCGTGGCTGCTCGCGAAGTTCCACTGGCTGCTGTACGTGTTCGGCGCGTTCCTGCTGCTGACCGGCGTCAAGATGTGGTGGGCGGCCGGCCAGGAGCCGGACCTCGGCACCAACCCGGTGCTGAAGTGGATCAACAGCAAGATGAAGATCTCGAAGGGCTACGACGGCGAGAAGTTCTTCACCGTCGAGAACGGCGTGAAGGTGGCCACGCCGCTGTTCGTCGTGATCATCATGATCGGCATCGTGGACGTGATCTTCGCGGTGGACTCGATCCCGGCGATCTTCGCGATCACGCGGGACCCGTTCATCGTGCTGACCTCGAACGTGTTCGCGATCCTCGGCCTGCGCGCGATGTACTTCCTGCTCGCGAACATGCACGAGAAGTTCCACCTGCTGAGCTACGGCCTCGCGATCATCCTCGCGTTCATCGGCACGAAGATGCTGCTGATCGACGTCTACAAGATCCCGGTCGCCTGGTCGCTCGGCGTGACCGCGTCGATCCTCGTGATCACGATGGTGCTGTCGCTGATGATCCCGCCGAAGGAGAAGCCGGCGCGCCCCGGCAAGAGCAGCCTCGCGGGCGCACCTTCGGCCAAGCTGCGCGCCGGCCAGCAGGGCGCCGAGAGCGAGAACCGCTGACCGGCGGTCGATTCCGGGCGCGGCCGCCGTGCAGCGCAAGACCACGCGCCGAGCGACCTGCCGGCCGGACCCGGCCACCGTCGAACGCGACGCTCGGCGCTGCGCGACGGCGGCGGAAACGCGCCTGCAACGCGCCCGCGCAGCACAGATCCTGAGTGGCGCACGCAGCGGCTACGGCGGCAGCTGGTAGAACTCACGGCCCGCCGACCCACTCGGCGCATGGCCGCCCTTCGCGCATACTCCCCAGGTACGCGTGGCGGCGATCCCGCGCCGCGCTGCGCGGGGGCTGCCGCACTTGCGATCCGTGAACCGGCTCGGCTTCTGGCTGGGCCTCGCCGTCTTTCTCGTCCTCCGCACCCTCGACCCGCCCGCCGGTCTGGGCGACGCCGGCTGGGCGACCGCGGCCGTCGCCGCGCTGATGGCGGTCTGGTGGTTCACCGACGCGGTGCCCGCCGCCATCACCGGCACGCTTCCCTTCCTGCTGCTGCCGCTGCTGGGCGTCGCGAAGCCCGGCGAGGTCGCGGCCGACTACATGCACCCCGTGCTGTTCCTCGTGATCGGCGGCGCGATGCTCGGCCGCGCGCTCGAGAAGTGGGGCCTGCACCGCCGGCTCGCGATTGCCGTCGTTTCGCGGGCCGGCACGCGCCCCGAGCGCCTGCTGTTCGGGCTGATGGCCGCCACGGCGTTCGTGTCGATGTGGGTCAACAACTCGGCGACCACCGTGATGATGCTGCCGATCGCGGGCGCGCTCGCGCTGGCCGCGCGCGGCGCCGAGGGCGAGGACCGCGACGCGCGCAACTTCGGCGCGGCGCTCGCGCTCTCGGTCGCGGTAGCGTCGAACATCGGCGGCTTCGCCACGCCGGTCGGCACGCCGGTGAACCCGGTCGCGATCGGGCTGATCGACCAGCACTTCGGCGTCCGGATCGGCTTCGCCGAATGGATGGCCTTCGGCGTGCCGATCATGCTCGCCGCGCTGCCGGCGGCGTGGTGGTTCATCGCCCGCGTCGTGCTGCCGTTCCGGCTGCCCGCGCTCGCGCCCGCCGACGTGCTGGCCGCGATCGGGGCGCAGGCCGGACAGGCGGCGCCCTGGAGCGGCCCGGAGCGGCGCGTGCTGGCGTTGCTGCTCGCGACGGCGGCCGGCTGGGTGACGCTCCCGCTGTACGAGAAGCACCTCCCGGGGGTGACGGACGCTGCGCTCGCCGTGGGCGCGGCGCTGCTGCTGTTCGTGCTGCCGAGCGGTGCCCGAGGCACGGGGTCCGCGAGCGGGCCGCTGCTCGAGTGGCACGATGCGCGCGACGCGCCGTGGTACCTCGTACTCCTGCTCGGCGGCGGCCTCGCGCTGGCGGACGCCGTGGGCGGCACCGGCCTGAGCCGCTGGCTCGGCGCAGAGCTCCAGCAGCTCGCGCCTGCGCAGCTGTTCGCACTGGTGCTGGTGGTCACCGCGATCTGCGTGCTGCTCACCGAGTGCTCGAGCAACCTCGGTACCGCCGCGACCTTCGTGCCGATCGCCGGCGCGCTGGCGATCGCCGCCGGCCACGACCCGGTGCCGGTCGCCCTGGCCGCCGGGCTCGCCGCGAGCTGGGGCTTCGCGAACCCCGCGGGCACGTCGTCGAACGCGATGGTGATCGGCACCGGCCGCGTGCGCGTGCCGGAGATGGCGGGAGTCGGCGCGCTGGTCGATCTCGCGGGCGTGGTGCTGATCGCTTGCGCGTGCGCCTGGCTGGTGCCGGTCGTGCTCGGCTGAGCCACCGCGCGGGACGGCGCACCGCGCGGCGCCATCGCGCCCCGTGCGTACCGCGCGCGAACGGCGCCGATCAGGGCGTGACTGCGTGCACGGCCCGCTCCAGCCGCGCGCGGACTTCCTCGGCGTAACGGACGAGCGCCGCGTTCCCGGTGCGCTCGAGGCTCGTGACCGGGTCGATCGCGGCGATCTCGCACTCGCCGCCGCCCGCTTCCCGGACGATCACGTTGCACGGCAGCAGCACGCCGAGCTTGTCCTCGAGCTGCAGCGCCTCGTGCGCGATCTTCGGGTTGCACGCGCCGAGGATCCGGTAGCCCGGAAACTCCGCGCCCAGCTTGGCCTTCAGCGTGGCCCGGACGTCGATGTCCGTCAGCACGCCGAAGCCCTCGGCCCTCAGTGCCTCCGTCACCCGCGACACGGCCGCGTCCAGCGGCAGCGCGGTGCGCTTCGCGATGTAGTAGCTCATCTCGCGTACTGCTCCTTCGATGTGGCGGATTCGACCACCTGCGCCGCGCGGCGCCGCAGGTAGCCGTAGTAGAGGATCGGAATCACGACCAGCGTCAGGATCGTCGAGACGAGGATGCCGAAGATCAGCGAGACCGCGAGCCCGTTGAAGATCGGGTCGTCGAGGATGAACACCGCGCCGAGCATCGCGGCCAGGCCTGTCAGCGCGATCGGCTTCGCGCGCACCGCGCCGGCGCGGATGACCGCGTCCGGCAGCTCGCGGCCTGCCGCGAGCTCCTGGTTGACGAAGTCCACCAGCAGGATCGAGTTGCGGACGATGATGCCGGCGAGCGCGATCATCCCGATCATCGAGGTCGCGGTGAACTGCGCGCCGAGCAGTGCGTGGCCGGGCATGATGCCGATCATTGTCAGCGGAATCGGCGCCATGATCACGAGCGGCACCGCGTACGAGCGGAACTGCGCAACCACCAGCAGGTAGATGAAGACGAGGCCGACCGCGTACGCCGCGCCCATGTCGCGGAAGGTCTCGTAGGTGATCTGCCACTCGCCGTCCCACTTGATCGCAGGGCCGGTGGTGTCCAGCGGCTGCGAGATGAAGTACTGGTCGATCTCGACGCCGCCGGCGGACGGCAGCGGCGCACGGCCGTCACCGATGGCGCCGACCAGCGCGAACATGCCGTACAGCGGGCTGTCGAGCCGGCCCGCTTCGTCGCCGAACACGAATACCACCGGCAGGCCGTCCTTGCGGTAGCGCGTCGGGTCGCGCGGCACGCGCTCGACCGCTACCAGTTCGGTCAGGGGTACGCGCGCACCACTGGCGGCGCGCACGGTCAGCAGCAGCGCCCGGTCGAGCGCGGCCTTCTCGCCGACGGGCAGTTCGAGCCGCACCGGGATCGGCGCCTGCTCGCGGCCGACGTGCACGAACGTGGCGTCGAGGCCGCCGAGGCCGAGCGCGAGCGTCTCCGCCACCGCGGCCTGCGAGACGCCGAGACGCGCGGCGCGCACGCGGTCCACCGCGACGACGTAGCGATGCGAGTCGGCCTCGGCGGTGGTGTCGGTGTCCACGACGTCCGGCGTCGCACGGAACGCGCGCTCGAGTTCCCGCGCCAGACGGCGCTGCGCTTCGTAGTCCGGCCCGTAGACCTCCGCCACCAGCGGCGCCATCACCGGCGGGCCGGGCGGCACCTCGACGATCTGCACGCGTGCGCCGTGGCGCTCCGCGATCGCCGCGACCGCCGGGCGCACCGCGCGCGCGATGTCGTGGCTCGCGCGGTCGCGTTGCGCCTTGTCGACCAGATTGACCTGCAGGTCGCCGAGTTCCGGCGCGCGCCGCAGGTAGTACTGCCGGACGAGGCCGTTGAAGTTGATCGGCGCGGCGGTGCCGGCGTAGGCCTGCCAGTCCGTGACCTCGGGGACCTCGCGGATCACCGCGGCCATCTCGCCGAGGACGCGCGCGGTGTCCTCGACCGCCGCGCCCTCGGGCATGTGCAGCACGACCTGGAATTCGCTCTTGTCGTCGAACGGCAGCATCTTCAGCACGACCCACTGCAGGCCGGCCATCGAGACGGCCGCGAGGATCGCGACCAGCGTGCCGAGGTAGAGCCGGTGCCGCGCCCTGCGGGCGCCGGATCCGGCGAGGAACGGCGCCATGACGCGGCGGAAGAACGGGTCCAGGGCGCGGTCGAGCGCGCTCGGGGTTGGCGCGTGCACGGGCATCGCAGCGCCCGGGCCCGCGCTCGCGCCCGCGCCGCCGTGCCCGCCGCCGAGCAGCCTCATCGCCATCCACGGCGTCAGCACCAGCGCGACCGCCAGCGAGATCAGCATGCCGAGGCTCGCATTGATCGGGATCGGGCTCATGTATGGGCCCATCAGCCCCGAGACGAAGGCCATCGGCAGCAGCGCCGCTATGACGGTGAAGGTCGCGAGGATCGTGGGGCCGCCGACCTCGTCCACGGCCGGCGGGATCGCCTCGAGCAGGCTTCGCCCGCCCATCGCCATGTGACGGTGGATGTTCTCGACCACGACGATCGCGTCGTCGACCAGGATGCCGATCGAGAAGATCAGCGCGAACAGCGACACGCGGTTGATCGTGAAGCCCCAGGCCCACGAGGCGAACAGCGTGATCGCGAGCGTGACGAGGACCGCCGCGCCGACCACGACCGCCTCGCGCCAGCCGAGCGCGAAGGCCACCAGCAGCACGACGCACGCGGTCGCGAACGCGAGCTTCTGGATCAGCTTCTGCGCCTTGTCGTTCGCGGTGAGGCCGTAGTCGCGCGTGACCGTGACCTCCACGCCGTCGGGGATCACGGTACCGCGGAGCCGCTCGACGCGGTCGTTGACCGCGCTCGTGACGTCCACCGCGTTCGTGCCGGGCTGCTTCGAGACCGCGATCGTCACCGCCGGCGATTCGCCGGCGAGTTCGATCCGGCTCTGCGCGGCGGCGGGGCCCGCGCCGAACCATACGTACTGCTCGGGTTGGTCGGCGCCGTCGGTGATGGCGGCGACGTCCGAGAGGTAGACCGGGCGGCCGTCGGCCAGGCCGATCACGAGTTCGGCGACGTCGTCGCGGCCGGCGAGGAACTCGCCGGCGGTGACCGGGCGATCACCGCCTTCGCCCACCACGCTGCCCGCGTGCGTCACGACGTTGGCCGCACGCAGCGCACCGAGCAGCTCGGTGGCGGTCAGGCCGTGGCCCGCGAGGCGCGCCGGGTCGAGCTGCACGTGGACGACGCGCTCCGGCGCACCGACCGAGTAGACGTTGCGCGTGCCGCGGATCCGCTTGAGCTCCTCCTCGAGCGAGCGCGCGACCAGGGCGAGTTCCGCACCGCCCCGCGCCGGGTCTGCCGTCCACAGCGTCAGCGTGACCACCGGCACGTCGTCGATGCCGCGAGGCTTCACGAGCGGCTCGCCGATGCCGAGCCCCGGCGGCCGCCAGTCGCGGTTGGAGTAGATCGCGTTGTACAGCCGCACGAGCGCCTCGTTGCGCGCGATGCCGACCTCGAACTCGACGGTGAGCACCGCGCTCCCCGGCCGGGAGACGGCGTAGACGTGCTTCACGTCCGAGATCTCGCCGAGCACACGCTCCATCGGAGCGGCCGCGAGACTCTCGACCTGGGCCGCGGAGGCGCCGGGGAACGGGATGATCACGTTCGCGAACGTGACCTCGATCTGCGGCTCTTCCTCGCGCGGCGTGACGAGCACCGCGAACAGTCCGAGCAGCAGGCCGAAGATCCCCAGCAGCGGCGTCAGCTGGTTGCGGTAGAACGCGCGCGCGACGCGCCCGCCGAAGCCGAGGGGCACGGCGTCGGAGCCCGGCGCGGCCGAGGTGCCGGGCGAGGCGTGCCCGCTCACGGCGCGACCCCGGCGCGCCGCCGGGCGGCCTCGATCGGGTTCGCGGCGATGCGCTCTCCGGCGGCGAGGCCCGCGAGCACCTCGACCTCGTCACCGTAGCGACGACCCAGCCGCACCTGCCGGAACTGCAGCCGGCCGTCGGCGCCGACCACGTAGACCGCGGTGACTTCGCTGCGGACGGCCACGGCCGAGGTCGGGATCGTCGGCACGGCGGCAGCGCCAGGCATCGCGTCCGTGGCCGGCGCGGCGCCCGCGAAGGCGACCTTCGCGTACAGGCCCGGATAGGCGCCCGCCGCGCCCGGCGGCAGGTCCACGCGCACGCGCACCGTGCTGGACTGCGCCGTAGCCGCGGGGAACACGGTGATCGCACCGGCCTCGTGGCGACGCTCGCCGACCCAGACGACGGCGTTCGCCTGCTCGCCGGCCGCCCGGAGCACACCCGCGACCGCACTCGGCACGTCCACCACCACGCGCAGGCGCTCGAGCGCCGCCACTTCCATCAGCGGCTGGCCCGGCGCCACCGCCTCGCCGGGCTCGACGTGCCGCCGCGTGACGACCGCCGCGTACGGCGCCCGAAGTGCGGTGTAGCCCGCGTTCTCCCGCGCGGCCGCGACGCCGGCCTCGGCCGCGTCCAGCTGGGCCGCGGCGGCGTCGCGCTCCGCGGTGGCGCGGTCGAGCGCCGACCGGGCCACGAGACGCTTCGCGTACACGTCGCGGATGCGCTCGTATTCGGCGGCGGCCACCGTGTTCCGCGCCTGCGCCTCGCGCAGCGCCTGCTGCGCCTGGCGCAGCCCAGCGCGCTGCTCCACGCCGGCGAGCCGCAGCAGCAGTTCGTCGGCGCGCACCCGGTCGTCCACGTCGTGCAGCACCTCCGCCACTCGCCCGGCGGTCTGCGCCGTGAGCGTGGCGTGGCGCACCGCCTCGATGCTGCCGTCGTAGCGGCGCTCCGCGCCGGTGCCGACGCGCACTTCGAGCGTCGGCAGCGCGGCACCCGCCGACGCCGGCGCTGCGGCGGGCGGCGCCTCGCCGCAGGCGGCGAGCACGCCGGCGGCGGCGAGGACCAGCACGGCGGCGAGGCCGGCGGGGCGCACGGGCATCACTCGAACGCGAGGCCCGGGCGGGCGCCGAGCCGCCGCAGGATCAGCGCGAGCGGGCAGAAGCGCGTGAACGCGGCCTGCAGCAGGTTGGCGCCGACGAAGGCGGTCAGCCACAGCCAGTTCGGGTGCGCGAAGTACGCCGCCAGCAGGCTCAGCAGGATCACGCTGCCCGCGAAGGCCATCACGATGCGGTCGATGCTCATCGGTTCGCTCCCGGCGGCCCCCGGGCCACCTGTCGGAGCGAATACTATATTAGGATTTACTAAATTAGTAGATGCTGGTTTATACTGACTCGCAGCAGGTGACCGGGCGGTCCAATCGACCGCGGCCGCCCCAGGAGGAAGCCCGGATGAACGCGCGTGCCGCCGAGCTCGCGGAAATGGCCCGCCACGCGGACGCCGCCGCCGCGCTGCTGAAGGCGCTCGCGAACGAGCACCGGCTGCTGGTGCTCTGCGCGCTCGTCGACGGCCCGAAGTCGGTCGGCGAACTGAACGATCGAGTCGACCTCAGCCAGTCCGCGCTCTCGCAGCACCTGGCGGTGCTGCGCGCGGCCGGCATCGTGGCCACGCGGCGCGAGGCACAGACGATCTGGTACGCGCTGGCCCAGGGCCCCGCGGCGGCCGTGATGGAAGCGCTGCACGCTGCGTACTGCGCGCCGCGCAAGGCAAGGAGCCGGCACACCCGCGGCTGAAGGCGCACGCCGACCGCGGCGCGGCCTCGGCCGGCTGCGGAAGTCCCTCCACCACGACCCGCGCCGCGCCATCGTTGCACCTCCGGTACGATCGCGCGATGCGCCGTCGAGGGCACGGCCGTGCCGACGTACCACGACCAGCGCCGCTGGGGCGCGCGCTGGCTACTGCTGGGCGAAGTCGACACGCGAGGCTCGCACGTCGTCATGCGGCAGCGAGCCGATGCGGAAGGCGCGCTGGAGGCCGAGTGGCTGCGCGTCAGCGCGGTACCGCAGGCGCGCTGACGGCCGCGGCCTCCGCCGGCCGCCGCAGGCGCTCCAGCTGCTCCCGGAACTGCCGGCACGGATCGGGCTCGTCCACGCGCGGCGTGAACCAGACGAAGTCGAACGCGTCCGCGGGCTCGTAGCCGGCGGGGTCGTCGCGGCCGGGCACGACCTCCACGAAGCCCACGACCAGCACGGACTCGGCACCCAGCAAGGTCGGCACGCCATAGTCGCGCCGCGCGTGGCCGTTGCCCGCGACCAGCACGGCGAGCGGCGCGGCGTCGGCCGTCGCCGCAGCCACGAGAGTCCCCGCGGCGCCGAGGGCGTCCCGCGCGCGCTCGAGAGTCGCCGCCATCGCCGCGTCGCGCAGTCGCTGCGCGTGGACCATCGGGATCGTGCGCTCCGGCGGCAGGTGGCCGCAGTGCCCGGCCACGAGATCCTCGATCAGCCGCTCGCGTCCGACGGCCGGCAACGCCGCCTCGGCGCGGGCGGCCCACGCCGCCTCGTCGGCCGCGGGTTGGCCGCCGCCCGCCAGTACGCGGATCCGCCGCGCCCCCGGGTTGCCCGCGTACACCGGGGCGCCCACGGCGTCGGCCGCCGCGAAGACGGGAGCGTACAGCGCGTAGTTCGGCCAGCCGCCCTGCGCCCAGCCGACGCGCCCACCGAGCTCGAGGCCGAAATCCGTACACTCCCGCGCGCAGGCGTCGATCGCCGACTGCGCCGGGAAGTCGAGCTGCTCCGCGACGACCGCTACGCGGCGCCCGCGCTCCGCCGCGGCCGCGATCAGCCGGCCCTGCAGGCGATGGTGCTCCGGGTTGCCGTGGCGCTCGCCGAGCAGCAGGTAACGCACCTGCGCGGCGCGCGCGAGCAGCGCCGCAGCGTCGACGAAGCGGCGTTCCCGCGTCGACCAGACGCGGCCCGCGAGCGCGTGATCGGCGTGCAGCAGGCGCACTTCCCCCGGCGCGACGCCCGTCGCCGCCGCGCTCGCCGCGAGCGGCGCGATCGCACCGAGTGCGGCGGCCGCGAGGATCGTGAGCCGCCGCACCCGCGCCCACGCCCGGTTTCGTCGCGTCGTGTCGGACATTCGACCCTGCTCCGCGGCCCCTGCCGGCGCTTATGATGCCGCTCCGCCGCGCCCGGCGCGCGCGCCGTTCCCAAGGAACGCGTCTCGTACACGGCAGCCGCCTGGATACTCATGACCAGCACACCGAGCCCCACCCCGACCGCTTCGCCCGCCGAGTCGCAGCCCGCGCCAGCCGCGCCACCCGCGGTGCTCGCCCCGTGGAGCGGCCCGTACGGCGGCTTGCCGCCGTTCGACCGCGTCGTCGTCGCGGACTTCCCGAGGGCCTTCACCGCCGCGATGCGCGAGGAACTCGACGAGATCGAGCGCATCGCGAACGACCCCGCGCCGCCGACCTTCGACAACACGATCCTCGCCTACGAGCGCGCGGGCCGCGCGTTCGACCGCGTGGACGCGGTCTGGGACGTGCACGTCGCGAACCTGAGTACGCCGGAACTGCAGGCGATCGAGCGCGAGATGGCCCCGAAGCTCGCCGCGCACGAGGACCGCATCCGGCAGAACGCGAAGCTCTACGCGCGCATCAAGGCGGTGTACGACGCGCGCACGAAGTCCCGCCTCACGCCCGAGCAGCAGCGGCTGGCGTGGCTGCACTACACCGGGTTCGCGCTCGCGGGCGCCGGTCTCGACGCGAAGGCCAAGGCGCGCCTCTCGGAACTGAACCAGCGGCTCGCGGACCTCCATACGAGCTTCTCGCAGCAGATCCTCGCCGAGGAGAACGACCGCTTCCTCGTGCTCGAGTCGATGGCGGATCTCGCCGGCCTGCCCGAATCCTTCGCGGATGCGCTGGCCGCCGCCGCCGAGGCGCAGGGGCTGAAGGGCCAGTGGCTGGTGCCCAACACGCGGTCGTCGGTCGAGCCGTTCCTGACCTACTCGGACCGACGCGACCTGCGCGAGCAGGTCTGGCGCACGTTCGTGATGCGGGGTGACGACGGCGGCGCGAACGACACCAACGCGACGATCGCCGAGATCCTGCGAATCCGCGCCGAACGCGCGCAGCTGCTCGGGTACCCGACGCACGCGCACTGGCGTCTGGCCGACACGATGGCGAAGACGCCCGAGCGCGCGATGCAACTGATGGAAGCCGTGTGGAGGCCCGCGGTCGCGCGCGTGCGCGAGGAGGTCGCCGCGCAGCAGGCCATCGCGGACGCCGAGGCGAAGGCGGCGGGTCGCGCACCTGCCCCGATCGAGCCGTGGGACTACCGCTACTACATGGAGAAGGTGCGGAAGGCGCAGTACGACCTCGACCAGAACGACGTGAAGCCGTACCTGCAGCTGGAGAAGCTGCGCGAGGGCATGTTCTGGGTCGCGGGCGAGCTCTTCGGCTTCCGCTTCGTGCCGGTCCCGGAGGGCACGGTGCCGGTGTGCCACGAGGACGTCCGTGTCTGGGAGGTGAAGGACGCCAGGGGCGCTCACGTCGGGCTCTGGTACTTCGACCCGTATGCGCGCAGGGGCAAACGCTCGGGCGCGTGGATGACGTCGTACCGCGACCAGGAGCGCGCGAACGGCGCGATCACGCCGATCGTGTCGAACAACTCGAACTTCGTGAGGCCGCGGCCCGGCGAGCCGGTGCTGATCAGCTGGGACGACGCGATCACGCTGTTCCACGAGTTCGGCCACGCGCTGCACGGGCTCGCGTCGGACGTGACCTATCCCGCGCTTTCCGGCACCGAAGTGCCGACCGACTACGTCGAGTTCCCGTCGCAGGTGCTGGAACGCTGGCTGGCCACGCCGGAGGTCCTGAGCCGGTTCGCGCTGCACTACCGCACGGGCCAGCCGATTCCCGCGGAGCTCGTGCGCAAGATCGTCGCGACCGAGACCTTCAACCAGGGCTTCGCCACGGTGGAGTACCTGGCGAGCGCGCTCGTCGACATGCAACTGCACCTGGCCGGCGGGACGCGGATCGACCCGCGCGAGTTCGAGCGGAAGACGCTGGCCGACCTCGGCATGCCGCGCGAGATCGTCATGCGCCACCGCACGCCGCACTTCCAGCACGTGTTCGCGGGCGACGGCTATTCGGCCGGCTACTACAGCTACCTGTGGTCCGACACGATCTCGGCCGACGCGTACGAGGCCTTCTCCGAGGCCGGCGGGCCGTACGACCCGAAGGTCGCGGCGCGGCTGAAGGAGCACGTGTACTCCGCCGGCAATACGGTCGACCCGGAAGTGGCGTACCGCGCATTCCGCGGTCGCGATCCGCGCATCGACGCGCTGATGCGCAAGCGCGGGTTCGCCGCGCCGAGCGCAGCGACGACCGGCCGCTGACGCCCGCCACGGCCGACGGCGCGGCTCATGGGAGTCCTCGGGGTGGGCGACCGAGGCTCGCCGGCGCCGCCCCAGCCATCAAGGGTGGTACGCCGCGACTCCGATTCAGCGCCTTCCGACCCCGCCGGCGCGGGGTTGCGCTCATGTCGGCGGCGGGGACTAACGGCTACGATGCGAGGCGGGACGAATCGGAGCATTCCATGGCGATCAAGGTGGTCGAACTGCATCACCACGCGATCCGCGTCGGGCCGACCGGCGCGGAAGTGGACGCGGTCCGCGACTTCTACGTGGACGTGCTCGGGCTCGCCGTGGACCCGGGCCGTCGCGTGCGCTCCGGCATACCGGGCCACTGGCTCGACGTCGGCGACCACGCGCAGATCCACCTGATGGGCGTGGCCGGCTGCCACGACGAGGTGAGCGGCATCGACGCCTCGGCGCCGCACGTCGCGCTGGCGGTGGCCGACATCGCGCAGGCGCGTGCGGAACTGCAGCGGCTCGGCGTTCCGCACCGCGTGCTGGAGCGTCCGCAGGGTCCGGCCGCGATGCAGGTGTTCCTGAAGGATCCGGCCGGCAACCTCGTCGAACTGCACCAGGCGGGCTTCTGCCGCTGCGTGCCGAGGTCACGGCGGGCGGAGACCGAAGGCCACGTGCGTTCGCACGGTGCGGTCATGTTCGCCGACATGCGCGGCTTCACGACGCTCGCGGAGCGACTGCCGCCCGCCGCGGTCGTGCCGCTGCTGAACGAGTACTTCACCGTGCTGATCGACGCGACGGATGCGCACGGTGGCACCGTCTATCACCTGGCCGGCGACGGCCTGATGGCGGGCTTCGGCGTCGAACCGGCCGACGCGGCGGATCGCGATGCCGGCGGTTTCGCGTCGCCGCACGCGGCCGCGGCGGCGAGCCACGCCGTGCAGGCCGCACGCCGGATGCTGGCGGGCTTCGGCGAGCTGGCAGGTCGCTGGAAGTCGGCGCTCGACGTGGAGACGGGCCTCGGCGTCGGCATCCACGCTGGCGAGGTGATCGCGGGCGACGTCGGCTCGCGCCTGCACCGGCGCTACACGCTGATCGGCGACACGGTGAACGTCGCCGCGCGACTCGGTCAGCGGGCCCGCGCGGGCGAGGCGCTGTTCTCGCGCTCGGTGCAGCGCGCGGTCGAGCAGGCGGGCCTCGACTGCCCGGTGCTGCCGCTGCCGAAGCTGGTCGTGCGCGGCCGCGCGGCGCCGGTCGAGATCTGGTGCATCCCGGCCGGGGAACGAGTCGACTGGCGCGCGAACGAGCCGGCGCTGGAACCGGCCTAGGTCGACTCCTTCAACTGCGCCAGGAACGTCACGAGCGTCTCGAGCCAGGCGTCGCGGTTCGGCTTCTTGCGGAAGCCGTGGCCCTCGTCCTTGGCCGCGAAGTACCACGCGTCGCCGCCGTTGGCCCGGATCGCCGCGACGATCTGCTCGGACTCGCGCGCGGGCACGCGCGGGTCGTTCAGCCCCTGCCCGATCAGCATCGGCTTCGTGATCCGGCCGGCGTTCGTCAGCGGCGAGATCCGCTGCAGGAACTCCCGCATCTTCGGATCGCGCTCGTCGCCGTACTCGACGCGCCGCAGGTCGCGACGGTAGTCCGCCGTCGCCTCGAGGAAGGTCAGGAAGTTGCTGATGCCGACCACCGAGACGCCGCCGAGCAGTCGCGCGTCGTAGTGCGTCATGGTGGCGAGCGTCATGTAGCCGCCGTACGAGCCGCCCATCACGACGACGCGCTTCGGGTCGAGATCGGGCTGCGTCGCGATCCAGTCGAGCAGCGCCCCGATGTCCTTGACCGCGTCCTCGCGCCGGAAGCCGTTGTCGAGCGTGACGAAGGTCTTCCCGTAGCCGGTCGAGCCGCGCACGTTCGGCTCGATCACCGCGTAGCCGAGCTCGGTCGCGAGGTACTGCGTGAGCGGATCGAACCCGGGCCGCGCCTGCGCTTCCGGGCCGCCGTGGATGTCGATGACGACCGGGTGCGGCCCGGGGCCCTGCGGCCGCACGATGAACGCGGAGATCTGCCGTGGCTTGCGACCGTCACGGTCGAAGGTCGGATACGTGAACAGCTGCGCTTCCTGGAAGCGGCGGGTATCCACCGGGCCAGGCTCGCTGAAGGTCCACTGCTCGAAGGCGTGCGCCGCGAGGTCGAGCACGTGCACGTCCGAGGGCGCGCGGGCCGTGGACCACGCGACCGCGAGGCGCCGGCCCGCGGGATCGAACTCGAGGTTCGAGATCAGTGCCGGCGCCATCGTGGGAACCAGGGCGGGCGCGGGCCGGCGCTCGCGCGTCGTGGGATCGAGCAGGTACAGCCGGCTCGCGGCGTTCTCGTTCGTGACGAACGCGACGAGCCCGGTGTTCGGTGCGACCTCGATCGACGTCACGTCCCACGGCACGTCCGCGGTCAGCACCGTCGCGCGCTGCGTGGCGGGATCCCAGTAGCGGAGCAGCTGGAACTCCGCGTCCCGGTCGCTCGAGTACCAGACGCCGCGGCCGTCGGCGGCGAAGCGCGCGTCGCCGATCGCGACGCGCTCGCCGCGGCGCGGCGGATCGACCGGCGTACGCGTGCCGCTCGCGAGATCGAGCACGTACAGGTGGTCCTCGTTGACGGACACGGAGTTGATCACCAGCAGCGCCGAGTCGTCCGGGGCCCAGTCGAGCACCGACCACAGGCGCTGCTGCCCGTCGAGCACCATCCGCGGCGCGATGCGCGCGATCGGGTCCGCGACCCACAGGTCGTAGCTGCGGCCGTCGCGCGCGGTGGAGCTGTAGGCGTAGCGCGTGCCGTCGTTCGACCAGCGCACGCTGCCGTGCTGCCCGCGGCCGGAGGTCAGCCGCACCGCTCCGGGCGCGTCGTAGCGCTGGAACCAGACCTGGAAGTTCTCGTCGCCGCCGGTGTCCTTCGTGAACAGGAAGCCGCCGCGGGCGGCGGTGGGCGCGGGTCGCGCGCTGCCGACCGGTTCGCGGAAGAAGGTCAGCTGGCGGCGCGCGCCGCCCGCGCGGTCGACGACGTGGATCTGCGCGGCGTCGCCGAAGCGCGTCGAGATCAGCAGGCGGCCGTCGTGGGTCCAGCCGGCGAGCCCGGCGCTGCGGGCGTTCAGGTACGCGTCGAGCCGCTCCTTCACGACCGCAGGCACTTCGGGCACGTTCTCGAGGATCAGCGAACCGCGCTCGACGCGGGTGACCGCGGCGGCTGCGGACGACGCGGCGGCTGCGGGCGACGGGGCGACGGCCGGAGCCGCCGGCGCCGCGGCTGGGGCGACGGCCGGAGCCGCCGCCAGGGCCGGCGCGCCGACGAACAGGGTGGCGAGCGCACACAGCGTAGCGGCGACCGGCAGGGTCGACCGGAGCGGGATCGATCTCGACATCGTCGTCGGACTCCTAGGGCTGCGGTCGCGGCCCGAACACTTCGGCCGCGTCGGGATAGAGCTCGACCAGCACCTCGACGCCGGCGGCGCGCAGTTCGGCGCCGAGCCGGTCGGCGAGCGGTGGGTCGGAGACCCCGACGTTAACCGGCGCGTCGCCGGCCGTCATCTGCGCGCCCGCCCACAGCGCCGCGAGTCGCGGCCGCCGGCGCTCGACCGCGGCGCGCGCGGCGGCGCGCCACGCGTCCGGGACGGGCACCGCGCGGAACGCGCCGCGCCCGCGGCCGAAGTGCGCGACCGCGAGGTAGCGGACCAGCGCCGCGGCGAACCGTTCGTCCAGGAACGCGGGCGACCAGCGCACCTCGCCGACGTCGCGCCCGCGGGCGAGGTTCCAGGCCTTCGCGGCGCCGCGCGCGCCGAAGGCGCCCAGCAGGCCGCCGAGCACGGCGCCCGCGCCGAATGTCAGCCCGCCCGCAGCGACGTCGGCGGCGAGACCGCCGAGCGCGCCCGACACGAGGCCGCCGAGCACCCCGGCCGACTGCGGGTCCACCGGCCGGTCCACCGCGAGGTCGCGGGCGATGGCCTCGAGGATCTCGGCGCTCGCGCGCCCGTCGAGGCAGTGCAGCCGCACGAGTTCGTCGGTCGCCGCGCGCACGCGCGCATCGAGGCGGCCGGCGAGCGCGTCGCGCGCCGCGAGTTCCTCCGGCGACTCGGCCGCAGCGCCGGCCCCGAGGCGGCCGAGCCACGCGCGCGCCCGCTCCTGCAGCCCGGGATCCCCGAGCCGCTCGCGGTCGTGCGCGAGCGCGGCCAGCTGGCCGCCCAGCACGCGCATCGAGCGCTCGAACGTGTCGAGCCGCCGCTCGCGCCACGCGACGAGCAGCCGCGTCCACGCCGCGCGCCTGGGCGCAGGCACGTGGGGCGCGAGCCGCGCGAGCAGCACGTGCTCCTGGACCCAGCAGCGCGTGAACGCGTCGAGCGGCAGCACGTCGACGACGCGCACCGGCGCACGTTCCAGCCGCTCGCGCCAGCGCCGCACGTCGGCGGCGGGGTCGGTGGCGCCTGCCTCGCCGAGTTGGTTCAGCACTACGCAGACCGGTTTGCCGAGCCAGTCGAGGATCTCTAGCTCCGGCTCGACGTAGGCGGCCGAGTGCGGATCCTCCGCGGCACTCGCGACGTAGAGCACGAGATCGGCCGAGTCGCGCGCCGCCCTCAGCGCCTGCTGGCTGCTCCAGAACGGGCGGTCGGTCCAGCGGTCCCAGACGGCCGACAGGAACCAGCCCAGCGGGTTGGCGCGGCCGCGCAGTCTCCGCAGCAGGCGCACGCTGTCGCCGAAGCCGGGCGTGTCCCACAGCACCAGCGCATCGCCGGCCGACGATTCGAGCGCGACGTACGAGTTCGCGAAGTCGGTGACGTGCGCGCGATCGGCGACCTCGCCGACGTCGCGCTCGAGCCACGTGCGCGCGAGCGTGGTCTTCCCGGCGTTGGTGTGCGACACGAGCGCGACGTGCACCTGTCGCGGCGCGCCGGCGTCGACCTCCACCCCGGCGTCGGTCCGCCTGTCGTTCACGAGCTCGCCTGGCCGGAACCGTTCGCGAGCGCCCGCCGCAGGCCCTCGACCGGCTCGCCGCTCGCGTCGGCCTCGCCGGCGCGCGCGAGATCGACGCGGCACGCGGGCAGACCCTGCGCCGTGACGAAACGCTCCCACGCGCGGACGCGCTCGGCGACGCGGGCCGCGTCCATCCGCCGTGCGTAGCCGCCCGCCTCGAGCAGCACCGCGAGCCGCACCGCCGGGCCGCGGCGCGCGGCCGCGTCGCGAAGCCCGCGCAGGAGCGCGCCGTGCGTCTCGTCCTCGGGCGTCGCCGCGAGATCGACGATCGCGAGTACGCGCGACGCCGTGAGCGGTGCCGGGCCGGCGAGCGCGTCCGCGAGTTCCGCTTCCGCGCCGTAGCGGACCACCTCGCGTCGGTGCAGCACCACGTCCGAGCCCAGCGCCCGCGCGCACAGGCGCTCGAGCGCGGCCCACTCGCCGCCGTCGAGCGCGCGTCCGCAGGGGATCGCCTCGACCGCGGGCAGGCCGACCGGCAGCCCGGCGGCGCGCAGCACGCCCTGCCCGTAGTCGTGCACCGTCGCCGGCAACGGCAGGTGCCGCAGCCGCCACTGCGCGCGCAGGCCGCTCGCGATCGCGAGCAGCAGTCGCGGCACGATGACGTAGAGCACGACCGTCGCCGCCATCAGGTGCAGCCACGGCGCCGCGGGCACGCCGCCGTACGCGCGTCGCAGCGCCTCGGTCTCGATTGCGTTCGCCGGCAGCGGCAGGCCGGTCAGCGCGCTGGCCGGGCCGTAGAGCCACGCGAGCGCGACGCGCACGCCGTCGGCCGCGAGGAACGTGCTCTCCCACGCCGCGCGATACTCGAGCGTGAGCCCGCGGAAGTAGAGTCCCGCGACGAGGCCGAGGGCGACCGCGGCCGCGGCGAAGTGCAGCAGCGCGCGTGCGCGGCCGGCGAGCCACGGCCCGAGCACCGCGCGCCACTCGCGCGCGAAGCCCACGAGGGCACGGCCGAGCGCCGCGTCGAACTCGCTGGCGCGTGCGAGCCACGCGGTCACACGGCGCGCAGCCGCGCCGGCATACAGGCCCACGAGGCCGAAGCCGGGCCCGCCGGCGGCCGCGCCGCGCCGGCGGAGCGCGGCCAGCGCCAGCCCGAGGTACACGAGCAGGTTCCACGCCACGAGCCCCGCGAGCGGGAACGCGAGCAGGTCCACCTGCCGGGAGCCGTCGAGCGTCGCCAGCGCGGCGCCGAGCAAGAACGCGCCGCCGGGCAGCAGGCCCGCCAGCGGCAGGCCGCCGGGCGGCGCGGACGCGAGCCGCGCGACCGCGGGATGGCTCTGCTCGAGGCGCCGCCGCAGCCGTTGCGCGCGGTCGGCCAGCAGGCGCTCGAGTAGCCGCCCGTCGATCGCCCGTGCGCCCGGGCTGCCGGCCTCGCGGAGCGCCTCGCGCGTGGCCTGGACACGGTCGGCCGCCGGCAGCAGGCCGCCGTCGGGATCGGCGTCCTCGATCGCGCGGATCAGCAGGATGGAGCGCAGCGTCGGCTCGCGCATGCGTTGACTCGCTCCCGGCGTCCCGGCCGGGCCGCCGCGGATGGTCGCATTCCCGGGCGCACCGCGGCGAGCGGGGTACGGCCCCGCTGCGCAGGGCGAAACCCGCCGATGGGCTTTGCGGATGGCCGAAGCGCTCGCCAGGGCGCACCGTAGTCAGGTCCGCGCCGCAGGGCGCAGCGACCGGAGATCCGCCATGAGCCACAAGCACGAGCAGCTGGTGACGACGCTGTTCCGGGATCCGATCTCCGGCAACGTCCACTGGCGCGAGATCGAGTCGCTGCTGCACCACCTCGGTGCCACGCTCGAGCCGTTGTCGGGCGCGCGCTTCCGCGCGCGGCTGGCCGGCGTCGAGGACGTGCTGCACCGGCCGCACCACGGGAGCACGCTGGACCGCTCGGCGGTGAAGCAGGTGCGCGCCTTCCTGGCCCGCGCGCGCGTGACGCCGTCGTCGTACCCCACCCATCCGACCCAGGCCACCTGAACGCGATGAGCGCCCGGCTCGACGCCGCCGATGCGGGTGCGAGGCTGCCCGTCTTCACCACTCCGCACCTGCGGCGGGAATTCCGCACGCTCGGCTTCATGATGCAGGCGTGGTGCAAGGGCAGGCACCCTGATCTCCCGAAGCAGGCGCGGCTCGCGGCCGGGGTGTTCCCGACGCTCTGCGAGGAGTGCGCGGCACTGCTCGAATACGCGGCGTTCCGGCTCGAGAAGTGCCCGTACGGCGAGGCCAAGCCGACCTGCGCCAACTGCCCGGTGCACTGCTACAGGAAGGCGCCGCGCGAGCAGATGCGCGAGGTGATGCGCACGACCGGGCCGGGCCTGCTGCTGACGCACCCGATCCTGTCGATCCGGCACCTGTTCGTCGACGGGCGCAGGCGCGTGGGGCTTCCCGGGGCGCACAAGCGCGGCGAGGCCGGGAGCGCGGCGCCGGATGCGCTTCGCAGGCGCCGCGACGAGCGCGGCGGCACGACATAAGGCGGCGGTGGCGTAGCCGAGCGCGCGGCAGGCACAATCCGGGGCCGCAAGACGCTCCGGATACCGCCATGGCCGCCGACCCGCTGCTGACTCTCGACCACGCGAGCCCCATCGTCACGCTGCAGGGTCACCTGCTGGCGAAGCAGGCCTCGATCCCCGGCGCGACCGGCACGCTGTCGTGGATCCTCTCGGCGCTGTCGATCTCCGCGAAGATCATCGCGAACAAGGTGCGCTGCGCGCGCCTGCAGGACGTGCTCGGCGAGGCGGGCGCGGACAACGTGCAGGGCGAGCAGCAGCAGAAACTCGACGTGATCTCGAACAACGTGCTGCTGCGACTGCTCGGCCAGCGCGAGGGCGTCGCGATCGTCGCGTCCGAGGAGAACGAGGAGCCGGTGATCATCCGCGACGACCCGTCGGGCGAGCGCCGCTACTGCGTGCTGTTCGATCCGCTCGACGGCTCGTCGAACCTCGACGTCTGCGGCGGCGTCGGCACGATCTTCTCGATCCTGCGGCACGATCGTCGCGCCAAGGACGCGCCCTCCTCGCTGCTGCAGCCGGGGCGCGAGCAGGTGGCCGCGGGCTACGTGCTGTACGGCTCGTCCACCGTGTTCGTGCTGACGGTGGGCGACGGCGTCGACATGTTCGTGCTCGACCCCGCGGTCGGCGCGTTCATGCTGGTCGAGCGCGGCATCCGCTGCCCGTCGGCGAACAAGAGCTACTCGGTGAACGAAGGCAACCGCCGCACGTTCCCCGAGGGCTACCAGAGTTACCTCGACTGGGCTCAGGAGCGCGGCTACTCGTCGCGCTACGTCGGCTCGATGGTCGCGGACGTGCACCGCATCCTGCTGAAGGGCGGCGTGTTCATGTACCCGCCGACGAAGAAGGCGCCGGACGGCAAGCTGCGGCTGATGTACGAGGCGAACCCGATGGCGATGCTGATCGAGCAGGCCGGCGGGGCCGCGCTCGCGGCACCCGGCCAGCGGATCCTCGACGTGCAGCCGACCGACATCCACCAGCGAGTGCCGGTCATCCTCGGCAGCCGGGACGAGGTCGCGAACGTGGCCGCGCAACTCGGCTGAGAGCGGGATCAGCGCGACGCGCACACCGATGACGTCCGCTCGTCCCCGGCTTCCCGACGCGGCGCGGCAGGCCCTGGTGCTGCTGTTCGCGCTCGCGCAGCTGTTCGCGCCGGCGCTGCCGAGCTTCGGCTACGGCCTGCCGATCGGCACCCGCGCGGACCTCGCGATGACGCCGAACACGCCGGCCGGCTACGCGTTCGCGATCTGGAGCGTGATCTACCTCGGCTGCACGGCGTACGCGTTCTGGCAGGCGTGGCCTTCGCAGCGGGCGCGCGAGATCCACCGCGCGGTCGGGCCGTGGCTCGTCGCCGCGTTCGCCGCGAACACGGCGTGGCCGCTGATCGTGCAGTTCGACGGGCTGAGCGTCGCGAGCGTACTCGTGATCGGCGCGCTGCTGGTCGCGCTGTTCGGCGCGCTGGAGCGGGCGCAGGTCGCGACGCGCGGCGCGGACCGCTGGTTGCTGCGCGTGACGGTCGGCCTGTTCGCCGGCTGGATCACGGCGGCGAGCTTCGCGAACCTCGCGGCGATGCTGCTCGCCGAGGGCCACGTGACCGAGGACGCCACGCCGGTGTGGGTCGCGATCGCCGCGGGCGCGACCGCCTTTGCCGCGTGGGCGGTCGTGCGCTGCCGCGCCGAACCGGCCTACGTGTTCGCCGTAGCGTGGGCGGGGGTTGCGCTGCTGGCACGGAACTGGGCGGAGCGGCCCGGCGCGCCGGAGACGGGCGCGACGTTCGGCCTGCTGCTGGTGCTGACGCTCGCCACGCTGCACGCGTGGCGCGTGCGGCGCGGCGGGTCGGCCTGACCGCCCCCGCCGGCCGGCGAGTCGCGCACCCGATCGCCGCGGTCGTCCCTCTCGCCTAGTCGCGCCCGGAACCGGATGTTCCCGGCGCGCAACCCTGGGCGTCGGCCTTCTCCCGGCGGATCGTGTGCACCAGCAGGCCGAACGCGCTCGCGAGCACCGCGATCATCGCGAACATCAGCACGACGAGACCGCCGGCGAGCTGCCAGCCCTCGTAGAGGCCCCAGGCGAGGCCGATCGGCGTCGAGACCAGCAGCATCGGCTTCGCGATCTTCATGGCGTCATTAGGATACGCGGGTCGCGCGCGGTCAGGCCGCCGGGTACAGCAGGAACGGCGCGCGCTGCTCGCGCCAGGCCGCTTCATCCGCGAGTGCGAGCATGTCGAGGTCACCCGGCACCGCGTTGGGGTCGTCGACCCACTCGCGGAGCAGCGGGCTGCCGTTGATCAGGTCGATCGCGAGGCGGTCGCGCTCGTACTCGTACGGGAAGTCGCGCCACAGCGGGTAGTCCGGGTACAGCCGCCGGATCGCCTTGAACGCGAGCGCCTGCAGCCGCCACGGCCGGAACGCCTGGTGGTCGTAGCTGCCGTCCTCGACGTGGAACTGCAGGCCCGCGCACAGCCGGCCCGCGTGCTTGTGGAAGGTCGGCTCGAACCAGCACGGGCGCAGTCGGCAGCCGCGCAGCCAGTGCGGCGCGAGTTCGCGCATCTTCGCGGCCACCGCGTTCGCGTCGAGATCGGGTGCGCCGAACAGCTCGAGCGGGCGCGTGGTGCCGCGGCCCTCCGAGAGCGTCGTGCCCTCGACCATCACCGTGCCGGCATAGCATCGCGCCATGAACAGGTTCGGCGCGTTCGGGCTCGGGTTGACCCACGTGCGCGCGCCGAGCGGCCAGCCGTAGCCGGGCGCGCGTTCCGGCTGCCAGCCCTGCATCGCGATCGCGCGGTACTCGAGGTCGAGCCCGTGGCGCTTCACGAACCACTGCCCGAGTTCGGCCATCGTCAACCCGTGGCGCATCGGCAGCGGTCCGGCGCCGACGAAGCTCTCCCAGCCGTCGCGGAGCTCGAGGCCTTCGACCGGCCGGCCGGCCGGGTTCGGGCGATCGAGTACCCACACCGCCTTGCCCGTGCGCGCGCAGTCCTCGAGCACGTAGCGCAGCGTCGTGATGAACGTGTAGATGCGACAGCCGAGGTCCTGCAGGTCGACCAGCAGCACGTCGAAGGTGTCGAGCATCGCGCTCGTCGGCCGCCGGACCTCGCCATAGAGGCTGAAGACCGGGATGCGGTGCACCGGGTCGTGGAAGTCCGGCGACTCCACCATGTTGTCCTGCTTGTCGCCGCGCAGGCCGTGCTGCGGGCCGAAGGCGGCGGAGAGCTTCACGCCCCGCCTGGCGCCGAGCGCGTCGAGCGCGTGCGTGAGATCGCGCGTGACGGAGGCGGGATGCGCGAGCAGCGCGACGCGACGACCGGCGAGCGGCTTGCGCAGCTCGGCTTCGGCGAGCAGACGATCGATGCCGAACCTCATCGGGGCGGACCTCTCACGACAGCGTCAGCGCGAAGCCGCCCGGATGGTGGAAGTCCGGGCGTGCCGCCGGGTGGCGGAGCGCCCAGTACGACCGGTTCCCGGCGGCGTCCTCGATCACGGCCGTGACGGCCAGCTTCAACGTGCGCCAGGCGGAATCGTACAGGCCCGCGAGTTCGACCGCCGCCGACAGTTCGAGGCGCTCGTCGGTGCGGCGGATCTCGAGCGCCGGCACGACCTGGTCGAGCCTGCGCATCCCCTCGCGCTGGGCCGTGAACGCGTACGCGGCCCACTCGCGCGAGGGCGCGAAGTTGAACTCGCGGTAGGCCGGGTCGCCGTCGGCGCGCACGAAGGCCTCGAAGCAGGTGCGGCGCCACAGCTCGTCGCGGAACCGCAAGGGGCCAAGCGTCGGGATCGCGAGTTCCGCCAGCGGCGCCCGCAGCACGTAGTGGAGCTGCAGGCGCCCGCTGGCCGTCAGGGTCGCGTGCACGCCGAGCCCCTGCACGAGCGGGGCGGGCGTGGTCGGGTGCGGAACGAGCGTGGCGCGGGTGGTGGTCACGGGTTCGCGGCGATGACCCTGAGGAAGGCGGTGCCGTAGCGCTCGACCTTCTGCGGCCCGAAGCCCGGCACCTGCAGCAGCGCGACCGGGTTCGTGGGCCGCAGGCGCGCGAGTTCGCGCAGCGTGCGGTCGTGCGCGACCACGTAGGCCGGCACGCCCTGCGACTGCGCGAGTTCGAGGCGCGCGGCGCGCAGCGCGTCGAACAGCGCGAGACCGGCGGCGTCGAGATCAGCGTCGACCCCAGCCGCCACGCCCGGGGCGGCCGCACCGCGCGCGGCACCCGTCGTGCTCGCGCGGTCCGACGACCCGTCTCCGGCGACGCTCGCACGGGCGTCGACACGGGCCCGCGAGCGTGCGACCTTGCCGCCGGTACTCTTCGGCCGCGAGGCCGGTGGCGGCAGCCAGCGCGCCTGGCGCTGGCCGCGCATCACCGCGACGCCGTCGTCCGTAAGGCGCACGACCGGGTGCTCGTCGCCGGAGAACTGCACCCAGCCGGCGGTCACGCAGCGCGCGAGCGCGCGCTGGATCCAGTCGGCGGGACGGTCCTTCAGGCGGCCGAACGTGCTCACCTGCATGAGGCCGAGGCGCTCGAGACGTTCCTCCGGCTCGCCGTGCAGCAGCCGCACGACCTGCTTGAGCCCGAAGCGTCCGTGCAGCCGCGCTACGCCGGACAGCAGGATGCGCGCGAGTTCGGTCGCGTCGCCCTCGACCGCATCGCCGGCGTCGATCGACGTGCAGACGTCGCAGCGGCCGCAGCCGGCGAGCGTCTCGGCCTCGTCGCCGAAGTAGCGGAGGATCGCGTCGTGCCGGCAGCTGCCGCCCTCGGCCCAGCGGACGAGCTCGAGGAACAGGTTCCACTTGTGCTCGACGACGTCGGCGTTCGGCGTCTCGCCGTCGTCCAGCGGGCGTTCGAGCAGGCGGCGGCGCAGCGGCAGGTCCTGCTGCGACCAGCACAGCAGGCCGAGCGCGTCCGCACCGTCGCGACCGGCGCGGCCGACCTCCTGGTAGTAGGCCTCGATCGAGCCCGGCGGCCCGAGGTGCACGACCGCGCGCACGTCGCCGCGGTCGATGCCCATGCCGAACGCGTTGGTCGCGCAGACGACGTCCGCGTGGCCGGTCGTGAACGCGGCCTGCGCCTTCGCGCGGCGCTCCGCGTCGAGCCCCGCGTGGTAGACCGCGACGCGCCAGCCGGCGTCGCCGAGCCGCGCACCCTCCTCCTCCGCCTGCCGGCGCGTCGGTGCATAGACGATCGCGGCGCCGTGGCCGAGGCCCTTCGCGCGCGTGCGCGGATCGCCGAGCGCCTCGACCAGCGCGGCGTCCACGCGCCGCTCGCGGTCGCGCGCGCCCTCGACCTCGACCGCGCGCAGGCTCAGGTTGGGTCGCGCGAAGCCGCGCACCAGCTGCGGCGTGTCGGCGGCCAGGCCGAGGCGCACGAGGATCTCGTCGCGCACCACGGGAGTCGCGGTGGCCGTGCACGCGAGCACGTGCGCGGGCGCGAGCTCGCGGATCAGCTCGCCGATCTGCAGGTACTCGGGGCGGAAGTCGTGGCCCCACTCGCTGATGCAGTGCGCCTCGTCGACCGCGACCAGCGGCACGCCGCCTTCGAGCTGCGCGAGGCGCGCACGGAAGTCCGCGTTCGCGAGCCGCTCCGGCGCGACGTACACGAGGCGGTACTCGCCTCGCATCACCGAGCCGAATCGCGCGCGCGCGGTCGCGGCGTCCAGCGTCGAGGCGAGGAAGGTCGCCGCGACGCCGCGCGCCTGCAGCGCGCTCACCTGGTCCTGCATCAGCGCGATCAGGGGGCTGACGACCAGCGTGGTCCCGGGCAGCAGCAGCGCGGGCGCCTGGTAGCAGAGGCTCTTGCCCCCGCCGGTCGGCGCGACCAGGAGCGCGCGGCCGCGGTCGAGCAGCGTCTCGATCGCCTCGCGCTGGCCGGGGCGGAAGCTCGCGTAGCCGAGCCGGTGCAGCACGTCGTCGAGGACGTCGTAGGCTGTGTCCATCGGCTCGGGGTTCGCGGGGACCATCGGGTGGACTCGGGTTGTCGCGGGCGCGGACGGTCGATTCAGCGCCGCGCGTCCTGGCGCCGCAGGGCATTCGGCCAGGCGAGCAGCCGCTCGTCCGCGGTGACCAGCACCGCATCGTGGAGCATGGCCGTGGCCGCGAGGAAGCGGTCCACGGGATCGCGATGCAGGTCGAGCGTGGCTGCGAGCAGCGCGACCGGTCCCGTCAGCGGCAGCTCCAGGTAGCCGGCCGCCAGCGCCTGCGCGCGCATCTCCGCGGCCGACGTCGGGGTCGCCAGCCGGCCGCGCGCCACCAGCATGCCGACTTCCCAGAAGCTGACGGCGGAGACGTAGAGGCTGCCGTCCGTCGACGCCGCGTTCGCCAGCTGCCGCGAACGCCGGCCGAGCGGCACGTCGTCCGTGGCGAGCCAGACGAGCGCGTGGGTGTCCAGCAGGACCTTCAAGGCGGGCGGCGACCGGCTGCGCCGCGACCCCGCGCGAAGCGCGTCACTCCCGCGCCTCCGACGGCTCGTCGAGCGGGGAGACGATGTCGCCGACGATCCGGACCTGTCCCTTCCAGGCCGCGAGGCCGCGCTTGCCGTGGCCGGTGGCCGGGCGCAGCTCCGCGACCGGACGGCCGCGCTTCGTGACCAGCACGGGCTCGCCGGTGCGTGCGACCTCGTCCATCAGCGCGAGGCAGCGGGCCTTGAACTCGGAAGCCTTGACGGTGCGCACGGGCATCTCCGTACGATCTGACCATATTAAATGACCATATGGGCACAGGCAATTTCCGGCGCGTTCGGTCAGAATCGCGCACCGTCGGCCCCGCCGCATTCCGGACCACGCCCATGCTCCAGACGCTCTCGCCCGTACCGCCCGACGCTCTCCTCGGCATCACCACCGCGTTCCGCGCCGACACGAGCGCGTGGAAGGTCGACCTCGGCGTCGGCGTGTACCGCGACGAGCAGGGCATCACGCCGATCATGCGGTCGGTCCGCGAGTCCGAGCGGCGCGTGATCGCGAACGGCACCACGAAGGTGTACGTCGGGCCGGCCGGCAACCGCGAGTTCGCCGCGGCACTCGAGGAGTTGACGCTCGGGGCCGATCATCCGGCACGCAAGGCCGGCCGCGTCGTGACGCTGCAGGCGCCGGGCGGCTGCGGCGCGCTGCGGCTCGGTGCGGAACTCGCGAAGTTCGCGGGCGCGACCGACCTCGTCGTCAGCGACCCGACCTGGGCGAACCACGTCCCGCTGCTGTCGAGCGCGGGCCTCCGGCTCGGCAAGTACGCGTATCTCGACGCGGCCACCGGCCGCGCGGATGCGAACCGCATGCTCGACGCCCTCGCCACGCTGCCCGCCGGCACGCTCGTGCTGCTGCAGGGCTCCTGCCACAACCCGACCGGCGCGGATCTCGACCGCGCGGCGTGGCACGCGATCGCGGATCTCCTCGACAGGCGCGGGCTCGTGCCGTTCGTCGACATCGCGTACCAGGGCCTCGGCGACGGCCTCGAGGAAGACGCCTACGGCGTGCGCCTGCTCGCGGAGCGGCTGCCGGAAGTGCTGATCGCGGTGTCGTGCTCGAAGAACTTCGGACTGTACCGCGAGCGCGTCGGCGCGACGCTCGTGGTCGGCCAGGCGCCCGCGCAGGCGAGCGTCGCGATGGGCCACCTGCAGACGATCGCGCGCCGCATGTACTCGATGCCGCCCGACCACGGTGCGGCGATCGTCGCGGGCATCTGGGCGGATCCGCAGCTGCGCGCCGACTGGCAGCGCGAGGTCGCCGAGATGCGCACCCGCGTGCTGGAACTGCGCCGCGGCCTGGCGGCCGCGCTGCGCGACGGCCACGACGGGCGCTTCGACTTCGTCGCGGACCAGCGCGGGATGTTCTCGCTGCTCGGGCTGCCCCCCGCGGTCGTCGAGCGGCTGCGAACCGAGCACCACGTCTACATGGCGCCGGACAGCCGCGTGAACATCGCGGGTCTGAAGAGCGCCGACGTGGTACCGGTGGCGCGCGCGATCCGTGCGGCGCTCGCAGCGGGCTGAACGGCGGACGTCGCGACGCGGACCCGCGCTTCGCGCGACCGATCCGATCGTCATGGCGGCATGCCCGATCGCCGTACCGCGAGCGCGACGCCACCCGTTTGATTCGTGACTCGCCGGCCCCACCTCCCGGGTTCGTTCCCCTTGCGGAGCATCGCGTGACCACGCTCTTCGAACCGCTGCGCGTCGGCGACCTGCAGCTGCCCAACCGTCTCCTGATGGCCTCGCTGACGCGGGCGCGCGCCGGCCGCACGCACGTGCCGAACGAACTGATGGCCGAACAGTACGCGCAGCGCGCAGGTGCCGGCCTGATCCTGACCGAGGCGACGATGGTCGCCGCCGACGGCTGCGCGTTCACCGGCGAGGGCGGCCTGTACGACGACGCCACCACCGCGGGCTGGAAGCGCGTCACCGACGCGGTGCACGCGCGCGGCGGCCGCATCGCCGTGCAGCTGTGGCACCCGGGCCGCGCGGCGCACTCGGCTCTGAACGGCGGCGTACGGCCGGTGTCGTCCACCGACCGTGCGATCCGCAACGCAACCATCCGCACGCCGGCCGGCACCGAGCCCTACGAGGTCCCGCGCCGCCTCGCGCGCGAGGAACTGCCGTCGTACGTGCAGCTGTTCCGCGACGCCGCCTCGCGCGCGCGCGAGGCCGGCTTCGACGGCGTGCAGATCCACGGGGCGCACGGCTACCTGCTCGACCAGTTCCTGCGCGACGGCACGAACGACCGCACCGACGACTACGGCGGCCCGCTCGCGAACCGGGCCAGGCTGCTGCTGGAAGCGACCGACGCCGCGATCGAGGTGTGGGGTGCGGGCCGCGTGTCCGTGCGCATCTCGCCGCTCGTCGCGTTCAACGACATGGTGGACTCGGATCCCGAGGCGCTGGTGCGCCACGTCGCGACCGAGCTGGACCGGCGCGGTCTCGCGTTCCTCGAACTGCGGCACGCCGATCACTCGCTGCCGGCGGAGCAGGCGCTCGCGCGCGTCGCGCGCGCGCACTTCCGCGGCCCGCTGGTGCTGAACGGCGGTTTCGATCGCGCGAGCGCGGAAGCGGCGCTGCGCGAAGGCCGCGCCGACGCAATCTCGTTCGGCCGCCTCTACATCGCGAACCCGGACCTCGAAGTGCGCTTCGCGCGCAACGCGCCGCTGAACCCGCTCGACGGCGCGACGCTCTATTCGCCGGGCGCGAAGGGCTACACGGACTATCCGTTCCTCGACGACGCGGTACGTCGCGAGGCCTGAGACCGCCCGGGCGGTGCCGGGATGCGCCCGGCCGCGTCGCCGCCCGCGGACGGGGACGGAGCGGGTTCTCAGCGCGCCCGACGGAACGTCAGGTTGTAGCGCAGCGGCGCGTCGCCCGTGACCGGCGCCATCCCGCGCGGCGCCTTGAGCTTGCGCACCGCGTGGTACCCCGCACGCGCGCTACCGCCCCAGACGAGCACGTCGCCGTCCTCGAGCAGCACCGACACGGGCGGGTCGGTGCGCCTGGCGCCGTACCAGAGGAACGTCGCGGGCAGGCCGATCGACACGGAGACGATCGGCTGGCTCATGTCGAGTTCGTCGTAGTCGCGGTGCGCTCCCATCTGCGCACCGATCGCGTAGCGGTTCACGAGGCAGGCGTCCGGTACGTAGCCTGGGAAGCCGCCCGCGGCGGCGGCGCGCGCCGCGAGGTCGAGAAAGGCCGGGGGAATCGCCGGCCACGGCCGGCCGGTCTCGGGATCGACGTCGACGTAGCGATAGCCGCGACGGTCGCTGTGCCAGCCCCAGGTCCCGCAGTTGGTCATCGCGACGGACATGCGGCCGCCCCGCGGCACGACCAGGTGACGGAACGGCGCAGCGGCGGCGATGCGGTCGATCGCGTCCCGCAGCGGTGCGGTGGCGACGAAGTGCGGCAGCCAGGTGACCTGCGGCGCGATCTCGCGGGGCGACCCCGGGCCCGCCGCGACCCCGAAGTCGAAGCCGCTCAAGCGCTCATCGCAGGCCGCACGTGGGCGCGGCCAGCGTGTCGATTGGCCCGCGCGTCGTGCAGCGCGTGGTGCCTGCGCATCCCGGGCAGCATGGAGAAGTCCTCGCAGGCCTCGCGGCAGGTCGCGCCGAGCAGCGGCAGCACTTTCCGCTCCACGAACGGCGTGCAGGCGTCGACGGGGAGGTCGCAGCGTTCGGCGTAGAACTCGCGGCCGTCCTCGGCGACGAGGCCGAGGCTGATCAGCTGCGGCGCACGCAGGTCGGTGAATTCGGTGTCGATGAAGATCGGCATGAGGTTCGGCCGCCGTTCCCGGCGAGGGTCTGGATGCGATGCGCCGGATCGTCCGCTGCGCCCGAGTGTAGGGCCGCGACCGGGATCACGGAAACGCGGGGCCGGTTCGCCCCGCCCTGCACCGGATCACGGAAACGCGCGCTGCCGCACTCGCGGCGCTGCCGATTCGCGAGTCGCGGCGCGGCTCGCGCTCGTCGCCCGGCTGCCGTGCGCACCGCCCGGCTCCGCCTTTCGCGTATCCTTCACGCCTCCCGAAGGCCGTGAAGCCCCGCGCGCGACCGTGAGCCGCCGCCCCTCCCGATGACGTCCGCGCCACGCCGCCCAGCGTGGGCCGCAGGCCTGCTCGTGCTGCTCGCGCTCGCCGTGCTCGCCGGCTGGTGGCTGGACGCGCGGCCGGTCGCCGTGCCCGATGGCACGGGCGGTCGCCTGCCCTGCATCTCCTACGCTCCGGCGCGCGAGGGCGCGGACGGGCGAGGCGACGTCACGGTCGAGCAGCTGCGGCTCGACTTCGCGGTGCTCGCGCGTCACACCGGCTGCATCCGCACCTACACCGTGTCCGAGGGCTTCGACCGCGTGCCCGAGATCGCGCGGGAGTTCGGGCTCGAGGTGCTGCTCGGCCTCTGGATCGGTCGCGACCGCGCCCACAACGCGAAGGAGATCGCCGCCGGCGTCGCGCTCGCGCGCGCCAACCGCGACGTGGTCCGCGCGCTGGTGGTCGGCAACGAGGTGATGCTCCGGCGCGAACTGCCGGAGGCCGAGCTGGCCGGGCTGATCCGCCAGGTCGCGACGGCGAGCGGGATGCCGGTGACCTACGCCGACGTGTGGGCCTACTGGCGCAAGCACCGCGCGCTCGCGCGCGAGGTCGCGTTCGTGACCGTGCACG
>Ga0315900_10001371_pt1 | contig 38734 bp, 35 predicted proteins | sample LakEriMetagenome_FD_203521 | JGI IMG/M metagenome (GOLD analysis project Ga0315900, IMG submission 203521) | Freshwater fungal communities from buoy surface, Lake Erie, Ohio, United States - Buoy 12 MA114 | ecosystem: Environmental > Aquatic > Freshwater > Lake > Lake biofilm | place: USA: Lake...
ATTGAACCCGGGTCCGCGGCCACCACCAATACGACTTGCAAAGGCGTCTGGCAGCCCTGCCAGACGCCTTTTCATTTTGGGGATCGGACAGCACCACCGTGGACCCCACACAGTGGCGTGTGCACAGCGTCGATGGCGCTCAGAGGTTTTTGTGCAGTCCGGCACTCCTGACCAGCCCCAGTTTAGGGGGCGGGGCCGGGCTCGGGTTGGCTTTGAAAATCACCAGAAACTGTTCTTTGTAGGCGGCCTGCAAGAGCGCATTGTGGTGCTCCACCTGTTTCAAGAATTTGTCGGTCACGCGGATCGAGCGCGTCCGCCCATCGCTGGCGTTGATCTCCATGGTGATGTAGCCCTGCCTTTCGAGCTCGCGCAGTTTCAGCCGGATGGCACGGTCGGTGAAGCTGGGGTGGGTGAACACCTGTTTGAGTGACTTCGATTTGCTGATCCTGCCGTCCGGGTGCAGTTCACTGACGATGCACACATAGACGTGTCGGCCAATCATGGTGTCCATCAAGCCATCCGGGCTGGTCTCCCATTGGTGCGCCTGTGAAAGGCAGCGGATAAAGTGCTGGTAATGGTCAAAACTCCACACGGGGACCTCGCGAGGTTCAGGGCTATTGAATAGATATTTAGTTTACTTTTATTTGACGTTTTTAGCTGATTTCAGCTGTTAACTGAAGAATTCTTTTCTTCTACTTGCCCCCTCGGTGGTGGCGTCTTGCGGGATGCTTCTGTAGGCAAGCCCCGAACTGGCTCCGCGATGCTGAACGCGTGTCACCGATTCTGGGGAAATCGGTTCCCGATTCTTGGGCTGACGCCAGGGCGCTTGGTGCGAGAAATTGCAACAATAAGTATTATGACTAAAAAGTTGTACTTATTTGCAATTTTTACATCTCTCTGGATTTGCTGTGGAGGGGTGCTGGGCCAGGATTTCCCCGATCTGCGCGCGGCCTTGGCGGTGGCGATGGTCGAGCATCCCACCCTGCGTGCCCGTGAGGCCGATGTGCGGGCCACCGAGTCCGATATCGAGGGGGCACGCTGGCAATTCTGGCCCACACCCAGCGTCAATGTGGCCCGCCCAAACCGGGCGCTGATCGCCGGGACCGATCGGGCGGTCACCAGCGTCAGCCTGCGTCAGCCCCTGTGGACGGGGGGGCGGCTCACGGCCGCATTGGCCTATGCCAACGCCCGCAACCAAACCGCCGAAGCCGTGCGCGCAGAAGCGCGCCGCGACATCGCGCTTGAGGTCATCCAGGCCTGGGTCGAGCTCTGGATGTCGGCCGAGCGTGTGCGTGTCTACGAAAGCAACGCCACAACACACCGCCAATTTCTGCAGCAAATTCAGCGCCGCACCGCCTCTGGCTTGTCGGTGCAAAGCGATATCGCGCTCGCCAACAGCCGCCTGGAGGCCGTGCAGGCCGATCTGGCCACGGCCCGTGCAGCGCTGGCGGCGGCGCGCGAGCGCTTGCGCACCCTGACGGGGCGCTCCACCACCCGCGCTGGCTTGCCGACGCCCCTCTGGCCGCGGCATGCCGCCGAAGACGCATTGCAAAACGCCTTGCGTGTCGACCCGGGCTTGCAGCGCCTGAATGCGGAGGTGCAGGAACTGATGGCCCAAATCGACACCACCCGATCCAGTTACTGGCCCGAGTTGTACGCCAGTGTTTCCCAGCGCCATGGTGACGTCACGGGCCAAACCAGCCAAGTGGCGGTGGGTTTCGAGTCGCGTTGGGGGGCGGGTCTGTCCAACATGACGGCCTTGCAAGCCGCCTACCGGCGGCTGCAGGCCAAGCAGGGCGATCTGGCGTTTCGCAGCCGCAAGCTCTCCGAACAGGTGCGCTCGGAGCAGCACCAACTCGAGGCCATTCGCTCCCGTGAGGTCGCGTTCCGGCAAGCCCTCGACGCTGCGACGGCGGTCGCCCAGTCCTGGGACCGTCAGTTTGTCCTGGGAAAAAAGGCCTGGCAAGACCTCATGAACGCGGTGCGCGAAAGCACCCAAACCGAAATCCAGCTGGTCGATGCGACGGGTACTGCCGCCATTGTCGACTGGCGTCTGGCTGTCTTCACCCAAGGCATTGATTGGGTCTTGCAGCCCACCGCCGCTCAACCATGAACTTCACCATTGACCCTTCGCATGCCGCTGGCGTGCCCGCCCAAGCAGATTCGGCCGTCCTGGCCCTGGAACAAATGGCTTGGGCGGTGCAGCGCCTGGGCCAGTTGCAGGGGGGGCGGATCGATCCGCTGCAGCTCAAGGCGGGGGTCGAGCAGCTCTCGCCCCAGACCGTCCCCATGCAAGCCTTGGGCACGCTGTGCCGCTTTTTGGGCAAGGACGCGCCCAAGCGCTTGCGCCACCCCGACCGTGTGCATCTGCCCATGCTGGCGCGGCATCCGGAGTGGGGCTGGGGTGTGCTGGTGGACCAGACACCCGATGGCCAGTGGGTGCTGCAATTGCCGCAGGGCCCGAGCCCTGTATCGACCGAGAGTCTGCACCGCGCCTGTGCGGTGCTGATGCTCGGTCCCAAGGTCCAGCTGGGCCTGGGCTTGCTGCGCGCCTCGGACGAGGGACTGCATTTTTTTGACCGGGTGCGCGAAACCTTGCTGGCCTATCGCCGCGAGTTGCTGGAGGCCACGGTGGCTTCTGCCTTCATTGGCGCGCTGGCTCTGGCGACCTCCTTGTTTTCAATGCAGGTCTACGACCGCGTCATCCCCACCCGCAGCGAGTACACCCTGATCATTTTGGCGGTGGGGGTGATGCTCAGCATCTTCATCGAGCTGGGCATGAAGTACGCCCGCGCCCATGTCATGAACTATGTGGTCGTGGGGCTGGACAACCGCCTCTCGCGCGACATCTTCGACCGCCTGCTCCAGCTGCGGGTCGACCAGGTGCCCAACTCGGTCGGCAGCCTGGCCTCGCAAATGCGCGGTTACGAGCAGGTGCGCGGCTTCTACACCGCCACCACACTGTTTACCCTGATCGATCTGCCACTGGCCTTGCTGTTCACGGCGGTCATTGCCCTGGTGGCGAGCCCGTGGGTGGCGCTGGTGCCCATGGTGTTTGCGGCGGTGGCCGTGTTGATCGGCTTGTCCATCCGCGAAAAAATCATGGCGCAGGCCAAGGAAAGCGCGGCCCTGAACAACCTCAAGACCGGCCTGCTGGTGGAGGCGGTTGAAGGCATTGAAACCATCAAGTCGGGCTCGGGCGCCTGGCGCTTTTTGTCGCGTTGGGTAGGCGTCAATGGCGAGACGATCAACAGCGATCTCAAGATGCGCCATGCGACCGAGAGCGTCGGCTATTTGGCGGCCTCGGTGCAGCAAATCAGCTACGCCCTGTTGGTGGTGGTGGGGGCTTTGGTGGTGATGCAGGGCCACATGACGCAGGGCGCGCTCATTGCCAGCTCCATTTTGAGTGGTCGCATTTTGGCGCCCATCATGGCGCTGCCCGGTCTGATGGTGCAGTACGCCCACGCCAAGGCGGCGTTGGAGGGTTTGGAAAGGCTTTACCTGCTCAAAACCGACCACCAGGGCGTCGAGCTGCCGCTCACGCCCGATGCCATCCACGGCCACTACGAGCTCTCCGAGGTCAAATTCAGCTACGGTGACAATCCCCCGGCCCTGGTGCTGCCCAAGCTCAGCATCCAGAGTGGCGAGCGGATCGTCTTGTTGGGCCCGATTGGGGCAGGCAAGTCCAGCCTCTTGCGCCTGCTCAGCGGCATGTACCAGCCGCAGCAGGGCAGGGTGTTGATCGATGGTCTGGACCTGAGCCACATCCATCGCCAGGTGCTCAACCAGCATGTGGGTTATCTGCAGCAAGACCATCGCCTGTTCCACGGCAGCTTGCGCGAAAACCTGCTGATTGGCCTGCCCGACCCGGGCGACGAGGCCTTGCTGCAAGCCATGCGCAGCACCGGCATGGACCGCTTTGTCGCCAGTCACCCCAAGGGCCTGGCGGGCGTGATCGCTGAGGGCGGCAAAGGCCTGAGCGGCGGTCAAAAGCAGCTGTTGGCCTTCACCCGGCTGATGCTGTGCCAACCGGCGGTCTATTTGCTCGATGAGCCCACGGCCACCATGGACGACGAGCAGGAAAAGCGTTGCCTGCAGTTGCTGGCCCAGTTGGCGCAGGCCGGCAAGACCATGGTGATGGCCACCCACAAACCGGCCTTGCTGCCCCTGGCCACCCGCATTCTGGTGCTGGTGGGCAACCAGGTGGTGCTCGATGGCCCCCGCGACACCGTGCTGCAGCAATTGCAGGCCGGCGCCAACACGGCCAAGCCCGCCAACCGGCCTGAGCCTGCCCAGGCTTGAGCGTCTCGTCCCCCATTCATTGACCACGGCAGAACCCGCCCGCCATGATGCAAGCCCATGACCGACCACACCCCCCCAGGACAGGCAGCGATGTCTCTGACGCGCAAGCGCGCCCTCTGAACCCGGCTTCAGGGCCTGCGCCACAAGCCGACCAGCGGCAGGGGGCAGACACCCCGCGGTCGCCTTCCTTGCTCCTCCCGGGTTCCATGCGGCAGCATCTGCACGATCTGGAGGAGCCTCGCCGCGCACGCTGGGTCTTGCGCGCCATCGTGCTGGGCTTGCTGCTTCTGGTCGTCTGGGCCGCGCTGGGCAAGATCGACCAGGTCACCCGCGCCCAAGCCGTGCTGATCGTGGCGGACCGCACGCAGCTGGTGCAGTCCCCCGACGGTGGCGTGCTCACCGGTTTGCATGTCAAAGAAGGCCAGGTGGTCAAGGCGGGGCAGTTGTTGGCCACGCTGCAGAAAGAACGCGCCGCCGCCGCGGTGGCCGACAGCCGCGCCAAGGTCGCGGCTTTGCGCATCACCCTGGCACGCCTGCACGCCGAGGTGTACGGTACTCCCCTGGGCTTTGACCCTGAGCTGCGCAGCTACACCGAATACATCCGCAACCAGACCGACCTCTACAACAAACGCCGCACGGCATTCACCGACGACATGCTGGCGCTCACGCGCATTCTTGGGCTGGCCGAAGAAGAGCTGCGCATCCACCGCCAGCTCGAGGCGACACAAGACGTCAGCCGAGCCGAGGTCTTGCGCATGGAGCGGGGCGTGGCCGACATCCAGGCGCAAATCGCCGGCAAGCGCAACAAGTACCTGCAGGACGCCCAGGCCGAAATGACCAAGGCGCAAGAAGACCTGAGCACCCAGAACGAGCAGCTGCGTGACCGCATTCAGGTGCTCGAGCACACCGAGCTGGTGGCGCCGATGGACGGCGTGGTCAACAGCATCAAAGTCACCACCCTGGGCGGCGTGGTGCGGCCTGGCGAGACCGTGGTGGAGCTGCTGCCCAGTGGCAACAACTTTGTGGTTGAAGCCAAGATCCCGCCGGCCGACATGGCGTTCATTGCCCTGGGCCAGGACACCAGCATCAAGCTCGATGCCTACGACTCGGCCATTTTTGGCGGCTTGCGCGGCAAGGTGGACTACATCAGCGCCGAAGCCCTGTACGCCGAAAAAGCCAGCCCGGGAGTGCCCATCAGCCCGAGCAATCCGCCGGTTTATTACATCGTGCGGGTCCGCATCACCGGCACGGAATTCCAGGGGCAAAAAGCCCACGACATCAAATTGCGCCCCGGCCTGACCGCGACGGTGGAAATCAAGGCGCTCGAGCGCAGTGTGCTGAGCTACCTCACCAAGCCCATCAGCAAGACGTTTGATCAGGCCATGGGAGAACGCTGACGATGGCGCCCGCTCATTTCCTCCTTCTGGAAACGCGGATGCGGAGCTGAATCAGGCTGCCCCAGGCAGAGTGCTGGGGCTTGTGGCCGCAGGGTCTGCAAGGCGCGGCCTGGCCAGGCAGTCGGATTCAAAGGGGCAGCGGGCCCAGTGAAGAGTCGCGCGCAGTGGAGGGGAGACCATGAAAAAAATCGCAGTCTGGCATGAATCACCCGTGCTGGCGGAGGGCCTGTGTCTGCTGCTCAAGGCCTGTTTCACCGATTGCCATGTGCATGTGGTCAGGCGCTGGAGCCAGCTGAGCCTCAAGACCCGCCGATCGCAAAAAATTTTGCTGATTTGGGTGGACCAGCCCGTGCTGGAAGGGGTAGGCAAGCTGACGCTGATGCGCAAGGCGTATCCGGGCATGCCTTGCGTGTTCCTGACCCGCCTGCATCCGCGGGCCCTGCAGTGCATGGTCGAGTTGGGCCCCTGGGATGGGGTGGTGGACAGCGCTTTGCCGGTGTCGCTGCTGATGCGGTCCTTGCGCGAATGGCTGGACAAAGCCAAAACAGCGCGTCTGGCCGAGCCCTGGCCTGAGCTGGCGTCTGCACCGCCCGCCCCCGAGCGCAGCGCGGCGAGTTTCAAAATGACCCGGCGCTACCAAGAACTCTTGCTGCTGGCGATACAGGGCTACACCAATGCCCGCATCGCCAGTGCCTTGGGGGTGAGCGAGCAAACCGTGAAGGCCCATTTCTGGCGCATGTACCAGGCGCTGGGCGTGAAGTCGCGCATGCAGGCGATCCACAAGCTGCGCACCCTGGGCTATCTGGGGGGCAGTGCAAACGCCCTCGCCTGAAACGGTGCCGTGGTTGATGCAGGCCTGTGGGTGTTTGCGCCCAGCCCTTGAGCCGATGCCATCCGTTATGCTGCTTGGCTGAACGCTGTCGGCCACGGAGGCCTGTGGGGCATAACACCATCGCCCCATGTTGCCCGGGTGGCGCTGAACCTGGATCTCAACCTGGACCTTTTGACCGCAAACCCCCGCGCATGAACCTCCATCGCATCGATCTTGTCTCACTCTCGCTCTTCAACCTGGTGGCCCGCACGGGCAGCATCAGCCAGGGGGCGGAGCTGGCCATGCTGGCCGTCGGTGCGGCCAGCAAGCGGGTGACCGATCTGGAGCAGGCTTTTGGGGTGCCCTTGCTCGAGCGCCATTCGCGTGGCGTCAAGCTCACGCCGGCGGGTGAGGCGCTCTACGGGCATGTGCAGCGTATCCTGGGCAACGTGGACCAGATGGAGGCAGACCTGTCCGACCACGCCAGGGGCCTGATCGGCGTGGTGCGCCTGTGGGCCAACACATCGGCGATCACCCAGTTCCTGCCGGGCGATCTGGCCCACTTCGCGTCGCTGCAGCCAGGCATCCGCATCGAGCTCAACGAGGCCGACAGCCACGAGGTGGTCATGGCGGTGCTCGACGGTCGGGCCGATCTGGGCATCTTGGCCGATCGCACCCCGGCCCTGGGTTTGCAGACCCGGCCTTACCGTCAGGACCGGCTGGTGCTGGTGGTGCCGCCAGGGCATCCGCTGGCCAAGCGCCGCAAGCTGGCCTTTGCCGAGGCGGTCGAGTACGACTTCGTGAGCCTGACGCAGTCGACTTCGCTGGCGCAGCGGCTCGAGCGCGAAAGCCGCCTGCTGAGCAAGCCCCTGCGCATCCGCATCCATGTGCGCAGCTTCGATGCCATGTGCCAGATGGTGGCGGCGGGCCTGGGCATCGCGGTGTTGCCGGTGGCGGCGGCCGAGCCGCTGGTGCAGGCCCTGGGTCTGCACAAGATCACTCTGACCGATCCCTGGGTGGACCGCCAGCTCTTGCTGGGCGCAAGGGATCTGGGGGTGCTGGCGCGGCCGGTGCGCAGCCTGTTGGACCATCTGGTCGGCCGCTCGGACTGAGGCTTTCTGCTTTCGCGGATCGCGAAAGCTCGTTTGGCATCTTGGTCATTCCGCGTTGGCGGCCTTGTTTCTAGACTGGGCGCCATCCTGAAACCAGACCCTCGCCAAGCCGATTCCCTCATCTGCGCGCAGCCTCCGTGGCCAACTTTGGCAGGCTGCCTGCAGCTTCCCCCCGTTTTTCAACAAGGAGACTCCCCATGTTCACACAACGCCGAACCCTTCTGGCCCTGGGCCTGTCACTGGCTGTGGCCGCGCCCGCGCTGGCGCAGGACAGATTCCCCTCCAAGCCGGTCACCCTCATCGTGCCGCAGGCGGCCGGTGGCGCCAACGACACGATCGCCCGGGTGATTGCACAAAGGCTCTCCGAGCAGACCGGTCAGTCTTTTGTGGTGGAGAACCGCACCGGTGCCGGCGGCAATGTCGGAACCGCAGCCGCCGCCCGCACCCGGCCCGATGGCTACACCCTGCTGCTGACCGCTGACAGTGCCATGGTCATCAATCCGGCGCTCTACAAGAGCACAGGTTTTGATCCGGTCAAGGACTTCGAGCCGGTCGGCAGCGTGGCCACGGCGGGTTATGTGCTGGTGGCCCACCCGAGCTTTCCTGCCCGCAACACGGCCGAGCTGGTCGCACTGGCCAAGCAGCAGCCGGGCAAGATCAACATCGGATCGGCGGGCAACGGCACCCTCAACCACCTGATTGGCGAAATGCTGGGCAAGGCCACCGGCATCGACCTGACCCATGTGCCCTACAAGGGGGCCGCGGCCGCCGCCACCGATCTGGTGGCCGGGCAGGTGCAGGTGTCGGTGCAGAGCCTGCCGTCGTCGATCGCGTTCATCCGTTCGGGCAGGATGAAGGTGCTGGGCGTGGTCAACCCCGTGCGCTTGCCCGCACTGCCCGATGCGCCCACGATCGGCGAGACCGTGAGAGGCTTTGGTGCCACCCCCTGGTACGGCGTGTTTGCACCCGCGGGCACACCCAGGGCGATCATCACCCAGCTCAACGCAGAGATTGCCAAGGCCCTCGATTCCAGGGAAGTGCAGGAGCGGCTGGCCGGTGTGGGCTGCGAAGCTTTCAAGTCCACGCCGGAGCAATTCGCGCAGCTGGTGCGTGACGATTTGCCCCGTTGGGCACGCATCGTCAAGGATTCCGGCGCCACCATCGACTGAAGGCCCTGAGCATGAACATGCCTGCACTGACACCGGGTGCCCTCCAGGGCTTGCGCGTGGTTGAAATGGGTCAGCTGATCGCCGGCCCTTTCGCGGCCAAGACCCTGGGCGATTTCGGCGCCGACGTAATCAAGATCGAGCCGCCGGGGGCGGGCGATCCGCTGCGCAATTGGCGCCTGATCCAGGACGGCACCTCCGTGTGGTGGCAAGTGCAGTCGCGCAACAAGCGCTCGATCGCGCTGGACCTGCGCAGTGCCGAAGGGCAGGACATCGCCCGGCAGCTGATTGCCCAGGCCGATGTGCTGGTCGAAAACTTCCGTCCGGGCACGCTCGAGGGCTGGGGCATGGACTACGAAACGCTCTCCAGGACCAACCCCGGGCTGGTGATGTTGCGCATCTCGGGTTACGGCCAGACCGGTCCCTACCGAGACTTGCCGGGCTTTGGTGCGATTGGCGAGGCCATGGGCGGCCTGCGTCACCTGACGGGTGAGCCGGACCGCATTCCGGTGCGTTGCGGCATCTCGATCGGCGACACGCTGGCCGCCCTGCACGGCACCATCGGCGTGCTGATGGCGCTCTACCACCGCAAGGTCAACGGCGGGCAGGGGCAGGTGATCGACGTGGCGCTCAACGAGGCCGTCTTCAATGTGATGGAGAGCCTGGTGCCCGAATACAGCGCCTTTGGTGCGGTGCGTGAACCGGCGGGCTCGGCCCTGCCGGGCATCGCGCCGTCCAACGCCTACCGCTGCGCCGATGGGGTGGTGCTGATCGCCGGCAACGGCGACAGCATCTTCAAACGCCTGATGACGCTGATGGGGCGCGACGATCTGGGCAACGACCCGGAACTGGCCAACAATGCCGGGCGCGTGGCCCGCGTGCAGGAGCTCGATGCTGCCATCGAAAGCTGGACCCGCAGCCGCGCCGTGGCCGAAGTCCTGGCCGCGCTGGCCGAAGCGAGTGTGCCTGCGGGCCGTGTGTACACGGCCAAGGACATCGTGGAAGACCCGCACTACCGCGCCCGCGACATGATCCTCAAGCAGCGCACGCGCGACGGGCACGAGATCGAAGTGCCCGGCATCGTCCCCAAGCTGATGGGGACCCCGGGCGCCGTGCGTTCGTCCGCGCCCGGGCTGGGCGATGACACCGATGCGGTGCTGGCCGAACTCGGCATGGACGCCCAACAAATCGCCCAATTGCGCCACAACAAGGTGGTGGCATGACCGCACCGACTCCTCAGACCGTCTGGCAAGGCGCAGGTCGCCGCATCTTCATGCAGGAAGTCGGCATGCGCGATGGCCTGCAGGCAGAGGCCGCGTTTGTGCCCACGCCAGACAAGATTGCACTCGTCAACGCTTTGTCCGAATCGGGTCTGGCCAAGATCGAGGTGACCTCCTTCGTTTCCCCCAAGGCGATTCCGGCGTTGCGCGATGCCGAGCAGGTGCTGTGCGAAATCCGCCGTGTGCCTGGCGTGGTTTACACCGCCCTGGTGCCCAATGTGCGGGGGGCCGAGCGGGCGCTGGAGTCCCGGGCCGACGAGCTGAACCTGGTCATGTCGGCCAGCGAAAGCCACAACCTGTCGAACCTGCGCATGACGCGCGAGCAGTCTTTTACCGGGCTGGCCGATGTGGTGCGGGCGGTGCGCGGCACCGGCGTGGCCATCAACGTCTCGCTCTCGTGCGCTTTTGGCTGCCCGATGGAGGGCGATGTGCCCGTGCCGGTGGTGCTGGCATGGTGCCACCGTTTTGTCGAGGAACTGGGCGCGGGTGGCGTGACCTTGTGCGACACCACCGGCATGGCGTATCCCACGCAGGTGGCGCAACTGACGCAACTGTTCCGTGAGCGCTGGCCCGATGCCGAACTGACCCTGCATTTCCACAACACCCGGGGCATGGGCCTGGCCAATGTGATCGCGGCCATCGATGCCGGGGCCGACCGTTTTGACGCCTCTTTGGGCGGCATCGGGGGTTGTCCCTACGCGCCCGGCGCTTCGGGCAACGTCTGCAACGAGGAGATCGTGCACGCGCTGGCCCTGATGGGCTACGACACCGGCGTGGACCTGCCGCGCCTGATGGCCGCCGCGGGCCAATTGCCGGGCCTGATTGGCCACGACGTGCCCAGCCAGATCCTCAAGGCCGGACGGCGCCAGGACCTGCATCCACGCCCCCCCGACTTTGATGCTGTGCAGGCGCGGGCGATGCAGCGCTGAGGCACTGGGCCTGCGCGGTTCTCAGGGCACAATAGGGGCTTGGCCCCGGTGGTGAAACTGGTAGACACATCGGACTTAAAATCCGCCGCTTCCTGAAAAGGGGCGTGCCGGTTCGATTCCGGCCCGGGGCACCAGGAGAGAGAACACACCATGAACCATGACAACGCCGCCCTCGAGATCCATGTGCATGGTGACATCCCGATCAAGCCGGGCACCGACCCCAAAGCGCTGCAGGAAGCCCTCAAGCCGCTGTGGCACTACGCCGGTGCACGTTCGCTGCGCGAAGGCGGCGAGAGCCTCTACGAAGAAGAGCCGGGCCTGCAATTTGACAAGAACAACGACTGCCTGCGCATGTGCTGGACGGTGCGCGGCGACGACGATTTCCGCCAGGTGCTCGATGAACTGTGCATGAACCTCAACGAGCTGTCTTCGGCCGGGGCACAGATCGAGGTGACCTTCTACGACACCGAATTCGACGAGGAAGACGAGTCCCGCGGCGAGCAGTCCCGCGACGACTTTGTCATGCTGTTCGTGGGTCCCGATCCCGGGGCCATCCTGCAGGCCCAGCGCGATTTGCTGGTGCACGATGTGGTGAACATGATGGAGCGCCATTTCGATGCGGCCGAGCTCGGTGGCGTGATCAACGAAATCGACAAGCTGTTTGGCCAGCGTTTCAGCAACCTGGTCAGTTCCCTGGATCTGGGCAAGCCGCCGCGTGGCGGCGGCGGTGGCCATGGCGGCGGTCGCCGCCCGCGCCACCTGCACTGAAATCCCCTAAAGACCCCCGGCAAGCCCCTGTCGGGCGGGCCGGGCCCACTGTAGGAGCCCTGCGTGAAGCCTCTTTTTGCAGACAGCCTCAACCCTGGCGTGCGCCGCCGCGAATTGCTCGGTTGGGCCATGTACGACTTTGCCAATTCGGGCTACACGACGGTGGTCATCACCGCCGTGTTTGCCGCCTACTTTGTGGGCGGCGTGGCCGGTGGGGCAAGCTGGGCGACCCTGGCCTGGACCGCCGCCCTGAGCGTTTCCTATGTGATCGTGATGCTCACCATGCCCGGTCTGGGGGCCTGGGCAGACCGCCATGCGGCCAAGAAGCGCCTGCTGCTGCTGACCACCCTGGGCTGTGTGGTGTCCACCGCGGCGCTGGCCTGGGTGGGGCCCGGGCAGGTGCTGCTGGGCATGGTCCTGCTCATCATTTCCAACACCTTTTTCTCCTGGGGGGAATCGCTCACGGCGTCCTTCCTGCCGGAGCTGGCCCGCCCCGAGGCCATGGGCCGCGTCAGCGGCTGGGGTTGGGCGCTGGGCTATCTGGGCGGCATGCTGAGCCTGGGCGTGTGCCTGGCCTACGTGCTGTCGGCCCAGGCACGGCAGGAGCCGGCCTCGGCTTTTGTACCGGTGACGATGTGGATCACGGCGGCCCTGTATGCCGCCGCGGCCTGCGTGACCTTTGCCCTGCTCAAAGAGCGGGCACAGCCGGCCCCGGGCCAGCATAAGGCGGGTCTGGGCGCCAGCTTGCTGCGCCTGCGCCAGGCCTGGCAAGACAGCGCGCCTTACCAGGATTTCCGTCAACTCCTGGCCTGTGCCGTGGCCTACCAGGCCGGTGTTGCGGTGGCGATCGCCTTGGCCGCGATCTATGCCGAGCAGGTGGTGGGCTTTGCGCCACAGGAGACCATGGTGCTGATCTTCGTCCTGAACATCGCCGCCTTTGTGGGCGCCTTGGTGTTCGGCCATGTGCAAGACCGGCTGGGCCACAAGCGGGCCCTGGCCCTGACGATCGTGGGCTGGATCGTGACCTGTGTGCTCGCGGCCGCCTCCACCACCAAGGGCCTGTTCTGGGTGGCTGCGGCCGTGGCCGGGGTGTTTCTGGGGGCCAGCCAATCGGCCGGGCGGGCCATGGCGGGCCTCATGGTGCCGCCGCAGCGCCTGGCCGAGTTCTTTGGCCTGTGGACCTTCGCCATCCGGCTGGCCAGCATCCTGGGGCCGCTCAGCTACGGCCTCATCACCTGGATCACCGGTGGCAACCACCGCCTGGCCATCGGTGCCACGACCTTGCTCTTTGTGCTGGGGCTGTGGTTGCTGCGGCCTGTGGATGTGGAACGGGGGCAGCGGATGGCGCAGGGTAGAGGTGATTGAACCTGGGGGTGGCTGGTTTGCAGCAACAGCGGTCAGCCAGCCCTTGACCGGGATGGTCTGCACTCGGCCAGAAAGCGACGTTCGCAATTACTGAACGCCAGGTTGGATTTGATGTCGCTCTTTATCAGGCACAGAGGAAAAAGCCAGAGGTAGCAAATGCCTCAGCTAACAGAGCAAGCAGTGAGATACCTTGGCTCATTTTCCAGTACGTGCTCGCGTAGTAGGTCGCAGGCTTCATCGATAGCGTTTGCACCTACGGCATCTACCAGTATCTGGTGACTGCTGACTGCATTGCCAATTGGAGCTCGATGGCGAAGTGCAACCAGTTGGGATCGGATTACTGCATAGCCAGCTCGAAGGTAGGGGTCATCACAGTGAAGAAAGAACTGATTGTGAAACTCCATGTCGATCCGAGCCAGGGCTTTCAAGTCAGCAACGGCTTCTGCCTGGTGCATCTCATTCACGCAGTCCTTCATGCCCTTGATTAAAGCCTTCCGGTTGCTCTCCATTGCAGAACGTAGAGCGGCAGTTTCAGTCATCGCTCGGTAAAGACACAACTGATTGACCTGCTTTGCGTCAGGGCGAAACACAAAGGTACCGCGCTGCGGCTGGATGTCCACTAGCCCTTCACTTTTGAGACGCAGCAGTGATTCTCGAACGGGCGTTTTGCTCACGCCGAGCCAGGTTGCCAGTTGCGCCTCGGAAACCTGTTCACCAAGTTTGAGTTCACCTTGCACTATGGCCGTACGAACACGCTCGCACACGATGTCGGTGAGCAGAAGTGGTCGTTCGAGCGGAGGGTTTGGTCCAGACATGCTTGGGATTATAGGGTTTCTCCCAAATCTAGCATCTGATATCTCAGATATGATATGGGCATGCTCAATCAACAGGTAAATCCCCCCACCTCATCCAACCTCATCGCCAAGGCTGACAACGCGCTTGTGTTCTGGAACCGATGGGCACTGATTGTTTTAGTTGCGGTCATGGCAGTCCTGGTGATCGTGAACGTCATCTCTCGCTATGTCTTTGGACACTCCTTCCCATGGGTCGAAGAGGCTACGCGGTACATGATGATTTGGGCCGCGTTTTTAGGGGCGGGACCAACTTTGAGGGTTGGTGGTCACATCGCGATTGACACGCTTGGACAAGCACTGCCGAAGCCAGCCGCTCGTTATCTAAGGGCACTGATAGTGGCGATGGTCGCTGCAATTCTTATCGCTCTCATATGGCTGGGAATCGAGTACGTGGAATTCGCGTGGTACCAGGAATCTCCAGTTCTTGGATGGTCACTGGGCAAGGTGTACCTGGCATTGCCAATCGGTTTGACGCTGACGTTGGCTCATCTCGCAGGTGTGGCGCGGAAATGGATAACCCTTGGTGAGTTTGAGCATGTCGATGGCTTTGACCCACAAGCCCTTTAAAGAAAAAAAGATCATGACGACCATTCTTGGACTGACATTTCTCGTCACCATGGCTCTTGGCATGCCAATCGCATTTGCGATGGTTGTAGCAGGACTGGTCGCAGTATGGATGAAGGGCTTGCCTGCACTTGTAGTGATGCAGAACTTGTTCAGTGGCTTGGATAGCTTTCCACTACTTGCGATCCCATTTTTCATCCTCGCGGCTGAGTTGATGTCCGGTGGTGCGCTGACCGATGTTCTTCTGAAATTTGCAGCACGACTAGTAGGAGCGAGGCGCGGTGGATTGGGTCATGCCAACATTCTTACCTTGACATTTTTCTCCGGCATCAGTGGCTCAGCCCTTGCAGATGCTGCAGGGCCGGGGTCGATGATGATCAAGATGATGAAAAAGGCTGGCTATGCCGATTCATACGCAGCTGCGTTGACGGCCTGTACCGCGATTGTCGGACCGATCATTCCGCCCTCAATCATCATGATTGTCTATGCGCTGACGGACAACAGCGTGACCATGACAGGTCTTTTTTTGGCTGGCGTCATTCCTGGACTGATCATTGCGCTGGCATTGGCAGTTGTTAATCATTTCGTGAGTGTTGCGCGGGGTTATCGATCGCCGCCCGAAATGATTGAAACAACGCCCGTCCTGACACTCTTTGTTCGGGCGTTTCCAGCGCTGATGCTTCCCGTCATCATTCTTGGTGGCATCCACTTTGGCGTATTTACGCCAACAGAGGCATCGGCTGCAGCAGTTCTATACGCGGTGCTGGTAGGAAAGTTTGTCTACGGCACATTGCAGATGCGGATGCTTCCAGCGATTCTCTACCGCACTGCTTTGATGAGTGCATCGATTCTATTCATCGTTGCGACCTCAGCAGTATTCGCCTGGGTCTTGACAGTAGGACAAATCCCCCAGCAGGTAGCTAGTTGGATTGCTGCCATGGAGCTCTCGCCGTTCACACTCCTTCTCGCAATCAACATCCTTCTGCTGTTGGTTGGCATTTTCATCGAGCCATTGCCTGGCGTGATGATCATGGTGCCTATCCTCGCGCCACTTGCTGATGCCGCTGGATTAGATCCTCTTCACTTTGCCATTGTGGTGATTGTGAATTTGACATTGGGAATGGTGACACCACCAGTTGGAGGCCTGCTTTTTGTCACCTCTGTGGTTTCAGGTGTTCGTATGGGACCCATGATGAAAGAAGCCAAACCCATGCTCATCGCACTGCTCATCGTCTTGCTGATGCTCACCTACGTTCCTCAACTTTCTACCTGGCTACCAAACATGCTGGGATACAAAAACTGATTCCCCCCGTAAGTCAATTAACCACCAAGGAGACTTCAATGAAACTACGTCGACTGCCATTTATGGTTGCCGTTGCAACAGCGGCGATGGCAATATCTTTGCCAGCCATGGCTGAAAAACTCATCAAGTATGGGCACTACCAGCCAGGTAAAAACGATCAGCCCAAGCACGTTGCTGCTCTTGCCTTTAAAGAGCATGTAGAAAAGGCCACCAATGGCTCACTAAAAGTAGAAATTTATCCCGCAGGCCAACTGGGCCCGGCTCAACAGGTTATGGAAGGCTTGCGCCTGGGTACTGTTGAGATGGCGGTTGTACACGATGGCGGTATTCCTGGTGTCTACAAAACATTCAATATTTTCGGACTACCGTACCTTTTCAACGATCATGCACACGCTTATGCAGTGCTTGATGGTCAGTTTGGAAAAGACCTGGCAGAAGATATGCGCAGACGTACAGGTATCCGTTTGGCCGCTTATGCAGACAATGGAATCCGACACTTCACGAACAACAAGCGTCCGATTCGTACGCCTGACGACATGAAGGGACTGAAGATGAGGGTGCAGCCCAGCCCTGTCTTCGTCAAGCTGGTGGAGTCGCTGGGAGCAAGCCCTACGGCGATCGATTGGGGTGAACTGCCTGCTGCTTTGGCACAAGGTACCGCTGACGGACAAGAAAACGGGGTGACAAACATCCTCGCTGGCAGCCTTTTTCAACATCAAAAGCATGTCTCAATTGGCGGGCATGTCTACAGCCTTCACGCATACCTGATCAATGATCGCTTTTACAACGGGCTAACTGCTGCTGAGAAAAAAGCAGTCGATGAGGGCGTTCTGAAAGCTCAAAAGATTCATAGGGACATGACCCGTGAGCAGGACCTCTCTGCCAAGAGAGTGCTGTCCGAAAAGGGCATGACTGTCACTGAATTGACGCCAGCTGAAATTGATCGATTCCGTCGCTTGGCACAGCCGGCAGTCAAGTCATACCTTGACGCCGAGGTCAGCAAAGAATGGGCCGACAAGCTCCTGGCTGCAGCCAATGCTGCTGCGAAAAAGTAAATCATAAAAAAATGAGCGTCCTGAGTCCTAACTGCTCTGCTGATGTAGTGCGTGTTGTAGCCATTGATGATGGCTATGAAGCGTATGACCAAGAAATCGAGCTCTTAGAAGCTCAGGGCGCAAAGTTTTTTGTGCGCCCCTGCAAGGGAGATACAAGCAAGGCACTCAATGCCGTTGCTGATGCGGATGTGGTTCTTGTAAGAGAAACGCCAGTTCCAGCTACAGTCATTGCTGCAATGAATCGATGCAAAGCGATCATTCGCTATGGAATCGGAGTCGACAACATTGATCAAGATGCCGCTCGAAAGCGTCAGATCATGGTTGCTAACGTTCCCGATTACGGTATTGATGAAGTCAGTTCTCAAGCTGTTGCATTGGCCTTGTCCGTATCAAGACATATCCGTGTTCACGATCGAGACGTGCGTGCAGGTCGTTGGAGTACGGGTGTTACTGAGCCCATGTATCGCTGGCGCGGACGGACGCTTGGGTTCATTGGGTATGGGCGTATTGCCCGGATGACTCATGAAAAGTTGACTGGTTTCGGTTTTGACCGAGTACTGGTGCATGACCCATCGACAAATTTTCCAGCTGGCGTGCAGCAAGCCAGTGTAGATGAGATATGCGCGCAAGCTGATTTGATCTCGCTGCATGCTCCACTGTCGGCTTCGACGCGACATCTGATCAATGCTGAACGCCTTTCAATGATGCGGTCTACAACTATTTTGGTCAACACAGCACGAGGAGGCTTGATCGATCTTGACGCGCTTGCTTGTGCATTGCGGGATAAAAAAATTCAGGGCGCTGGCCTGGATGTATTTGATCCTGAACCTCCAGACATCAGGCATCCAATTTTTGGGCTAGATAACGTCGTCGTTACCAACCATATCGGCTGGTACAGCCAAGAAGCAATGCGAGATTTGCAGCGTAAAGCCGCCGAGGAAGCAGTTCGCGTTTTGTGTGGACAACCCCCGAAAAACTGGCTCAATCCATGGTGATCGATCCGAAATTTTAATGAAATGAGATGATCAAATGACTACAAACGAACTGATTCAAGCCTTTGGCCAAGTTGCCATCGCATCTGTGGCAGATGCAGTCGACAAGGTATGTGGCAAGCGTGGCTACATGGATAGTTGCATCAAGCCTCGCATCAACGACAAGCGAATCTGTGGCCCAGCTGCCACCGTTCTTGAATCGGCTACAGATGAATTCGTTCCGCCTCAGCATGCCCTTGATTTGATCGATGAAGCCTCGGCAGGAAGCGTGATCGTGATATCCATTGAGGGTGGGCAATCAGAGGTGGCTGTTTGGGGTGGGCTGATGACCGCTGGCGCGGTTGCCAATGGTCATGCTGGCGCAGTACTCGATGGCTCTGTGCGTGATTTGACGGAAATTCGTCGGGACTACGGATTCCCAGTCTATGCACGTGAAGTCAGTCCAGGCACAACACTGGGTCGGTACAAAACAGTCGCATCTCAGGTTCCAGTCTGTGTGGGTGGAATCATTGTTCACCCTGGGGACATCATCGTGGGCGATGTAGATGGTGTTGTAGTCGTTCCTCAAGCACAGGCTGAAGAAGTTCTTCACATGGCGCAAGAAATTGATGCACGCGAACTAGAGCAAGCCAAACTGATCATTGCAGAGAAATCCCTGAGAAAAGGGCTGGCTAAGTATGGCCGCATCTGATATGAGTTGGCCCGAGTTGGTAGCCTTGGGGGAACCCATGGTCGAATTTAATCAGACGGGCCAACAATCTGGCAGGTTATTCCTGCAAGGCTTCGGTGGAGACACTTCTAACTTTGCGGTTGCGGCGGCTCGGCAAGGTGCGCGTGTTGGATACCTTAGTGCGATCGGTGATGACCCTTATGGGCACATGCTGCAGCAGCTTTGGGATCATGAGGGTATTGACCATGCTGGTGTCAAAGTCAACCAGGATGCTTTCACTGCAATTTATTTCGTTACTCACGACGCTCAGGGCCATCATTTCCACTTTTTCCGCAAAGGCTCGGCTGCCAGCTTGATGCAGCCAGATAGCCTGGATGCTAAAAGAATTCGCAATGCGAGAGCGCTTCATTTTTCTGGGATCTCACTCGCTATTTCTGAAGGTGCAAGGCAGACATGCTGGGAGGCTGTGCGTATTGCAAAGGAGAACCAAGTTCTGGTTTCTTTCGATACGAATTTGCGTTTGAAACTCTGGTCATTGGAAGAGGCAAAAAATAACACTCGTCATGCAATTTCTCTTTGTGATGTCTGCCTACCCAGCTTTGATGACATGGCCGTCATAACTGGTACAGACAATCCAGAATCCATCATCAAAATTTGTCATGAGTGGGGGGCGCCCCTTGTTGCGCTCAAGATGGGCGACAAGGGGGCACTGATCAGCCAGGGTTCTGAGCTCTGGGAAGTCCCTCCGCTGCAGTGCACGCCAGTTGATGCAACAGGTGCAGGCGACACATTTGGCGGATCGTTTATCCATCGATTGTTGGAAGGCGACTCGCCCTATCAAGCAGGTTTGTATGCGGCCACAGCAGCGGCACTTTCCACCGAGGGTTATGGAGCGGTAGAACCGATTCCTTACAAAGAGAAAGTCATTGCGAATCTAAAGGCGGCTCGCTGAAGTAGGCGCCGATGTGCTGTTGCATCCTCATATTCCAAAGTAAAAAACATATCCATCATGACTCCTAACTCTTCGAATACCTTAGCGCGCTTCAGTGGAAAGTATGTCGTGGTGGTCGGAGGTACCAGTGGCATAGGCTTGGCGATTGCACAGGCTTTTGCTAAAGCAGGGGCAAGAGTAAAAGCAACGGGAGCAACTGACACTGAGGTTTCGCAAGCCTGGTCTCATGACACTACTGGAATTGACTTTGAGGAACTTGATGTTCAAAGCGACTCAGCGGTTAAAAGCTTCTTCAATTTGCAGGAAAAGCTTGACGTACTAATCAACTGCGCTGGAGTGATCAAACGTGGCGAAGAGCATGATCCTGAAACATTTGCCAAAGTGATTGACATCAATCTCAATGGGACCATGCGTACATGTTCAGCTGCACTGCCCATTTTGACGAAAAGCCGCGGTTGTATCGTGAACACTGCTTCGATGCTTAGTTTCTTTGGTGGTTCTCTTGTTCCAGCCTACAGCGCAAGCAAAGGTGGCGTAGCACAGTTGACGAAATCTCTAGCCATTGCGCACGCTAAGGCAGGTGTTCGGGTCAACGCCGTCGCTCCCGGTTGGATTGCCACACCTTTGACTAAAGCCTTGCAAGAAGACGAAGAACGCTCTAAACCTATTCTGAATCGAACCCCCATGGGACGTTGGGGGACACCTGAAGATATTGCTGGTCCAGTTCTTTTTCTTGCCAGCAGTGACGCCGAATTTGTGACTGGTGTGATTTTGCCGGTAGACGGTGGATACTTGATTAACTGATTTGGAGAAATCATGACACAGCCTGTTCCCATGGACTCACAAAAATGGCAACCCTACAGGCATCCAATGCCCAAGGAGTCACCGCCTGAACTGGTGATTCCAAACGTCATTCCACAAGATGATCGCATTTGGGTTCCAGTCGATGACAACGTCTGGTTTCGGCCCCTGTGCCTGAGCGCATCACGTGGCTACTGGATGAATTTGCTCAAGGTGCGTAAAGCTGGCGTTCTGTCGCGTCATCGCCACCCTCAACCCGTCCATGGCTATGTGATCAAAGGCAAGTGGCGTTACTTGGAGCACGATTGGACAGCGACTGAAGGCGGTTATGTTTACGAGGCTCCTGGCGAAACCCATACTCTTGTCGTAGACCCAGATACCGAAGAGATGATCACGCTATTTCAAGTCAACGGTGCAATGATCTACGTTGATCCTGACGGAAACTGCACTGGGTACGATGATGTATTTACCCGTATAGCCAAATGCCGTGCCCATTACACGTCGATTGGCCTAGGCGAGGCGTACGTTGATCAGTTCATTCGCTAACGATTTTTAGGGGCACATCTTCTCCCAATTCGTAGAGCGAAAAATAATGGCCTTTCAGAGCCCAAATTTTTGTAAATGTCGGCAAAGCGTCGATCGTGGTCAGTCATTTGCGAAGCTTGAAAGTCAGCTCATAGCCTCAACCCGCCATCCACAGCAATTCAAACCCCCACTGCCGCACGGCAGTCATCACCCGGCAGGTCCAGCCACCGCTGCGCCGCCGCTTTGAGCCCTTCCAGATCGCCCGTGGTGTACAGCGCCACGCGGCCATGGGCGTGTGCGGGGGCGGCTTGGGGGCTCAGCAGGCCTGCGCTTTGGAGCAGGCGGTGGGTCTGGCGGGCCACGGGTTCGCCGGTGGAGATCAGCCGAACCCCAGGGCCGACCAGTTGTTGCAACTGCTCTTGTGCAAACACGTAGTGGGTGCAGCCCAGCACCAGGGTGTCGATGTGGCCACTTTGGGGGCCAAAGGGGCCGAGTTCGGCCACGTACTGTTGTAGCAGTTGGCCCACTTGGGCCTGGGCGGGGCTGGCGTGGGCGGGCAGGGTGCTTTGTTCAATGGCCAGGGCCAGGCCGTTGCAGGCTTTGACTTCAAAGTGGATGCCCGGGTCCATGCTGGCGAGCAGGCGCTGAAATTTCTCACTGCCCACCGTGCCCTGGGTGGCCATGACGCCCACCCGCCCGGTGCGCGTGAGTTGGGTGGCGGGTTTGAGAGCGGGCTCCACGCCGACCAGCACCAGTTGCGGGTGGTGGCTGCGCAGCACGTGGATGGCAGCGGCGGTGGCGGTGTTGCAGGCCACCACCAGGGCTTTGATGTGGTGCTGCTCGATCAGGTGCTGGGCAATGGCCAGGCTGCGCTGGCGCACGAAGGTTTCGGATTTTTCGCCATAGGGGGCGTGGCCGGTGTCGGCCAGGTAGACAAAGCGTTCGTGCGGCAGTTCGGCCTGCAGGGCCTGCAGCACGCTCAGGCCGCCGATGCCGCTGTCAAAAACGCCGATGGGGCGCATCAGCCCGCCGTGACGCTGATGCCCTTGAACTCGCCGCTGGCGATGCGTTTTTCCCACTCGGCCGGTCCGGTGATGTGCGCGCTGGTGCCGCCCGCATCGACCGCCACGGTCACAGGCATGTCGACCACGTCGAACTCGTAGATGGCTTCCATGCCCAGGTCGGCAAAGCCCACCACCTTGGCGCCTTTGATGGCTTTGGACACCAGGTAAGCCGCGCCGCCCACGGCCATGAGGTAGGCGCTCTGGTGCTTCTTGATGGCCTCGATGGCGGTGGGGCCGCGTTCGGCCTTGCCCACCATGGCGATCAGGCCGGTTTGGGCCAGCATCATGTCGGTGAACTTGTCCATGCGGGTGGCGGTGGTCGGGCCGGCCGGGCCAACGACCTCGTCACGCACCGGGTCGACCGGGCCCACGTAATAGATCACGCGGTTGGTGAAGTCCACCGGCAGCTTCTCGCCCTTGGCCAGCATGTCCTGGATTCGCTTGTGTGCGGCATCGCGCCCGGTGAGCATCTTGCCGTTGAGCAGCAGGGTTTGGCCGGGCTTCCAGCTGGCCACCTGTTCTTTGGTGAGGGTGTTGAGGTCCACGCGCTGGCTTTTTTGCGTGTCGGGCACCCAGTTCACGTCGGGCCAGAGGTCCAGGCTGGGCGGGTCCAGGTAGACGGGGCCGGAGCCGTCCATGACGAAGTGGGCGTGGCGGGTGGCCGCGCAGTTGGGGATCATGGCCACCGGCTTGCTGGCCGCGTGGGTGGGGTACATCTTGATCTTCACGTCCAGCACGGTGGTCAGGCCGCCCAGGCCCTGTGCACCGATGCCCAGGGCGTTGACCTTCTCATACAGTTCCAGGCGCAGCTCTTCCACCTGGTCGAGCTTCTCGCCACGCGCGCTCTTGGCCTGCAGCTCGTACATGTCGAGGTCGTCCATCAGGCTTTCCTTGGCCAGCAGCACGGCCTTCTCGGCGGTGCCGCCGATGCCGATACCCAGCATGCCCGGCGGGCACCAGCCTGCGCCCATGGTCGGTACGGTCTTGAGCACCCAGTCGACCAGGCTGTCGCTGGGGTTCATCATGACCATCTTGGATTTGTTCTCCGAGCCGCCGCCCTTGGCCGCCACCGTGATGTCGACTTTGTCGCCGGCCACGATCTCGGTGAAGATCACGGCGGGCGTGTTGTCCTTGGTGTTCTTGCGGGCGAAATGCGGGTCGGCCACCACACTGGCGCGCAGCGCGTTGTCGGGGTTCAGGTAGCCGCGGCGCACGCCTTCGTTGATGGCGTCTTCCAGGCTGCCGGTGAAGCCCTCCCAGCGCACGTCCATGCCGACCTTGAGGAACACATTGACGATGCCGGTGTCCTGGCAGATGGGTCGGTGGCCCAGCGCACTCATCTTGCTGTTGGTCAGGATCTGTGCCATCGCGTCCTTGGCGGCGGGGCTCTGCTCGCGTGCGTAGGCGCGGGCCAGGTGCTGGATGTAATCGGCCGGGTGGTAGAAGCTGATGTACTGCAGGGCGCCGGCGATGGATTCGATCAGGTCGTTTTGGCGGATGACGGTCATGACAGGGGCTTTCGGGATGAACAGGAAATCAGTGGTCCGAGGGGGCGGTGTGTGACATCAGCCGGTCGGCCAGGGCGATCGCCAGGGCGCTGAGCAGGAAAGCGATATGGATCACGGTTTGCCAGATCAGCACCTTCTCGTCGTAGTTGGCGGCGTTGATGAAGGTTTTGAGCAGATGGATTGAGCTGATGCCAATGATGGCGGTGGCCAGCTTGACCTTGAGCACCGAGGCGTTGACATGGCTGAGCCACTCGGGCTGGTCCGGATGGCCTTCGAGGTTCAGGCGCGAGACAAAGGTTTCGTAGCCGCCCACGATCACCATGATCAGGAGGTTGGAGATCATGACCACGTCGATCAGGCCCAGCACCACCAGCATGATCACGGTTTCGTTGAGGCTGGTCACCGGTGCGTCGGTCTTGTAGCCGATGCTGTGCACCAGGGTCTGCAGGGCCTGCTGGTTGCCGAATGCGGCTTCGAGCAGGTGCACCAGCTCGACCCAGAAATGGAAGACATAGACCGCCTGGGCGGCGATCAGGCCCAGGTAAAGGGGCAATTGCAGCCAGCGGCTGGCGAAAATGAGGTTGGGCAAAGGCTTCAAGGGATGGGACTTGTTAGGTGGTGGATAGGCCATCGGAATGCAGGGGTAAATGCCGTCCAGGCATGGACAGGTTAGGATTTTAGTGTCGTAGCACTGTGACCCACCCACCCTCTGTCACGCAAGGCTGACGTCAGTCAGTGCTTTGTAAGAGCAGACGCCGACATTTCCAGAAGTTTCAGTACCCTTCCAGTCCAAGGAGACACGATCCCATGAGCGCCAACGCCCTCTACCTGCCCAGCGAAGCTTTCGTCAAAAACGCCCATGTGTCGGGCATGGCCGCTTACCAGGCCCTGTGCAAGGAAGCCGAGACCGACTACGAAGGGTACTGGGCCCGCCTGGCCCGGGAGCTGATCTCCTGGAAAACACCTTTCACCAAGGTGCTCAACGAATCCAACGCCCCCTTCTTCAAGTGGTTTGAGGACGGCACGCTGAACGCGTCCTACAACTGTCTGGACCGCAACATCGAAAAAGGCCTGGGCGACAAGACCGCCCTGATTTTTGAAGCCGATGGTGGCGAAGTCACCAAGGTCAGCTACAAGCAACTGCTGGCCAAGACCTGTCAGTACGCCAACGCCCTCAAGAGCCTGGGTGTGAAAAAAGGCGACCGCGTGATGATCTACATCGCCATGTCGGTCGACGGCGTGGCCGCCATGCAGGCCTGCGCCCGCATTGGCGCGACCCACTCGGTCGTGTTTGGGGGCTTCTCCGCCCAGTCGCTGCGCGACCGCCTTGAAGACACCGGCGCCGTGGCCCTGATCACCGCCGACTGCCAGGTGCGCGGCGGCAAGCAACTGCCCCTCAAATCCATCGTGGACGAAGCCATTGCCCTGGGCGGCTGTGGCGCCCTCAAGCACGTGCTGGTGGTCAAGCGTGGCCAAATGGACATCCCCATGACCGCCGGTCGTGACCTGTGGATGGCCGAGCTGGCCGACAAGCAGCCCACCACCTGCGAACCCGAGTGGGTCGAGGCCGAGCACCCGCTGTTTCTGCTTTACACCTCCGGTTCCACCGGCAAGCCCAAGGGCGTGCAGCACAGCACCGGCGGCTACCTCTTGCACGCGGCGCTGACCACCAAGTGGACCTTCGACCTCAAGGACAACGACATTTTCTGGTGCACCGCCGACATCGGCTGGGTCACCGGCCACACCTACATCACCTATGGCCCCCTGGCCCTGGGTGGCACCGAGATCGTGTTCGAAGGCGTGCCGACCTACCCCGACGCCGGCCGCTTCTGGAAGATGATCCAGGACCACAAGGTCTCGATCTTCTACACCGCACCGACCGCCATCCGCTCGCTGATCAAGGCTGCCGAGGCCAACGATGCGGTGCACCCCAAGAGCTACAACCTCAGCAGCCTGCGCCTGCTCGGTTCGGTGGGCGAGCCCATCAACCCCGCCGCCTGGGAGTGGTACCACCAGCACGTGGGCGGCGGCCGCTGCCCGATCGTGGACACCTTCTGGCAGACCGAAACCGGTGGCCACATGATCACCCCGCTGCCTGGCGTGACGCCCATGGTGCCGGGCTCCTGCACCTTGCCCTTCCCCGGCATCCAGGCCGCCATCGTGAGCGAAACCGGCGAAGACGTGCCCAATGGCCAGGGCGGCATCCTGGTCGTCAAGAAGCCCTGGCCGTCCATGATCCGCACCATCTGGGGCGACCCGGAGCGTTTCAAGAAGTCCTACTACCCGGACGACTTCAAGGGCAAGTACTACCTGGCCGGCGACGGCGCGATCCGCGACGAGAAGACCGGTTACTTCACCATCACCGGCCGCATTGACGACGTGCTCAATGTCTCGGGCCACCGCATGGGCACGATGGAAATCGAATCGGCCCTGGTCAGCTGCACCGAACTGGTCGCCGAGGCCGCCGTGGTCGGTCGCCCCGATGACACCACGGGCGAGGCCATCTGCGCCTTTGTCGTGCTCAAGCGCCCGCTGCCCACCGGCGACGAAGGCAAGGCGATCGCCAAGCAGCTGCGTGACCACATCGCCAAGGAGATCGGTCCGATCGCCAAGCCCAAGGACATCCGTTTTGGCGAGAACCTGCCCAAGACCCGTTCGGGCAAGATCATGCGCCGCCTGCTGCGTTCGCTGGCCAAGGGCGAGGCCATCACCCAGGACACCTCCACCCTGGAGAATCCGCACATCCTCAGCCAGCTGGGGCAGGCCTACTGACCCTGCTGGATGCGGCATGTCCGCGCCATGAAAAACGGCAGCCTTGGCTGCCGTTTTTCTTGGGGGTGGGCGCTTTAAGACTTCATGCCCAGGCCGAGCCGTTCGATGGTGCGCTTTTCCCGCACATAGCTGGCGAGGATGAAGTTGGCGTAATCCTCGCTGTTCATGTACATCACGGGCTGGTCGTACTTCTCGAGCACCGCCAGCACGGCCGGATCGCTCAGGGTTTTCTTGAAGGTGTCCTGCAGCTTGCGCACGATGGCCGGGTCCATGCCACGCGGACCGCCGATGCCAAAGGGCGAGTCGGAGACGGTGTCATAACCCAGCTCGTTGAGGGTGGGGACTTTGGGCCAGCGCTTGGTGCGCTTGCTGCCGTAGGTGGCCAGCAGCCGCATGGCGCCCGAATCCACATGCGGCGCCCAGCCGGTGGCGTCGCTGTGGGCCATGATGTGTCCGCCCAGCAGGGCCTGCAGGCCGTCGGAGCTGCCCTTGAAGGGCACATGGGTGATCTGGATGCCGGCCTTGCTGGCGAACTCCTCGATGGCCAGATGCGGCGTGGTGCCGTTGCCGGTGGAGCCATAAGTGAACTTGCCGGGGTTGGCCTTGGCGTAGTCCACCAGGTCCTTGATGGTCTTGAAGGGGGCGTCGGCCTTGACCACCAGGCCGAAGGTGTAGCCGGTCAGGCAGGCGATGAAGCTGAAGTCCCGCAGGGGGTCGAACTGCATCTTCTGCATGTGGGGCAGCCGTGCGACCCCGATGGTCAGCTGCGAGAGGGTGTAACCGTCGGGCGCGGCCTTGACCAGTTCGTTGGGGCCGAGCATGCCGCTGGCACCGGGTCGGTTTTCCACCACCATCTGCTGGCCCAGGATCTTGCTGGCGCTGTCGGCAAAGGCGCGCATCACCATGTCGGTGGAGCCCGCCGCCGGCCAGGGGCAGATCAGTTTGATGGGCCGGTTGGGAAAGCTGGTAGCGGCCTGGCTCTGGGCCAGGGTCGGCAGGGCCAAGCCGGCGGCGGTGGCGGCGCCGGCCTGCAGGAAGTGGCGGCGGTCCTGGTGGATGGGCTGCATGGGGGGTCTCCTCGTGTTGATGGATGCATTCGATGGGAAGCGTCCACCGGCGACAAGAGGGTCAACCCGCAAGCCGGGTCGCCTCAGTGACGGGGGTCAAATTCGGGCGAGGTCAGTCCCCGCGCACCACGCCTTCGCGGCGGGGGTCGGCGCCGCCAAACCAGCCGGTGGGCCGGCGCTCGATGGCTTGCAGACCGCTGGTCATGTCCATCTCGCGCACCTCGTGGCCGCGCGCCTTGAGCGCGTCCAGCAAGCGCGGCTCAAAGCGGCCGGCTTCGAGCAGGGTGGGGCCGTTGAGGGAGCCGAAGTTGGGCAGGTTGATCGCTTGCTGCGCGTCCAGGCCCGCGTGCAGGGTGCCCCACAGCAGCTTGGCGGTGTAATGGATGATGAGCGCCCCGCCCGGGCTGCCCCCGCTCATGAGCAGCTGCCCGTTGGCCGCGTCGAACACCAGCGTGGGCGACATCGACGAGCGCGGGCGCTTGCCCGGCTCGACCCGGTTGGCGATCGGCCGGCCTTGCGCATCGGCCGGGGCAAAGCTGAAGTCGGTGAGCTGGTTGTTGAGCAAAAAGCCGCCGGGCCGGCCCGGGTCGGTGCTGACCATGCGGCGTGCCCCGAAGGCGGCTTCGATGGTGGTGGTCATGGCCACGGCGCGACCCTGGGCATCGATCACGCTGATGTGGCTGGTGCCGTATTCGGGCTGGGCGGGCATGGGCGCGTACGAGGTCTTCCAGCCTGCGGGCTGACCGGCTGGGGCCACCTTCATCGATTCTGCGCCGATGCGCTGGCTGCGCTGGCGCAGGTAATCGGGGTCCAGCAGGCTGCGCCAGTCGCCCGCCGGTGCGCTGACAAAGTCCGGGTCGGCCACATGCTGCGCGCGGTCGGCAAAGGCCAGGCGCGAGGCTTCGGTGTAGCGGTGCAGGAAGTCGGCCGAGGGCAGGCCGTTCGACCATTCCGGGCCCTGCGCAGCGGTGTGCGCCAGCAAGCCCAGGATCTGCCCGATCGCGATCTGGCCGGAGGAGGGGGGCGGGAAGCCGCAGATGCGGTAGGCCCGCGCCTGCACGCGGTGTTCAAAACACAGCGCCTGCCGCGCCCGCGGCTGGTAGCCCTGCAGATCCTGCAGGCTCAGGGCGCCGGGGCGCGGCGGCTGGGCTGCGCGGGCCACGATGGCCTGCGCCACCGGCCCCTCATGCAGGGCGCGGCTGCCTTCGGCGGCCATTCGGCGCAGCACCTGGGCGTATTCGGGGTTGCGCAGCACATGGCCGACCGGCCAGGCCTGGCCTTGTGCGTTGTAGAAAAAGCGCAGGGCCAGCGGGTCCTTGCGCAGGTGCGGGTCGGCCTGCAGCAGGGTGTGCAGGCGTGGGCTGACCTCAAAGCCGTTTTCGGCCAGGGCGATGGCGGGCGCGAAGAGCCGCGCCCAGGGCAGCAGGCCATGCTGGCGGTGGGCCGCTTCGAGCATGCGCAGCGCGCCCGGCACGCCCACCGACTGTCCGCTGAGCACCGCCTCGTCAAAAGACAAGGGTTTGCCGTCTTCGCCCAGCCACATCTCGGGTCGGGCCTTGGCGGGGGCGGTTTCCCGGCCATCGTGGGCCGTGACTTCGCGACCGTCGAAGTGGAGCAAAAACGCGCCGCCACCGATCCCGCTCGATTGCGGCTCCACCAGCCCCAGCACCAGCTGCACCGCGATCGCCGCATCCAGCGCCGAGCCGCCTGCGCGCAGCATCTGCAAGCCGGCCTCGCTGGCCAGCGGATGGGCGGCCGCCACCGCCTGGCGGCGGTAGGCCCAGCCTGTTTTTTCGCTCAGGCCGCTGGCGGCCTCGGGGGCCAGGGCGGCCGCATCGCGCCCCTCTTGAAGGGCCGAGGGGTTGCTGCAAGCGGTCAGCAGGCAAAGCACGGCAAGGCTCAGGCGCATCGTCGACGTCCTTTCGGTGGCAACAGCGCACGATTGTGCCTGCTGGGGGGCGGCCTGTCAGTGCGCGCGCGGCACTTGCGCCAGTGCCTGGATCAGGCGCCCCATGCTGATGGGCTTGCTCAGAAAGTCATCCATGGATGCGTTCTGGCAGAGATTTTTGTCTTCGGCAAAGGCATTGGCCGTCAAGGCGATGATGTGGGGCTGGCGGATGTGGGGGTTGGCGCGGATGTGGTGGGTGGTGGTCAGGCCGTCCATGCGGGGCATTTGGATATCCATCAGGATGGCGTCATAGGATTTTTTTTCGATGTGCTGCAGGGCTTCGAGCCCGTCTTGCGCCACATCGGGGGCGATGCCCAGCTTTTCCAGAAAATTCACCACCAGCAAGCGGTTGACATGGTGGTCTTCGACCACCAGCACCCGCAGATGGCCCATGTCATGGTGATCCCGGACCTGTGCCGGCTCGTGCTGCCAGACTCGCTCCACCGTGGGGGCCTTGAAGGTGAAGTGAAAGGCCGAGCCCTGCCCGGGCGCGCTGTCGACCCAGATCTGGCCCTGCATGAGCTGGACCAGCATGGCGCTGATGACCAGCCCCAAGCCGGTGCCGCCATACTGGCGCGTGACCGAGGCGTTGGCCTGGGTGAAGGCGGTGAACAGCTTGGCCTGGACTTCCGGACTGATGCCGATGCCGGTGTCGCGCACGCTGACCTGGTACACATCGTCTTGCGCCGTGGCGCAGACCGTGATGTCCACCCGCCCCCGGTGGGTGAATTTGATGGCATTGGAGATCAGGTTGGACAACACCTGCCGCAGCCGTGTGACATCGCCCAGCACCAGCGCGGGCAAATCGGCAGGGCAATGCAAGGCCAGCTCCAGGTCCTGCGCCTGGGCCTGGGGGGTGAACACCTCGCTGAGCTCTTGCAACAAGGCCGGCAGGTTGAAGGGGATGTGCTCCAGCTCCACTTTGCCGGCTTCGATCTTGGAGAAATCCAGGATGTCGTTCAGGATGGCCAAGAGCAATTGGCCGCTCGACTGCAGCACACGCAGCAATTCCCGCTGCTCGTCCGACAGCGCGGTGGCGCCCAAGAGTTCACTCATGCCCAGCACCCCGTTCATGGGGGTGCGGATTTCATGGCTCATGGTGGCCAGAAAGGCGCTTTTGGCCTGCGCGGCCTCCTGCGCCTGAGCCAGGGCCTGCGCCAGCTCCTGGGTGCGGGTCAGCACCATCGACTCCAGATTGGTGGTCAGGTCTTCCAGGGCCCGGTTTTGCTGCACCAGCGCCGCCTGCGAGGCCTCGGCCCGGTTTTTGGCCTGCAGCAATTCCTGTTCGAGTTGGTGCCGGAAGGTGATGTCCTTGGCGGTCACCAACACATGTTGTTTGTCGTGCATCAGGGCCAGGGACATGTTGACCGTGATGCGCCGCTGGTTCTTGAACACATAGGTTTTGACATGGTTGCGCACAAAGCCTTTGTCAATGACCTCGGCCAGCACCTGCTGGCTCAGGGCCAGCTCGTCTTCAGGGGTCAAGGCCAGGCAGCTGGTGCGCAAGAGCTCGGTGCGGCTGAGGCCGGTCATTTCCAGATAAGCCGGGTTGGCATCCAAAAAAGCCGTGGTGTGCACATCGAGCACCGCAATACCGTCTTTGGAGGCCTGATAAATGGCCTCGAATTGCTCTTTTTGCGCCCGCAATTCCTGGGTGTGCAGCGCGATGTTTTTTTGCAGGAATTGCTTTTCCTCGGTCCATGCGCGGTAGAACAGGGCGGTGTTGACCGCATTGGAGGCATGCAGGATCAGGTTTTGCAGAGCGACCTGCACCCTGGGGTCCGACAAGGAGGCGGGCACCGCTGCGGCGGTGTGCGCCTCGGTGGGGCCATTGCCCACCACCATGATGCCGTAGGGCACTTCCACATCGCCGCCCACGGCCGCGACCATGGCCTCCTGCATGGCCAGGCGTGGCAGCAGTGTCCGTACCGTTTCTTGCGGGGCCTGGCGGGTGTGGATGATGGGCTGGTTCTGCAGCCGCAGGGTTTCAATGATCTCGCCCGACAGCAGCAGCGGGGTGGTTTGCAGGGACTTGAGCTCGGCCGGCTGCGTGTAGCCCTTGTTGAACTGGATCTTGAACAGACCGGTCTCATGGTGGTGAATGAACAGCACCGCCCGTTCGAAACCCAGGGTGTCCACCGAAAAATCGAGGGCCAGATCGGCGATGGTTTGCAGACTGGTGGTCTCGTTGATGTGCCGCCACTTTTGGTAAAGCGCGGCATAAAAATCGGCGTGCTTGTGAAAGTCTGCCATGGCAAGACGTGCCCGTGTGACGTTCAGAGTGAGATTTCGACTTCCAGGTAGCCGTCCCCCGAGGCGATGCTTTTGCGCATGCGGGCCTTGTATTTGGCTTTGGCGCGCCGCAGCTGGCGAAAGCCTTCCTCGGTGTCCACGATTTCACCGTGGACCAGGTCGGTGCTGTAGACCAGGTGCATCAGGCCGGAATACCCTCCGCTGGTGGCGGTGGGGACCGGTTTGTCCGCGCGGCCATACATGCGCATGTAGCTCAGGTCTTCGAAATCGTTGTAGTTGCGGAACACCGCCCGCTCTGGCGAGAGTTCAACCGCCACATGGCAGCCCCAGCCCATGGTGTTGATGAGGGCGGCCAGGCCGCGGATCCAGTCTTCCCGTGTGCGCAAGTGGGGTTTGACCACCGCCTGCCACTCCTCGGAGGTCATCACCCCCCCGTAGGTGAAAAATCCGCAGGCATGTCCGGACTCCAGCAAGAGTTCGGTACCCAGCTTTTCGCCGTATTCCCCGGCGACATCGCGCAGGGCCCGCTTGAATTCGAATTGCAGGCGGTTGACGTAATCGCTCTGGTTGCGTGCCAGGTACACCCCGAAAGCGGGGATGTAGCCCTCTTCATTGCCGACCAGTTGTTCGTGGGCACCCGTGAAGGCCTGGGTGATGATGGCTTGCGGCGCCCAGCTGGTGTCGGTGTGGGGCTGCTCACCATAGCGGGTCGGGTTTTTGGGCGGATAAACCGCGAAATTGCCCGGGCCCGGGCGGACCACATGGGTGTTGCATGCGTCGCCGCAGGCCATGCAGCTGGACTGCTCCACATGGACTTGCGAGAGGGGGCGCCCGTAGATCACGGCATAGGCGGCTGCCAGAAAACCGCTGGTGTAGTAGTCCACGGGTTTGTCGCTGCGGCCAAACTTCATGGGCCAGGTCTTGGAAAAAAAGCTCTTGACCGTGCTCAGTACGACGCCTTCTTCGGTCATGCCCGACAGGTCGATCAGGCCATAGCCAAAGGTCTTGTAGACCGAGGCGGCCATTTTCTTGGCGTCTTCCGGGGGCAAGCCTTGGCACAGTTGGCTCAATTGGCCATAGACGGCGTCGGCGGCGGAACCGATCAGAAAGGGGCGGCTGTCGATGTAATCGGCATCCAAAATCGAGCGCAACAGGTAGTTGAGGTAGTGGTGGCAGTGGAAGATCATGGCCTCGCCCCCGACCTCCATGCAGTAATGCGCCCGGTCAAAGGGGTGCTTGCGGATGTCAAACATGGCTGTCCTCCCCGTCCTGGATCAACTGCCGTCCGGTCAGTGTCTCGGCCACACGGAGGATCTGCGCGTAGAGCTCATCGGGCACCAGGACCTGCGCGGCACCTTCGATCATTTCGGCGTTCAGGGTCTGGCCGTGCCGCAGCAAATCGGGCAGCACCCGGACCAGTATCCGTTCCACGATCATGGTTTCGCTTTGCGCGGCGGCGCGTGCAAAAACGACTTTGGCATCTTTCACAAAATTCTCCTGAAATCTTAGTAATGTGTTTGTATGCCAATATAAAACATATTTTCAAAAAAGAACACTTAAAAATCAATAAATTTCGCATTGTGTAATTTTTGTTGAGGCCCAGGGGCCGGACCATCACCCGTCCTACCGGCGAAAAAAAAGGCCCCGAAGGGCCTGTGGCGCGGGGCCGTGTCACGGTGTCGGCTTCATTTGGGGGCCAGGCGGATGGCGCCATCGAGGCGGATGACTTCGCCGTTGAGCATGTCGTTTTCGATGATGTGCTTGGCCAGCTTGGCATAGTCCTGCGGGGTGCCCAGGCGGCTGGGAAAGGGCACGCCGGCGGCCAGCGCGTCCTGCACCTCCTGGGGCATGCCGAACAGCATGGGCGTGCCGAAGATGCCTGGGGCGATCGTCATGTTGCGGATGCCGTTGCGCGCCAGGTCGCGCGCGATGGGCAGGGTCATGCCGACCACGCCGCCCTTGGAGGCGCTGTAGGCGGCCTGGCCGATCTGGCCATCGTAGGCGGCCACGCTGGCGGTCGAAATCAGCACGCCGCGCTCGCCGGTGGACTCGGGTTCGTTCTGGCACATGGCGTGGGCTGCCAGCCGGATCATGTTGAAGGTGCCCACCAGGTTGACCATGATGGTCTTGGTGTAGACGTCCAGCTTGTGCGCGCCGTGCTTGCCCACGGTCTTCTCGGCCGGGGCGATGCCCGCGCAGTTGACCAGGCCCATGAGCTTGCCCATGGACACGGCTTGGTTCACCACGGCCTGGCCATCGGCCTCGCTGCTGACGTCGCACGCGACGAAGGCGCCGCCAATCTCCTGGGCCACGGCCTGGCCCTTGTCGGCCTGCATGTCGGCGATGACCACCTTTGCGCCGTTGGCCGCCAGCATCCGGGCCGTGCCTTCGCCCAGGCCCGAAGCCCCGCCGGTGACGATGAACACCTTGCCTGCAATCTCCATATCGCACTCCTTGGTTGACGTTAACGTAAACGTCAATTATGCACAGGCCATGCGGTGCTGACCAGACGGTCTAGGCCCTGCGGCATATGGCAGCAGCGGTGCGCCGTTCCTAGCATGCCGACAGGCCCGCATGGCCTGCACGAGCACAGGAGTGGACGATGGACATGCCGATCAAGGAGACGGCGCTGGCCGGCCCGCCCGGGCGCACCGGCTGGGACGAACATGCACGGGCACTGCTGGCCAGTGCCGGCATCATGGTCAACGGCACACGGCCCTGGGACATGCGCATCCACCACCCGCAAACGCTCGAGCGCGTGCTCCGCCAGGGCAGCCTGGGCCTGGGCGAGAGCTACGTGGACGGTTGGTGGGACTGCGAGCGGGTGGACGAGCTCATCTGCAAGCTCTTGCAGGCCCGGCTGGACCACGCCGTCGGTCGCCCGGGCTGGTGGTGGGAGCTGCTGCGCGCGCGCCTGACCAACCTGCAGTCGCTCTCCCGCGCCTGGCAGGTGGCGAGGGTGCATTACGACCTGGGCAACGGGCTGTATGCCGCCATGCTTGACCCCAGCATGGCTTACAGCTGCGGCTACTGGGCGCAGGCGGACAACCTGGCGCAGGCGCAGGAGGCCAAGCTCGAACTGGTGTGCCGCAAGCTGCAGCTCGAGCCGGGCATGACGCTGCTGGACATCGGCTGCGGCTGGGGCAGCCTGATGCGGCATGCCGCGCGTCACCACCAGGTGCGGTGCGTGGGCTTGACGGTCTCGCGCGAACAGATGGCCTGGGCACAGGCGCAGGACCCAGGCCTGCCGCTGCGCTTTGAGCTGATGGACTACCGCCAGTTCAATCCCGATGGCCAGTGGCGGTTTGACCGGGTGGCTTCGATCGGCATGTTCGAGCATGTGGGGCAGAGGAATTACGACGCCTTTTTCGCGGTGGTGCGGCGTTGCCTGCACGACGATGGCCTGTGCCTCTTGCACACCATCGGCAAGAACCGTTCGGGCGCGGGGGTGGACCCCTGGATCAACAAATACATCTTTCCCAACGGGGCGCTGCCCTCGATGGCGGAGCTCGCGCGCAGCGCCGAAGACTTTGTGGTGGAGGACTGGCACAACTTCGGGGCCGACTACGACCGCACGCTGATGGCCTGGCACGAGCGCTTTGAGGCCGCCTGGCCCCAGCTCAAGGCACACCATGACGAGCGCTTTCACCGGATGTGGCGCTACTACCTGCTGTGCTGCGCTGGTACATTCAGGGCCCGTGACAACCAGCTCTGGCAGGTGGTGCTGTCACCGGGCGGCCAGCCCGGGGGCTACCGCCGACCGCTGTTGTGAAAGGTTCCGATGCCCTTGCTTTCCCGTGTGTTCATGGCCCTGGGGGCCGTTCTGGCGGCGCTCTCGGTGGTGCTCTCGGCGGCGGCCGCCCATGTGCCTGCGCTGCAGCAGGGGGGCGCGGCGTTCGCCGCTTCACTCGACCAGCACCAGTTCCATGCGCTGGGGCTGCTGCTGGTGGGGGCGCTGCTGCGCGATCGCGCCAGCCGCTGGCTGGCGGCATCGGGGGGCCTGATGCTGGCGGGCCTGCTGCTGTTCTGTCTGAACATCGATGCCCGCATCCTGTGGGGCTGGGACGCCGCCCGCGCCCTGGTGCCCGCTGGCGGCAGCGCCTTCATCCTGGCCTGGCTGGCCCTGGCCGTGGGGGTGCTGCGCCCCCCACGCTGATCGGCTACGGATCAGCTGCGGATCAGGTGGTCAAAGGCGCTGAGTGCGGCCTTCGACCCTTCGCCGGCAGCGATCACGATCTGCTTGTAGGGCACCGTGGTGCAGTCGCCCGCAGCAAACACGCCTGGCACATTGGTGTGTCCTTTGGCATCGACCTCGATTTCGCCAAAACGGCTCAGGTTGACCGTGCCCTTGAGCCATTCGGTGTTGGGCACCAGGCCGATCTGCACGAAAACCCCCGCCAGTTCGACATGGTGCTCGGTGCCGGTGCTGCGGTCCTTGAAACGGATGCCATTGACCTTGCTGCCGTCGCCGGTGATCTCGGTCGTTTGCGCGTTGGTGTGGATGGTCACGTTGGGCAGGCTCTTGAGCTTGTTCACCAGCACGGCGTCGGCCTTGAGCTGTTCGGCAAACTCGAGCACGGTCACGTGTTCCACGATGCCGGCCAGGTCAATGGCGGCCTCGATCCCGGAGTTGCCGCCGCCAATCACCGCCGTGCGCTTGCCCTTGAACAAGGGGCCATCGCAATGCGGGCAATAGGCCACCCCCTTGTTCTTGTACTCGGCTTCGCCGGGCACGTTCACATTGCGCCAGCGCGCGCCGGTCGAGAGGATCACGGTCTTGGCCTTGAGGGTGGCGCCGTTGGCCATCTGCACCTGCACCAGCCCATCGGCGCCGGCCGGGGTCAGCTGGTCGGCGCGCTGCAGGTTCATGATGTCCACACCGTATTGGCGCACCTGGGCTTCGAGGGCGGCGGCGAACTTGGGGCCGTCGGTCTCGAGTACCGAAATGTAGTTCTCGATGGCCATGGTGTCGTTGGTCTGGCCGCCAAAACGCTCGGAGGCCACGCCCACGCGGATGCCCTTGCGCGCCGCGTACACGGCGGCAGCGGCACCGGCCGGCCCACCCCCCACGATCAGCACATCGAAGGGGTCCTTGGCTTCGAGCTTGGCGGCCTCGCGGCTGGCGGCCCCGGTGTCGAGCTTGGCCACGATCTCCTCGACCGTCATGCGGCCCGAGGCAAACACCTGACCGTTGAGGAACACCATGGGCACGGCCATGATCTGGCGCTCTTCGACTTCCTTCTGGAAAGCGCCGCCTTCGATGACCACGGTTTTGACCTTGGGGTTGACGATGGCCATGAGCGAGAGGGCCTGCACCACGTCCGGGCAGTTGTGGCAGGACAGGGACATGTAGACCTCGAAGTTGAAGTCGCCGTCCAGGCCCTTGATGCTGTCGATCACATCCTGTTCCACTTTGGGCGGGTGCCCACCGGTCCACAGCAGCGCCAGCACCAGCGAGGTGAACTCGTGGCCCAGGGGCAGGCCGGCAAAGCGCACGCCCTGGCTCTCGCCCGCGCGGGCCACCACAAACGAGGGCCGGCGTGCGTCCGTGCCCGAGGTGTCCAGACTGACCTTGTCCGACAGGCCGACGATGGTCTCCAGCAGCGCTTTCATTTCGGTGCCGGTGTCGCTGTCGTCGAGCGAGGCGATCAGGCGGATGGGCTGGCGCAGCAGGCCAAGGTACTGCTGCAGTTGGGCTTTGAGGCTGTCGTCGAGCATGGTGTTCTCCTGTTTGAGGGTGCAGTCAAGCGGACCCATGCTTGTGGCACAGGCCGTGATTCGTCGGGGAGGGAATCGTTGGGCAAAGCGCACGGCCGGGGCCATGCGCTGCACCCAACGCCCTGCAGTGCAGGGCTGGGGTGGTCAGACTCAGATCTTGCCGACCAGGTCGATCGAGGGGGCCAGGGTCTTGGCGCCTTCTTTCCACTTGGCAGGGCACACCTGGCCAGGGTTGGCAGCGGTGTACTGGGCGGCCTTGAGCTTGCGCAGGGTCTCGGACACGTCGCGGGCGATCTCGTTGGAATGCACTTCCATGGTCTTGATCACGCCGTCGGGGTTGACGATGAAGGTGCCGCGCAGGGCCAGGCCTTCTGCGGCGATGTGCACGCCAAAAGCGTTGGTCAGGGCGTGGGTGGGGTCACCGACCAGGGGGAACTTGGCCTTGCCCACGGCAGGCGAAGTCTCGTGCCACACCTTGTGCGAGAAGTGGGTGTCGGTGGTCACGATGTAGACCTCGGCACCGGCCTTCTGGAACTCGGCGTAGTTGTCGGCGGCGTCTTCGATTTCGGTGGGGCAGTTGAAGGTGAAGGCGGCCGGCATGAAGATCAGCACGTTCCACTTGCCCTTGAGGCTCTGGTCGGTGACTTCGATGAACTTGCCATTGTGGAAAGCCTGGGTCTTGAACGGCTGGACGGGGGTATTGATCAGGGACATGATGATTGCCTTTTTAAATTGAAATGTCGAACCGATTGGCGACGACAGATGGATTGTATTGAGGGTTATCCCTTTATTTCAGACCTTCCGATTGGATTTCCTCAATTCGAAAATAGGTAATGGCTATTGATTCGCCATTCCAATCGGTGTTTTGATGGGTCTGACCCGCCGCCAGAGCCCATTGGCAGAGGATTCCCGGAGCCTGGCGGAAGCGGGGCGGGCGCCGACACCGAGCCGGCGGCCGGATCGGCTCGAGCGATGGCCCTGCCGCTGTGGGGGCGCATTTGGCGCCCGCTGGGCACGGGCGAGGTGGACTGGCCGGCCCGCGCCGGCGGGGCTCACTTGAAGCCCACGCGGTCGAGCATCTGCTGGACCTTGATCTGGTTCATGCCGACCGCGCTGATCGGGATCAGCTCGCTCTTGAAGCTGCCGCCGGTCATGGCCTTGAGTGCCGGGTTGTCAAAGCTCACGCCCTTGGCCACAGGCCACTCGTTGTTGCCATTGGCAAAGTGGTTTTGCGCCGATGGGCTGGCCAGGTATTCCAGGAACTTCACCGCGTTGTCGACGTTCTTGGCATTCTTGGCCACGGCGCCGCCGGCGATGTTCACATGCGTGCCCCAGCTCGACTGGTTGGGAAAGACCACACCGATCTTTTCCGTGACCGCCTTGTCGGCCGGGTTGGTCGAGCGCATCAAGCGCGCCAGGTAGTAGGTGTTGGTCAGTGCCACACCGCATTCGCCGGCCGCCACAGCCCGGATCTGGTCGGTGTCTCCGCCCTTGGGGCTGCGCGCCATGTTGTCCACCAGCCCCTTGAGCCAGATCTCGGTCTGCTGCGGTCCCAGGT
>Ga0315900_10001372_pt1 | contig 38731 bp, 39 predicted proteins | sample LakEriMetagenome_FD_203521 | JGI IMG/M metagenome (GOLD analysis project Ga0315900, IMG submission 203521) | Freshwater fungal communities from buoy surface, Lake Erie, Ohio, United States - Buoy 12 MA114 | ecosystem: Environmental > Aquatic > Freshwater > Lake > Lake biofilm | place: USA: Lake...
CTGCGGCTTGCGATCACCATGCGGACGACGCTCGCCCTGCGGACGGCGATCGCCTTCTGCGCGTCGCTGTTCACCCTGCGGCGAACGGCGATCCCCTTGCGGGCGACGCTCGCCTTCAGCGCGGCGTTGTTCGCCCTGCTGCGGGCGACGCTCGCCCTCGGGTCGGCGGTCGCCTTGCGGCTTGCGCTGGCCGAGCGGACGCGCCTGCACGCGCTTCATCGGCTGGCGCGGGGCAGGCTTGGTCGGGCCTTCGCCTTCCACCACGGCGCGGAAATTGTCCGGCAGGGGCAGACGCTCGAGCTCGGCGCCGGTGGTCTTGCGGATGTCCTTGAGGTACGCGCGCTCGTCCTCGGCACAAAAGGCAATCGCCACCCCGTCACGGCCCGCACGCGCGGTGCGGCCGATGCGGTGGACATATTGCTCGGGCACGTTGGGCAGCTCGTAATTGATCACGTGGCTGACACCCGGAATGTCGATCCCGCGCGCGGCCACATCGGTCGCGATGAGGATCGGCACGCGCGCCTTGCGGAACTCGTCCAATGCGCGCTGGCGCTGCGGCTGCGACTTGTTGCCGTGGATCGCATTGCTCTCGATCCCGGCCTGTTGCAGCTTCTTCACCACGCGGTCCGCGCCGTGCTTGGTGCGGGTGAAGATCAGGATACGCTCGAATTCGCCCGGCACCTGGTGGCGGCGCTTGAGGATCATTTCGAGCAGCGCGGTCTTCTCGTCCTGCTGGACCATGAAGAGATACTGATCGATGCGCTCGGCGGTGGTGCTTTCCGGGGTCACCGAGACCTGCACCGGATTGTGGCAATAGCCGCTCACCAGCTCCTTGATCGCCTTGGGCATGGTGGCGCTGAAGAACAGCGTCTGGCGATCCTTGGGCGCGAGCTCGCGGATCTTGCGCAGGGCGTGGATGAAGCCGAGGTCGAGCATCTGGTCGGCCTCGTCGAGCACCAGCACCTCGATGCCGTTGAGGTTCAGCGCCTTCTGGTCGACCAGATCGAGCAGGCGGCCCGGGGTGGCGACAAGAATGTCGGTGCCGCGGTGGAGCTTGTTGCGGTCCTTGCCGACGCTGGTACCGCCGACGATGCATTGCACCTTGAGGCCGGCGAGCGCGCCGTAATCCTTGGCGCTATCGGCAATCTGCACCGCGAGTTCGCGGGTCGGGGCCAGCACCAGCATGCGGCAGGACTTGAACGGGATCGGCTTGTCGGCCTCGCGCAGCCGGTCGATGCTGGGGAGCATGAAGGCAGCGGTCTTGCCGGTGCCGGTCTGGGCGATGCCGAGCAGGTCGCGGCCCTTCAGAACCGGCGGGATCGCCTGTTCCTGGATCGGCGTGGGAATGGTGTAGCCCTTCATGTCGAGGGCCTGGAGCACGGGCTGCGACAGCCCGAGATCAGCAAAAGTGGTCATGTGAAACTCGCATTACGTGCGGCGCGCTTCCGGCAATCCCAAACGGATTCCGGGCGCGGCGCGGGGGTTGAAACCGCCCGCGTGAAAAGGGAAGTCCTGGGGGAAAAACCGAGGCGCGGCCGGGGCGGATGCTTTCAGAATTCCGCCGCTTCACGCATGGCTAGCGCGCTTCGATGGGGCGCAGATGGGGCCTCGCCTGCGAAATGTCAAAGGATTATTGCGTCGCGGTAAAGGGCGACTGGATGCGGATCATCCCCTGATAGGTGCCGCTGACCGGATTGCCCGCCGCGTCACGCGCCGGGGACAGCGTCACCGCGCGGGTGATGCTGCGGCACATTTCCTTCGTCGTGATCGGGTTGCGGAAGCGGCGCGAGAGCTGGCAATCGGTCACCGTCCCGTCCGCCGCGACAGTCAGGGTGTATCCCAGATCCTTCGAGAGCAGGCCGAGGTTGAAGGCGCGCTTGGTGACGCGGATGAAATCGATTTCGAGCAATTGCGCCGGCTGGGCGCCCGCCATATCGGCGGAAACGGGCTGAAGTTCACTCGCCATCAGGGGCGCAGCAAGCACCAGAGCGGCGGGGACGAAACCGAGACAAAGACTGTTCATGCGCGTGACCCTCGCGATACCATAGCCCCTGAAGCCTATGGAAGGTCACATGATTTCAGGCACCTGTCAATCCTTCTGGCGCATTTCCAGAAAGTTCAGCCGGCCTTCGTAGCTGCCTTCGACCGGGGCGCCGCTGGCATCCTGCGCGGGCTCGAAGGTGTGGTGCCTGAGCAGCACTTCGCACAGCTTCTCGTTGACGTAGTTCATGCGGAACTTTTCGGTCAGCTGGCAATCGGTCGGGGTTCCGGCCTGATCGACCGAAAGCGTGTAGCCGACTTCGGCGCGCCAGACGCGCAGGCGCGAGGAGGTGGTGAGGAATTCGCGCTCCCCGTCGAACGACACCAGCCGCGCCGGCTTCACCTTGGAGCGCGCCGTGCCATCACCCGCATTATCCTGCGCAAAGGCAGCCCCCGCACAGCCAAGCGCGAGGAGGACAGCGGCGGTAAGACGCAGGTGCTTCATGGGGTTCCTTGGGTCACCGGACAGGAGAGGAGAGCGATTCTGCCTCGAGGATAGAAGTTTGCCGCCAGCGTGCAAATCTTGCCGCATAGCGGCACGAATTTTGCGCTTTATGTCGCAGGCGCGGTTCCCCTGCGACATATCCTTATCAGATTACGCAAAAATGCAACAAGCCGGTAAAACTTCAGTAACCTCTGGCGCGAGGCCGCCCGCAGGGGTGTGGCGATCATGCATCACGCCCCTTACGGGCGCGCGGATCACGCCAGTCCGGCCGCCGCCATCAGCGCCTGCGTGCTCGGATCGAAGTCCCCCTCGCCGCTGTCGATCTGCTTGGCGATCGCCTTGCCCAGCTCCACCCCGAACTGGTCGAAGGGGTTGATCCCCATCAAGACCGCATTGGCGAAGGTGCGCTGTTCGTGGAAGGCGATCAGCGCGCCCAAGGCGGCCGCGTCGCAATCATCGACGAGGATCGTGGTCGAGGGCCGGTCGCCCGGATAGGCGCGCGCAGGATCATCCGAGCCCTTGCCCGCCATCAGCGCGGCGCCCTGCGCAAGGCAGTTCATCAAGAGCGTGCGGTGATGCGCGGGATCGAGCTCGTCGCCCGGCGCGATCGAGGCGATGAAATCGACCGGGATCAGATGCGTGCCCTGATGCAGCAGCTGGAACACCGCGTGCTGCGCGTCGGTGCCCACCCCGCCCCAGGTGACAGCCGCCGTCGGCCCGTCGACGGGCGCGCCGCTGGCGGTCACGCTCTTGCCGTTCGATTCCATTTCGAGCTGCTGGAGATAGTCGGGCAGCAGCGCGAGGCGTTCGTCATAGGCGAAGACCGCGCGGGTCTGGCAGCCGCGCAGGCGGGTGTAATACTGGTCCGCGAAAGCCGCGAGCAGCGGGGCATTGGCGCGCCCCTCGGTTGCGCGGAAATGGTCGTCGACCGCCTTGGCCCCGGCGAGCATGGCGCGGAATTCCTCCATGCCGACGGCCAGCGCGATCGGAAAGCCGATCGAGGAGAACAGCGAATAGCGCCCGCCCACGCTTTCGGGGAAGGGCAGCACGCGGGTCTCGTCCACCCCCCAGTCGACCGCCTTTTCCGGCGCGGCGGTGAGCGCCACAACCCGCCCGCCCGGATCGGCCACGCCGTTATCGGCCAGCCACTTCAGCGCGCTCGCCGCATTGGTCATGGTCTCGATGGTGGTGAAGGTCTTGGAGGCAACCGCGATCAGGGTCGTGGCCGGATCGCAGGCGGCAAAGGCCTGTTCGAGCGCCAGCCCGTCGATATTGGATACCACATGGACGTCGACCAGCGCGAGATCGCGCGTAAGCGCGTCGATCGCGAGCGCCGGGCCCAAGGCCGATCCGCCGATGCCGATGGCGATGCAGTGCCTGACCTCGCCCAGCAGCCCTTCGTGGATCGCCTCGACCAGCATGCCCATGCGTGCGAGCAGCGCCTCGGCCTCCTCGACCGCGGCGGGCGTGCCGCTGCCGCGCAGGGCGCCGTGGGTGGCGGCGCGGCCCTCGGTGACATTGACGATCCCGCCGCCGAACAGGGCCTCGCGCGCTGCGGCAAAGCCCGCGGCCTCTGCCAGCGCCTCGAAAGCGGCGAGTTCAGCTTCGCCCAGATGGGTCTTGGAAAAGTCGATCCGCATGCCGGCGCTGGCCTCGCCGCCCATGCCGATGGGCCATGCGATGCGGCGGGTCATGGCCTCCACGCGGCCCGGATCGCCCGCGAACAGTGCCGCCAGCCGCTGCGGCGCAAGCGCGCGCAAGCCTGCCCAGCCCTGCGCCAGAGCGCCCTCACCCGCCATATCGCCCGATCCGCCCATATCCGTTCCCCTTTGCGCTGCTGCGCGGCTGCGAGTAAGGGCAAGGGCGATGGATGTTAAGACCCAATCGCTCGGGCAGGCGCCGCGCGCCGCCGAAGCTGCGCACTCTGGAGAGCGCCGGGGCGGATTTGTGTGGTTTATCATCAAGCTGCTCATCGCCGTTCTGGCTTTGCGCGTATTCGTATTCGCGCCTTTCTCGATCCCCTCGGAGAGCATGCTGCCGCGCCTGATGAACGGGGATTACCTCCTCGCGGCCAAGTGGCCCTATGGCTATTCGCGCCAGTCGCTGCCCTTTGACCTGCCGCTGCCCGATGGCCGCCTGTTCGCCGCCATGCCCGAACGCGGCGACGTGGTGATCTTCAAGCACCCGGTCGACGGGCGCGACTATATCAAGCGGGTGATCGGCCTGCCGGGCGACAGCATCGGGGTGATGGGCGGCCAACTGGTGCTCAACGGCGCGCTGGTGAAGCGCGAGCGTGCGCCCGATTTTCTCGTCCCGCTGTCGGCCAATACGGGCTGCGAATGGGGCGGCGAGGCAGCGTCGCTGGACGACGGGCGCGCCGCCTGCCGCTATGTCCGTTTCCGCGAGACCCTGCCCGGCGGCAAGGCTTACGAGGTGCTCGATTTCGGGCTCACCGCAGGCGACAGCTTCGCCCCCGTCACTGTGCCCGAGGGCGCGATGTTCGTGATGGGCGACAACCGCGACAATTCGCGCGACAGCCGCTGGAAGGCGGCGGCGGGCGACGGGGTGGGGCTCGTCCCGCTCGACCGGCTGGTGGGCCGCGCCGCGCTGGTGGTGTGGTCGACCGATGGCAGCGCCCGCTGGGCCGCGCCCTGGACATGGTTTTCCGCCGCGCGCTGGCCGCGGATCGGAGGGATGCTGTGAGCACGCTCGATCCCGCCGCCCGCGAATGGCTCGCCGCGCAGGGCTTTGCCGTCATCAACGAGACCCCCTGGCTCGAAGCCCTGACCCACGGCAGCTACAACGGCGCCGGCCCGGGCGGGGCGACCGATTACCAGCGGCTCGAATTTCTCGGCGACCGCGTGCTCGGCCTGTCGGTCGCCAGCTGGCTCTACCGCGCGGGCGACGGGCCGGAGGGCAAGCTCTCGCAGCGGTTGAACGCGCTCGTCAGCGGGGCGACCTGTGCGCGGATTGCCCGCACCATCGGCCTGCCCGCCCATATCCGCCTCGGCAAGCAGGCGCGCGATGATGGCGGGGCGGATAGCGACAAGATTCTGGGCGATGTGATGGAGGCGCTGATCGGTGCCTGCTTCATCGAACACGGCTTCGATACGGCCCGCGATGCGATCTACCGGCTGTGGGCGGGCGAGCTCGAAGGCGATGTCGGCAAGGCCAAGCATCCCAAGAGCGCATTGCAGGAATGGGCCGCGGGCAACCGCCGCGCCATGCCGCATTACGAGGTGGTGGACCGCTCCGGCCCCGATCACGCGGCACGCTTCACCGTGCGCGTGAGCATCCGCAATGTCGGCCACGCCGAGGCCACGGCCAACTCCAAGGGCGAGGCCGAGAGGCTCGCCGCCAAGGCCTTTCTGGAGAGCTTTGGGTGATCCCATCCCCTTCTCCATTCCCCGTTCGGGCTGAGCTTGTCGAAGCCCCGCCCTTACTTTTGACCACAGCCCCGAGTGGAAGGACGACCCTTCGACAAGCTCAGGGTGAACGGATATTGTTCTGATATGACGGATACTCCCCCCACCCGCTGCGGCATGGTCGCCGTGCTTGGCGCGCCCAATGCGGGCAAGTCCACGCTGGTGAACGCGCTGGTCGGCCAGAAGGTCGCGATCACTTCGGCCAAGGCGCAGACCACGCGTGCGCGGATGCTGGGGATTGCGCTGCATGACCTCGCTGACGGCACCCCGGTGCAGATGATTCTTGTCGACACCCCCGGCATCTTCGCCCCGCGCCGCCGGCTCGACCGCGCGATGGTGAGCGCCGCATGGGAAGGCGCCGAGGCGGCGGACGCGGTGCTGCTGATGGTCGATCCGATCAAGCAGCGCCGCCACGAGCTCGAACCCCTGCTGGAGACGCTCGCCGGCCGCCCGGAGCGCAAGATCCTCGTCCTCAACAAGGTCGACCGCGCCAAGAAGGAGCCGCTGCTCGCGCTGGCGCAGGAGCTTTCGGGCAAGGTCGATTTCGCCGAAATCTTCTTCATCTCCGCGCTCACCGGCGAAGGCGTGCCCGAGATGAAGGAGACGCTCGCCAAGATGATGCCCGAAGGCGAGTGGATGTACCCCGAAGATCAGGTCTCCGACGCCTCCGAACGCCTGCTCGCCGCCGAAATCACCCGCGAACAGCTCTACCAGCAGCTCCACGAGGAACTGCCCTATGACAGCGCGGTGCGGCCCGAGAAATACGAGGTGCGCCCCGATGGCTCTGTCGAGATCCACCAGCAGATCGTCGTCACCCGCGACAACCAGCGCGCGATCGTGCTCGGCAAGGGCGGCTCGAAGATCAAGGCGATCGGCGCCGCCGCGCGGGCGGAGCTGATGGAAGTGCTGGGGGTGAAGGTGCACCTCTACCTGCACGTGAAGGTCCTCGAGAACTGGGCCGAGGACAAGGAAGTGTTCGAAGAGATCGGGCTCGATTGGGTGCGGTGATACGGATTGCGCTAAAAGTGTCGGCATCGGCTGCACTCGCCCTTGGTGCGGGATGCTCGCCATCGGATGCAGACACCTCGCGGAAAACGGCTGGTGGCTCGGGAAATGCCACACAGAACGTCGGGGCCGATGCCAGTGCGGCCTATCTGAGCGCAGAGGCACTCGAAGTGGGATGCACTATCGCTGCGAGCTATGCCACGACGCAGTTCGAAAAGGCGGACAAGCCTATCATCCTTGAAGACGCCACGGCATACCCGCCTCAGTTGACTGATGAGGATGCGGCTTGGGCACTCGCATACCTTCTCGGGGGAGAGAAAGGGGATCCGGCCGCTCCCGCCATCCGCGCGCGAGCACGCGCATTCGTGACCCTGATCGAGAAAGATCTATTCGCACAGTGCCCTGCGATTGCGGAAATCAGGACGAAGCGTGCGTTCGCGCCGGACCCCGAACAGGAAGCACCCCCGGAGACCCCTGACGGTCTGTTCTACACTTACGACACGCTGGCCGTTTCTCTTCCGCTGGTCGACCTTGAGAAGGGGCAAGCATACATGTGGACTGCGGACAGCTGCGGCCCGCTTTGCGGCGGCACCGGTATCGCGATGTTCACAAGGCAGCCCGACGGGACGTGGTCGCGTTCCAATTACTTGGGCCTCACCGTGAGCTAGCCTGACCCCGGATCAAGTCCGAGGTGTTGGGGGTGAAGGTGCACCTCTACCTGCACGTGAAGGTGCTGGAGAACTGGGCCGAGGACAAGGAAGTGTTCGAGGAAATCGGGCTCGACTGGGTGCAGTAGCGACGCTGTCTTTCAGCGCCCCGATGCCAGCATCGAGCGCTTCGTGTCCGCACGAAAATCGTGTAGTCTCGTCAAAGGGGCCCAACTCGGGCTTGGGGGGACAGACTATGCGTATCGCAAATCGTTCGTGGCTGCTGTGCGCGGCCATTGCCGCAGCCGTTCCGGCCAATGCATCGGCCGGTGTCATCAACAACGTGCTGACCCAATGGCGCGCTCAAGTCGAAAAGTGCGAGGATCCACGCCAGCGCGATGTCGAAGCGATGGTGAGTGTCGCCATGTTCGAAGCCATCAACGCGGTCACGCCGAAATACACGCCCTACACCAAAAAGCTGACAGCGGCCGAAGGCAGCTCGCCAGAAGCCGCAGCCGCGCGCGCCGCGCATGATGTGCTGGTGCTTGCCTGAGCCGATCAGAAAGCCATGTTCGAAGGCGCACTGACAGCATCGCTCGGCGCGATTACGGACAAGACCGCGAGCGCCAATGGCGAGAAGGTCGGAGCCGAGGCGGCGGCTGCCGTTATCGCCGCTCGGGCCAACTCCAATGCCGAGGGCAAAGACCCGGTCAATCGCCCGCAGACGCCGGGCGCCTATGTGCAAACCACGCCTCTGGTCGGCACTCTCCTGGCGAAGCAGACGCCCTGGATCATGACAAGCCCCGCCGAAATGCGGCCCGCGCCGCCGGTGGCTTTGAGCAGCGGGGTCTGGGCGCGTGACCTCAACGAGGTCAAAAGCCTCGGGGCGAAAAAGTCGAAGGATCGCACCGCCCAGCAGAGCGACATCGGCGAATTCTGGGCCGGGCGTGACGTGCGGATCGTGCTCAACCAGCTTATCGGGCGTCCCGGGCGCAGTCTGGTGGATGATGCCCGCTTTCTTGCCCTGGCGGAAATGGCATTCGCCGATTCCTACGTCTCCATGATGGACGGCAAATACCATTACAACTTCTGGCGTCCGGTCACCGCGATCCGCAATGCCGAGACCGACGGCAATGACGCCACCGCGCCCGACACCCAGTGGGAAGCAATGGTCTCGACCCCGCCCCATCCCGAATATCCTTGCGGCCATTGCCTCTCGGCAGGCGCAGTGGGTGCCGTTATCGAACAGGAATTCGGCAGCAGCGCCCCGCCCATCGTGCTTGAAATGAAGGACGAGCTGCTGCGGCGCTACGATACGCCGCGCGAATACATCGATGATGTTTCGGAGTCCCGCATCCTTGCCGGGGTTCATTACCGCTTCTCGATGGAAGCCGGACGCGACGCGGGGATCGCCATAGGCAATGTCGCCGCCAAGCGCTATTTCATGCCGCTCGGCAAGTAACCCCTATCCATCGGAGAACACCATTCATGCGCCTTGCTGTTATCGTTTCGAGCCTCGCTTTGGCGCTTGCCGCTCCCTTGCTTGCCCAGCCCGCAGAGGGCGGCCCGCAACCGGTTGCGACCTTCGAGAACCGAGAGATGTCGACAGGGGACCTCAGCGACAAGCTGAGCGAGGGCGGGCTTGTCATCCTGATGCGGCACGAGCGCACCAATGTGCCTTCGCGCGGGGATGACTATTCTCGCCCGGCCAATGATTGCAACGCGCAGCGCAATCTCTCGCCCGCAGGAGTCGCAGGAGCGGCCGAGACCGGCGTTGCCATCCGCGCGATCGGCTGGCCGATCGGCCGCGTGCTGTCGAGCGAGATGTGCCGTGCGACCGAGACGGCGCGCTTCATGTTCGGGCGCTACGAGGTCGAGCCGCGCCTGATGCACCACGACAATACCGCCGAGCGGACCGTCACGGTTGCCGGTGAGGAGCTGAATGCGCTGCTTGCGGACATTCCGGGCGGCACCAAGGACAACACCGTGCTGGTGAGCCACATCGGCAATATCTATTTCGCCACCGGCCAGCGCCTGAGCGAGGGTGAATTTGCCGTGCTGCAGCGGCAGGAGGATGGCAAGTATGTCATCCTCGGCACCTTCGACCCCGGCTATATCGGTGCCGAGGCCCGCTATGTCCAATATCAGGCAGAGCAGGCCGCGAAGAAAGCGGCGGAGGAAGCGGCGAAGTAGGAAGCCTCAGGGGCGCGGGAGCCTATCCCCGCCCCAGCTTCTCCAGCTTCGCTTTCAGCGCCGCCTCGTCGAAGGGCTTGACGATGTAGTCGTCCGCGCCGGCCGAAATGCCTTCGTGGATGTCCTTGGCCTCGCCGTTCGAGGTGCAGAACACCACGATCGGTTCCTTGGGCGTGGGGATGGCGCGCAGCTTGGCGACGAATTCGATGCCGTCCATTTCGGGCATGTTCCAGTCGGTCAGCACCAGATCGGGCATCGCCTTCTTGCAGCGCGCGAGCGCCTCTTCGCCGTTCTCGGCTTCGATTGCGACATAGCCGAGGCTGATCGCGATCTTGCTCGAAACCTTGCGGATCACGCGGCTGTCATCGACGATCAGACAGGTCTTGGCGGTGGCTGCCGGAGCGGCGGCACCGGCGAAGCGGTCACGCATTGCCTTGGCGGCGGCGACGATCGAATCCGTGTCTCCGGCTTCCGGGCCGGGCGCGGCGGGCGCGCGGGCCTGCATTTCGGCGCGGGTATCGGGATCGGGAACGGCGGCAGGAGCAGCCTCGGCGGGAGCGGGAGCCGGAGCAACGGCGCCCACCTGTGCCGCCTCGCGGGCCTTTTCGCCGGCGGCCAGCTTTTCGGCCAGCGTCTTGCCTTCCATGCCGGTGCGACGATGCGGGCCGGAGTTACGCTTGATCAGGTTCTGCACGCTCAGCGCCCCCCGCCGATTGCGGCATAGCCGGCGTCATATTCGCCGTAGTCCTCGGAATAGGGATCTTCGGGCAAAACGCCTTCGCCCGGGGTCATGCGGACATGGAGATAGGGCATCCAGACATCGCCGAATTCGGCCTTCTGGTACCACACGTCGAGCACGTCATAGCTCGCCCACATCCCGTCGGGTTCGCGCAGGCGCAGGCCTTCGCCGATGCGCGGCACGGCGGCAAAGCGGATGCGCGCCTGGGTCTGATGCGTCTCGTTCTGGACTTCGATTTCAATCACGGTGCAGCCCCTGGTCTCGGGTTACCCGTGATAGAGGGTAATGCTTTATGATTTACCAACGCGCAGGTCCCGCCCGGCGGGAGCCGCGCGCGAGATTATTTGGCCGCCTTCTTGGCCGGAGCCTTCTTCTTGGCCGGCGCCTTTTTCTTGGGAGCAGCCTTCTTCTTGGCCTTGCCCTTGGCCGGGCCTTTCGCAGCGCGGGCATCGATCAGTTCAATTGCCGCTGCGAGCGTCACATCCTCGGGCTTCACGTCGCGCGGGATGGTAGCGTTGGTGGTGCCGTCGGTGACGTAGGGCCCGTAGCGGCCCGGCATGACCTTGATCTCGCCGCCGCTGACAGGGTGCGCACCAAGCGTCGCAATCGCTACCGCCTTGCCGCGCCCAGCCCCCGCCCCGCCGCGATTGGCGGCCTGCGCAAGGATATCGACCGCGCGGTTCATCCCCACCTCGAACACCTCGCGGGTGCTGGTGAGTTTACCATATTTGCCGTCGTGCCTGAGGTACGGGCCATAACGCCCGATATTGGCCTCGATTTCCAATCCCGTGTCCGGATGCGCGCCGATGATGCGCGGCAGGTCCAGCAGCTTGACCGCCCAATCGAGATCGAAATCGTCGAGGTCCTTGGGGATCGAGGCGCGCTTGGCTTCCTTGCCAGAACCCATCTCGACATAGGGGCCGAAGCGCCCGGTCTTGCGGGTGATGTCCTCGCCCGTTTCGGGGTGCTGGCCGATCACGCCATCCTCGGCGCTGCCTGCCCCCTCGCCGCCGCCTTGCGCGAAGCGGCGGGTGAATTTGCATTCGGGATAATTGGCGCAGGCCACAAAGGCCCCGAAGCGCCCGCCGCGCAGGGAGAGGCGGCCATTGGCGCGGCCTTCGGCAGCGCACATCGGACAGGCGCGCGGATCATGGCCGTCCTCACGCGGGGGGAAGAGGAAATCGGAGAGATATTCGTCGAGCGCCTCGGTCACTTCCGAGGGCAGCTTCTCCATCACCTCGTCGGCCTTGGGCTTGAAGTCCTTCCAGAAGCGCGCGAGCAGCGCCTTGTAATTCTCGCGCCCGTCGGAGACGACATCGAGCTCGTCCTCCATGCCGGCGGTGAAATCATAGGCGACATAGGTGGGGAAGAAGCGTTCGAGGAAGGCGGTCAGCAGGCGACCGCTTTCTTCGGCAAAGAAGCGGTTCTTCTCCATCCGCACATAGGCGCGGTCACGCAGGGTCTGGATGGTCGAGGCGTAGGTGGAAGGGCGCCCGATGCCGAGCTCCTCAAGCCGCTTGACCAGCGAAGCTTCGGAAAAGCGCGGCGGCGGCTGGGTGAAGTGCTGGGTCGCCTCGACGGCGCGCTTGGCGGGGCAATCGCCCGCCTTCATCACCGGCAGCAGCCCGCCGTCTTCCTCCTCGCTGTCGTCGAGCCCTTCCTGATAGACCGCAAGGAAGCCCGGGAAGCGGATCACCTGCCCGGTGGCGCGCAGCTCGTGCTGCCCGGTGGCATCGCGCAAGGTGACGGTGGTGCGCTCCAGCAGCGCGGTCGCCATCTGGCTCGCCATGGCGCGCTTGAAGATGAGATCGTAGAGCTTGGCCTCGTCGCCCGTACCGGCGCGTTCGCGGGTGAAATCGGTCGGCCGGATCGCCTCGTGGGCTTCCTGCGCGTTCTTGGCCTTGGTGCTGTAGAAGCGCGGCTTTTCCGGGCGGTAATCCGCGCTGAAGCGCGCGGTGATGGCATCGCGCGCGGCCATGATCGCGCTCATGTCCATCTGCACGCCGTCGGTGCGCATATAGGTGATCGCGCCGGCCTCGTAGAGGCTCTGGGCAAGCCGCATGGTGTGCTGCGCCGAATAGCCGAGCTTGCGCGCGGCTTCCTGCTGCAAGGTGGAGGTGGTGAAGGGCGGCGCGGGGTTGCGCTTGACGGGCTTGGTCTCGACACCTTCCACCGTGAAGCGCCCGGCTTCCACCGCCGCCTTGGCTTCCAGCGCAATCCCGGAATTGCCGAGGCTGAGGCGCTCCAGCTTCACGCCCTTGAACTTCACAAGGCGGGCATCAAACTCGGTCCCGTCGTGCTGCATCTTTGCCAGCACCGACCAATATTCCTCGGGCCGGAAGGCTTCGATCTCGCGCTCGCGCTCGACGATCAGGCGCAGGGCGACCGACTGCACGCGGCCTGCGCTCTTGGCGCCGGGGAGCTTCCTCCACAGCACCGGCGAGAGGGTGAAGCCGAACAGGTAATCGAGCGCGCGGCGGGCGAGATAGGCGTCGATCAGCGGCTGATCGAGCTCGCGGGGCTTCGCCATGGCTTCGGTGACGGCCTGCTTGGTGATCGCGTTGAAGGTGACGCGCTCGACCAGCTTGGGCAGCGCCTTGCGCTTGGCGAGCAGCTCCTGCACGTGCCAGCTGATCGCCTCGCCCTCGCGGTCGGGGTCGGTGGCGAGCACGAGCCGGTCAGCCCCCTTGGCGGCATCGGCGATTTCCTTGAAGCGGCTCTGCTTGTCGCGGTAGAGTTCCCACTCCATCGCGAAATCCGCGTCCGGATCGACGCTGCCATCCTTGGGCGGCAGATCGCGGACATGGCCATAGGAAGCGAGGACCTTGTAGTCCTTGCCGAGATATTTCTCGATGGTCTTGGCCTTGGCCGGCGATTCAACAATGACGAGCTGCATGGGATCTTGAAAGGAGTCCTTACGTGTGTACGCGCGAGGGTGGGGCTGTGCCGCCTAGGCCGTCAAGCGACTTGTGTGAAGGGCATCCCCGAAGGATCAGGCGAAGATGTCCGCGATTTCCTCGGTCCGGTCGCGCAGCAGGGCATAGGCCGCAATCCCGATCGCCGTGATCGCCGCGCCTGCAACCGACATCACCAGATTGGCAATCGCCGAGACCGGCAAGGGGATCAGCCCGGCAGCATCGCTGGCAAGCGTGTAGATGGTCACCGCCGCAAGATTGGCACCGACCGGCAGCAGCAGGGCGATGGCCAGAGGGGCAAAATGTCCGCTGCTGCGCTCCCATGCGAGGCGCAATCCCTCGGTCACGCCGACCCTGTCGCCCAGCGCAAAGCCATAGGCCGGCGCCCAGCGCACAAACAGCACCAGCCCGAGGATCACCAGCGCCACGAGGCCCAGCGCGATGCCGAGCACGCTCAGGATCGAGAGGCCGAAATAGGTGCCGAAGCCGCCCGTGGTCCCGGTCAGCCCGCCCTGACGCAGCAGCGCAATGGTGAGCGCAAAGCCGGCAATCGTGGAGACGACCGAGAAGGCGAAATTCGCTCCCACCACATCGGTCCACTGGTCCCCCACCATGCCGATCGCCACCAGCGCTGCGACATAACCCAGCATCGCCGCCCAAGCCGCCCGCGCCAACCGCAGGGCTTCCGCGGTAATCAGGCCCAGACGCAGGCCAATGGAATCATTCACATCCAGCATGGCTTATCCGAATACATCCTCGATCATGGTGTCGCGCGGGCCGAGCAGTTCGTAGACCGCCACCGACAGGCCGAGCAGCATCAGCGGAAGCAGGTGCACCCCGATCACGTCGAGCGGCTTGGTCTCGCGATAGGCATCGACCCCCGACAGCAGGCCACCGAACCCTGCGGTCAGCGTGCCGAAAGCGCTGGTGATCAGCGCCATCATCACCACGATGCCCGCGATCTTGGCGGTGTGGCCGCGCACCGTCTGATAGCTGGAATCCGCCGCCTTGAAGGCCCCCTCGCCCCGCCCCGCCACAAAGGCAGGGGCAGCAATCCAGCGCGCCACCAGAAACAGGCCGGGCAGCAGCAGCGCGGCGAGCCCCAGCAGGATCGGAATGATCAGCACCGCCGCAAGGGCAAAGAAGGCGAAGAAATGAAAGGCTTGCGTCTCCAGCAGCCCGCGCCGCTTGAGCAGCGTCTGTAAAAGCCAGTATTGCCCGAAAAGATAGAGCACAAATCCCCCGCCGCCGGTGATGCCGGAGCCCAGCAGCGGCATAGCGAAAGCGAAGAAGGCCACCACCGCAAGATAGACCGCGACCTGCAGGCGGATCACCCAAAGGTTCTCGAAGGAGCGTGAAACGAGCGCGCCGAAATCGGCCTCGCGGGCGGGGTTCATGCGCCATCCTCGGGGCTGGCGCGGCGCACCGTGCCGTCGGCCTCGCGCACCAGCTCGCCCGCCAATTCGCATTCGAGCAGCGCCATGTGCACCTCGGCCGCGCTCGCGCCGGTCTGGCGCACCAACTCGTCGACCGGCACCGGCGCGTTGGTGAGCAGGCTCGCGATATCGCCCGAAAGATCCGCCCGCGCCTCGCCCCATTCGAGCTTGGCGAGTTCGGCATAGTCGAAGTCGGCCGCGCCCTCGGCCAGGCGGTAACGCGAGCGGGTCTCGCCGGTGAAGCTCTGGAGCAGTTCGATCACGTCTTCCGGGCTCTGCACTAGCACCGCGCCTTCGCGGATCAGCTGGTTGCACCCCGCCGCGCGGGCATCGAGCGGGGAGCCGGGGATCGCCATCACCTCGCGCCCCGCCTCGCCCGCCAGCCGCGCGGTGATGAGACTGCCCGATTGCGGCGCGGCCTCGACCACCAGCGTGCCGCTCGCCAGCCCGGCGATGATGCGATTGCGCGAGGGGAAATGCCTTCCCCGAGGCTCGGTGCCGGGGGGCTGTTCGGCCACCAGCAGGCCTTCGCTGGCGATGCGTTCCTGAAGCTCGGTGTGCTGCGGCGGGTAGGCGATGTCGATCCCGCTGGCGATGACGCCGATGGTGCGCGGGAAGGCGCCCTCGTGCGCGGCGCCGTCGATGCCGCGTGCCAGCCCTGAGACGACCGTAAAGCCCGCCTCGGCCAGCGCAGCGGCGAAATCGCGCGCCAGCTTGACCGCTGCCGCACTCGCATTCCTCGCCCCGACCAGCGCCACGCAAGGTTCGCTCGCCAGCGCTAGATGGCCGCGGCAGGTGACAATCGGCGGGGCGCTGTCGAGTTCGGCCAGCAGGGCCGGATAATCACTCTGGTCGTGGAACAGGTAGCGCGCTCCGGCCGCGCGCACGGCGGCGACTTCGCGCTCGATGCTCTCGGGCGACGCGGGGTGATATGGCCCCCGCCCCCGGCTGGCGAGATCGGGCAGCGCATCGAGCGCCGCGCCCGCGCTGCCGAAGCGCGCGATCAGCTGGCGATAGCTCACCGGCCCGATATTGGGCGACCGGAGCAGTCTGATCCGGGCGAAGGCTTCCTGTTGGCTGAGCACCGGCTGCGACCCCTGATGCTCCATCAGATGCGGCCCCGCATTACGGCTTGGCCGAGGCGCCGATCTTCGGCTCCTCCCCCCGCATCAACCGTCCGATATTGGCGCGGTGCTGCACCAGCACGATCGCCGCGATGGCGAGCAGCGGCGGGATCACCTGCGGGTAGCCGAGGCCCCATGCCACGACGGGCGCGGCAATCACGCTGACCATCGAGGACACGCTCGAAATCCGGCTGAGATAAAGCGTCGCGCCCCACACCAGCGCGCAGGCGAGCATCACCGGCCAGGCCAGCGCCAGCAGCGCTCCGGCGGCGCTGGCAAAGCCTTTGCCGCCCTTGAAGGCGAGCCAGGGGGTGAAACAGTGCCCCGCCACCGCGCCGACCGCCGCCACGCCGCCCACCATCGGCAAGTCGGGCCACAGGATGCCCGCCACCACCACCGGGATCACCGCCTTTGCCGCATCGAGCGCCACGGTCGCCGCCGCCAGCCCCTTGCGGCCGGTGCGCAGCACATTGGTTGCCCCGATGCTGCCGCTGCCGATATTGCGCACATCGCCGAGCCCCGCCGCCCGGGTGAGGATCAGCCCGAAGGGGATCGATCCCAGTGCAAAGCCCATCACGGCAGCGAATATGAGTTCCAAGATCCCTCTCCGTTCGTGCCGCTCTTGCCTGCGCCCGCGAAGGCGGTTGTCGAAGCACCGGACTTCTTCTAGCGCACGGCTCGCCAAAAGAAAGACGACCCTTCGACAAGCTCGGGGTGAACGGTATAGGGTTCCGCGTGGACAAATCCTCTCCCATCCTGCTGTTCGATTCCGGCGTTGGCGGGCTCACCGTCTATGACGCGCTGCGCACAGTGCTGCCTGAGGCTCCGGTGATCTACGCCGCCGATCTCGCGGGTCTGCCCTATGGCACCAAGACCGAAGCCCAGATCGCCGCGCGGGTGGCGGGCCTCCTCGGGCGGATGGCGGAGCGGTTCCGCCCACGGCTCGTCTGCATCGCCTGCAACACCGCCTCGACCATCGCATTGGGCATGGTGCGTGATGTGCTTGAGGTGCCGGTGGTCGGCACCGTGCCGGCGATCAAGCCCGCCGCCGCGCTCACCCAGAGCGGCACGATCGGCCTGGTCGGCACGGGGGCGACCATAAGGCAGGCCTATGTCGATGATCTCGAAGCCCGCTTTGCGCAGGGCAAACGTCTGCTGCGCATCGCCGCGCCGGGTCTGGTCGAGGCGGCCGAGGCCAAGCTACGCGGAAAAGCGGTCGATCCGGCGCTGATTGCCGATATCCGCGATCAGCTCGCCGCCATGCCGGGCGGCGCGGATATCGACACGCTGGTGCTCGCCTGCACCCACTTCCCGCTGCTGGCAGACGAGCTCGCCGAAGCCTTCGGCGATGAGGTCCGGCTGGTCGACGGGGCAGAAGGGATCGCGCGGCGCATCGCCCATCTGCTCGAAGGGCAGAACTTTGATCGGAACGGCCCCAACCGCTTCATCGTCACCGGGCCGATCGCGGGCGCCGAGGGGCTGGAGGCAGCGCTGGCGGCCCGCGGGTTCGGACCGGCGGAGGCCTTCTGATTTTCGCATGACCGCTTGCGAAACACTCGCAAAGATCGCTGTGGCAAAACGCCCTTCGCGGCCCTAAATATCGCCCGCGAAACCATCCGCCGCCTCGGCAGTTATGGCGGGTGAAGCAGGCAGGAACACAGGCATTGGCGCAACAGCGCGGGGCCCCAGTGAAGAGACGCAAGTGAATTACGATCAGATCTTCGATTCTGCGATCGACCGCCTGCACGAGGAAGGGCGTTACCGCGTCTTCATCGACATCATGCGCAATAAGGGCGCCTATCCCAACGCGCGCTGCTTCCACGGCCATAATGGCCCCAAGCCGATCACCGTGTGGTGCTCGAACGACTATCTCGGCATGGGCCAGCACGACAAGGTGATCGGCGCGATGGAAGCCGCGCTGCACGATGTCGGCGCGGGCTCTGGCGGCACGCGCAATATCGGCGGCAACACCCACCTGCATGTCGAGCTCGAAACCGAGCTGGCCGATCTGCACGGCAAGGATGCAGCCCTGCTGTTCACCAGCGGCTATGTCTCGAACGACGCGACGCTCTCGACCCTGGCCAAGCTGCTGCCGGGCTGCGTGATCTTCTCCGACGAATTGAACCACGCCAGCATGATCGCCGGGATCCGCAATTCGGGCTGCGAGAAGAAGGTGTTCCGCCACAATGATGTGGCCCATCTCGAAGAGCTGCTGGCATCGGTGGACATCAACACCCCCAAGCTGATCGCCTTCGAATCTGTCTATTCGATGGACGGCGATATCGCCCCGATCCACGCGATCTGCGACCTTGCGGAGAAATACAACGCGCTGACCTATATCGACGAGGTCCACGCGGTCGGCATGTATGGTGCGCGCGGCGGCGGGATTTCCGAGCGCGATAACGCCGCGCACCGGATCGACATCATCGAAGGCACGCTGGGCAAGGCCTTTGGCGTCATGGGCGGCTATATCGCGGCCTCGTCCAAGGTGGTGGACTGCATCCGGAGCTATGCTCCGGGCTTCATCTTCACCACCTCGCTCTCGCCGGTGCTGGTTGCAGGCGTGCTCGCCTCGGTGCGGCACCTCAAGGGATCGAGCGACGAACGCAACGCCCAGCAGCGCGCCGCCGCGATGCTCAAGCTCAAGTTTGCCGAGGCCGGCCTTCCGGTCATGGATTCGGTCACCCACATCGTCCCGCTGATGGTGGGCGATCCGGTGCGCGCCAAGAAGATCAGCGATATCCTGCTGGCCGAATACGGCGTCTATGTGCAGCCGATCAACTTCCCCACCGTCCCGCGCGGCACCGAGCGTCTGCGCTTCACGCCGGGGCCGTTCCACACCGATGCGATGATGGACGAGCTTACGAGCGCGCTGGTGGAAATCTGGGACCGGCTGGAACTGGAGCTGGCCGAGGCGGCCTGACCGCCCCGCCCTGCCGTAGCGTCCTTTGTGAGCGCGGCATTTGCCGCTAGCACTCCTTCCCGAAAAGAGATTCGGGAGAGAGCATCATGGGCGGCACGCCTGACCAGACCTACGCCGAGGTCGTCCTCGGACGCCGCAGCATTCGCGGCTATCTGAAGAAGCCCGTCCCGCGCGCGCTGATCGAGGAAATCCTGACGCTGGCGATGCGCTCGCCCTCGTCGATGAACACCCAGCCCTATCACTTCCACGTGATCACCGGCGAACCGCTCGACCGGATCCGCAAGGGCAACACCGAGAACATCCTCGCAGGCGTCCCCGACAGCCGCGAGTTCCGCCGGGGCGAGCCCTTTGCGGGCGTCCACCGCCAGCGGCAGGTCGGCTGCGCGATCCAGCTGTTCGAAGCCATGGGCATCGCCCGCGACGATGCCGAAGCGCGGCAGGACTGGGTGCTGCGCGGCTTCCGCCAGTTCGACGCGCCGGTCTGCGTCATCATCACCTATGACCGCGAGCTGGATGGCAGCGACGACACGCCCTTCGATTGCGGCGCGGTGACGACGGCGCTGGTCAATGCTGCGTGGAGCAAGGGTCTGGGCTGCGTGATCAACTCGCAAGGCATCATGCAATCCCCCGTGGTGCGCGAGCACGCGGGCATCCCTGAGGATCAGGTGATCATGAAGGCAGTCGCGCTGGGCTGGCCCGACCCCGACTTTCCCGCCAATCCGGTGAAGATCACCCGCCGCGATGTCAGCGAGGCGGCGCGCTTTGTGGGGTTTGACTAGATCAGTGCGCCGCAAAGCCGAAGTTCCGTTTTCGGGGGACGCAGGCAGAAGTCGGTAATGTCACTTATTGGGTGGGGAGTTGCCATTCCCACATCGTCGCCCCGGACTTGATCCGGGGTTAGGCTTTCTTTTCTCTGCCCGCTGGCCTGAGTAAGCCAAGCCCCGTGTCACGCACGGGGCGACGATCGGAGCGGGAATAGCTGCAATGGGCCCGGTTGCCGAACTTCCGCTTTTGGCAAAAAGCTGGGCCGAGCTGCCCGTCCGGTAAAGGGCGCACGCCATCCAGCCGCGAATAACCGGAAGTGGGTGGGAAGGCGACTTAACGTCCACCGAGTTGCATGCTAGCCAACGCAGGCTGGCGTGACGGAATTGGTAGACGTATCACAGCAGTGGTCCCGGCGACGGGTGCGGGTTCGATCCCCTGCCGCCAGCAAGTCTGCTTCGGGGTCGTTAGCCGAGATGCAAGTTTTGGCGGCCGATGATACCAAAGCGGCCGTCTTGCCGCTTACCCCCCGCGCGGCCCCCACAGGATGATCGCTGCACCCGCAAGGCACACACCCGCCCCGATCGCGTCCCAGCGATCAGGCCGCGCGCCTTCCACCGCCCAGAGCCATGCGAGGCTCGCAAGGATATAGACCCCGCCATAGGCCGCATAGGCCCGCCCCGCGAAGGCGGCGTCCACCTTGGTCAGCAGAAAGGCGAACAAGCACAGGCTCAGCACGCCCGCTACCAGCCAGAGCGGCGAGCGATCCGCCCTCGCCCACGCCCAGAAGGCAAAGCACCCGGCAATCTCGGCCAGCGCGGCAAAGGCGTAGAGCGCGATCGTCATGGTGCGCGAGACTGGCGGCTGACGGCCCGTTCCGCAAGCCTCCGGCCGCTCCCGCCAGCGCATAAGCGCGCGCTTATGCACCCGCGTCTAAGCGCCGTTGCAATAGACCCTCGCCCGCCTTGCCCTCAGGTTCCGGCGCAGATTTTGTCGCAAAGGAACCTGACCATGACCGACCACCCCAAGACCCGCCGCTGGGATCCGCTGGTGAAGATGACCCACTGGGGCATCGCCGCGGTGGTCCTGTGGAACGCCCTCGTCGTGGGTGAAGGCTCGGCGGCGCATATCTATGCCGGTTACGTCCTTGCCGCTCTGCTGGCGCTGCGCCTTTTATGGGGTGTGATCGGCACGCGCGCGGCCCGCTTCAGCGCCTTTCCGCCCAGCCCTTTCCGGGCGCTCGCGCATATCCGGGCGGTCCGTGCGGGCGAGCATGAAACCCATGTCTCGCACAATCCGCTGGGCGCACTGATGGCCTATGCAATCTGGGCCTGCGTCACCATGATCGTCGCCAGCGGCATCGCCATGACGGGCGCTCCGCCGGCCATCGATCCCGGAGCCAGCGCCGCGCAGCTGATGTATGGCGAGGCGGGCGAGCACGATAGCACCGGAGAGGCCGAGGGATACGAAGCCGAGGAAGGCGGCGAAGGGGAAGAAGTCTTCGAAGAAGTGCATGAAGTCGCCGTCAACCTGCTCTATGTGCTGATCCTGCTGCATATCGGCGGGGTCGCCTTCGAGACCGCGCGCAGCGGCCGTCGCACCATTCTTGCCATGCTGCCCGGAGGAAAGTGAGCACCCAACCGTCATCCGAAACCAGGCGCGGCGACCTCAGCATCTCGCTGGTCGCCGCGATTGTCGTGCTGCAGGCGGTGGGCGCCAGCTTCTTCATCGCCGATGCCGCCATCGACCTGTCGAGCGGCGAATGGGGGTTCCACATCCTGACCGAAGTGGTGATCGCGCTGGCCCTGGTGACGGGCGTGGTGCTGGGCGCGTGGCAGATGCGCCAGATGATCGAGCAGGCACGGCGCGATGCCGTGACGCTGCGACTGGCGCAGGGAGCCTTTGCCGAGATCATCGCGGCGCGCTTCGCCCAGTGGGGGCTGACCGCCGCCGAAAGCGAAGTCGCGCTGTTCACGCTCAAGGGATGCGAGACCGCCGAGATCGCCGCCTTGCGCGGGGTGGCCGAAGGCACGGTCCGCGCGCAGCTCACCGCGATCTACACCAAGGCCGGGGTCTCGTCGCGCCACGCGCTCGCAAGCCTGTTCCTCGACGACCTGATCGCCGGCCCCGTCAGCGGGACCGGCGATGGTGTTTCGGATTAGCGCAGCGACACCACGTTGTCGGCGGCTTCGCGGACACGGCTGCCGTCGAACAGGCTCATCATCGGCTCGTCGGCGACCATCACCTGCTGGGCAGCGCCGTAGCCGTTGAAGCCGGTCTTCATCGCCGCGCCATAGGCACCGAGCATGCCGATCTCGACATAGTCGCCCGCCTGGATGTCGGCCGGCAGCACGAAGGGGCCCTTCATGTAGTCGGCATCATCGCAAGTCGGCCCGTAGAAGGCGAAGTCCTCGTCCTCTCCGATCAGATCGTCCTCGAGCGCCTTCACCGGGAAGCGCCAAGCCACGTGAGCGGCATCGTAGAGCGCGCCATAGGCGCCGTCGTTGATGTACAGCTCTTCGCCGCGACGCTTGTTCACCTGCACGATCATCGAGCTGTACTCGGCCGAGAGCGCACGGCCGGGTTCGCACCACAGCTCGGCGTTATAGGCGATCGGCAGGGCTTCGAAGTGGCGCGCGATGATCGCGAAGTAATCTTCCATCGGCGGCGGCTCGAGCCCGGGATAGGCGCTCGGGAAGCCCCCGCCCACGTCGATCATGTCGATCACGACCGAAGCCTCGGCGATGGCGGCACGGGTGCGGTCCATCGCCTGGACGAAGGCAAACGGGGTCATGGCCTGGCTGCCGACGTGGAAGCACACGCCCAGCCAGTCGCAATGCTGGCGGGCCTGCTGGAGCAGCAGCGGGGCTTCGACGAGATCGCAGCCGAACTTCGACGCCAGCGACAGCTCCGAATACTCCGACGACACGCGCAGCCGCACGCACAGGCGCAGATCGCGCGGAGCCTCGCCGGTGGCAGCATCGGTGCAGGCGTCGATGATCTTCTCCAGCTCCTCGAGAGAATCGAGGCTGAAGGTGCGTACGCCATGATCGAAATAGGCCTCGCTGATCGCCGCTGCGGTCTTCACCGGGTGCATGAAGCACGGCACCGCCTCGGGCAGCAGGGCCCGCACGAGACGAACCTCGGCAATCGAGGCGACATCGTAATGGGTGACGCCCGCATCCCACAGCACGCGGATCAGCTCCGGCGCGGGGTTGGCCTTGACGGCATAGAGCACCTTGCCCGGGAACTTCTCGACAAAGAAGCGGGCGGCGCGCCGCGCGGCATGCGGGCGATTGAGGATGACGGGTTCGTCCGGACGAAGGTCGCGGACTACAGCCAGTGCGTCAGGATAGATGTGCAACTCAAGGGACCCCCAAAACGGCTCTGTTGAACCATAAAACGACAAGCTGCCTTGCGGTTTGGAAGTCCCCTTGGGGCAGCGGAAGGGCGCAGATAGGGCCTGAGGGGGGAAATGCAAACAAAAAATGGCCCCCGCCGGGGCCAAATGTTGCTTTTTGAAGACATCCCCGCAAGCTTGACCGGAATGTGACGGAAATCACGGGGATTTCCGTCACCCGGGGGATCAGAAGGCGACCTTCGGGGTCTGGTCGACGACGCCCTTTTCGCTCTCGGAAAGCTGCGAAAAGTCGGCCGCGCCGAATCCGAGCATTCCGGCAAACAGCACCGCGGGGAAGGATTCGCGCGCGGCGTTGAAGCGGGCGACCGCAGCATTGAGCGCGCGGCGGGCCGCGGCCAGCTTGTCCTCGACATCGCCCAGCTCGTTCTGGAGCGACTGGAAGTTCGCGCTCGCCTTCAAATCGGGATAGGCCTCGCCCAGCGCCAGCAGGTTGTCGAGCGCGAGCTTGAGCTGCGCCTCGCTCGCCGCACCCGGCTCGCCGCGTGCCGCCGCATTGCGCGCCGCAATCACCGCTTCGAGCGTCACGGCCTCGTGGCCGGCATAGCCCTTCACCGCCTCGACCAGATTGGGGATCAGATCGTGGCGCTGGCGCAGCTGCGCGTCGATATCGGCCACGCCCTGCCGCACATTCTGCCGCAGGCGCACCAGATTGTTGTAAATCGCAATCAGCAGCAGCACCGTGCCGACCGCGATCACCAGGATCGCCGAGGTCCAGAACCAGCCGAGAATTTCAATCATGACGCAATCGCTCCCTTGCTTGCGCCTGCGTATAATCGACAAACATTAAGGGATTGCAGACAAGATCGCGCTATCGTGCTGGTCATGCAAGCCAATGTCGACAGTCTGATGCAGGCCGGACTCGGCCAGTGGCTCGAGGAGCAGACCGCGATGCGCGCGGCGGCCAAGGAGCAGGCGGCCTCGCGCTGGACGTGGGGTGCGGCGATCCTGATGCCGGTGCTCGCCTTCGTGTGGTTCGGCCCCGAAAGCCTGGGCGATCTGCGCTGGATCATCGCGCTCGGCGGCATGATCGCGGTCGGCTGGTGGGGCTATCAGCCGATCGCCGCGGCCAAGCGCACGGTCAAGATCGGCATCAACGCCGCGATCGCGCAGAGCCATGGCATTGAATACTCCCATGATGTCGAACCGGGCGCGGAATTCGAAGCGGCCAAGCGCTATGGCCTGGTGCCTTCGCACCAGCGTTCCGGCTTCGAAGATCGCTGGTTCGGCACGCTTTCGGGCCATGGTTTCGAGCTTTACGAAGCCCATCTCGAAGAGCGGCGCGGATCGGGCAAGAACAGGCGCTGGGTGACGGTGTTCCGCGGCGTCGTCATCCGCATGGGCTTTGGCCGCCCGTTCCGTTCCACCACCCTGCTCAAGCGCGCAGGCGAGCATCGCAAGTGGTTCGGGCTCGGCGCAATCAAGGACAGCGTCAGCTTCGATGGGCACCGGCTCGATGTGGTCGATCAGGTCCACCCGGCCTTCGACGCGGTGTTCGGCCTGTTCAGCGACGATCAGGTCGAGGCCCGCGTGCTCGTCCACCCCTCCTATGTCGAGCACCTGCTGCGACTGGAGAAGGCCTTCGGCGGCAAGGAGCTTCGTACGCTGTTCACGCAAGGCCAGGTGAAAGGCCGCGATCTGTTCGAGAGCGGCGCGATGGATGCGGCCGAAGACCGGATGCGAGTGGAGGAAGCCGCCGAGCAATTCGCCGCGCTGGCGGGGCTTGCGCTGGCGATCAACCAGACCGAGCGCGGCCGGATTCTGCGCGAGGCTCCGGCCGATGCGCCTGACCCGGCCTCTGACCCTGCCCCGGCCTCCGACCCTGCCCCAAACCCTGCGGGCAATGATGCCCTGCCCGAGGAACTCATCACGGCGATGCCGGTAACCAACCCCGTGCGCGGGTTCGGACGCAAGGGGCTCTAGGAGGCAGGCGCTGCCTGCTCCTCGGCCACCGCCTCGCCCGCGGCGACCGGATAGGCATCGCCCACAAGGCTCAGCAGAACTTCGACATTGGCCTTGATATTGACCATGGTGACCCCGTGGTCGAGCACGACATAGCGGGTGAAGCCCAATGACTTCTGCTCGAAGTCGACCCATACGTTGAGCGCGGCGAAATCGAGATTGGCGCGGGCGACGGTTTCATAGGTGGTGGCCGGGGGCAGATCGAACTGCGCCTGCATCAGCACGCCCTGACAACCGGGCACGCCATCGATGTCGCACGCCGTGCCCAGCAACACATATCTGAGCTTGTCCTGGTTCTCCGCCAGCACCAGCACGCCGTCATTCTTGCCTTCTTCGAGCACCTGATGCCCGAGCGCGCCGACCACCGCGGCAAGATCAGTGTTGGTGACCGACTTCCGGACCGCGTCCGGCGCATAGTCCTGCGCCATCACCGGCGCGGCGGCGCTGCCGGCGGCGAGGACTGCGGCAAGCATCAAGGGCGCAAATCTCATCCGTCTTTCCCCCAACCGGCCCGCGTTCAGCTCAGGCGGTCTCTGAAATCCTCGTAGTCGAAGCGCTTGATGCAGTCGAGCGCGTCGGTCTCGCTGTCCCACATCCAGATGCTCGGCAGCGCGACCCCGTTGAAGGTGTTGGTCTTGACCATCGAGTAATGGGCCTGATCGAGGAAGGCGAACCGCGCGCCCGGCTCGGCGGCGACCGGCAGGCGATAATCGCCGATAACATCGCCCGCGAGACACGACGGGCCGCCGAGGCGGATCGGGATCATGTCCTCGTCCATGAGCTCACCCAGCATCGCCGGGCGATAGGGCGCCTCCAGAACATCGGGCATGTGGCAAGTGGCCGAAATATCGGTGATGCCCACCGGCATTTCGTTGAAATGGGTGTCGAGCAGCGTGCCGACCAGAATGCCGGCATCCAGCGCCACCGCCTCGCCCGGTTCGAGGATGATCTGGCAACCGGTGTCGGCGGCCGCATCCTTGAGGAACTCGACCAGCTCCTCGCGCTGGTAATCGGCGCGGGTGATGTGGTGGCCGCCGCCCATGTTGATCCACTTGAGCTGGTCGAAGAACGGTTCGATCACGTCGAACACGCGGTCCCACGTCGCCTTGAGCGGTTCGAAATCCTGTTCGCACAGATTGTGGAAGTGGATGCCTTCGACGCCCTCCATGTGCTCCTCGGTCAGCTGGTCGAGCGGGAAGCCGAGACGCGATCCGGGGGCGGAAGGATCATACTTCGCCACTTCGCCCGTCGGCACCTGCGGATTGATGCGCAGGCCCACGCTGACCGGCGCGCCGCTGGCGGCGGCGGCATCGAGGATCAGGCGGGCGCGCTCGTGCTGGTAGGGCGAATTGAAGATCACGTGATCCGAGAGGCGGCAGATTTCCTCCAGCTCCTCGGGCTTGAAGGCGGCCGAGTAGGTCGCGATCTCGCCGTCGTAGAATTCCGATGCGAGCCGCGCTTCCCACAGGCCCGAGGTCGAGACGCCGTCGAGATATTCGCCGATGATCGGCGCGGCCGACCACATGCTGAAGGCCTTCAGCGCGGCGAAGACCTTGATATCCGCCCCGTCGGCTGCAGCGGCATCGCGCACGCCTGCCAGCACGCGGCAATTGGCGCGCAGCTTTGCGGCATCAACCACGAAGGCGGGGCTGTCGACGCGCGACAGATCGAAATGGGCGAACGCGCCCGGATCACCGGCTTTGGTCTGCATGGGTCCTGCTTACTTGGCGGGGAGAGAGAAACGCACCACGCGCCCGCCGGGCACGTCGGTGACATAGATATGGCCGTCCGCCCCCAACGCAAGATCATGGCCGAGGCTCGCGTCCTTGCCGGGCAGGCTGATGTCGTAGGACTCTTCGATCGTGCCGTCTGCGGCATAGACGCGAATGATCGCGCCCTTGCGCTCGGCCCCGTCACGCCCCTCGACCGCGAGCAGCCGCCCGCCGCCAAGCGGCTTGAGGCTGTAAGTGTGGTTGCCCGCCGGAGAGACCCAGCTGGCGGCAAGCTTGCCCGCATGATCGAAGACCTGGATGCGCGCATTCTCGCGGTCGGCGACGTAGATGCGTGTGTCGTCCACCGCGACCGCGTGGGCGACATTGAAGTCGCCCCAGTCGCGGATGAAGCTCCCTTGCGGCGTGAACTCGGCGACGCGGGTGTTGACGTAGCCATCGGCGATCAGCACGCGGTCCCCGAGGAAAGCGACATCGGCGGGGCGACCGAAATGGCCCGCATCCTGCTTGCTCACGCCCTTTTCGCCCAGCGTCAGCTCAAGCGCGCCCTCGGGCGAGAAGCGCATCACCTGTTCATGCGCCACATCGGTGACCCACACCTTGCCGGCCGCATCGATCGAGATGCCATGCGGCATGATGAACAGCCCTGCCCCCCACTTGGCGAGCAGCGTGCCATCGGGCGCGAACTTGAACACCGTAGGCTCGCTGATCGGCTCTGTGGGGAACGGCTCCTCCCACACGCGCCCGGCGCGGTGGAGCACCCAGACATTGCCCGCAGCGTCGACATCGACCCCGCTGACCTCGCCGAACTTCGCACCGGCAGGAATGGTCGGCCAGCCGGGATCGACCTCCAGCACATCCACGACCTCGCGCGGCGGCGCCTCGCAGGACGAGAGCGCCAGCAAGGCAATGGCGGCAAGCCCGAGCCGCATCAGAAGGTGACCGGCCCCGCCATTTCCTCGACCGTCCACGGCAGGCCGTGTGCGTTGAGCATATCCATGAAGGGATCGGGATCGAGCTGTTCGATGTTGAACACGCCCTCGCCCTGCCAGTGGCCCTGCACCATCATCGCCGCGCCGATCATGGCCGGAACGCCGGTGGTGTAGCTCACCGCCTGATTGCCGGTTTCCTCGTAGGCGGCTTCATGCGAGCAGATGTTCTTGATGTAGAAGGTCTTCTCGCCCGAACCATCGAGCGCTTCGCCGGTCGCGATCACGCCGATATTGGTATTGCCCTTGGTCGTCTCGCCGAGGGTTTCAGGCTGGGGCAGTACGGCGGCGAGGAATTGCAGCGGGATGATGTCCTTGCCCTGATACTTGACCGGCTCGATGCTGGTCATGCCGACGTTCTGGAGCACGGTGAGGTGGGTGATGTACTGGTCGCCGAAGGTCATCCAGAAGCGCGCGCGCTCGAGTTCGGGGACGAACTTGGCGAGGCTTTCGAGCTCCTCGTGATACATCAGGTACATGTTCTTGGGGCCGACCGCTTCGAAGTCGAAGGCGACCTTGTTCGACATCGCGGGGGTTTCCACCCAAGCGCCGTTTTCCCAGTGACGCGCCGGGGCGGTGACTTCGCGGATGTTGATTTCCGGATTGAAGTTGGTCGCGAAATGCTGGCCGTGATCGCCGCCGTTGCAATCGAGAATGTCGAGCTGCCGGATGGTCTTCAGCTTGTGCTTCTTGAGCCACATGGTGAAGACCGAGGTGACGCCCGGATCGAAGCCCGAACCCAGCAGCGCCATCAGGCCTGCATCCTTGTAGCGGTCCTGATAGGCCCACTGCCACTTGTATTCGAACTTCGCCTCGTCCTTGGGCTCGTAATTCGCGGTGTCGAGGTAATCCACGCCCGCTTCGAGGCAGGCGTCCATGATCGGCAGATCCTGATAGGGCAGCGCGAGATTGACCACGAGACCCGCGCCGACCTTGCGGATCAGATTGACCATCGCCGGGACTTCCTCGGCGTCGATTTCATAGGTCGCGATATCGCGCCCGCAGCGCTCCTTCACGCTTGCGGCAATCGCGTCGCACTTGGACTTGGTGCGGCTGGCGAGATGGATTTCGGGGAAGATATCCGGATTGAACGCCATCTTGTGGACGCACACCGAGCTCACCCCGCCCGCCCCGATGACGAGGACAGTCTTGTTCTCGGGGCTGGATTTTGCTGCCGACATGATAGGAACCTTTCGAAATGCGAATCTTGCGTGCGCCTTAGTGCATTGCTCCGAAAAGTGGGAACCGGTTTTCGGAAACGAAGCAATGCGACAACGCAACTAGTGCAACGCGGACCGAGGGACAAATGATCCAGACCGAAGACAGAATGCCGACCGCAGAGGGCGTGCGCGCCGCTGCCGCTGCCGTGGCCGCGATCCTGCCACCCACGCCGCTGCTGCCGGTGGAGATCGGCGGCCTGCGCGCCTGGGTGAAGGCGGACAATCTCCAGCCGATCGGCTCGTTCAAGATCAGGGGTGCGTGGTGGCGCCTGTCCTCGCTTGACGCGGACGAGCGCGCTGCGGGCGTGGTCGCGGTGTCATCGGGCAATCACGCGCAGGGCGTTGCATGGAGCGCGCGGCGGCTGGGGATCAGGGCCGCGATCGTGATGCCGCATGACGCGCCGCAGGTAAAACTCGCCAACACCCGCGCGCTCGGGGCCGAAGTGGTGCTCTACCAACGTCCGGGCGAGGATCGCGATGCCGTGGCAGCCGCGCTGATTGCCGAGCGAGGGGGGGCGCTGGTCCATGCTTTCGGTGACCCTTGGGTGATCGAAGGACAGGGCAGCGCCGCCATCGAGATCGCCGCGCAGCTCGGCCATGCGCCCTCGCGCATCATCGCCTGTTGCGGCGGCGGGGGGCTGACGGCAGGGCTGGCCTTGGGAGCCCCCGACAGCGCCATCCACCCGGTCGAGCCGGTGGGCTGGGACATGGTCGGCCAGTCGCTTGCCGCCGGAAAGATTGTCGCCGCAGGGCCGGATGCGCCGAAGACGATCTGCGACGCGCTCCAGCCGCCGGCGACCAAACCGATCAACCTCGCGGTTCTGCAAGGCCGCGCCGAGCCGGGCGTAGCGGTGACCGACGCCGAGGTGCGCGCCGCGCAGCGCTTCGCCTTTGCCAATCTGCGCCTCGTGGTCGAGCCGGGCGGCGCGGCAGCTCTGGCGGCGGCGCTCGCGGGCAAGGTGCCGGTGGATGCGGACACGGTCATCATGATCACCGGCGGCAATGCCGATCCGGCGGCCTTTGCGGCAACGATTGCGGGTGTGGACTAGAACTCTTTCCCGCTCGTCCTGAGCTCGTCGAAGGACTGTCCTTTCTTGAGCCTCGGCGGGATGAAGGAAGGGAAAAGCGGCCCTTCGACAAGCTCAGGGCGAACGGACGCAAGGTGCGCGATCGCAGCTGTGGAAAGCGTCACACAGCCGACACGCTAGGGCCATATTGCGCCGCTCAGACACAGGCTGAGGACGCAAGGCACATGGCGACACAGGCAAAGCGGATCATCGAGGATGCGGTGGTCCGCAAGGACGCAGGGCTTGGCGACAAGCTGCTCGACAAGGCCTTTGCCCTCGCCTTCAAGGGCCTCGTCTATGCCCAGATCTGGGAAGATCCGGTGGTCGACATGGAGGGGCTCGATATCCGTCCCGACAGCCGCGTGATGTGCATCGCCAGCGGCAGCTGCAATGCGCTGTCCTATCTCACCGCGAACCCGGCGCAGGTGACCGCGGTCGATCTCAATCACGCCCACGTCGCGCTTGGCAAGCTCAAGATCGCCGCAATCAATCACCTGCCGAGCTACGAGCGCTTCCACCGCTTCTTTGCCCATGCCGATCACAAGGAAAACGCCGCAGTCTATCGCGAGATGATTGCGCCCCATCTGGATGCGACCAGCCGCGCCTATTGGGAACAGCGCGACATCCGCGGCCGCAGGCGCATCTCCTATTTCACGCGCGGCATTTACCGAAAAGGTTTGCTCGGCAATTTCATCGGCTTGGCGCACGTCTTTGCCAAGCTCTACAAGATCGACCTCGGCAAGGTGCTCGAAGCATCGACGCTGGAGGAGCAGCGCGAGGTGTTCGAGCGCGAGCTGGCGCCGGTGTTCGAGAAACGCTTCATCCGCTGGCTTACCGATCAGCCCGCCTCGCTGTTCGGCCTCGGCATTCCGCCCGCGCAGTTCGAGCATCTCGCGGGCGACGAACGCATGGCCGAAGTGCTGCGGCGGCGGCTGGAAAAGCTCGCCTGCGATTTCGAGGTGAAGGACAATTACTTCGCCTGGCAGGCCTTCGGGCGCGGCTATGACCGCTCCGAAAGCGCTCCCCTGCCGCCCTATCTCCAGCGAGCCAACTGGGAGGTGATGAAGGAGCGGGTCAGCCGGCTCGACGTCACCCGCGCCAACATGGCCGACTGGATCGGCGCGCGCGAGGCGCAGAGCATGGACTGCTTCGTTCTGCTCGATGCGCAGGACTGGATGAACAATGCCCAGCTCGATGATCTGTGGAGCAAGATCACCCGCGCCAGCCGCCCCGGTGCGCGTGTGCTGTTCCGGACCGCCGCCGAGCCGAGCCTGCTGCCGGGCCGCCTTGACGACAGGATCGTGTCGCAATGGCGCTATCTCGACGCGCTCTCCGCTGACCTCACCCGCCGCGATCGCTCGTCGATCTATGGCGGCGTCCATGTCTACGAGATCGCGTGATGGCCTCGGCTAGCCCTTCGCACGCGGCGCTGATGGACGAGGTCTATCGCGGCCAGCGCCATATCTATGATCTCACGCGCAAATATTACCTGTTCGGACGCGACACGCTGATTGCGGGACTGCAAGCGCAGCCGGGTATGCGGGTGCTCGAAGTCGCTTGCGGGACGGGGCGCAACCTCGCCAAGATGGGCAAGGCATGGCCCGGTGTGCGCCTGTTCGGCCTCGATATCTCGTCCGAAATGCTCAAGAGCGCTCGCGCGACCCTTGGCGCCGAAGCGCGGCTCGGCGAGGGCGATGCCTGTTGGTTCGACCCGCAGGCCTTGCTCGGTGAACCGCAGTTCGAGCGGATCGTGCTGTCCTACTCGCTCTCGATGATCCCCGACTGGGAGCGCGCGCTCGATCACGCGGCGGGACTGCTGGCACCGGGAGGGCAGCTGAACATTGTCGACTTTGGCGACCTTGCCGGCCTGCCCCGCCCCCTCGCCGCAGGCCTGCGCGCATGGCTCGCCAGGTTCCATGTGGAACCGCGCGCCGAGATGTCCCTGGCCGCGGCCCGCATCGCCGCATCACGCGGGCTGCTGCTGACCAGCACGCGGGGGCCGCTGGGCTATTTCCAGCTGCATGTTCTGCGCGCCTAGAAGATCGGTTGCAATTGACAATCGGTAGCCGCTCTCGCACCTAGAGCCCAAGAGGCTATCGAGAGGGGATCAATCGATGCAGGCGCAAATGCTCGCGCCCGCCGCCGTGCTGGTGGTGTGGACGCTGATCGTGTTGTTGTGGATCATTCCGGCGCGGTTCGGCGCGGTGGCGAAGATCACCGACAAGTCGGTCCTGCCCAACAAGACGGGCGTGCGCGGCAATGATCTGGAAGGCGTCCTGCCCGACAAGGCCAACTGGCCGGCGCACAATTACACCCACCTCGTCGAGCAGCCGACGCTGTTCTACGTCACCGTGGTGATCCTCGCGCTGACCGGCCCGGCCGCGCTCGATGTGACGCTGGCCTGGGCCTATGTGGCCCTGCGCATCGTGCATTCGCTGTGGCAGAACCTCGTCAACACCATCCCCGTGCGCTTCCTGCTGTTCATCACCAGCACAATTGCGCTGATCGTGATGGCGGTGCGCGCGGTGATGGCGACGCTGCTGGCAGACCCGTCGGTGCTTCCGGCTTAAGGAGAGAGAGAATGATCGGAATGGATATCCTGCAGCCGGTGGTGGCCCTGCTGGCGTGGACGATGGTGATGTGGGTGTGGATGTACGCCACCCGCATCCCGGCGATGAACAAGGCGGGCATCGATGCCAAGAACCTCGTCGGCGGGGAAGGTTCGAGCCTGCGCGGACTGCTGCCCGACACGGTCAGCTGGAAGGCCGACAACTACAATCACCTCCACGAAGCGCCGACGCTGTTCTATGCCGTGGCGATCGTGCTGGCGATCATCGCTCAGGGCGACGGGCTCAACACGCAGCTCGCCTGGGCCTATGTGGGCCTGCGCGTCGCGCACTCGATCGTGCAGGCGACCTTCAACCGCGTGGTCATCCGCTTTGCCCTGTTCGCCTTGTCCAGCCTCGTGCTGATGGCGCTGATCCTGCACGCCGCGATTGCCGTTTTCTAGATCGCGCCAAGGCGCGATACAGACCTCCCGCCCCGCCTCCCCGCCCGGCCACCAACGATACCATCAGGCTATGGTGGCCGGGCGGGGAGGCGGGGCGGGAGGTCTACGCCACCGACAGGTGACCGAAAACTCTTACTCCGCCGCTTCGGCCTGCAACTGGTGCGCGCGCGCCGCGAGGAAGCGTTCGCCGTCGAGCGCGGCCATGCAGCCCATGCCGGCCGCCGTTACCGCCTGCCGGTAGACGTGATCGGTCACGTCACCCGCGGCGAAGACGCCGGGGATGGCGGTCTTCGGCGTGCCGGGTTCGGTCAGCAGATAGCCGCTGTCATCGAGCGGCAGCTTGCCCTTGAACAGCTCGGTCGCGGGGGCATGGCCGATCGCGACGAAGGCGCCATCGACCTCGATTGTCGAAGCCTCGCCCGTCACCGTGTCGGTCAGCGCGAGGTGGTGGAGCATGCCGTTCTCGCCCGCCTCGAAGCTATCGACCGCCTTGTTCCACAGCACGGTGATCTTGGGATTGTTGAACAGGCGCTCTTGCAGGATCTTCTCGGCGCGCAAGGAATCGCGGCGGTGGATCAGCGTCACGTCGTCAGAGTGGTTGGTGAGGTAGAGCGCCTCTTCGACCGCGGTGTTGCCGCCCCCGATCACCGCCACCTTCTTGCCGCGGTAGAAGAACCCGTCGCAGGTCGCGCAGGCCGAGACCCCCTTGCCGCCCAGTTCCATCTCGCCCGGTGCGCCGAGCCACTTGGCCTGCGCCCCGGTGGCGATCACCAGCGTCTCGCCGATATATTCATCGCCGCTGTCGCCGATCGCGCGGAAGGGTGCGCCGTTCTCCAGATCGACCGAGACGATCGTGTCCCACATCATGCGCGTGCCGACATGTTCGGCCTGCGCCTTCATCTCTTCCATCAGCCACGGGCCCTGCACCACGTCGCGGAAGCCCGGATAGTTCTCGACATCGGTGGTGATGGTGAGCTGGCCGCCCGGCTGGAGGCCCTGCACCACGATCGGTTCGAGCATGGCGCGCGCGGCATAGATCGCCGCCGAATAGCCCGCCGGGCCCGAGCCGATGATGAGCATCTTGGTATGATGGGTGGCCATTGATGGTGCCTCTTGTGAATGTCAGGGCCGCGATATGGGAGCGCGCGCGGCGATTGTCACGCCACCAGCCGTTCGCGCAGGCGGGCTTTCATCGCCTCGTCCACACCTAATCGCGCGGCAAGATAGGCATCGAGCGAACCATGGTCGCGCGTCACCTCGGCATAATAGGTTTCGATATATTCGGGCAGTACGCCCATGAGGTTGTGCAGGGCCTCCGGCTCGATCGCGCCGTAATGGGCCTGCATGCGGGGAAGCGACTGGCGTTCGAGGATCGCGCGCGTCGGTGCATCATTGGTACGCAGGAATTCGGACACCTGATCGTCGCGGTGAACGCCCAGCACATGGAGCAGCAGGCTCGCCGCGATCCCGGTGCGGTCCTTGCCGGCAAAGCAATGGACGAGATGCCCCCCGTCCCTCTGGTCGAGCGCGGCGAAATAACGGGTGAAGATGTCGATCATCGCCGGGTTCACCGGCATGCGGGTATAGACCGCCAGCATCCGTTCGCGCGCGCGCTGGGGGGTCATCACCACCTGCCCGCCTCCGCCTTCATGCGGCGGGGAATTGCTGGTCTCGCCATCATGCGCGATCACCTGCGCGGTGAATTGCGGATGGCGGCGGCAGGGAAAGCCCTCGCGCTCGCTGTTCCCACGCAGATCGACGATGGTGCGGATGTCGAGTGCGTGGATCAGATCGAGATCGACATCGCTCGCCTCCATGTGCTGGCCCGAACGGAACAGCAGGCCGCGCCGCACCCGCCCGCCGCCCGGCACGGCATAGCCGCCATAGTCGCGCAGGTTGTGAATGCCCTCGGTCGGCAGGAAAGGGCCGATGCCATCGGCGTCGAGCAAGGCTTGAGCGGTTTCGCGAATCATCGCGCGACAGTGGCAGCGCCGGGTGACAGGAGCAAGGCGAGCGCCACCCTCCCGCCTGCCTGCCCGCCGGCCTAGGGACGAATGCGCAGGCACAGCCCAAGGCCGCTTTCAGCATCACGTGGTTAACAGGCGGGAAGCAAACCGATCGACACGAAGACCCTGTCCCATGGCCCGCATCCTGATTGCCGATGATGACGAACTGGTCGCCGAACTGGCGAGCGAGGTGCTGATCGACGCCGGACACGCCTGCGGCTGGGTCACCAGCGCCGAGGCGGCATGGCTGTGCGTCAGGCGCAAGCGGCCCGATGTGCTGCTGCTCGATCAGAACATGCCGGGCGAATCCGGCCATGCGATGCTGAGGCGGCTACGGCGCTCGGCCACGCTGTATGATCTGCCGGTGATCATGTTCACAGCGATGAACGGGGCCGAGGACGAGGCCCAGGCGATCTTTGCCGGAGCGCAGGATTTCATCCGCAAGCCCTTCGATCCGGAGATGCTGGTGCGGCGCGTGGGACGGATCATCAACCTGCGCGCCAACCGGCCGCGCCATGTCGATCTGCGCACCGCGCTGGCGATCGACGGCGAGCCCTCGGTGCAGCCGCTGGCCGTCACGCGGCGGGTGCTCTAGCCGGCCCGCACCTGCGCCTGCGTCTGGGCCTGCGCGCCCAGCAGCCCGCGCCCGATCACCTGCGCCTGAATCTCGGCTGCACCTTCGAAGATGTTGAGAATCCGCGCATCGCACAGCACCCGGCTGACCGGATATTCGAGCGCATAGCCGTTGCCGCCATGGATCTGCACGGCATTGTCGGCCGCCGCCCAGGCGGTGCGTGCAGCGAGCAGCTTGGCCATGCCCGCCTCGATATCGCAGCGTGCCTCGCGGTCCTTGGCGCGGGCGGCGAAATAGGTGAGCTCGCGCGCCATGACGATATCGGCGACCATGAGCGCCAGCTTGTCGGCAACCCTTGGGAAAGCCGTCAAGGGCTGGCCGAACTGCTTGCGCCCCTGCGCATAGTCGAGCGCGAGGTCAAAGGCATTCCACGCCACGCCGATGGCCCGCGCCGCGGTCTGGATGCGCGCGCCCTCGAAGGTGCGCATCAGCTGCTTGAAGCCCTGCCCCTCGCTTCCCCCGAGCAGGCCCTCGGCTGCGACCGCAAAGCCGTCAAAGCCCAGCGCATATTCCTTCATCCCCCGGTAGCCGAGCACTTCGATCTCGCTGCCGTCGATCCCGGCATCGGGGAACGGCGCGGCATCGCTGCCGCGGGTCTTTTCGGCCAGCAGCATCGAGAGCCCCGCATAGCCCGGACGCGCCGGATCGGTGCGCACCAGCATGGTCATGAGGTCCGCGCGCGCGGCATGGGTGATCCAGGTCTTGGCCCCTGTTACCCGCCACGCGCCGTCGCTCTGGCGTTCGGCGCGGGTGCGGACAGCGGCAAGGTCGGAGCCAGTGTCGGGTTCGGTGAACACGGCCGTGGGCAGGCACGAGCCATCGGCGATGCGCGGCAGGAAACGGGCCTTCTGTTCGGGCGTGCCATTGTGGGTGATGAGCTCGCCCGCGATCTCCGAGCGGGTGCCGAGGCTGCCGGCACAGATCCACCCGCGCGAAAGCTCTTCCGACACCACCGCCATCGCCAGCTTGCCCAGCCCCAGCCCGCCGTGTTCCTCGGGGATGCAGACGCCGAACACGCCAAGCTGCGCCATTGCGGCAATCACCGCATCGGGGATCAGCGCGTCGGCAAGGTGCCAGGCATGGGCATGGGGGGTGATGGTCTCGGCGGTGAAGGCGCGAAACTGCGCGCGCACCAAATCGAGCGTCTCGTCCCCCAAAGCCTCGTCGGGACGCAGGCCGTCCGCCAGAAGCGCCGCCAGCGCCGCACGGGTCTGCGCGGTGCTGCCGTCAGCGAGAAAGCGGGCCACAGCCGGATCGGCGGCGAGCGCGCGCGCTTCTGCCTCGGCCCCGAAGGCCGCGGGGCGCACCACCTCGCTCGCGCTCATCGCCAGACCATAGGCCAGCTGGGCCAGAGCCTCGCCAAAGGCGATCCGCAAGGTCAGTTCCTCGGCTTCGGCGAAATTCCCGGCACTGGCCGCGCGGGCGGCCCAATCGGCCGTGGCTTCGAGCGCTCCGCAGGTCGCCGCCGCCCAGGCAAAGCCGTGAACGGCGTGCTGTTCGCGTTCCAGCAGCGCCGCATCGGGCACGCCACCGGGCGCCACCCGCTCGGCCAGACCTGCCCGCACCGCCTCGCAATAGTTGCGCGCTGCCGCAATCGCGCGGCGCGCCTCGATGATCCAGTCGTTCATGGGACAGGGTGCTAGCAGAGCCCGCTGGTCGAGGCGAACCCGCAAAAGCACAAAACCTGCATGGTGGGACAATTCCCATGTTGCCATTGGGTTACACTATCACACCAAAAAGTGCAGCCAGCGCAACATCGCGGCCTTCACGGGTTGCCCCGACGCAATGACTTGGGCATTTTTCGACTTGGAACTGTCGCAAGAAGACAGTCCCGTAGCACCAAGGTGGGCTGAGACCCGGAGCCAATCCGGGGCCTCGCCTTGAGCAGGATGAACCGCTCCGGAGGATGCGCGGTGCGCGGCATTGTCTGCCGTGCGCGAGCAGCCCCGGTCACACGTGGTATCCGAGCTCCTCCGGCGTGGCTCTGGATACCCTGACCAGATTTGGACGCCGGCACGAGGACACACAATGCGTTATTCGACACATACCCGTCAGACCGCATCGCATGGGGCGCTGGCCGCCGCGCTTTTCGTTTCGCTGCTCGCCCCGGGCGTCGCCCAGGCGCAGGACAGCGTCGCGGAAGAAGGCGCCGCCGCAGAAGACCCGGCTGAACAGATCGTCGTCACCGGTTCGCGCATTGCCCGCGATCCCAATGCCACCGCGCCGCTGCCGGTGAGCACGCTTAGTGCCGATGCCCTGCGCAACTTCGGCTCGACCGATGCGACCGCCGCGCTGCGCCAGATTCCGGCGCTGATTGCCTCGGGCACGGTGGCCGACTCGATCGAGCGCGGTGCTGGCGGTGTCGGTCAGGCGACCCTCAACCTGCGCCAGCTCGGCGCCAACCGGACGCTGGTGCTGGTTGACGGCTGGCGGCACGTCTCGGGCGTGGCCGGTTCGCAGACCGTTGACGTGTCGACCATTCCCAACGCCCTGATCGAGCGTGTCGAAGTGCTCACCGGCGGCGCCTCGGCCGTCTATGGTGCGGACGCGGTGACCGGCGTGGTCAACTACGTTCTCAAGCGCGATTTCGAAGGCATCCAGCTCGATGGCCAGATGGGCATTTCGACCAAGGGCGATGGCCGCAGCTACCGCCTCGAAGGTGTCGTCGGTCAGAACTTCGCCGACGGTCGTGGCAATGTCACGCTCGCTGCCGGTTACACCAAGGATAACGAGATCCTGTTCGGCGACCGCGATTTCACCCGCGACAATGGCCGCGGCAATAACTCGACGACCTATGCCAACCCGCTGCGCCGCTTCCAGCGCGGGGACATCAACGCGGCGACGATGCCGAACTTCGCCAACCGGTTCCGTCTCGGCGGCCCCGGCCCGGGCTCGACCCGTTACCCCTTCGGCCCGCTGATCCCGACCGCGGCGCAGATCGCCACCCTTTTCCCGGGCGGCATCACCCCGGCCGAGCAAGCGCTGGTCGACCGCGCAGCCAATTCGGCCGCCTTCGTCGTCGGTGCCGACCCGCGGTTTGC